>SPJL01013115.1_pt1 | contig 20323 bp, 23 predicted proteins | sample 3741751 | NCBI WGS metagenome assembly SPJL01 (sample SAMN10925998, study PRJNA522277) | cold seep metagenome | isolation source: Elba SIP-enriched marine methane seep metagenome, extraction at timepoint T3 | place: Italy: coast of Elba, Mediterranean Sea | reverse complement strand
GTGCAGCTCAGGTGTTTGTAACTCACTTGCAACCGGAACATCTGCCGTTGGTGAGCCGAGTGCTTGTAATTTTACCGGCGGTAAGCTGGCCACTTCAATCTGATGGGTTTGCGTGTTGAACCAGCTTACCTTGATAGCGGGTAAGATAATTTCACCCGCCGCAGAAGGAATGTAGGCGATTTTTTCTTCTCTGAGAGCAATCAAGCCATCAACTTCGTTTTTCTCTTTTAGCACCGGTTGGTCGGGATAACTTTTGATATCCAGGTTTGTCTGGCTGGCGGCAATATCAGGTAGCTGGCTGGCAGCAACCCCTTTGGCTAACATGCTGATTGTGCGGGTAATAGGTTCACCTACATTCACTGTTAAGTCCTTATTTGACCATTTCTCCTCGATATATAAATGTTCGGCAGGCAGCCAGTGGTCGGCTTTAAATTCATCAGGTACCGGTTTTACCTGCATAGTCCAGGCACGCGAGCTGACGCGTTTACTGGACGTGATTTGAGGGTTGAAAAAACCGTTCATGCCCGAGGAACGAGCAGAAGCCACCTGTGCGTTCAATACCAGCGGTGGAATGGTGATTTCTCCGCTTTTTTGCGGATAAATGGCATATTTACGTTCTATGACAGAAAAGCGAACGCCTTTTAGGTTTGTTTCAAAATTGCGGTCTTCACCCAGTTTTTCAATGACAGTATCAGCGGCCTGAGGGTCACTTAAATGACTGCCGCGGGCCAGCTGGACACGGTGAAACAACCTGACAGTAAAAATTACCTGGGATTGAATGTAAGGCGTTTCGGGTGTGGCGAGGATTTCCAGAAAAATATCTTCGGTATGATTGGCAACGTTGGTCTTGGCGATGACATTGACTGTGGTCGGAAAAGAAAGATCGTTGCCAAATGGTATCTCGGGAATCAATAATTTCCCGGTGCGTTTGGCAAACAGCTTCAAACTCCATTGGGTACGGGTCTGGAAGCGACCGTTAACAAAGCTGGATTGAATGTTTTTCTGTTGATTGATGATGTCGAAATCTTTTTTTAACGGAGTAAAATCAGGGTCGCCATCGGGTGAATCTGTTGCGCTAAAGACCAACATGAAAGAGCTGTTAAAGTTAACCGGGTTGCGATCGACCTGTGCCGTGATGTCAACTGCCCAGACGTTTTGCATCGCTACCATCATCAACAGGAGGTAGCCGCCAAAATGCCAAAATAATGGGTGCCGGGCAATCGGGTTCAATAGTGAGTTTAAAGGACGATTAACGGTTTCTTTGCCCATATTGATATTTGAATTTTCGTTTTAATAATCCGGACGGGTTGTCCTGAATGCGGTTAAGCCATTGCTCAGTCGCCTGCTTTTCTTCCTCGGTCATTTCGACAGGAGGTGCGGCTTGCTGTGCGCTCATGTTTTCTGCCTTATCACCTTCAGACTGTTCTTCCTCTGCTTGCATTTGCTGAGCTTCATTTTCCTGTTTCTCAGCCTGATGTTCAGCGTTTTGGTCAGCCTGGTGTTGATCGTGTTGATGTTCTTGTGGCTCAGATTCTGACGATGACTGTTGATCTTGCTGAGCATGCTCGTTTTGTTCGGGTTGATCTGAATTTTTTTCCTGGTCTTGTTGTTCTTCCTGCGGTTTTTCATTTTCTGAAGAACTGTTGTCAGGAGGAGGGTCTTGCTGTTGCTGGTTCTGCAAATGTTTCTCGATCAATTCCTTGTTGAATTGAGCATCTTCATGCGATTCATCCAGATTTAGCGCATCCTGATAGGCGGCGACGGCCGCCTGCAATTGACCGGTTTTGGCCAGCGCATTACCTCGATTATAGTGGCCTTCAGGCGTCTTCACCGAGGCGAGTAATTCAGCGGCCTGTTGGAATTGACCGGCCTTATACAAGGCAGCCGCTTTCCATTCGGCAGAGGCAAAGTTCTCCGCCGCAGCGTCGTATTGTTGTTGGTTAAATGCCTGTTGTGCCTGCTGGTCGCCGGTTTGCCACAAATCCTGCCAGCTCAGCGCAAAGGCATCTGCAGGCAGCATAAATAAAAGCGGCAATACAGAAAGAATGCCTTTACGAAAGCCAATCGCTGCCAGCGGCAGAATCAGCAACATCAGCCACGGTCCAAGTTCAGCCCAATGATCAATATAAAGGTCCTGCGCTTGCTGGTTTTGCTGAATAGACGGGTCATCAAAAAAGCGGCTTAAGGACTGGATGTCACTGTCATTGCCGGTAAAGGTGACATAGCGTCCACCACCTGCAGATGCCAGTTTTTTCAATTGCGACTTTTCCAGTCTGGGCAACAGAATATTGCCATTAAGGTCTTTCATAAACCCGCCCTTGGCGGCTTTCACCGGTGCACCTTCTTCTGTGCCTATCCCCATCACTGATAAATGATGCTGGCCGATAATATCGCTGGCCTGCTTAATCGTTTTTGAATTGACGGCATCGGTCATCAGCAGAATATGCCCTTGTTGCAAACCAGCCTGTTGTAATAGTTGGGTGGCCAGTTGCAGCGCTTCATCCGTATTCTTGCCCTGGGTCGGCATGATGGATGTGTCCAGTGCCTTGATCTGGCTGCTGATGGTTTCGGTGTCGGTGGTTAACGGGGTGACGATAAAAGCAGCTTCGGCAAACACGATCAGCGCAGTCTGGCCGTCTTTACGCTGTTGCAATATATCGCTGATTTTAAAGCGGGCGCGTTCAAGTCGACTGGGTTTGACGTCGGCAGCATCCATACTGCTCGACAGATCCAGCACGATAACCAGTGCGGCATCATTGCGAAAAGCGGGTGCGGGCAGGCGTTCCCAGGTCGGGCCGGCCAGTGCGATAATGCTGAGCAGTAAAGTTAAAGCCCCCAGCGCCAGCGGTGCACGGTTATGTTCTGCAGGTTTCTGTTGCAGAATAAACGGCATCAGCTCCGCGTCGCAGACGGCGCTCCAGTTGCCCCGGCTGAGTTTGCGCCGCCACAAGAGCACCAGCACTACAATTGCAGGAATTAAGGCCAGCAGCCAGTAGGGGCGGATGAAATGAAAATCGGCCAGGTTCATGATATTGATCGGTTTTGCAGGCGGGATGCAGTGATTAACAGCGAAATAACAAAAGCTATGCCCAGCGGCCAGAAATAAAGTTCACTGCGCGGACGAAAAAACTGTTTGTCTTTTTCAATCGGTTCCAGTTCATCCAATAATTGATAGATCACTTCCAGTTCTTCGGTATTGCGCGCGCGGAAATAACGGCCGCCGGTTTGTTCAGCGATGCTGGTCAGCGTGGCCTCATCCAGGTCGCGCGAGGGGTTGACCCGGCGCGAGCCGAAAAAGCTGCGTACAATCATTTCATCTGCGCCAATGCCGATGGTGTAGATTTTCAGTTGATGTTGCGCGGCTAGTGCGGCGGCTTGCAGTGGTGATATTTCACCTGCAGTATTGGCACCATCAGTCAGCAGAATTAATACCCGGCTTTCTACCTCCTGATTTTTTAATCGTTTTACGGCCAGTCCAATGGCATCACCAATGGATGTGGCCGGTTCGTCATCAGTAATGCCGATAAAGGCTTCACGTAACAATGACACTACGGTTTTACGATCGAAAGTCAGTGGCGTTTGCAGATACGCGGTGGTGCCGAACAGGATCAGCCCGATGCGATCACCGACCCGACGCTCAATAAAGGCGCTGGCAACCTGCTTGGTTGCAGTCAGCCGGTCTACCCGGTTGTCTCCGATGACAAAATCTTTTTCATCCATACTGCCGGAGACATCCACCGCCAGCATCAGATCGCGGCCACTGATGGCCTGCTCAATCGGTTCGCCCAGCCATTGCGGGCGGCATGCCGCAAATACCAGCAGACACCAGGCCAGATAAGCCAGCCACAACGGCCATTGCTGCTGGCGTGATTTGACCTGGGTGTCGGTGGCTCCGAAGTCTTCCAGAAACGGGACTTTAAGTGCGGCTTGCTCTGCGGGCTGATACGACGGCATGAAGCGGTTGATCAGCAGAGGGAGCGGTAATGCCAGAATCAGCCACGGCCAGTGCAAATGGATCACGCTTTTTGCTCCTTCAGCCAGCGGTTGCACAGCGCCAGCAGTTCGTCCATCTCAATGTTGACTTCATTTTGCGGGCGGAAATGCATATTAGCCAGACATTGACCGGGGCCAGTGGAAAAGGGTTGATCTGCAAGTGATTGATCAAGGTATTGCAGCCATTTGCGGCCATGCAGATGCGCCGTCTGCTCGCGTGGCGCAAGACTGATGGCCACCCTGCGTAACAAGGCGGATATCTGCTGCAGCTTGTCAAAATCATTCATACTGCTGTCTTCAGCAATTTGTTGTAGTAGCTTGTTGGCAGATTTAACGGCTGTTGGGCGCAGGATGCGGCGAATCCACCAGGCCAGCGCGAAAAGTGCAGAAATGATTAAAACGGCCACTATCCACCAGCCGGGTGCCGGAGGCCACCAGCCTATGGCTTCAGGTAAATGGATGTCGCGCAGGGGGAGTTCCGGTTGCATGTTAACAGTCTCAGTGTTTCGATGCGCTGGCAGGCACCATAAATAGTTGCGCCGGGGGCTGGCTGGTCGGGCATTGCAGCAGGTTCAGCCCAAGTTTTTGACTCAGTTGCTGTAAATGGGTGCAATGCTTGTGAAAACGGCGTTGGTAATCCAGCAGTTTTTGTTTGTCGCCACTGTCAATGATGACGTCATGGATTTCATCGGTAAACCGGTAACGGCCGGATTCCGGTAAATGGCTTTCCAGTTCATCAAATACCTGCACCAGAATGACTTCACAATGTTTGCTCAGGCGGCTTAAATGCATTTCAGTGAAATCATCCAGTCCTCTGAAATCACTGATCACATAAACCCGGCTGCCTGGTCTGGCATGTTGCACCAGACGGGACATGGCCTGCTGTAAAGAAATGTCAGCATTATAGGTATAAGCCGGTGTGACCAGTGCATTAAACAGGCGTAGAACAGCGTGTTTGCCATTTTGCGGTTTGAGTTCAAGACAGCCGTGGTCGCTGAATATCTGTCCACCAATGCGATCCCCCTGATGCTGCGCAGCCCAGGCGATGAGTGCTGCAACCTTGGCAGCCTGTACCGACTTGAACACGCCACGTGTGGCAAAAGCCATAGACTGACGGTAATCGACCGAAATGAAGATCGGCCGCTCGCGTTCTTCACGAAAAATTTTGGTATGTGCCTTACCCGTGCGCGCAGTCACTCGCCAGTCAATACAACGAATATCGTCACCCGGCTGGTACAGGCGCGCTTCATCAAATTCCATGCCGCGCCCTTTAAAGCGTGACAGATAGCCGCCACTTTGCATGGAGCGGATAGGGCTACGATTGAATTTGATTTTTCCCGCCTCCGGTGCCATATCGACCAGAGTTTTCAATTGTACCGAAACGCGTTCGTTGTCTATCTTGCTCATGGTTTAAGGGACGGCAACCCGGGCAATCAATTCCTGAATAAAGCGGTCGCTAGTGATGCCTTCAGCCTCGGCTTCATAAGAAAGAATCAGACGGTGGCGTAATACATCGAAGGCGATGTCCTGAATGTCCTGTGGTTCGACAAAATCACGCTGATACAACCAGGCGCGGGCACGGGCGCAGCGGTCGAGAGCAATGCTTGCACGCGGGCTGGCTCCGTATTGCAGCCAATTGCCCAGAGCCTTACCATAATGAGCAGCATGTCGCGTCGCCAATACCAGTTGCAGCAAATAATTCTCCAGGCTTTCCGCCATGTGGATGGATAGCACTTCCTGGCGTGCTTCAAACAGGGTTTGTTGACTTATTTTGGATGCTTGATCCAGGCTCGATGTGGCTTGGCCTTTGGCTTCGGCACGTGCCAGATGAAGAATGCTTTTCTCATGCTCTGCTTGCGGATAATCAATTTTGACATGCAGCAGAAAACGATCCAGCTGGGCTTCAGGCAAAGGATATGTGCCTTCCTGTTCCAACGGGTTTTGTGTTGCCATCACCAAAAACAATTGAGGTAAAGGGTAGGTTGCCCCACCGACGGTAATCTGGCGTTCGGCCATGGCTTCCAGCAACGCCGCCTGCACTTTGGCTGGGGAACGGTTGATCTCATCTGCCAAAATCAGATTATGAAACAAGGGGCCTTTCTGGAATTCAAAATTGCCCTGTTGGGGACGGTAAATTTCAGTACCGGTTAAATCTGCCGGGAGCAAATCGGGGGTGAATTGAACGCGATGAAAGTCGGCTTCAAGCGCGTTGCTCAACACATTAATCGCCCGGGTTTTAGCCAGCCCCGGCGCACCTTCGACCAGCATGTGGCCATCGGCAAGCAGGGCAATCAACATACGTTCAATCAGAATATCCTGACCAATAATTTGTTTGCCGATGGTGGTTTTTAATTGATGTAACGCGTTTTGAGCAAGACTTGATGGACTGTCAGTCATGGTGAGTTGTGTAATTACGTGCCAAGAAGGTTGAAAAATAAGTATTCTACGAAAAAACCAAGGTCATTATCTACTTTGATTATAAATACAAGTATTTAAGAGGTTTTGGCTATGCGGGGTTTACGACGGAATTTTGTAGGTCAAAGTTCATTTACAAAAGCTAAATATCTGATTCTGTAATTATATAGAAATGTGTTGAGCATTAAATAATTAACAGCACTTGAGGGGGGGCAACATTTTAAAATTATTTTTAAGTAAAGGAACTTAATATGAAATCGAAATTTTTTCATTGTCAAACAGTCAGTATTTTCGTCATTTTTTTGTTACTTGTTTCAGCATCAGCCCAGTCCGCAATGGTGATTGAAAACCGCACATCGCATATCGAATATTTTGCAACACGCGGAATCACTTCAGGCAGTTTTTTAAAGACACATGATAAGCAAAATAGTTTTTCTCAGTTTTTAGGTGGGGTGGTTGATAAGAATCTGTACCCCACTACTAACGCCACTAAAATTGCGGGTGAGTATTTTACGTCTCAAGAGACAACGTTTAATGCTAAGAATGTAGCATCAAAGAGCACGGCTCGAGTTTCCAGTATTGCTGGCTCTGGTGTGACTACAACTGCAAAAAGTATTTTTAATCTTGAATTTAGCGTCACGGAAACCACGCAAGTAGTATTGACAGGACAACTGTTTGATGAATTTTTAGACGCAGATAATAGCTATGCCTCACTATTTTTGACAGGAAAATTACGCGAAAAAGATTTAGCGGCATTAAGGTCAATACTAACGATCTCGCAACGTTTCCCTCAGATCTTGATTATTCAGACTTTTCTATTTTGATGACCCTGGAGCCAAAATGGGTTTATACGCTTAAAAGTGAAATCTACACTGAAAGCCCAACCAATGACTCTTCCCTCGCTTTTTCCAGCTTTAAATTAACCACGATCCCTGTAACCGCGGGTGTTTGGCTGTTTTTTACTTCACTTTTGTCACTTGCTGCAGTCAGAAAAATTAAGTCTGCATAATAAGGTCAAACGTCAATAGGGGTGCATTTTGCACCCTTCTCTGCCCTTGCTTCTTTTCTAGTCTTCATCAATAAGGCAAATGGCTTTGGCCTTCGTTTAATTGCACTGGGTTCTATTCGGCCGGGACGATGTCCAATTTTTTGCTGGGCTATCAGTACGAACAGTCATTCTTGATTTGTTTCATGATCAATCCATGCACCTTGTTGATTCCAAGCCAACCACAATTGTAAGGTATGTTTAAAACTAAGTTGACGTGGAACGATGTCTGCTGCTAATAAAGCAGACTGAGCCATTATAAACCTGCCTTTAGAAGTGTCCGGGTTAATTAAACCATTTCAGTGTCACGACAGCTAAAACACATGATGCCAAAGTGACGGATAAATTAATCAGAGAAGATGACGAAGCAATCTTTGGTGACAAAGGTTATGTCAGTGATAAATTAAAAAAAGCAGCGCGTAAGGCTGGTGTTTATTGGGCTGTTCTTGATAAGGCGAAGCCAAATAAAAAACTATCCGCAACACAGAAAAAGCGCAATAAAAAGCATTCATCTGTTCGTGCAAAAGTTGAGCATCCTTTTCGGATTTAGTAAGAGTGTTAATTTTTTAGTTTTTTGTTGTCCACTGGAATATAAATGACGGCAATTATTGACAGTGGATGACCTATCATTTTTTTAAATGGTGCAAAATTTGGATATTTTAACTATTTATAATAAGGGTTCTGCTTGAAAGCCTTGATTTAACTGGCGTCCTGAGGAGGATTCGAACCCCCGGTCTGCCCCTTAGGCGTGTGTCTTAGTTGATGTTCCTCAACAACCAACAACAATATATAGTATAAATATCAATCGTTTATTATTTTGTCTTGTTGTGGGTTATTGCTATTTTTGATGGTTTTTTATAGCTTAGTGTCCCACCAGTGTCCCATGGGGCAGTGAGTAACTCATTGTAAAAACATTTAATTATAGGCTTGTTTTTATTACCGATTAACAATATGTCCCTGCAACCACTCTAAAAATGACTCCCTACTCATTTTACTTGCGGCTATAGCAAAAATAATGGTTTCCTGTGTATCAACGTCAGCCTGTATTTCATAACCATTCATTAATAACGTTACCTCAATAGCTGCATGACCAATACGTTTATTGCCATCAACAAAGGGATGATTGTTAATTAATGAGAAACCTAAAGCGGCCACTTTTTCTATTAGTGTTGGGTACAAGTATTGACCATCGTAACTCATATAAGGTTGAGCCAAGGCTGACTCTAATATATCTCTATCACGAATACCTGTCGCTCCACCTGATTGCTCAATAACTCGTTGGTGAAGTATTAAAACCTGCTCTAATGTTAACAGTTGCATCAAGACAGGCGTTTATACAATTCTTTGTTTTTATCGAGCGTGTAATCCATTGCCTGTTCAAAGCTAAGTTCTTTGTCTGGGCATTGTTCTTGGATTTGAATTTTACTGGCTGGTAAGTTTTTTAATATTTCTAAAAGTGCTGGGTAGAGTGAGTCGTCTACTTGTATGTTTAATGCTTTCATTGTTTTTTTCCTTTATAAAAAACCAAAACCATAGAAGTTTATTGTAATACTTATGATTTATTTTTGCCTCTAGTAAAAGAAACTTTGGCGGATTCAACTCCGAAGTGCAATCCTAGCGTTTATGCAGCCTCAGACTTTTTAAAAAATACAGCATTAGGAGTTGCTTCAAATTTTGCTCATGCAACATTCATTTATGGTGAAGAATTGTTTTATTTTAGCTTCTGATAAAATTTATCGATGTTTTTGTATGAACTAAAACCAGTTATTAATTTGGAAGAGATAAATGAATAAGGAAATAGGTGCAAATAGGGGACTGCAAATAGGGGACAGACCACGTTTAAAGGTCGAAATAGCGAAATAGGGGGGACAGACCAGAATGGCACTTACTTAAGAATATATTTCATTCAATTACAACAACTTACCTTATTTTCTTTGGGTGTCCATTTTTTCTAATCTCTGCCCTTGCTTCTTCTCTAGTCTTCATCAATAAGGCAAACGGCTTTGGCCTTCGTTTAACCGCACGGGGTTCTATTCGGCCGGGACGATGTCCAATTTTTTGCTGGGCTATCAGTGCGAACAGTTATTCTTGATTTGTTTCATGATCAATCCATGCACCTTGTTGATTCCAAGCCAACCACAATTGTAATGTATGTTTAAAACTAAGTTGACGTGGGACGAGAATTAATCGTGGTTTGTCTCTTATTTTTTGTGGTCTGTCCCTTATTTTTTGTGTCCCTTATTTTTTTATTTTTCCATTCTTTCATAACAGCGCTGTCCCCGCAATAACTGTTGATATGCATGTCAGAATAAGGTGACATTTCTACGCCATGCGACATAACCACCAATGAGTGAGGCGACTTTGGTATAGCCTAGATTCTGCATGGTCAGAGCGGCTAATGCCGAACGATTGCCGCTGGCACAATAGAGCAGATATTGAGCTGATTTGTCATTAGTCTCAGGTGAGATTTCTATTTTGCTTTTCACATCCCCTCGCGGTATATGAATGGCCTTCTCTATATGCCCGGCATTAAATTCGGCTATTTCACGCACATCCAGTAACACGGTTTCTCCTGATTCCAGCCATTGATTTGCTGTCTCCAGGTCAATCTGTTGAATTTGTTCTTTAGCATTATTGATGGCTCCCTGAACACCTCTGCGTTCTTGTCTGGGGTCTATCCGATCGGTCTCAGTCGCAGCGATTTGTAATGCCTCCTCTTCTTCAATGCCGCAATAACGATTAGCCGGTACCGCAATATCAATTAATTTTGGTGTGGGTAAATCCAGCTGATCCATAATTTCAATGAATTCGTCCCGGGTTTTACCGGCTAATCTTGGATTCGTGGTGCGTTCCTGAATAATACTGCTTACCCAGTTGCCTTTATAGTCATGGCCCGGGTAAACCAGTGTTTCATCAGGTAAGGTAAATAGCCGCTGGGTCACGCTATCATAGAGTTGTCCGGGATCCCCGCCTTGGAAATCTGTGCGGCCGCAACCACCGATAAATAGTGCATCTCCGGTAAATATGCGGTCGCGCCAAAAAAATGAACAACTGCCCGGGGTATGGCCCGGTGTTGCAATTACACTGATATGTTCTTTTTCACCGAATTCAAATAAGTCTCCATCATGGAGTTGGTGATCGGCTGATTCAGTGCCACAAAAAAAGCCGATAGCGGTTTGAGCACCGGTTTTTTCACGTAATAAACCACTGGCAGTTACATGATCGGCATGGACATGAGTTTCTATTGAGTATTTTAATTGGTAATTTCCTTGCTTTAATAGCGATAAATAAATATCTATATTGGTATTCACCGGGTCAATTAACACGGCATCTTTTGTCTTTGAGTCAGCTAAAAAATAAGTATAAGTACAGCTGGTTTTATCTAATAGTTGTCTGAATATCATTTTATTTCCACTTGCACAGTGAGTTAAAAAAGGAACTTACCATTAAGCCGGTTTGCCATGGACTTTACACCATTCAAGCATGCCGCCCTGCATATTGTAAATTTTTTTAAAATTGTGTCCCAAGGCTATCCTGGCTGCTCTGGAGGAGCGGCCGCCGCTGCGGCAGACAAATAAATAAGGTTTGGATTTATCCAGGCGTTGTATCTGATGTGCAAAATTATTTTGCAGACACATTAATTCTGCACCGGGTAAATGTCCCAATTCACCCTTGAATTCATCAGGCCTTCTAACATCAATGATGTTCATTTCGCTGAAATCATCTCTAACTGTTACATTTTCAACACGATTACCGGTAATTTCCCCTAAAGTATCAGCTAATAACTGAGTGATATTTTCAAGTTGGGTGTTGACTTGATGGTTGATAGAGACGAATTTTTCTTTTGCCGTTTCTGCTTCTAAAAATGATGTCTGTGAAATATTATCAATATTCGATACTTCTAGCACAATATCTGCAAAGCGATTATTCACTTCGGCTGAGACATCGGTCATGAGCGCGACACTGTCCTGGATGCCTTGAATAATTTTACCCACTTCGGTTTTTGTCAACTCGACTGAGTCGTTAATCTCCAGCGTAACTTCAGCGCTTTTACTGGATAAATCGCGCATACATTCAGCGACTACAGCAAAACCTCTGCCATGTTCTCCGGCTCGGGCCGCTTCTATAGAAGCATTTAATGCCAGCAGATTGGCCTCTCCTGAAACGTCTCGAATTTGCACCGCTTTGTCATAAATACCTTCGATAAGGTCTTGAATCGTTTGCAGCGTCTCCATAGAGTCTTGCCAAGAGGCAATGGACTGTCCCAACTCGTTGATGGTAGCTTTACTTGATTCCGTTGCCCTGGTAGTTTTTTGACTGCATTCATAGATATCCGGTAATGCTGAAAATACTTTATCGACGACACCTTGAGCCTCTTTTAATTCAACGGCAATATTTTCAACCATATTGCCATTATCAAGGAAGGCGTCATTTAGCTTTGCACCCTGGTCGTCAAGCTTAATTTTGTTAGCTTCAAAGAATTGATCGGCAATCGCCGTTTGCTCGTGTAAAATTTGCTGGGTTTCTTTATTTAATAGAGCCTTCAATTCGGATAGTTTTTTTTCGGAAATATTTTGTTGCTTGATTTTGGAGAAATACCATCCGCCAATAAAGCCAGCGATAATGAAAGAAATTGTGATGAAAAAGCCAGTCATGCCATTATTTGAGTCTAGAAACTTGTTATATTCTGATAAAGTTTAGACTAAAAATATAACTTCATTAATAGTCTAGAATGTTAGACCAAAGCTGAGGGCATTAACCTTACGCTCATATTGATTTATTGTGTATCTTAAGGACTATTCCTTCGATGGATTAAAATTTGTGGAAATAACGATGTGGCCTTGTCCCTATCAAATTGGCTGGGTTCAAGGGAAAATAAATTTGCGGTGGCCGAGGCAACACCGAGTTTAAGAAATTCAGTCAATTCTGCTTCGCGCATGGTTGCCACGGCGAATCCGGCCAGCATGGCATCACCGCAACCAATAGTGGAAACCGGTTCTTTAATGGCTATATCAGCATATGCACAGTAACAGCTTTGTGAATCTATCAAAATCAGTCCTTTTCCCCCACGGGAAACTGCAACCCTTTGTACACCCTGATAAAAATAGGGGACAGACCATGATAAAAATAGGGGACAGACCACGTTTAATATTAACTCCAAGCAACATCCCTTGGTACAAATGAGGAATACATAAGCAACCGGGTACGTTTTTTAAAAGCTATCGGCACCCTGAGCGAGGAAAATTTACAGGAAATTAGTCATTGGATGGAAAAATAGTAATCACTCTATTTTATTCCAGACCTTTCATCTTTGGAAAACGATTACCTGTCTGGTTTAGCCTCCTTGTGGTCAAAATGTATTGACATATTCCATTTTTCTCGTCAATAAATTACTATCGTGGCTGATTTATTGGATGAGAAATCATGAAAAAGTATAAAACTGCCCCGGTTGCCAGCAGCGCATTGTCTCCGGGCACGCCTTATATTGTCGTCAATGAAGCAGCAGAACGTTTCAGTTATTACGGTATGCGTGCCATTTTGGTGGTGTTTATGACGCAATATCTGATGGACAGCCAGGGGCAGCTGGATGCGTTGCCACTTTACGGATTATTAATTGGGGATTACATTAGACCCAATCATTGATTTATGGATAAAAACCTTACTATTCACTGGTTTCGTCAGGATTTACGAATAGCGGATAATCCGAGTCTGTATTTTGCGGCCAGGCAGGGCAGTGTCATAACGCTATATATTGTTGACAAGCAACAGCCAGCCATGGGACGTGCCAGTGAAGTTTGGCTGCACTATTCACTTAAGAAGTTAAATAGGGCGCTGAAGCATAAATTAATGGTATGTCAGGGCGAACCTTTACAAATTCTGACAGATTTAATAAAACAATATCCTGTGACGCATATTCACTGGAATCGCTGCTATCAACCCTGGCAAATCAAACGTGATCAGAAAATAAAATTACAGTTGGCTAAACAGGGAGTTCAAGTGAAAAGTTTTAACGCTTCTTTGCTTTGGGAACCCTGGGGCGTTTTAAAAAAAGATCAGCGTCCCTATCGGGTTTTTACGGCATTTTATAAACATGCTTTCAGCAAAGCCGAAATACCCAGAAAATCTTTAGCTTGTCCTCCTGATTTAGAAAATTATCAACTGCCACTGACGACAAAGATTGATGATCTAAATTTATTACCTAAATCAAATTGGTATAGACAGCTTATCTCTCATTGGCAACCGGGAGAGCGTGCCGCTCAGAGTTTGCTTGATGATTTTTTGAATTCAAAATTGTACAACTACAAGACCGGCAGGGACTTTCCCGCATTTGATTTTGTTTCAAGGCTTTCGCCCTATTTACATTTTGGAGAAATTTCACCTCATCAAATATGGTGGGAGACAACCGGTCTTAATTCTAGTGATAATAGTCAACATTTTCTTTCCGAACTAGCCTGGCGGGAATTTTCCTATTATCTGCTCTATCACTATCCGGATATTATCAATCAAAACCTGCAACCTAAATTTGATCATTTCCCCTGGCGTCAAAATCGGTCACAACTGCTGCGTTGGCAACAGGGGCAGACAGGCATTCCAATCATTGATGCCGGTATGCGTGAGCTATGGCAAACCGGTTATATGCATAATCGGGTACGCATGATTAGCGCATCTTTTCTGGTAAAAAATTTACGCATACATTGGCAACAAGGGGCTGCATGGTTTTGGGATTGTCTATTTGATGCGGATTTGGCCAACAATACGTTAAGCTGGCAGTGGGTTGCGGGGTGCGGAGCCGATGCCGCACCTTATTTCCGTATCTTTAACCCGGTATTGCAAGGGCAAAAATTTGATCCCGAAGGAGATTATATTTATCGCTACGTCGGGGAGTTGTCGAAATTACCTGTCAAATATATATTTGCTCCATGGGAAGCACCCGCAGAGGTTTTACAAAATGCCGGCGTAGTCTTAGGGGAAAGCTATCCAAAGCCGATGGTTGATCTCAAGCAATCACGTCAGGAAGCGTTAAGCGCATACAAAAACTTAACATTTGAAGAAGATAAACCACAATGATTGAATCTAAAATCCGGATAGGTATCAGCAGCTGTTTAATAGGCGAAAAAGTCCGTTATGATGGTGCTCATAAACAACATTCATATATCACAGGTACTCTTGCCGACTATTTTGAATTCCAGCCACTTTGTCCCGAGGTGGGAATAGGTCTTGGCGTACCGCGACCGGCCATTCATTTGTTGGAAAAGGATGGGGAAGTCAGATGCGTTGACAATAAAAAACCGGAACTCGATTATACCGATCAATTAAAGTCTTATGCTAACCAGCAAGGGGCTGCTCATGATCATCTGTGCGGATATATTTTAAAAAAAGACTCTCCCAGCTGCGGCATGGAAAGAGTTAAGGTACACGGTGACTTAATGCCTGTGAGAAAAGGGGTGGGTGTGTATGCGCAGCAGATGATGCTTAACCATCCTTACTTGCCCGTTGAAGAAGAAGGTCGCTTGGGCGATCCTAAACTCAGAGAAAATTTTATTCAACGGGTTTATGTATTAAACCGGTGGAAAAATATGCTCAGTAAAGGGTTGAGTTTGTCCAAGTTAACCGAATTTCACGCCCGGCATAAGCTCATTTTAATGAGTCGAGGCGATTACCAGGCATTAGGCCGTCTGCTTGCCAATGCCGATGCTGAACATTTACAGCATACGGCCAACATTTATCTTAATGAGATGATGCAACAATTAAAAAACTTGGCAACGCGAAAAAAACACGTAAATGTACTGCAGCATATCCAAGGCTATTTAAAAAAAGAATTAAGCAAAGAAGACAAAAAAGAGCTGTGTGAAATTATCGGCCAATACCATGCCGGTTTGATTCCCTTAATTGTTCCTATCACGTTGCTTAAACATCATTTCAGGAAATGTCCGGATCCTTACATAGATAATTCCTATTACATGTTCCCTTATCCGCAAGAACTGCAGTTAATCAATCAATTATGAAAGGTCTGCGAAACACGGTAGCATTAATTCAGGTTTGGCGGTCTCCTTTTTTGCTAATGATTGCGCCTAGTTAGAGATAAAATATTGCAGGACATCAGCGATGGTCGTCTGATTCTTTGATGTAATAGGTGATGTAAAGTGTAATAGGGGACAGACCACGTTTAATATTCTGAATTATATGTAAAGGTATCTTCTAACAAACTAAACGGAGGCCACGTTGTATATAAACTGAGGAGATTTAAAATCCGATTTAATCGTGGTCTGTTTCCTATTTTTTTTAATGGCTTTGCTATCGAACATTGAATTAACTTTTTCTGTTTGGTCATTATCCTGATACTGCTTGGTATCAGATTTCTTTTTGGTTGTTGCTACAACGGCCAGAGGATCGAATTGATTACTTTGAAATACTTATTCTAAACTAAAATCGACATACCCTTATAATACAAACTTTGACAATCTTTGTATTATTTGTCATTCTTAAATTTCAGGAGGTACAGCCATGCATATTTCACTAACACCTGAACTTGAGAATATCATCAAAGAAAAGGTTAAAACCGGTCTTTATAACAATGCCAGTGAGGTCGTTCGCGAAGCATTACGGTTTATGAAAACAAATGAAGAATTGGTTTATCAGATAAAGTTGGATAGCTTTCGGATGAAACTTACCGAGGGCGAGCGCGATTTTGATACAGGTCGTTATAAGGAATTGGAGCAAAAAGATATTGAGTCTTTTTTCCAAGAGTTAAAAAACAGAGCACAAGACAGGATCAAACAAGAAAGCCAGTAAAATGCTAAAAATCAGACTGGCTCAGACGGCGGAGAACGATCTTGAGGACATTTGGGTTTATACAATTTCTGAATGGGGAGAAGATCAGGCTGGCAAATATGTTGCACTGAATGAAAAAGAATTTTCTCAAGTACTGGAAAACCCCTTTATCGGAAAAACCAGGTCAGACGTGAAGAATGAATATAGGGCGTTGCAGATCAAGAAGCACCTAATCTTCTATCGTGTGGGGACAGAATTCATTGACATCATTCAACCAATAGGGTCAGACTCGATTGAATATGATTTTCTTTGCTTTCAACCTAAAAGTAGCCTGACTACTGGTAAAATGATTAAAACAGAGAGGCTATTCTGATTACCAATCGAGTCTGACCCCATTGGTTTATTGGTTTTTTCTATTGGTTTTTTTGATTAACAGCATATTTTTCACATGCCTTAAAATCCGGCAAAATAATTTGAGGGTTTTCTTTACTTTTTTCAATAAAATTATTTTGAATAGGCTCTAGAAACCCATCAATTATTAATATATTTTTACAAAGATTACCTGATGTTGATTCATTATCTTTAACTCTTTCTCTCTGACACGAATTCAAGGGGTCAGCCAGCTTGAAATGAAGACAGAATCAAGCTGGCTGACCCCTTGATGTTTTTGAGCATACTATTACTTACATATGTCGCGGTATTGCTTGATGAGGCGCGTCATCTGTTGCCGGGAGTATCCGCTGATCTTCATCAAAAATCGAACGACGATGCCTTTGGAGGGTTTGCTCAGCGTGGTATAGCGGAATTTGACCAAGATGCGTTGTATGCCCCGATAATTGGCTTCTTTGCTGTCGGCAACCACAAAGGCGACGGATTGGCTGCCGCTTAAAAAGTCGTTCAGCTGTTCGATGGTATTCAGGTCGTTTAGGTTCATGATAGGGTTCATCCTCGTATCATGAACGAGATTTACGCGGTTTTCAGACTCATTTTCCGTTAGAAATACGATGTCCGTTCAGACTCATCCATCATTGGAAGAGGCTAAAACTAGCCTGATTACTAGTAAAATGATTAAAATATAGAGGCTATTCTGATTACCAATCGAGTCTGACCCTATTGGTTCGCAAATTCCGGAAATTGACTTTTGCAAGGTGCGTGGTCGACGGATTGGGTTGATTTTTCAAGATCCGATGTCGTCGTTGAATCCGGTTATGAGCATAGGTGAGCAAATAGCCGAGGTCATACAGATCCATTTTAATTACAGTAAACAGCAGCAGCGGGAAAGAACGTTACAATTGCTAGAGCAAGTCGAGATTCCTGACCCGGAACGGCGTATTAATGAATATCCACATCAATTATCAGGTGGTCAGCGGCAGCGGGTGATGATTGCCATTGCCTTGGCCGGCGAGCCGGATTTACTGATCGCCGACGAACCGACGACAGCGCTGGATGTCACTATACAAGCGCAGATATTGGCATTGCTTAAAACGATTCAGCAGAAAACAGGCATGGCGCTGTGCTTGATCAGTCACGATTTGGCGCTGGTTTCCAATATGGCCGATCGCATTGCGGTGATGCAGCAGGGCAAAATTGTGGAAACGGCGGCCACAATGGATTTTTTCAAACAACCGAAACATCCTTACAGCCTCAAGTTACTAGCGGCATTGCCGGCAATGGATAGTTGTTTGAACAGGGAGGTGACGGCACGGTCGGCTTTACTAAAGGTCAATGATTTTAAGGTTTACTATCCGATTCGAAAGGGGATATTCAAGCGCGTTGTCGACTATGTTAAAGCCGTGGACGGGGTGAGCTTTGATCTACAACAAGGTAAAACCCTGGCGCTTGTCGGTGAATCGGGCTGCGGAAAGACCACGCTAGGTAAAGCGTTATTGAATTTGACGCCTGCCAGTGCAGGAACCGTGCTGTTCAACGAAATCGACATGATGTCTCTTCACGGCGAAGCCTTACGCCAGCAGCGTGCGGCCATGCAGATTATTTTTCAAGACCCTTTTGCCTCGATGAATCCACGTATGTTGGTTGGTGATATAGTTGCCGAAGGGATCAATGCGCTACATCCGCATATCCGTTCAGCCGACAGACAGGCTAGAGTTGCTACACTGTTGCAACAAGTCGAATTGCCGGAGTCTTCGGCAATGCGTTATCCCCATGAGTTTTCCGGGGGGCAGCGGCAGCGAATTTGTATTGCCAGGGCATTGGCGGTCGAGCCACAGTTGATTATTTGTGATGAGCCGACCAGCGCTTTAGATGTATCGGTCCAGGCGCAGATTATTAAGTTGTTGAAGGCGTTGCAATTACAACAACAGTTAAGCTATTTGTTTATAACCCATGATTTGGCGGTGGTCGGCGAAATCGCTGATGAAGTAGCTGTGATGTATCAGGGTAAAATCGTGGAATATGGTGATGTCGAGCAAATTCTGACTCGACCGACCCATGGTTATACGCAACAATTACTAAGCGCAGTTCCGCGCTTGCATTAAGGAGATCCTTATGAAAATTAAACATTCCGTTCTGGCTGCTTCCTCATTTATTTCTGCGTTGACATTAACGGGGCCAGCGCAGGCCGGGTGGCAAGATTTTCTGAGTGGCGGCAGCGAACAAGCGGCAGAAACCGTGCAACAGGGAGCTGATTCGGTTAATAAAGTCAATCAGGTTAACCAGGCGGTAAAAACCGGTGCGGCCGTTCCCCAAACCCTGCCGGCCAGTCAGCAAGGGTTGACCGGGATGCTGATGCAACAGTTAGGCGTATCCCAAACCCAGGCGGAAGGTGGCGCCGGGGCATTATTTCAGGTCGCTAAAGAGCGCATGGCGGCAGATGCATTTGGCAAATTAAGCCAGTCGGTTCCAGGCATGGATGGCTTGTTGGCGGCGGCTCCGAAAACAGATGCGTCCACCAGTACTCTGGGAGGATTGAGTTCGATGTTGGGAAATGACAATGCATTAGGTAGCGCAGCACAATTGATGTCGGCATTTCAGCAGCTAAATTTGTCTGACGGAATGGTGAAGCAGTTTACCCCGGTTGTGTTGGATTACGTGAAACAACAGGGTGGTCCGGAAATCGCCAATCTGCTTCAATTGGCCCTGAGCGGTTCTTAAAAGTAACTTTTTCTTTATTCAACTACTCAGCGCATTTTGTCATCCTATGTTAAAGGCCATAGGATTTCTCGATTGATGTTCCTGACACAATACTACCTCCTGCTTCCATGCAGTCGTCCCTTTGGTCGAAATGACATTAAAAATCAAGAGGTTCAAAAAATTACGCTGAGTAGTCACTTGTTCTGATAATCAATTAATATATTTCATGCGGTCAAATTTTCGGTTTTCTGCCGCGTTTTTTCTCCGAGCGGAAGCGGAGTATAAGTGAGGATAAAGCGAAATTATTTTCCATATCATCTACTGATTACACCAACTCAAAATCGGAATGTTTGGGTTGTTTTTTAATTTTTTAATTTAGAGGGCGTTATTTTGAAATATGTTAGTTATGTATCTATGGGAATTTTTATTTTGGTAATGGTGAACGGGTGCGGCAGCAACAAAAAACCTACATTAGGTGACGCTATGTTGCAGGAAGGCGCATCCGCTGAGCAGTTGGGTAATCAATGGAATGAAGGAAGTGCGCTGGTTATTAAGGGAGAGAAAATGAAGAAAAAGGGTCAGGAAAAGATAGATGAGGCCTACGAGGAAATTGATGAAGGTAAGGCTTTGATCAGTAAAGGTGACCGACTTATTAACCAGGGCGAAAAAATGATACGAGATAGTGAAAGTGCTTATAAGCTTAAATTTCCTAATAAGACACTAAGTGCAGAATAAGTTTTTGTTTTGACATTACAATCACAATAAATGCAGCCAGCCCGGTTGATTATCATAATCAACCGGGCTGTTTTTGCTTTTACCTAACGATCATGAAGATGCTTCCATCACCCCGGAAAATGAAAGATACTGAGCGGGAGGCGGCAGGATGAGGTCGATCAATTTTTTAGAGATTCGATCCTGAAACCTAACGTGACCCGCACAAACTGACTCGTACCCCGGAATGAATCGCTAGAGATCGCACGGTAATAAGGCCAAAAGCAGTGAATGCTT
>SPJL01031359.1_pt1 | contig 20333 bp, 3 predicted proteins | sample 3741751 | NCBI WGS metagenome assembly SPJL01 (sample SAMN10925998, study PRJNA522277) | cold seep metagenome | isolation source: Elba SIP-enriched marine methane seep metagenome, extraction at timepoint T3 | place: Italy: coast of Elba, Mediterranean Sea | reverse complement strand
GATTGTAGCAATAGCACGCAAACTTCCGTTTCCTTCAACGTCCTCCCGGATAATCAAGCGCCTACTTTTATGACGCCTGGAACGATTACCCTGGAATGTGGCGACGATCCACTCGATACCGGTAATACCGGAGTACCGACCAGTATCATGGATGATTGTTCGACAACTACGAATACTTTCATGGATGATAATAGTGCCTTAGGGACATGTAGTCCTGGAACTGGAGTCATTACCCGTACCTGGGTAGTAACCGATGCTTGTGGTAACTCTTCGACGGCGCTACAAACCATTATTATCGATGATACAACACCACCTACGTTTAGCGCTCCAGGGCCAATAACCATCAACTGCGATGATGACCCCAATGATCTGAGTATCACTGGCGAGCCTACCAATGTAATGGACAACTGCACCGCTATGGGAAGCCTCGTGCCGACCTTCGTCGATGTGCCTAACCTCACAGGTTGTGGTGGAACTGGTACTATTCAAAGAGCGTGGAGTTTGGTAGATCAATGTGGGAATATGGCGACGCCTCAAATACAGCTCATAACAGTAGTGGACAACACGATGCCAATTGCTATGTGTAAGGATACTACTTTGGTTCTCGATGCCGCAGGTATGGCAAGCCTCAATGCTTCTTCCGTTGATAATGGAAGTAGTGACAATTGTAGTGGAGTTAGCTTAAGCATCGATGTCAGTAGCTTTGGATGCGCTGATGTTGGACCCAATACGGTAAACCTCACTGTAACTGATGATTGTGGTAATACTGCCACTTGCCAAGCAACCGTAACTATCGTTGATGGCTTTTTGCCTTCTATTGTTTGCCCAAATGATACTGTTCTAACTGCAATGGCGGGTATGAGCTCCTTGGTAGTAGGTGGATTGGATGCTTCTGCTACTGATGCTTGTGGCGTCAATGGCATCAACTACAGCACTACCGGGGCCTTGATGGTCACTGGCTCAGGTGATATCAGTGGCACTGCCTTCCCACTAGGGACAACCGTAGTCACCTACACCGCACTCGACAATTCTAATAATTCTATCTCTTGTAGCTTTACCGTTACCATCAACGGTGCAGTGGCCATTGATTGTCCAAACGACACCATCGTTTCTAATGAAATGGGCTTGTGTACTGCTGTGGTAAATGATATTCCGGTTTCCATCCTTTCGGGTGCGAGCGAGGTAGACACCATTTACTATACGATCAACGGCGCTACAATGGGCAGCGGTCCAGATGATGCCAGTGGCAATACCTTCAACTTAGGAGAAAGTCAAGTAACCTACGTAGTAAAAGCCAATAATGGAGATTCCGTAGTTTGTTCTTTCATGGTGACTGTAGCAGATATGGAAAATCCAACGCTTAGTTGCCCAAGCGATACCGTGGTAACGGCTGCACCGGGCATGACCAGCATTGTAGTCGGTAATCTAGATCCAACTGCTGCGGATATTTGTCAATTGGATTCTGTCGGCTATACCATTACTGGAAATACGATGGCTGCTGATTCGGGTAGCGTTTCTGGCCAGACCTTCAACGAAGGCCTAAACACCGTTACCTATACGGCCTTTGATGCCGCAGGGAATAGTGCCAATTGTAGCTTTACCGTCACCGTTACCGCAGGTATTTCAATCGAATGCCCAATGGATGTGATGGTTAATACGGCTTCTGGCCTTTGTTCTGCTACCGTCAATAGTATTCCCGTCACCATCTTGACAGGAGCTGCTGCAGTAGACACTACCTATTATACCATTAGCGGCGCTACGATGGGCAATGGCCCTGACGATGCTAGCGGTAATAGTTTTAACCTCGGACAAAGTACGGTAACCTATACCGTTAAAGACGCCGTGGGTGATTCTGTGACTTGTTCTTTCCTCGTTACGGTTGCGGATAATGAAAATCCAAGCCTTACTTGCCCCAACGATACTATCGTAATGGCCTCGGCGGGAATGAATACCGCTATAGTAGGCAACCTTGATCCAATGGCAATGGACAATTGTGGTTTGGACTCGGTTGGTTATACCCTCAGCGGAGTGACGATGGGTTCTGATACGGGGAGCGTTTCTGGTCTGACCTTCAATGAAGGGATTACCACCGTTACTTACACGGCCTTTGATGCTTCAGGTAATTCTAATACCTGTTCTTTCACAGTCAACGTAACGCCGGGTAGCCCACTCGATTTGATTGATTGCCCGAATGATACAATAGTCAATAATATCGTTGGTCAGTGTAATGCAGTGGTTGGTGATATTGCACCAATCTTGCTGGTTAGCGCTGGTGATATCGATACCATTTTCTATACGCTCAGTGGTGGCGGCGAAGGCCCGGATGATGCCAGTGGAACTACTTTTCCGGTAGGAACGACAACGGTTACTTATACCGCCGTTGGCGCGATGGGAACTATGGATGTTTGCTCTTTTACCGTAACGGTGAATGATGTAGAGATTCCAGACCTAAGCTGTCCTTCTGATACGAACTTGATTGTTCCTTTTGGTGATCCTTGTATTGTGGTAAATAGTTTAGCACCAATTACCTCTGATAATTGTGCCTTGGCCGATACCACCTACACCTTTAGCGGTGCAATGACAGGCAGTGGCAATGGTGACGTTAGCGGTACTTGCTTCCCCATTGGAGCTACCGTAGTAACCTATGTCGTTAGTGACCCTACAGGTAATAATTCAACTTGCTCTTTCACAGTCAATGTATCTAGTTCTCCCGGCAACCTAATCGATTGCCCAGCTGACACTACCTTGGCCAATGACCTAGGAATGTGTGGAGCCGTGGTGAGTGATATCTCCCCTATTCTCTTGGTTGATCCAAGTACGATTACCACCTTGACTTATAGCTTAGCGGGAGCAACTACAGGCACTGGAATTAATGATGCCAGTGGAACCTTCTTCAATGTTGGAACCACTACCGTTACCTATTCTGCTCAGGATAATCTCGGTACTACTGATGTTTGTACTTTTGAGGTAACGGTGAATGATACGGAAGCACCAATAGTAACTTGTGTTTCGCTTGATGTATTCCCCAATGATCCGGGAATGTGTAGTCGGTTAGTCACCAACAACCTCGCTCCAAACATTAGCGAGAACTGTAACGTTGCCTCCATCACTTATGAATTGACTGGAGCAACAACTGGTTCGGGAATCAATGATGCCACAGGTACTACCTTCTTTATTGGGGTCACCATCCTTACTTATACCGTTACAGATGACGCGGGTAATAGCAATACCTGTGAAGTATTGATAGCTGTAAATGATACTGATTTCCCAGTAGGGATTCAATGTCCGGCTACGGTAATTGTTAGTCCTGATATGGGAATGACCACTGCAGTAGTTAATAATATTGGACTACTTAATACTGGTTTAGACAACTGTGGTATTGACTCCATCGCCTATACGTTGAGCAATGCTACAGCAGGCACCGGAATCAATGACGCCAGTGGCGAGACCTTTAACTTAGGTAGCACCACCGTTACCTACGAGGTATTTGATGCCTTTGGAAATAGTATTTCTTGTTTCTTCAACGTAATCGTTACCGATGGTACTGGCTTGGTGGAATGCCCCGGCGATCCACTCCCAATCAATAATGATCCGGGGCTATGTAGTGCCTCTGTATCGGGTATTGCTCCCGTAGTTTTGATTGACCTGATGCTAGTGGATACCTTATACTACGAATTGAGTGGCGCCACTACTGGCAATGGAGAAGATGATGCCAGTGGCCTCGCCTTTAATGTAGGAGTAACCACGGTGAAATACGTGATTGAATCAGGCCCCGTTCGCGATAGCTGTACTTTTGATGTAACCATCATCGATGCGGAAGATCCTATTTGGAACAACTGCCCCGGCGACGTTACCCTTACTGCCGATGCAGCAAACTGTATGGCCGTACATAGCTGGACCGAACCTTTTGCCAACGACAACTGTGGCATAAGCAGCGTCACCCCTCCTACTCAGGTTCCAGGTGATCCCTTCCCACTAGGAAGTACTACCGTTAGCTATACCGCAACTGATGCCGCAGGTAATACTGCTATCTGTAGCTTTGTAGTAACCGTGCTTGATGAAACGGCTCCTGAGCTGGTTTGCCCAGACGATATTACCATAAGCGCTGAGGCTGGATTATGCTCTGCTGTGGTCGATTGGCCTACGCCAACCGCTACCGATTGTGGTGCAGTAACCTTAGTGCCTTCTCAAGCTCCGATGACCAGCTTCCCCGTTGGAACAACAACCGTTACCTATACGGCTACGGATAATGTAGGAAACAGTAACACTTGTACCTTTAATATCACGGTAGAAGATGATGAAGATCCTGTCTTCGCCAACTGCCCTCCTACCGATATCGTAGTTGGTCTCACAAATAATTGTGAAGCAGTCGTAACCTGGACTCCCGTCACCGCTACGGATAATTGCACGGTATTGCCTTTGGTAAGTACACATGAATCTGGTGATGTTTTCCCTGTTGGTCAAACAGTCGTTAGAATTGTGGCGCTGGATATCTCCGGGAATACCACCGAATGTGAGTTCCTCATTACGGTCCCTGATAGTAATGCGCCTGTATTTAGCGACTGCCCCAGTGATGTTACCCTCAGTGTAGATAGCGGAACTTGTGAAGCGACCCACTCTTGGACCGAACCCACCGTTACCGATGATTGTTCGAACATCACTCCAGTAGCTAGTCACGATCCCGGTGATAGTTTCCCCTTGGGGCAAACCATCGTTACCTATACTGCTACGGATGATGCAGGCAATAGCAATACTTGTACCTTTAGTGTCACGGTAGAAGATGATGAAGACCCAACGATTAGCTGTCCCGCTGATTTGGTCTTGAGAATTGATGGTACCGTAATCAGTGATCCTAATAACATCTTACAATCAGCTACTACTGCAGCAGGTTGTACCGGATTGATTGTTAGCTTCGACGAGCCTAGTGGTATGGACAATTGTGATGGTGCCTTAGTGGCTATCCAGATTGCAGGACCTAGTAATGGAACCACCTTTGGATTCGGTAGTAACCTTGTTACTTTCGAAGTTGAAGATGCTGCGGGTAATGTGGTCGATTGTAGCTTCAATGTGACGGTAGAGGACTTACCAACCGTTGTAATCAATGCCATGCCTGCCACCGCAGTCTGTCTAAATTCAACGGTCCAACTGATGCCTACCATCATCACCGGTGCCACCTACGCTTGGACTGGTCCTAATGGATTTACCAGTACCGAAACCAATTTGACCATTGCCGTTGACGCCAATAGTGCAGGGCTTTACCAAGTGGTTTGTACCACTGCCTCAGGCTGTAGTACCTCGGGAGATATCACCATTGAATTATTACCAGAGCCCATCGTCAGTATTCTAAGTAATTCACCGCTTTGTGAAGGTGATTTGGATTTAGATGGCATACAGGAAACGGGCTCAGCTCCGATTGTAAGTTGGGAATGGACGGGCCCTTGTGGCTTTAGCGCCAGCGGACAAACTGTAAGTGTTGCAGATCTTACCGAAGAATGTGCAGGGATTTACACACTTACTGCCACTACGGATGATGGATGTACAATTATAGTCAATACTTCTGTAGATGTGATCCGGGTAGCGGCTCCAATCATCGAAGACGATTGCGATCAAATTCTCTGTCTTGGAGAAAGTTGCTTCCTACTCGGTACAGACTATGTGCCTTCACCGGAGGAGTATGTTTGGTCAGCCAATGCGCTCAATGCTGGATTGCCGGATGATACCAACGAAAACGAAATCATGGTAACACCATTGGCTGCGGGGGAGTACACCTATACTTACTCCGTGATCATCGATGGCTGTCAATCAGCAGAAGACACCGTAACGATTTTCGTAAGCGGTGGCCCGGATGCAGAAGACGATACCTTACGGGTGAATTACGAAACGACTTTGGAGGATTTTGATATTTTGGAAAATGACGAGTTTAACCCGGACCTTCAAGGTGTAGTTACCATTGAAGCTCAGCCGACTCGCGGTATTCTCACCAGCAATATTGATGGCACTTTTAGCTATCAACCTGCTAGTGGCTTTATCGGCTCCGACTTTTTCACTTACAAACTCTGCCACGGTTGTGACTTAGAACTCTGCGATGTAGCTACGGTGCGCATTGAAGTTGAGTTTGATGGCCCTTGTGTGGTACCGACCATGATTACCCCTAATGATGATGGTGCCAATGATATCCTACAAATTCTGTGTTTGGATTCTGGCTTGTTCCCCAATAATGAGTTGATCATTTTCAACCAATGGGGAGACCGGGTCTTCGAAGCAGCACCTTATCAAAACGATTGGAATGGTACGCTTCGGGGAGAAGAAGGAAGAGATTTACCCGATGGTACTTACTTCTTCCTATTCAAGCGCGATCAGAATTCTCAGGCCGTCAAGGGTTACCTCACTATTTTTAGATAAAACTATAGCAGGGAGTTTTCGTAGTAATAACTATGGGAACTCCCCATGCTCAAAATAATTGCACATGAAAAAGTTTTATTTCGTCCTGCTGCTATTGGTACTTGGAAGCTCGGGTTTGTGGGCTCAACAAGAAAGTCATTACACTCAGTTTATGTACAATCAGCAGTTGATCAATCCTGCCTTTAGTGGCGAAAGAGGGGTACCGAGTATCTACACCCTCTACCGTCAGCAGTGGGTAGGTTATGAAGGAGCGCCACGGAGTGGCTTAATTGGTTTTAGCTCCCCTTTTCTTACCGACCGTACTGGTTTTGGATTAATTGTATCCTCCCACACTGTTGGTATCTTTCAATCTTGGTTAGCCACGATGTCTTATTCCTATAACTTGCCCATCACAGAGAGTGTAGCGATTCGCTTTGGGGTACAGGGGAATATGAAAAATTTGCGCCTCGACTTTTCTGATCCTACTATCGTCAAGCTCAACGATGTTGATCCGGCGGTATTGGATGGAGTGGTATCGAGTCGGTTTAATGGCAACTTTGGCGCGGGTTTCTTGGCCAAGTTCAAAGAATATTTCCTCGGCTTTTCGATTCCACATATTTTCCCCAACGAGATTGGCTTTAATAAAGACAATGGTCGTTTGCAGATCGCGCGGGAAGAGCCCCACTTTTATCTTTCGACGGGAATTACCCTGCCTGTAGGTACGGGGATGAAATTCCGCCCCATGATTTTGGGTAAATATGTAGAAAATGCACCTGGAGATTTAGACATTAATCTCAGTCTGATCATGCAAGACAAGATCACGGCGGGGCTGTCTTATCGTTTGGGTGGAGAAGGCGCTGGAGAATCTGTAGATTTGACGCTGTTTTATCAGGTCAAGCAACTGGGCATGGGCGTCGCTTACGATGTCAACGTGTCTTCGCTTCGCACCGTCAATTCCGGTAGTTTTGAGGTCCTAATCCGCTACGATTTTGAACCACAATCAACCAATGACCTGACCAATCCAAGGTCTCAGTTTTAGTACCCATAAATTGGGATAAACCACTGTTTTTGAGAGCAATAGCTCGGGTTCCTAGTGAATCCGAGCTTTTTTTATGTCCCTTCCCCTGCCCTATCACCAGGATGAATATGCAAATGCTATAAAATTCAAAAAATATTTCCTACCTTTAAACTCATATAAGAATCTCCACACAATACTCAATCACCATTCTTCTGAATCTCTGAACTGTACATTGATCTCAACTCTCGATTTCAAGGTTGACACTTTTTCGCATTGAATATCTTTACAAATCAGCTGTAAAAAGCAAAAACTGCCAGTCACGCTCGCTCTGAAGCAGCTACTCGGTAAGATTTGTTTTTTTCTATATTTGTATAGATTGGACCAGCAATTGCGGCTGGTAACTATGTACTATGCGCTAATTATTATTTAACTATCGTCTGTTTTCCCCCACAGACGCCAAAAACAGAATTATGGTTTCTAAATTTACATCCCTGAACAGTGGATTACCCTCCGCTGCCTCTCCCCCTGCGGCCTCAAGGATGAAACTTTCCCCCAAATCAATCAGCTTGTGGATGTTCCTCGCTCTGATGACCCTGGCCTCTACCCAAGCCCTGAGCCAGTGTACCCTACAGTTGCTCGACCCCGCCGTCGACCTGCCTGTGGTGGGAAGTACCGCTACCCTTGATGCAGCAAGCATCGCAGCTAATGTAAATGTCGGTGGAGTGGGTTGTACGAATTTCAACTTCTTCAATTCTCTAGGTAACCCCATGGGACCAATGGTCGTCATCAATTGTGATGGTAGTACCCCCGGCCCCGGAACCTATTTCGTATCAGTCGATGACGGCGATCCACTCAATGAGAGTAATCTCGTCCAAATCAATGTTACCCTCGACGATACCACTGACCCCACCTTCACGGTGCCCGCTGATGTAACCATCAGCTGCGAAGAAGATCCTGATGATCTCTTACTCACCGGAGATGTGACCGACGAAATGGATAATTGTAGCATGGGTATCCAAGCTACTTATTCCGATGATAATTCGGGGCTAACGGGCTGTAATGGCACCGGAACCACCATCAGGACCTGGACACTCAATGATGGTAATGGCAATTCGACCTCCCAAATGCAAAACATTACCGTACAGGATGTAAAAGCTCCTACCTTTACGCCTCCCGCTAACATCACCATCGATTATTGTTTGGATAATATCGATGATCTCAGCGTTACGGGTGATGTAACGGACGAGGCCGACAACTGCTCCATGGGAATCCAAGCCACCTACGTGGATGCTCCCGAAACTCCTGGTGCCTGCCCTAATTCAGGAACTGTAATTCGGACCTGGACCTTAACCGATGATTGTAGTAATGCCACCGTATTGACGCAAACCATTACCCGAGCGGATAATGATGCTCCTACTAGTACACAAGCCAATATTACCGTAGATAATGAGGCCGGAGTATGCGAGGCCAATATTACTCTGGCATTAACGGCTGCTAATACTTCTGATAATTGTGATGATTTTGCCGATCTCACCATTACCAGCAATATCAATGGTACTGCGGATGTATCGGGTACTTATCCGGTAGGAACGACCAATGTGTTGTTTACTATTACCGATCTGTGTGGCAACGTAACGATGCATAGTGTAGATGTAACGGTTAATGATACTCTCCAACCAATCATTGTCAATTGCCCGATGGATGTTACCGTTAATGCAGACGTTAGCGATTGCGATAACACCTTTTCTTGGACGGCACCTTCGGCTACCGATTTTTGTACCGGTACACCATTAGCCGAAAATATCTTCTCTGATGATCCAGATGTAACGGTAAATATCGGAGCTCCTGGTCCTGGCCGGGTTGACTTTGCCGATTTCCCGGTAGGAACTACTACCCTCAGCTATGCCTATATCGATGCAGAAGGTAATCGCGATACTTGCCGTTTCTCGGTATCCGTACTCGATAATCAAGCACCGGAAATTACCTGCCCTCCAGATCAAGACCTCAATTTTGGTTCTTGTAATGCCATGAGCGCCTTGGTTCCTGATTATCGGAGTCTTTCGAGCGTATTGGACAACTGTGCAGATGGTCATACTCTCATTCAGGAACCAGCTCCTAATAGTTTATTGAGTGCCGTTAGTACTCCTGCCGATGGAGAAACCTTCACCGTTAGCTTGATTGCTATCGATGATAATCCAAATAACCTAAGTGACACCTGTACCTTTGTCGTCACTTTGATAGATACCAATACTCCGAATCCTGATATGGCTGGTCCGACCTTGCCAGACTTGAGTAGTACTTGTGGAGATTTAGAAGTTTGTGCGCCAACGGCAACGGATAATTGTGGTAACCTCATCGTGGGTACCATTGCTTCGGGTGCTTCCGCCATGGTGGTGGGCACTTGCTCTGCCCCTTGTACGCCAAATCCTCCTATTACAGGTAATCCTGGTTCACCACTCCTTGACAACTCGACTACTACCATCAATATCCCTGTAGCGGGATTAGGTAGTACGGTAGATGAGGTAAGTTTCTCCCTTGAGATCAATCATACCTGGGTAGGTGATTTATCGGCGACCTTGACTTCTCCTTCTGGTACTACGGTAGCGCTACTTAGCCAGCCGGGTGCTCCAGCCACTAACTTTGGTTTGGGTTGTGATCAAAATAATATCAACATCACTTTTGAAGATGATGCCGCTAATACCGCCGATGATTTAGAGACGACTTGTAATCCTTCCGTTGCCGTAGGTACTTATGCTATCCAAGGTTCCTTCCAAGCGATTGGTTCGCTGGCAGACTTCCAAGGTGACAATGCCAATGGTAACTGGATGTTAAGTATTTCAGATGGTGCTGCCGGTGATGTAGGAAGTCTGGAAAGCTATGCTTTAAATATTTGTACCAATGACGGTGCTACGATTCCATTGTACAATTTTACTCCTGGCAACTACGACGTAACCTGGGAATATGATGATGGTTTTGGTAATATCGTTTCGCAAACCCAATCGATTGCGGTGGCTAATGATTCGGAAGATCCCGTTCTAAACTGTCAGGACATCGAAGTGGAATTGGATGAAAATGGTATGGTTACGGTGCTTCCTACCGCGATTTTGGGAGAAGGCATCGATATTAGTAGCGGTGGCAACCTGTCTTTTGGAGTAGGTAATGTAGATTACTGCGTTACGGCCACTAGCGCGACTAACATTTCCTTCAATTGGTCTTATGTGTCGACTGACGTGAGTGCCCTATTCGATCCTTTTGGTTATACCCTCAACGGTGCCTTTACAGAATTGGCAGGAAGTTCATTGGTTAATGATCCCGCTTCGCTCAATCAAAGTGGAACGACTACCGTAAGCCTCAACCCTGGTGATGTGTTCTGCTTCCGCGCCAATACTGCGGATAATATTCCACCGATTGCCAATACTAATATTAACAACTTCAGTCCTGGCTTTATGGGAGACTTTGACCCTGCCAATTGGACTTTAAGTACCAGCAATTCCAATGGAACGGCCATTTATTCTCCACTCGATGCCAGCGACAACTGTGGTCTTGACCTCAGTACTTTGACGATCGATGGTGGGGCCACTTGGATGGGAGATTGTTCTTCTACTGGTCCTAACCCCGTTACGATTTCCATTTTCGATATCAACGGTAATGAAGGAACTTGTAATGCGACCATCACCGTGGTAGATAATATCTTCCCAACTTTAACCGGAGTACCTGCCGATGATACGGTAGCTTGTGATGAAATTCCAATGGCTCCAGTGGTAATGGCTAGTGATAATTGTAGCGCTACCTTGAATGTAGTAACCAGTGAAATGAGTACCCAAACCGGTAATCCAAACACTTGTGGCAACTACAACTATACCATCACTCGTGGATGGAGCACCACAGACGATGCGGGCAATGTTTCTACTTCTACCCAACTCATTACGGTAGAAGATCTAGCCGCGCCTAGTAATCCTGTTTATACGGATAATATTAGCATGGGAGGTACTGTGGGTACCGATCCGAATAATTGCTTTGGTGTAGTAAGCCTCGCCTTAACGGGCTTGGATGATTGCGCACCCTACTCCAGTATTACCATCACTAACGACTCGCCATTTGCCGATGCTGGTGGTTCAGACGCCAGTGGTGAGTATCCTTTAGGACCTCACAATGTCAACTTTACAGTTACCGATCCTTGTGGTAATTCGGTTTCTTTCAACCGTAGCTTTACCGTAGTCGATGACGTTAGCCCAATTGCAGCTTGTAAGTCTTCTACCACGATTGGCTTACCTTCCAATGGTACACTTATCCTCAATCCTGCCTTGATCGACAATGGTAGTTTTGACAACTGTGGTGTGATCGTTTCTCGTACCGTAAGTCCAAACACTTTTGATTGCAGCGATGCCGATGGTGTTACGGAACACCCCGTAACCTTAACCGTAGTGGATGCTGCGGGTAACTCCTCTAGCTGTAATGCAGTAGTAGTGATCGAAGATAACTTTGATCCAGTTGCCGTTTGTCAGAACATTACGGTCAACCTAGACCAAAGTGGAACTGCTTCCATTACTCCTACGGATGTTGATGGAGGAAGTACAGATAATTGTACCGCGACGGCTGATCTTCAACTTGCTATTTCACAAAGTACCTTCACCTTTGCTGATGCAGGTACTACCATCCCTGTTACCTTAACCGTAACCGATGAAAATGGTAATAGCAACACTTGTACTGCTCAGGTAACGGTAACTGTTCCCGAGCCTTGCTTTGCAGTAGGGACTGCCTTGGGAGCTACCAACACGGTAGTAAGTGTTCCTGTAACCGTAGAAAACTTCCTTAACGTACTCTCCTTCCAGTTTGCCATCGAATTGGTGAATGAAAACATTGGAGAAATTGTTGGGGTAAGTGGTAGCATCCTACCAGGTACTGGTTTGATCGCCAATTTATTGACTACGGACACCATGCAGTTGTCTTATTTCAATAATCAGATTCCTGCTAACCCAATTTCATACGCAGACGGTACGACTATTTTCTTTGTCGATATCCTCTTGACAGGTAGCCTTGGTGATTTCTCTACTATCAATATCATTCCGAATAGCATGAGCTTACCACTTGAGGTGGTTCAAGATTTTGGAAATGGTGCCTTCTCGGCAACTCCTTGTAATGCTCCTTCACCGGGAGCGGTTGCGATCAACCAGCCAGCGATGCTCGACATTGCGGGGGAAATCCTGAATGAAAATGGCCAGGGAGTATCACAAGTTGATGTGACCTTGACCAATGGCCCTGCCACTGTAGCCACGATGACTACTGATCTGGTGGGAGATTTCCTCTTTGAGGATGTCAATGCTGGAGGTACTTACAAGATCACTCCGAGTAAGGACATCAACTGGACGAATGGAGTAACTGCCAATGACCTGTTTACCATCCAAAGACATATCGTAGGATTGGATACACTTGATACTAACTACAAGAAGATTGCAGCGGATGTGTTTAAAGATGGCATCATCACTACTTTCGATATTGTACAACTACAAACCTTACTGGGTAGCTTAGGTACGATTGTGCCCAATACAACTACTTCTTGGGTCTTTGCTGCCGAAAAAGATACCTTGGCTGATTTGGCACCGCTCTTTGTACCTGCTTACACGGATTGCTTGGTCATCAATAGCCTTCCTTCTGATTCTTTGATGAATGACTTTACCGGAATCAAGACGGGTGATGTAACGGGCAATGCGAATCCGATGAACCTTACGGGTGGAAATGCCCAGGTACGGACGGATGGAGCGCTCAACCTCTTCTTGGAAGATCGACAGATCGAAGCTGGTCAGGAATACGAATTGGCTTTGACGGCCAAAGACTTCCAGCAACTGGTGGCTTATCAGTGGGTACTAGAATTTGATCCTGAAGTATTGCAGTTTGAAGGATACGAAGGAAAGGCCTTATCTAATCTTGGTGATTTGAACTTCGGTCAGCTTTTCGTTGAGAAAGGATTGCTCGTAATGCTCTGGCATCAAGCAACTGCCGAGCAGCTTGCGCAGGATGAGGTACTCTATACCTTAAAGTTCACTGCCTTACGCGATGCTGATCGTCTCAGCGATTTATTACAGGTCAACGAGAGTCAATTGGCAGCCGAAGCTTATCGCGATGGTGGTTTGCCGCTAGCGGTCAAACTTCACTTTGCGGATCAGACGGGAGCTAAAGAAGAAATGGTATTACTCCAAAACCAGCCGAACCCCTTCCAAGAGGAAACGGTGATTGGATTCTACCTTCCTTACGCGACCAATGCCAAGCTCCAAGTGTTAGATATGGCAGGCCGTTTATTGCTTGACATTCCTGGCGACTACAGCGCTGGTTATCACGAAATAAGTCTGAGTCGGGCAGAATTGCCTTCGACTGGAGTATTGTACTACCGATTAGAAACCACCAAAGAGGTGGCAACTAAGAAGATGATCTTGGTGGAATAATCCACCTGTGCCTCCGAGTGGTTTTGGCTGCTCGGAGGCTTTTTCTTATTAATCTTGCGAATTCAAATTCGTAACAATAGGATTTCATCCCTAAAAACCAACTATACCGCAACTTTTGCGTACAAAACAGATGATTAACATCCATTGACCGGCTTTTGAAGCCACGAAATGCTTGACATGCCAATAACCGATACCTATCAAAACGAGCACTCCGTGTTGGTGCCGGTAGCCCCTATGACTATGCTACCAAATCCACTTCGCCAACAAGACGAACAAACCGCCATTGTTTCCAATAATATTTCATTCGAAACTCCTAGAGTTATGCAGAAGAAGTTTACCCTCTTGGTCCTGCTCCTCTGGTGCCTAAGCCCTTTTGTGCTTACCGCCCAGGTGACACTTACCGTTAATGATGTCAGCGCAGAATGTGACGATACCGCTTTTTGCGTCAATATCGAAGCGACCAATTTCGATACCGTGTCCAGTATGCAGTTTGACCTTCAATGGGATACCGCAGTAGTAGAATTTGTGGGCGTTAGCTCGGCCTTGCCAGCTACGGTACTCACTAATCCCGCTAATGCCGCCAATGGTTCGCTGACCTTTGCTTGGGCACATTCCGTTTTTCCTCCGGGCCTCACCCTCGTCGATGGTTCGAGCGTTATTACTCTTTGCTTTAACCCCATAGGAGTAGTAGGCACCAGTACCATTAGTTTTGTAGATGGTACCAATACGCCAATCCTCGTAACCGTAGGCTCTTTTCCCGGTACCGCCCTTACCCTAGGGACCGACCTCTTTCTAAATTCAGGGACCATTACCATCAATGACTCCGAGTTTCCGACTATTGATTGCCCCGCCGATATCACCGTTGATGCGGGAATGGCGATTAGTGGTCTAGCACCTGCTAGTTTTGGAGACAATTGTAATGTCAATTCGGTGAGTTATGAGTTGACCGGGGCTACTACGGGCATGGGAAATGATGATGCCAGTGGCACTATTTTTAATGCGGGAATGACTACCGTTACCTATACCATCACCGATGACGGTAATAATATGGAAACCTGCTCCTTTAATGTAACGGCACAGGGTGGAACACCGACCGTTTTAGAATTTATCCCACTTGTTGATTTTGATTGTGATAATAATACCATCACCATGTATCTGACGGTCAATAATTTTATTGACATCGGTTCTATGCAATTTACCACCAACTGGGATGAAACAAACCTGACTTATACGGGGCATACCAATAATATCCCCCCTTCAGCCACCTTCAACACGACTTTTGTCAACGATGGGATTCTTCCACTCTTTTGGTCTGATGCGAGTCCTCCTTTTGATGGCTTGACGCTGCCCGATGGCGATACCCTTTTTTCCGCCACTTTTAACCTAATCGGCACCTATACCCCACCGGTCTTTAGCTTTATTGATCTTCCGGTGCTGCCCATTGAAATTGCCGACAATAATAGTATCCCTCTGGACCCTTCGGAATATACCTTCTTACCGGAAGTGGTCAATGTGATTGATAATACTGATCCTAATTTTGATACCTGTGTTTCCGGGATCACCGTTCCCAACGATTTTGGACTTTGTGGGACTAATGTGAGTTGGACTCCACCCACCGCTAGCGACGCCTGCGATGCAATGGTAGACATCACTAGCAGCCATAGTCCCGGCGATTTTTTCCTCGTCGGAACAACTACCGTTACTTATACGGCTACCGACGATGCGGGCAATACTGCAACCTGTACTTTTGATATTACCGTTGCGGATACGCAAATTCCAATGCTGACCTGCCCCGCAGATATTACCGTCAATGCTGGTTCTGCCAGCTCGATGGTGGTCAATGGCTTGACTCCAACAGTTACGGACAACTGCGGTATTTCCACGATCACCTTTACTCAAATGGGAGCTACCAATGGAAATGGTTCCAATGATGCCAGCGGAGTTTACCAAGTAGGCACCACCACCGTGACCTTTACCGTTACGGGGCTCAATATGGATGTAGCGACTTGTTCCTTTATGGTAACTGTTGAAAACGACCCGCTACCTACCATCACTTGTCCGGCAGATTTGACGGTAAGTACCGATCCCGATCAATGTACTGCGGTCGTTAATGGAATTGCGCCAATTACGAACCTAGATGCTGGGGCCATTGCAAGCATAGATTATACCTTGAGCAATGCTACCTCAGGCACGGGAAGTAATGATGCAAGTGGAACAGCCTTTAATCAGGGAATGACTACCGTTACTTATATTCTGACCGATACTGCCGGAGTAGTGATTGGTTGTGACTTTGATATCTTGGTAGAAGATAATCAGGTGCCCAATATGCTTTGCCCTTCTGTCGATGTATTTGATAACCAAACCGATAGCTGTAATGTACTGGTGACAAATAATATCGCTCCGGTAGTTACGGATAATTGTGGCGTAGCTAGCATTAGCTATGTATTGACAGGGGCCATGACCGGAAGTGGAATGAATAGCGCGACAGGACTTACCTTTCCCGTAGGGATTACCAATGTCAACTATACCGCGATTGATGTAAATGGCAATACCAACCAGTGTAGTGTAATGGTGGTGGTAAGTGATAATCAAACACCAGATGTTAGCTGCCCCAATGATACGACCTTCCTAGCTACGGGCGGAGGCACTACTGCGGTAGCTACGGGTATTGACCCCCTAATCAATGAAAACTGTGGCATTGCTGATATTAGTCACCGCATTGGAATAGGAGGCAGCTTGGTAACGGGCTCCGCCAGCGGTACGACCTTTAATATGGGGATGACCGAGGTTACCTATATCGTAGAAGATCTTAGTGGAAATGTAGATAGCTGTACTTTTATTGTAACGGTGGTTGGCGCGCCAATGGGAGATTTGATCCAATGCCCTTCCGACGTAGTGGTAAATACCGATCCTAATCTCTGCCAGGCTACCGTCAATGGTATCGCTCCCATAACCCTAGTTGATCCAGCGGCCATTCAAAGCATCGAATACACCATCTTCAATAGCATGGGAACCACCATGGGTAGCGACGATGCCAATGGTAACGTATTCCCCGTAGGCATTAGCACCATTCGCTATATCGCTACTGACTTTGCAAATGAAATGGACAGTTGTATTTTCACTGTAACCGTCAATGATATGATGATGCCCAGCTGGACCAATTGCCCAGTAGATACCATCTTTAGTGCTACCAATGTATCCGATTGTCGGGCCACCGTAACTTGGAATGAGCCTACTCCAAACGACAATTGTAGTGTAATTAATATCGATCGGACGCATATGCCGGGGGATACTTTTGACCTTGGCAATACTACCGTGATTTATACGGCCTTTGATCCTTCAGGGAATAGTGGCACCTGTGCCTTTGTCATCTCCGTGAGTGATCAGGAGCCTCCTAACGTTATTTGTCCAGACACCTTCACCTATACCAATATTGGCAACTGCCAAGCTATCGTCGACTGGGTACCGCCTACGGCTGTCGACAACTGCCCGGGCAGTACCTTGACTAGTACGCATATGCCGGGAGATACTTTTACCATCGGTATGACCACCTCGGTGATTTACTTTGCCATCGATGCCGTTGGCCAAACCGGGCAATGTACCTTTGAAATTATGGTCCCCGACACCACCGCTCCGGTAATTACCAATTGCCTGAGTGATAGTATCATCGTGACCGAACCGGGCATGTGTACGGCAGTATACAACTGGGGCGACCCCAGTGCCTTTGATGAATGCGTGCTGGCTTCCTTCACTTCTTCTGCGGACCCCGGTGATGCTTTCCCTGTTGGAGTCACCACCGTGAGCTATATCGCCACTGATGCTGCGGGGAATAGTTCAGAATGTAGTTTTAACGTAACGGTGGTAGACGATCAGGCTCCAGTAGTCAATTGCCCCGCCGCCATTGAAGTACGACTGGATGGCACTGTAGTAAGTGACCCCGGTGGCTTGCTGACTTCGGCTGTTCCCAATGGCAATTGCGATAGCATTGCGCTGAGCTTTACGGCTCCTTTGGCCACCGACAATTGTGAAGGCAGCTTAAGTTCTGTCTTTGACTTGGGGATTGAAAGTGGTCAAACTTTCCCGATTGGAACTACGATGCAACGTTATATCGCGACTGATGCTTCGGGGAATGCAGACACCTGTAATTTTGAAATTCGCGTCGTTCCATTGGCTCCGGTAGTGCCTTCGATTATTGGTGGTAATGATGCATGCCTTGGTGGCGATGCACAATTTACCGTACTAGAAACGCCGGGAGCTACTTACGACTGGACAGGCCCTAATGCTTGGACGGCGACAGGAGCAACCCCCATCCGCGAAGGATTGACGATGGATGATGCTGGTGATTATACAGTAGTCTGCACTACTGCTGATGGTTGTACTAGTACGGGAATGGTTACGCTAAATTTACTCCCAATCCCGAGCATCACCGCTGGATCAAATGCCCCTATTTGTACCGATGGCTCTAATGCTTTGGAATTATTTGCAATGGAGGAAACCGGTTCAATTTCCGTAACGAGTTGGGAATGGACGGGACCAGCAGGTTTTAGCGCTGTCGATCAAAACCCAATTATTCCCGATGCGGATAATGACAATTCGGGTATCTACACCGTAATCGCTACTGGCGACAATGGTTGTACGGTTTCGGTCACTGTTGATGTAAACATTTTGGAACTCCTCCCTCCTACTATCGAAAGCGATTGCGCTGACGAAGCTTGCTTGGGACAACGTTGTTTCCTTTTGGGAACTCAATTTATCCCTACTCCCGATCAGCATTTCTGGGAAGTATCTCCAGCCATAACTGCCGGACTTCCTGATGATACCAATAGCAATGAGACCTTTATTGAACCAACTGCACCGGGAATTTACATTGTCAATTATTGGGTGAGCAGCAATGGCTGTGTCTCTGATACTGCGACCATCCTGATCACGGTAGAAGGAGAACCCAGTACCGTAAGTGATCAATCCTTTGTGCCTTATGAGACTACCTTGGATGGTATAAATGTGCTTTGGAATGATAGCATTAGTTCTATGGAGGATGTAACGGTATTTTTAGAATCTGGTGTTTCCAATGGATCATTGGATCTGGGCCGGGATGGTGTATTTAGCTATACGCCCGACAATGGCTTCCTCGGTGAGGATCAGTTTAGCTATCAGGTATGTAGCAATTGTGATTTGACTAAATGTGCTGTTGGGGTGGTTACTTTAACGGTAATTTTTGACGGAGAAGAATGCGAGGTTCCAACGGTTATTACTCCTAATGGTGATGGTAAAAATGATGAATTATTTATCAATTGCCTCCACGCCGAAGCATTTCCAAATAATACGATTCAGGTTTATAACGAATGGGGAGATCGCGTCTTTTCGGCCGCGCCCTATCTCAACGACTGGCAAGGCACCTACGAAGGTGATCCACTGCCTGATGGTACTTATTTCTATATTTTCCAAAGCGCTGCTAATGCCGAAGTACAGAAGGGGTCTATCACTCTCTTCCGCTAGGTCATCACGTTTTGATTCATTTGCAAATAATTTTTAACATATGTACTATAGAGCACTTTTAAAAGGATTTTTGATCTGCGCGATAGGGCTGGTAGGTTTACCAAGCGCAAACGCACAGCAGCAAAGTCAGTACACCCAGTTTATGTACAATCAGCTGACGGTCAACCCGGCCTATGCCGGAAGCCGTGGCGTAGGTTCCCTGATGGCATTATATCGCAACCAGTGGTTGGGCTTTGAGGGTTCACCAGAAACCAAGTTATTGAGCTTCAACGCTCCCATTTTTAGCAATAAAGTCGGTTTTGGTTTAACCGTATCCAATCATACGATTGGGGTGATGGATTCCTGGTATGCCGCCATGGCCTATTCTTACAATATCCAACTGAACGAAGAAAGCTCTTTACGAATTGGGATACAGGGGAATTTGAGGGCCTTGGCCATCGACTTTTCTGACCCCTCGGTATACATCCGTCAGGATGGAGACGCCTCCATATTGGAAAATCAAGCTACCAATAATTACTCCGGTAACTTTGGCGCGGGAATGTATTTGACGGTAAAGAACTTTTACTTTGGCCTTTCTGCCCCTTACATTTATCCCAATGAAATCGGCTTTAATAGCGATGCCCAATTGTCGCGAATCGCTCAGGAATCGCCCCACTTCTATGCTATGGCAGGTACCTTGATTCCGATGGGTGCTAATTTCCGGCTCAAACCCGCTATACTCGCCAAATATGTGAGCAATGCCCCATTTGACCTCGATGTAAATCTGAGTGTGGTGTACAATTTGGTGCTTACCGCGGGCGTTTCTTATCGTCTGGGAGGCGACGGCATTGGCGATTCTATCGATTTGCTTGCTCTCTACCAGTTCCGTAATATTGCCCTGGGAATTGCCTATGACTACAATCTTTCCGATCTTAGCCAGCATAATAGCGGCAGTTTGGAGGCCCTGGTGCGTTTTGACTTTGTAAAGGAACAGGCAGATATGGCCAATCCAAGATTTT
>SPJL01039224.1_pt1 | contig 20336 bp, 19 predicted proteins | sample 3741751 | NCBI WGS metagenome assembly SPJL01 (sample SAMN10925998, study PRJNA522277) | cold seep metagenome | isolation source: Elba SIP-enriched marine methane seep metagenome, extraction at timepoint T3 | place: Italy: coast of Elba, Mediterranean Sea | reverse complement strand
CTTGTCCAAGTGGTATGTGCTGACAGAGGGCACTGAGACTAAAATTTTGATTAATAATACCATTTTCATAAGGGGGCCAAGTGGTATGTGCTGACGGAGGGCACTAAGACCTACTTAACTTTTCTTCCGCAAGCGTCGGATAAAACCAAGTGGATTGACTAAAAAGTGTTCGCCAATCTTTAGCAAACCTCCTACCAATCGCTGCCCCAAGGTACCAATGAGAAAAGCCATGGCCGCCAAAGCATTGGGGCTATCAAAGCTCAACAACTCCATCAACCAAGGCGCTAAAAATCCTGCTGATACCGATCCGGTAAAGAGTAGGAGTAGGGTTCGCCAGAGGCTAAACTTGGGTTCAAATAAAAGTGCTCCCAGAGAGCCAATGAATCCGACTGCAAAGGGCGAGCTCTTCCACTCGCCAAAATTTGGATAGTCCATGTGATTAATACAATTAAATACTTGCTCAAAATTCCTCTAAACCAAGAGGTTTTGAAAGGACATTAGTCAGGTTATTGTTGACCTTTGTCCGTTAAATTAATACTATTTCAACCGTAGCACGGCTAACATTCCGGCTACTTTCTTTACTGCTTGCCTTGAGTTTTACGGACTTGACAACACCGTCGATGGTCCCTTCAGAATGATAGATCCTACGCCGCGAATTTTTCCATCTGGTGAGCCTTGCAAGGTCTCCAGGTGTAAGTAGGCAGCTGATGCTGGTGGTATCTTTGTCGAGTAGATCGACGCTGCCTTTGTGGTGCTTTTCGTAGAGGCCTTCCGGGCCTTCCCAAACTAGAGCTAAGGTGCCCAAGCTGTTGCCCAGGTAATCGGTGGTATCGGTAGTTGCGTAAGGATAATTGTCGCCGGAGCTGTTGCTTTGCAAGCCTTTGTAAAACAAGAGCCGTGGAGTAGGGGCCTCGGCGCTGGTATCCATTACATCAGTCCGTACCAGTTGCTTTACTACGGGTACTTTAATTCTGGCATTAGCCACCGCCCAAAGTTTATCCGTATTCATTGGGAAACTGCCGATGGTCATCGTTAGGTAGCGCTCTCCAGCTCCAGAGATATAATGCGGTAGCTGAGGAGTGTAGCGATCGGTAGGATCTTTGGGAAAGCGAAGCCGAAAACCTTTGCGTGCTTGCTCCTCGATATTGTAGATCTTAGTTCCTTTCTGACTCCAATCGATAGGGCGCTGACGGATGGGCTCCGATCGAGGGAGGAGGTAAAGGTAGTCTCCATAAATGCGAATGTGGAGGTTGAAGAAATCCATCAGAGCAATGAGGAACTCCCGAGCGCTCATGTCGGGCACGTGCTCGTTTAAGTCAATAGATTGCTTGTGGTGGTTAAGATACCGTGGTCCTTCTTCATAGTGATCAAAGAACAACTCATCGAGCGCATAATTACTGTAGAGGCACAGCTCCCCAAATTCTGGAATCGCGAGGAGTGGTCCTCTAATTTCGGTGTACTTGGTTCGGTCCAGAATTTTCTGCAAGATATAGCTAACCTTGACGAAGGGGGTATAGGTGTATCGCCACTGCTCCCCTCGTTCCAGGACATTAGCCTGGTGCTCATTATTTGCGTAAGGGTTGACAATATTGAACGACTGATAATTTCGTCCGTTGGGGTAGAGCTGAAGGTTTTCCAACATCGGTAAACACAAGCGTTCGTCTCCGTCATTGGTAATGGAATCGGCCCAGGAAAGAAAGTCATCTTGTCGTTTTTGTCCTCTACTTTTTTCATTGGTTAGCGTTAGGTTATCGGTGATTTGATCAAAGTCGAGCAACACCGGGTCGTTCTCCGGAGCTACGATAATCAGATCGCCCGTGGCATTGACGGAGTCGGCGAGGCCGGGAAAAGTGGCATTGATCAAAAAGGCCAGCTGGTCAGCTACATCTCCAGCGGTATCCGATCCTGATGAGACATAGCTAAAGCGCTGTTCCCGAATCCCAATCTCGTAAGGCGTCGATGGTGCAATCTGTACTTTAAAACGCCACTCCGCTTGGCCACCAACAGTAGGGATATCGATGGTCTCCAGTATCTCGTTGATCTTGACGTTGCTGATGGATTCCCAAAAACGAATTTGATTGTTTTGGAAGTAGATCGAGGTGCCGTTATTCCTTCTCGTTTTAGTCGTCACTTCTCCTACATCGATCAGCTGGCCATCGAGGTAAAGCGCTCCTGCCTGTCGGGTCGAATTAAGTCGAGAGTCGATCCTATGCCGATTGAGCTGGAGTAATTTATTCCGAGTAGTAGCGGGAATGGAAAAGGGAAAGGAGAACGTACGCGCTGTTCGTTCCTCATCAAAGATGGGATTCTCAAAGGTAAGCGAAGCGGAAGCTCCACCAAGGTCAAGGAAATTATCGTCAACGCGTAGGGCTAACATTCACCGAAGAAATTAAAGGTTGGGAAGGATGGCGGTATTACTGGGGATGGGTTCCAAAAGGCTTGGTGCAGTTGGTACTCCCGTATCGATATATCCACGGCGGGTGGTGATGTTAACGTAAGTCTCCTTTATATTTAGAGTAGTATTGCTAAGTCGAATGATGGGACGGTAAAGGCTTCCTTCTTGTCTTAAGTAGAAAAAGACCTGATGGTCATCATTATAATTGTTGGAAGTACTTTGCACCGCTACGGCATTAAATACAATCCGAGCAAAAGCTTGTAGCGATAAACGATCTACTGCATTTGAACTGGTGGTCAGCATTACTCCTTCTAGGTCGATACAGAGGTCATAGGTCTTGTCGACAAAGGCGACTGCTAGTGGGATATGTAAATATTGAAAAGTACGATCATCCTTCCAAGTAAGGGTGGAATGACTTACATCATAAAAACCGGAAGAGAGGAAGTTTTGGTTGCCATATTGATTGGTACTTTGTGCAACTCGATGTGCTCCTGAAGACTGGATTTCTCCACTTCCAAGTACATTAAATTTCTGAATGGAACTGACCTCATCTCGAACCACTAAAGCAAAGTTTCCTGCCGCCGATTTAATGTCTAAAAAGGCACTAGGAGAGGTGTTGTTGATTCCTAGCTTTGATCCGTTCTGGATAAGGATATTCCCTGGATTCAGACTAGCTACATCGTTTCCAATGCGTGACCAATTTCCGTTTTGGAAATTATCGTAAAGCAAAGCCCAGCCATTATTGGCCATATAGATATTGCCATCCGTACTCCGTCTCCATAGGTCTCCATTTTTCCCACTTGGTGCAGTAGCTTGTTGGAATAGAGCACCTAGTTCATTTGTAGCACTTGGATCTTCTACGGTAAAATCTAACTTCCCCGCAGCATCATCGTAGGTTACCGTAATTCCATTTTCATTATTTCCACTAACCATCCCTCCAGTAGCATCCTCGATTTGTTCGTCAGTGACTAGGTCCGACGGTGTTACTTCAACGATATCTCCATCGGCCTCAACTCCTAATAGGAAGGCCTCCGAACCAGTAAAACGTCCTAGCCCATATTGATTCAAGATAGCACCACCACCGTGCCGGAGGGTGAGCGCATTGATTAAGCTATCCGTAGTGGCGTTTTCTAGGATTCTAAATCCAAGGAAAGCCAAAGCACTATTACCAGTGTACTGAGTGTATATCGATGCTACCCCTTGAGGACTGAGCCGCAAAGAATTATCCGAACTTCGGAATATCACACGGCCACCGATCTGACCATTTTGGACCCCACCATCACTGTCATTTATGACCAAGCCAATGGGATTAGGAAGGTTCCCACTATTACCATTGATGGTCAGCGCATCACCATTACCATCGAGGCCAATTCCATCATTCGAATTAATTCGAACCCCACCAGTAATCGTCAGATTAAAGTTAAGCCCATTACTGCTGAGAGTAGGGTTGTGTGCCTGAATCACACTGTTGTAAAAACCGGAAGGATGGAATACCGGAATGTAGTCATTAGATAGCCCCCAATTAAATGTAGAGGGATCTATACCACCTAGGTTATTGAGGTTGGCCGCATTTTAATAGAAGCTTCCCTCTTGTCCATCAAAAGTGCCCGTCCAATCGCTGGGAATACCAGGCAAGGTTGACCAGGACTGGAGCTCATTAGTTGGGTTGGAATCTCCATCGGTATGATTGTCCACATAGGCCTTGTTCGCTCCATCCTGTGAGGAAACTGGGCTGGCCATTTTGGTCGCTCTAAAACCAGAAAGGTTAAGTTCTTGAGAGGCCGTATGATTACCGAGGTTGTCGCTTCCTCCGGTAGAACTCGTAACGCCAATAACTACCCAAGAGCTTCCATCAAATTTCTTAGTGCTATTGGTACCGGTATCAACCCATACATCCCCTTGGCCGGGACTAGAAGGAGCGGTACTACTTACCGTTAAGGCATCCAATTCGTTGGTGGAATCATTATCCTGATCCGCAACTGTGAAGCTCGCCGTCCCTCCATTCTCCAGGACAATCGTTACCACTTGCCCATTGACCAATGGCGTTTGTAGTTGCTGAGTTCCTAGTCCCGTGAGGACAATGGCGTTGCCATTTGCTCCAGTGATAGACAAAGTTTTGGAGGCTTCCTCCCATGTTAGTTGCTGAAGCTCCGCATCGATGATCGAGGTAGGGTAGTATCGATACTTTCCATCAGGAGCCAATTTAGTCAAGATGATTTGATTGGGAAAAAGGGTAGGCCTCAGACGAGTCGTTGGATTGATTTGCCCTGGAGAGCACAAGGGGAAAAGTAATAAAAGGAGGGCTAGGCCCTGCATAAAGTGTTTCATAATTAGTGATTTAGTAATAGAGTTTGGTGTATAAAAGATGAGCCCTTTCCCCACCTTGGTCGAAAGGGAAGATTAGCTTGTTGGTACTGGCATCAATGTCATAATCGTCAGGATAGAATAGTCGAACCCCACCCGAGTACAGCTGGAGCATTTGATTGATTTGAGTATTACTAAAGTTGTTGGGGTCGGGTAATGCAATGGTAGCGCCTACAGTTTTATCGGCATTAATTTCCCCGAGTGGTAGGTAAAAAGTTGCGGGCTTCAGCAGCATAGATCTTCCGGTCGCATCGATATACCAGTGGCTACTATCGGAAGCGGTTACAAAACTATTGTACAGCCCTTGAGGATTGCCTGTGGGAGTCGGAATAGTCGCCAATGGACTGGGAACGATTGAGGCTCCGGAGAGTCCATACTGAGCAATTAGGAAGGCGTACAATTGAGCGATGGAGAAACTAAGTTCTGTAGGCGCTTCTCCTGCTTTGATTCGCTGAGAATGTATCAGCGTGGTTTCGTCAAGGTTTGCCGCGATAGGGAAATTATGTGGGTACTCGTTTGCCATTGGGAAATTAGATGGTTGAATAATTATACAATGGGCCAGGGCCGACCGGAGAGGAGCAACCAAAAACCACCTCCCGTGGTAAGCCATCCGGCTTGGTTTGGTTGTAGCTCGATCTCTCCATTGGAATAATTGCGAGGCTTTAAACGGGGCTCGCATTTGAGGGTCATAGTGTGAAGGGTACGAGAGGTGGCATCAATGGAAAACTTTTTGGCCGTCAGCTGTAGGGGAATGTATCCGGCTTCGGTTACTTCCCAAACCTGACTGCGGATGGCTAGTTCTTGGAGGGCATCTACTTCCGCTTTGCGGAGATAGCCCGTTCGGTAAGTAAATTGATTCGACCAGGTTTCTTGGTACTGCTCCAGCTCGGCGGTAGTGGCTTCATAATCGGGCTGTAAGACCTTTTCGACAATGGACCGCTGTACGGTTAAGTCCAAGTCAAATTCGCCCACACAACGCAAAGTCTCCGGGATATTAAAGCCATTGAGATACTGGAGATAGCGAACCGATTGATAGTAGTTTCGGTCAATGTAGTAACTCCGAAATGGCGAGTAAATATCAAAGCGAACCCCATTAGCAGGATCGTTAATCCCTCCCACTATATTGGGGTTTTGCCAGCCTACCCGGATCTCGTATTTCAGAACGTCTTCCCCCAAGCCTAATGCCGTAGGGGAGACGGGGATAAGCGCCACCTCGTTTGTAGGAACGGTATAGCGCTGGGCGGCATAAGGATAGCTAGGATCCTGTTGTCCCGCTTCCGTAAAAGTGACCAGCTGCACCTCGATCTCGGAGGCCTCGCCCCGGTAGTTATACCAGGCAAGGTACTCCGGTTGATCGACCGCTACGGTCTTGCCCAATGGCCACCAGTGGAGGAGGGAGTTGGAGGCATCGATATCAGAGAAAAAATCGGACTCGGCAAAAAGTGCCTGGCTGATTCCGGCGCTCATGGCCAGCTGTGACGGAAGTGTTTGCCACTGGCCGTCGATGGGCATCTCGGTGTAAATGTCCTGATAATCTTCTCGATAACGCAGCGCGTAGCGTATGGTATTCCCCGCAGGGATAATGTCTTGTATTCCCCAGGAAGGGAGAGGCGGTTCGGGGAGTCCTGCTTGAAGGCCAGTCTCCAGAGCACTGGAGAAATCCCAGGTGCAGTAGCCGTCGCCATCGGGTAGCCCATCCGCTTTATTGATGATGCGATATTGCCCGGTCTGGTAGCCCGTTTCGGTAAATACATCGAGCAATAAACGATACTCATTGGGGGTATTATCGGAGTCGTAATCCAAGGTGGTCGTACTTGCGTTGGTAGTAAGCAAAGTCATTTCCACCAACCAACCGGAGGCTGCTTCGATCGCGCGAAATTCTAGGAAGTCATTTCCAGATTGAATAATAAAGTAGGATCCAACAATGGGATGCGCTCGAAAGCGATCCAATAGGAGTTGGAGGTAGTCAATCATACTTTGCCCCGCTCGACTGGGGAGCTGTTCCGCTTCTGTTGGATTCACAACAACGGTGAAGGCCACCGAGCTTTGACTACCCTCGGCATCGGTCCACTGGAGGCTGAGTTGTTCCCCATCAGCGAAAGCCGCAGCGGTCAAGGTCAGTCGCACGCCAGCTGCCTTGGGACCATAAGCTTGTCCATTAGCATCGGTCGCCCGAATCTTTAGGATGGCCGGGTTGCGCGTCAGCACAAGTGGAGCGGGTTGTTCAATCAGTGTGATCATTAGGCGGTAGGAGTATAGCCACCATCTCCCCATGCTGGATCCTGCTCGGTCGTACAGGGATTGATGTAGTTACCAAAATGAAAAGTACAGAACTGGCCAAGGTAGGTGCCATCGCCAAGGCCTTCGAGCAGCTGAGCATTCCAATGCAGATCCTCAAAGGCATCAAGAGTGCCGTAGAAAAGTGGATGACCATTCACAGAGTCGGCGACCATCTTAGCGGCAAAGTGCCCCGCGATCCGCTCCGTATCATCGATGGCTTGTAAATGCGCTTCATCATCTTCACTGCGAGCGCCATAATTTTTGGCAATAATAAAACCTCCGACATAGCGCCGTAGGGCTTCCTCCGCATCACCGGAAAGCCCCCAAGTTGGGATGAGCAGTCGAAAGATATAGCCTCCCACCTCAACCAGACTTCGAGTATCGCTGAGCGCTTTATCGAAGGTACTGAGGGAGAACATATTTGCTACCTCACCAGTGGCGTTCAGCTCTGGATGCTGTTCGACCTGATGGTAGAAATAATCGCGATAGTCAATGATCCTCATAAGCACAAGATGCAGGGATCAGATAGGGGAGAAAAGGACAGGAATCGAGGGGAAGAAGAGAGGAGGAAGAGAACGATCGCACTTGGACAATTGTCCAGCTTATTGGCGATTCATCCTTAATTCAAAATAAGGATGCAGAGTGTCGAGATTACGGGCGCTTCCGGCGATTTGAGGCAAAATAAAATTCAAGATAAGCAAAAAGACCCCGCCTGTGCCTAAGGATTTTGACAATTGTTCGAGGTCATTTTTACTCGAAATATGCAGGGAAGGCCCAAAACGGCTAGGGATCGTAGGAGGAGGGATGGCTTATCTGGCTTATCGGTTGGAGGGCAGGAGCTGACCTCCGAAGCGGTGGACGTCCTTGAATATGTTATGGATGGGAGTATCGTTAGCATCGCTGAGGTCGGTGGCGTGCTGGCGTAGGATACTGCTGCTAGTCTCGCTGCTCTTGTCCTTCTTGATCTCCCCATTGCGTCCGGGCTTGGTCTTAGCATTGCGCATCGAGAGATAGAGCTCTGGACAATTGTCCCGATTGAAGCGGTAGGTTGGGTAGCGGGGATCTCTCTCCGAGAGGATATTCTCCCAGATGATGTACTTCTCACCGTGCATAGGGTTGGTGCCTCCTTGGGTCATAGGGATGGGATTCCAGCCTAGTCCACGCAATTGCTTGATGGCCTGTTGGGCGCGGGTTCGTTTGGTAAAGCCAGTCTCATTATTCCCGGTGTTGTCGTAATGCAGGAATAGGTCGCGATTGCTACCTTGATGAGGACGATAGTAGTTGTGGAAGTTTGTAAATAGATCCTCCTGGATCTTCTGCTCAGCTCCTAGGACGTACATGGACTTGAGGGTCCGATACTCCTTGAGGGAAAGGAGATGTTGGTTGGCAGTAAGGCAATTGATGGAAGCTCCCCAATCAATACCAAGGATTAATGGTTGCCCCTTCACCAGGTCACCATCCTTTCGGCAATCATTAGTATAAGTGGTATAGTGGCTAGGACGGAAGGCATAGTAGCCATGCTTCTCGATATCGAGCATGGCATAGAAGCCATCCTTAGTAAAGCGGGGCCGCCTGTTCTTGTATTCGGCGAGGAAGACCCAAAAGGCATAGGCATCCTGCTCGGCCTCGGTGAGGTAGCCCTTGCGAAGGTTGTGCATATTCCACTCACAGGTCGCCTTGATATAGCCAAATTTGGCGGGGTCCATCCGTGCCTTGTCTTCGTATTCTATCATCCACATGCCCTCTGGAGTGAGAGGCGTAGAGCTGCTAAAAAACTTGCTGCCAAAGAAGGGGAGGCCTTGAAACTTACGGGCATTGGTACCACGAAGGGTAGGGTAACTATTCTCCTGGAGTTGATCGGGTTTGAGTAACGCCGCCTCATCTCCATCAAGCCAATCGCTATTGATTCCCCGGCCATCTCCTTTTACATCATGACTGATGAGGTGAACCCCTACACCGTTCCAAAATGTAATGTACCAACGATAGTCCTCGGGTGGCTGGTAGGCTTTGCCCCAATAGCGTCGCCAAGATCGAGGGGGCCGTTTTCCGATGAAATAATGGAGGTCTTTGTAAATACCAAACATCTCTAAGCCCTGTACCAAACTGGGTACAATCCGAGAAAGGATAAACTGATAGGAAGGGCCAATAAAGAGCCCAGTTGATCGAGGTAGGTGACGAATGATTTGGGACCAGCGATAGCCGCGTATGGTTGTCTTTCCCGTTCCTCGGCCCCATTCAATAAAGAGGGTAGGAGCTTTGGCCAGAGCGACGGCGTATTGCGGAATATTGAGTTGGATTTGCCGCTGCTTACTCTCGATCTGACGGATCAGCGTTTGGAAATCCCCACTACCTCGATCGTGCATTCGGTCGATGGCTTCCCGTATCTGTTCGTTAATCTTCTGGCTCATTTTCCTCAGCTTGCGGGGTGATATCGATGGTGATTCCTTCAGGGATCTGATTAAGATCGAGCGGTCCGCTTTGGAGTAAGGCTTGAAGGGCATCCTCTTGTCCTGGTGGAAGTACCAGGACATTGATGTGTGGCTCTAGTTTAGCGAAGTCGGGAAGGTCGGTATCTTCTTCCTGAAGGCCTCCGGCTTTGATTAGAGCATTGAGAGCAGCGGTCTCTGCTTTTAGATCTCCAGACAATCTAGCCCGACGCATAATGTCTTTACCTCGCTCGATAGCCCAATGACGGAGAAACTCCTTATTGGCCTTCCTGATCTCTCCAAATAGGGCCTCTGTTTCGCGCATCTCTCGTTGTGCTTGAGATTCACTCAAATCAAATTCCATTCGTAGCGTACGATTGATCCAAAAGGGATCATGATCGCTGAGCAGCATAAAGTAACAGGCTTTGATCCGGAGTAATTTTTCGCGCTGATGCTCCGTCAAATCTTTCTCATCCAATTCCCCTAAGTACAGCTGGCGAATTACTTCAATGCTTTTAAGTTTATTCCTGGATTTATTTCTGGATTTATTCCTAGACTTCGCCATCGTCGTCGTTTAGCAGTTTGTTGATTTGAGCGAGCTCCAACTCTTTATCGAGGAGTTCCTTTTCGTACTTCTTTCGTTTTACTCCATCGAGGTCCTTTCGCTTGAGTAAGCTTTTAAGTTTGGAGATTCGAGGGCTGAGGGTCCTCATTCGTTTAAAGGCTTCCAGGAGTTTTTGCTTCTCACTTTTGGGAAGCTTGGGCGTAGGGATCTCTCCGGTCTTCTCAAAGTGGCGGATTTGATCGTAGATGTTATCGAGCGCGGGGATGATCTGCTCCATGATCCGTTGAGCGAGCTTGTAGCGCTCTTCATCGGTGGCCGCAACGGACAGCAAAGTTTTAACATGGCTGTGTTCTCGATGTAAGGGAATCGCTTGGGCGCGAAGCTGACGGATCGGTAGTGGCTCGCTGAGGTTTGATCCTAACGGGGATGAAGTTGGTGTAGCCTTGGTTTGGTTAGCTAATGGAGTAGGTATGGCTTCCACTATTTCCACTATTTCCACTGCTTCTACGGGATGAGCATCCAAGAACAGCTGGAGGTGATGTTTGAGCTCGGCTTGAGCAGCAGGGGCTAAGTAGGGACCTTGGCAGTGGCGCTCTAGGCTTGCGACCAATCCTCTGTCAGCACCAGCTTGGCGGAGGAGGTGAACTCCATCCACAAAGCTCCCTTGGGTATTAAACCATTGCTGTATCATTGTGGCAATTAGCATGCTTCAAAATTAGGGGAGAATGGAACAGCAATAAAGGACAGGAGAAACTAAAAAGGCCCAGCTCCGGAAAAGAAGCTGGGCACAATCGGTGTTCGCTCAAAATGTGTTTGAGGTTACGTATTATCTATTCTTCAAGGTTACTTGTTGTTTTGGTTGGAGCTAGTTGGCTTAGCACTCTTAGCCCTGATTTTGGGAAACTTAGCAGCGACTAAGACCTTAGCGCGTTGGATAGTAAGTTGCTTCAAATCAACAACACCAAAGTTGCCAAAGCTCTGTCGGTGGCCACCCACCCAATTTATGACTTCGAATTCCTTGGCCGTATCAACTGGCAGAAGTTCGTTGGGCTTCTTAGCCTTATTATCTTTGCTCATGATCAAGAATTTATGGGTTAAGGATTAGGAGTTAAATCGAAGCCGTGGGTGTTCGCGTCGTAGATGGGGGAGGCATAGCCGGTATCCGAACGGAGCGTATAAGTTCCCCCTTTTACATCACCGATTTTGGCTCCACTGCTTAGGATACCACCCGAAACGATATAGGCTGGATCGGTCAAATTACCTAAGATGCGGTATTGGCCATTCTTATCTGAGATGGCAGCGATAAAGCAACCACTTCCTGCGACGAGTAGGTTGGCAAATTCGATTTCTTCTGCGGCGGTACCTGCAAGCTGAAAGGCCAACATACTGTAAATTCCTTGTCCCCCAAGTTCTCCTTCAATGGTATCGTCGAGCTTTGCGGAAGAGACGATGATATTATATTTTCGCCAGTAGCCTTCGCCAGCTGGTGCCGTAGAAAAATCAAAGGGCTCATCGAGGATGACGGTTTCCCCATTGGCTCCAGTCGCACTGATTTCGGCTTTGGTTCTTGGCCAGGCGGCAAGCTCTGGAGCATAGGTGATCAACAGCTCCGCCCGTAACCCCGGAGGGCGCTGTTGCTTAGCCTTTGCAAAAGATTTTAGTTTTGTCATTATTCTAAAATTAAATGAAGTAATGGATGATGACGGCTATTTCTTCTTTGCCTTTTTAATAGGCTTGAGGCCGCCGTATTGGATCGCGACTAGCTTAGCCAAGTGTTCGAGCGCTTCTTCCTGAGTGATCTCTTCCATCTCAGGAAATTGCCCTAACTGAGCCTTAGTCAATGCCTTGCCTTGAGCGATCTTGATCAACTCAGCGGAGCCTACAATGTTTTGTCCCATACGGACTCGGGTGTGTCCATCCTTAAACGCTATCGTCCGCTTTTGAGAACCTTTTCTAGGATCTTCCCACTCCACTTCAATTTTTCCAATAACAGGTTTAGCAGGAACCGTTCCCGATGCTGCGGATGCTTGGATTTGATCTGCTAGGACTTTAGCCTGCTCCTGAGCTTCCGTAGCAGCATTGCGGAGCTCATCGTTGGCGGCAGCGGCCTCTTCGGCCCTTTTTTCAGCAGCAGCCAGTCTTTTCTGGAGTGCTTTAACTTCCTCTGGACTCATCGCTGTTTCTTTAGTTTCTTTATCGTTTGTGGTAGCCATGATTTAGCTTTTTTGATTGATTGAAAAGAATTAAAAAGGATTAAAAAGTGGCCCTGGATTACTCCAGGACCTCCTATAATTTGATAGACAACTTTTTACTCTTGGTCATTGACAAAGGTGTGCCGCCAAGTTTCTACACCGTAGAAGCGACTGATCTCGGACAAGGCTTTTAACTTCCGTTCGTATACCTGGAAGCGGAAATTGGGGTATTGTGGTTCCCCTTCCCGGAAGCCCCACATCAAACCAGATAGATTATCAAAGTTGAAGATGATCCGGTTGGAGCCTTCCATGCATTTGCAAGCTACAATCCGCTTATTGTAGTGGTCAACGACCATGTATTTTTCGGATGGATTATTGACCGTTGGAGAACCCTGTGGGAATCGGTCGCGGTAGTTAGCGGCGTACTTACGCGCAAGGGTAGGAGACATGTAAATGACACCAGCTCTTTCCCGGTAAAGGAGCGGTAATTGAGCACAAGCATCCTCCAACTGGACCACCATCGTATTGTCGACAAAGGCTCCGGTAATGATAGGTACTAGCTTGCCCGCAGTAATGGCATCGGCAATTTTTTTGGCGTATCCATCCCAGGAATCTAAGAAAGCGCCTGGCTCTCCATCAACAGGTTCTTTACGGACTCCTTTATAAGAGGCAATATTGATCTCCTCCATGATTTTGGGGATCACTACCATACTGATCAAGTACTGCGGAAAGGCCCACTCATTCGGTTCGATTCCCAACTGGAAACGATTACAGTGGTACTTATTGAAGTACTGCTGTAATTCTTTTGCAGTATACTGAACATCTCCCTTCCCTAACTGGAGGATGTTCGTTTCTGCCGTATCATTAGTATTGTTGTTGGGTGTGAAGTCAGCTTGATAAGGCTGTAAAATATCCCCAGAGGTGACGTCCTCTGCGGTGTAAGCGTACTCACAAGATACACTTGGTAAAGTAGCTTCGAACTCCAAAGACTGTCGGAGTTCTGTATGGATGGTCGGACTAAATTTATCGCAATATTGATTGAGCGATGCCGCCATACTATCGATGGTAATAGCCATAGTCGTTAAAAGAATTATAGTGTTTCAAAATGTTGAATGATGACTATGACACTAGCGTATTCCTTTTAGGTAGAGTAGTTCCGGTTAGTGAGCGGTAATCTTGATGTTCTTGCCCGCAGCAGCATATTCCTCAAGCTCCTTGTTGGTCTCTTGAACAGCTTTTTCTGCTTCCGTCAGCACCACATCCTGATTGGTATTGTCTTCCCCTGCAGGAACCGTAGTAGGGGTAGTGGCTGGAGCTTCTTCCAATTTTTGGAGACGTTCCTGAAGTGGCTTAAGCTGCTTTTCAAGAATCTCACTAAACTTCTCCGCGCTGACCGTAGTATCCTCTGGTTTTTCCTCCGGCTTTTCTTCCGGCTCAGGAGTCTTCTTTTCGATCTGATAGCCTTGGCCTTCTAGTAGCTGGATTACCTCAGCCTCGGTCACATCTTTGCCCAGGCTGGCTTTTAATTCGTTGATGTTCATATCCTTCTTGGATTTATTAGGTAAAATATTAGGTGTAGAAATGGATTTACTAGTTGAGTTGGAAAAGCCGACCGACTGTAGGACAGATCGGAAAGTCTCGCCCATCATCTTTTGTAGATTCTGGAAACCGTTTTCTTTTCCCTTACCCTCTTGATTGTCTAGGAAAAGTTTGGTGATCTCTCGGAGACTTAGTTTTTCCATATCAGGAAGAACGTTTTCTGCCTCATAGCTTTCGTCACCATTGATCAAGCCGAGCTCGGCTGCTTCCTCTGCATTAAACCAATGGTCCTTATAATCATAAAAGCGTTGCTTAATCTCCTCATAGCTTAATGAGGTCGCTTCCTGCATAATTACGATGGCTGTATGGCTAAACTTATCCAAAACATCCGCCTGTTCCCTAAAGTCCTGTGCAGTACCCCAAGCGTAAGAGGAAGCCGTATGAACCATCAGTAAGGCATTGCTGGCCATATGCCGATACTTCCCCGCCATCCAGATATCAGCAGCCATGCTTGCGGCAAGGCCATCGTTGTAGGTATGAATCTCAGCCTTACTACGTCGGATAGCATTGATGATGGCATTGCCGTGATACATCAGTCCCCCAGGGCTATTGATACGGATGTTGATCCGGGAATAACTGGCTTCGAGTCTACGCAGCTCTCTGACTATGGCAATATCGGTGAGACTTTCCTCTCGAAGTTCTTCACTCCACCAATAATCTTGGCCGATGTAACCATAGATCAACATCTCTGCGGAGTTACCATCTTCATTGGTGATGACTTTGAAATAGGGGAGTTGCTTGAGTTGAAGAGTCATAAACAATTGCTTAAATATTAAAAATTGGGTTAAAGCCTCGGGCGCGGTGTGGCGTACTACAGCTAAAGCGAAGGGCGTAATAGTTGAGGTCGCCGCTATTGCCCGTACTAGCATCCGCCTTAAACTCGAAAGGAGCCTCCAAGCTGCCTAGGATCCAAGGCTGCCCATTCTTATCCTCGATCTTGAGGAGGAAGCGCATCTTTTCCATTCGCTCCAGCTCGGCAGTAACTGTGGGGCGAAGCTTGGGCGTATTGGCTTCCAGTTGTTGCGCATACCAAGGCCCTTGAGCGTTAGAGCGACTTTGTTCGTCCCAGGCGCGCTTCTTGGGTAGAAGGGGAGCCTTTAGCCAAGTACCCGTGGTAAAGAGGATATTGTACAGCCAATTGCCCTGAGCCGTTGCCAGTGGTTCAAAGGCATTGCTACTGATCCAGTGGATCGGTGCGTATTCCAGGGTGTGGAAGCCGCCGCGATTCGAAGTAGGGCAGTAGTGGGAAAGGCCGTTGAGTTCCATGCTCCAAAGATGGGGGAGGAATGGCCCAGATTAAAGGACAGGATTTTAGTGCTTCGGGCTAGCGAAAAGGAAGGCTTTAAAGCTACAAAATGGCTTCTCAAAAAACGGGACAATTTTGTCGTAAGAATTGACGTAAAAAAGTTGCTTTTTTGTTGGAAAGACTAAAATAGTGGGGTGAAAAAACGGGACAATTTTGTCGTAGCTTTTAAAAAATTACTCGGGTGTTTCTACCGAACTGCTAATTGGCAAAATTGGTACGGGAGGATTGGATAGTAGGACTGGAGTAGCATTTCGAAATTTAATAACCAGGTCATGCTCTTCTCGGAGGCGATGCTGGTACTTCTTGAGGGTATCAAAGCGAACATCTTCCTCTACCACGATTCCGATTTCTTCTAGGAACTCCAAGATGATCGCCTGTTGCTTTTTGCCGTATTGATGGCCGAGGATAATCCGTTGGAGGAGTAGGTAGTGGAATAGCTCGCGGAGCATGGTATTAAAGGCCGTGATGGCTTCGGTGCAAAGAAAGTAATCACCACGATCGTAGTGGCGCTCATTGATATAAAACTCCAGCTGTTCGGTACAGCGTTCGTTAATGGCTGGAGAGGTATCCAGCTTATTTTTAAAGACCATCATCATTTTGAGGTAAATGCTGACGATCCCCTTGCCCTTGAGCTCGATGATGCCCGTTTGCTGAGCTTTTTCTATCCAGAGGGCAAATTTTTTCAAATAGGGCTCCACGGGAATAGATCCTTTGATCTTCCTTTTTGACATGCGCATGAATTATAAGTGATATTCAAATATAATCTAATATGTTGTAAAAGCAAAGAAAGCGACACCCTCCCTTGGGTATCGCTCTCGAATCATCTGGTCTCAAAAAGAAATTGCTAAGGAAGCTTAGTTTACATCGAAGGCCTCCTCTGGTTTTTGTACGTCGATCACCAGGTCAATGATGTCGACCACGATCTTGATGGCACGCTCGGTAAGGGCCTCGACTTTGCGGCTGTACATCTCTAGGTTTCTGGCCAGTTCCTCGTTGAGTTCGGCCTTTTCGGCTTCATCGAGATCGGTGAGTTCATTGCGTAGATCCTTGATGTCTCCTCGGAAAGTGGCGATAGCTTTAAAGCCGATGGTTTGGGCAGCGTTGGCTCCTTCCATAAAGCTGATGTTACTGTCTTGGTTTTGATCGATTTTGGCAAGAGCAGTAACCGTTGTTCCGATTAAGGCAAAAACGGGTTTGGATTTCGTGATGGTGTAACTCTGAGTCATGACTCCAGTTTTGAGTGAATTAATGGGCTCAAGGTGCTGGAGTATGGGGGAGGATAAAAGGACGGGGAATTTAGGCGTTTACGAAGTTACTCGGGGAGTGGATCAAACATGGTGTCTAGGATTTTTTGACGGGTTTCTTGGGAGAGGTAGCATTCGGTTTGGAGGCATTGGAGGATTAGATTATTTCCTTCCAGAAATTGCTCTAAATTATTGTAAGCATCGATGTTAATATTAAGTTTTTCTCCATATTCTACCAATAAGTCACTTTTTAGATCAAAGTCACGGGCAAGGTCAAGGTCAAGAACAAGGTCACGGTCACGGACAAGGTCACGGATAAGGTCAAAGGCAAGGTCACTGGCACGGGCAAGGTCACTGGCAAGGTCACTGGCACGGTCACTGGCAAGGGCACTGGCAAGGGCAAGTGCATGGGCACGGGCAAGGGTACGGGCACTGGCAAGGGCACTGGCAAGGGCAAATAAGATCGCAACTAGTAATCGATCAGGCCTTGTGTGTTGACTTTTATTTGATACTAGCAAGGTACTAATCTCAGTAAGGAAAAGGTTTAATTGGGGAGAAGATTGTAACAGTTTCCTGTTATGGTTAAACATCTCTAATATCAGAGGTTCTGCATCGGGCAATGTACTTGCTACTAGCAGATAAACTTCACGCCATTTGTTATCGTATAGATATTGAGTAGCTAAGTTCTTTACTTCTCCCTTACCAATATTTTGGACGATATATAGCGCGGTGAAATACTCCTGAAAAGTAAGGTGGGCGAAGGAATAGATTCGCTGTGCTCGCTGGGCGTAGATTCCTGAATTTTTCTCAATACTTTTTAGAATGGCTAAACTATCTTGCTTAAGGTCACCAGTGTTAAATGCAGCGATATTCTTAATGTAGCTTTGAATCATTCGCTGTAAATAATCTTGCCGAAAGAAATAATTATTCTCTGAGAAAGTATGATAAGCAATTTGAGCAAACATATCCTTCTGGCGCTCCGGAGATAAATGAGAAACCGGATGATCTCTTCTGATCCTACGAGAGGAATCCCAACGTTCCAATAGTGCATCAATTGCTTTTTTATACAACTCTCCGCGATTCGTGGGGAAATCATTCCGGTCCTCGTAGGTGATACACAGAAGTGCTAATAAGAGAGGTGTAGAAGCTAGCTCCTTGTATTGGCTATTATCCTTGATACGCTGCCAACATTCTTTCCCTACCTTGGGCTCATCGAGAAACCAGTTTTTGATAAATTGCTCCATCTGCCCTTCATCAAAATCTGCCATCTCTACATCTGTAAATTGCTCGAAATAACCATTGTAGGCCGCAACTCGACAACTGAGGATAAACTGATTATCAAAATAAGTATCAGTGAAATCACGAATTTCACTGATGATCTCATCCAAGTTATTCTCCTGGCTAACTTCATCTAAGCCATCTAACAGGACTAGCATGTTACCTTTCTTGAGGCTATGCTCCACAAAGAGCTCTGCCTCTTCAAAGCCGCAAACCTCAAATTCCTTAACGATGTATTCCATCAATGTACCTCCTTTATCTGCCCAATCACGAAGGGTGACAAATACTGGGAGTCGACGATTTTTGATGGTACTCTGCTCGTGGAGCATAGCTAGCGCCACGTAGCGAAGGAAAGTTGTTTTTCCTGCCCCCGGTTTGCCTAATACGATAAATTTATCATGTTTGTTGGCAATGTCCTCGGCTTCAATGGTTTCAATAGCCTCTCCAAACTTCCGCTTATCCAATTCGAAAGACTCCTCCAGGTACTTGAGGCTGACGCCCATCTGCGCCCGAATTTTTTCGATAACCGTGGCTCGTACATAGAGATTGATCAAGGGGCGAGGCTCCCGCATTCCGATAATCTTCATCTGGCCATAACGATTGATCATACCACGCACATAGCGTTCCGTCGCATTGCCGAGGAAGTCGTGCTTTTTATTTTGATCCTTTAAAAAGCTATATCCAGCGGTTACAATCTTATCCACTGCAGAAACGCCAAATTCGAGGGAGATGCCAAAGAGGTCGGCCATAACATTACAATTCTAGTTGTTTAATTCAAGTAGCAATCAATCCTAGAGCGGCCAAATGCGTTGGATGTTTACTTCACGGATTAGCTCTTAAAATCCGCCTTATTTGCCCGCCTTGATTGCTTCTTGAGGGAAGATAATAAAATGTAGGCAGATGCTAACAAAAAAGATTCGTATATTCATCGGTGTAGAAAACTACTGGGTATGGAAGCTATCATTAAATATCTTGATCCACTCTGGAAAGTCACGGGAATCATTATCTGGGGACTTATCCTTTTGATTGTGCTGCTTAGATTAATCTATGGCAAGAAATGGTTGCCCAAACTATTCGCTGGAAGCCAAGTGGTGGAAACTTCCGAAAAGCTTTATGATGAGGTGATGGAGGGAAAACCTTCTCCCAAAACGAAGGTGCGACTCGCTGCGGGCATATTTATGCGCTTGACCCGAATCGGTATATTTGGAATTATCATAGCGCTTATTCCCTTCCTGCTGCTCTACCAACAAAACCAGCTTATCCGTAAGCAAAATGAACTCTTTACCTACCAAAATAAACGGGTCGACCAACAGACTATCTTGGATTCTCTTCAAACGATTCTTTTGACGAATCAGAACGCAAAGCTGGATACGCAGAATACGCTCTTTAATCGGCAAAATAGACTTTTTACTGAGCAGAATCGGAATGTGGTGGAGCAGACAGGCTTATTTAGGAAGCAGAATTCACTATTAGGTAGTCAAAATGAACTCTTTATTGAGCAAAATCAAAATGTAGAGTTACAGACAGATCTCTTTCAAACTCAAAATGGCCTACTAGCCGATCAGAACGAAAAGATCGATACCCAGATGATCTTCCTGCGTGAGCAAACAGTCCTTTTTGCGAACCAAAATGCGAAGCTGGATACTCAAAACCAACGAGTGAATATCCAGAACAACCTCCTAGAGGCAGACCGTAGGAGTTCCTTGGTATTTTTGATGAGCAATGTCTTGGATCGAGTGGATGACGAGATTAATCCGCAAAGAGGGGAAAGGGATAGTTTAGGTCGATTATTAGATACTTTGGGGTATAGCCTAAGTAATGGTTTAATGGGTAGGATTGTGGCGCTTAGTAGGGCTTTTAAACCTTATCGAATTATGGAGGGAGATACGCTTTCTGAGCGTTTAGTGAGCCCGGAGCGAGGACAGTTGTTTATTGCTTTGATGGGGAATGACTTGGATTCTTTGACGCAAAATACAATTGTTAAAGATGGTGATTTTGCTAATGCCACTATTGGTACCATAGATTTGAGTTTCGCCGACCTTCTCGGCGCCAAGCTTCGCAACGCCGACCTTCGCGGCGCCGACCTTCGCGGCGCCAAGCTTAGCTACGCCAAGCTTAGCTACGCCGACCTTCGCGGCGCCGACCTTAGCTACGCCGACCTTCGCGACGCTGACCTTCGCGACGCCAAACTTCGCGACGCCAAACTTCTCGGCGCCAAACTTCTCGGCGCCAAACTTAGCTACGCCAAGCTTCGCAACGCCGACCTTCGCAACGCTTACCTTCTCGACGCCGACCTTCTCGGCGCCAAGCTTAGCAACGCCGACCTTCGCAACGCCTACCTTCTCGACGCCGACCTTCGCGACGCCGAACTTAGCTACGCCAAGCTTGGCGGCGCCAAGCTTCGCGTCGCCAAGCTTCGCAACGCCGACCTTCGCAACGCCGACCTTCGCAACGCCGACCTTCGCGGCGCCGAACTTAGCTACGCCGACCTTCTCGGCGCCGAACTTAGCTACGCCGAACTTCGCGGCGCCGAACTTAGCTACGCCGAACTTCTCGACGCCGAACTTCGCGGCGCCAACCTTCTCGACGCCAACCTTCTCGACGCCAACCTTCGCAACGCCAACCTTCGCAACGCCAACCTTCGCAACGCCAACCTTCGCAACGCCAACCTTCGCAACGCCAACCTT
>SPJL01014619.1_pt1 | contig 20382 bp, 25 predicted proteins | sample 3741751 | NCBI WGS metagenome assembly SPJL01 (sample SAMN10925998, study PRJNA522277) | cold seep metagenome | isolation source: Elba SIP-enriched marine methane seep metagenome, extraction at timepoint T3 | place: Italy: coast of Elba, Mediterranean Sea | reverse complement strand
GTATTCCTGCCACTCTGACGCTTTACCAACCAACCAGGTTTTATATGCTTTAAGGCCATCAAGCACCTCAGTATCAGGCACAACTTTGATCCAACCCAAAACGCCATAGGGCGCAACAATGCGCCCCATCACAGCTAATTCCTGCATATTGCTCAATCCATTCAATTGAGCTTACACTACTAACTTACTCAGCAGCGTCTTCACTTGCTTCAGCTTCATCAGCTGCCGCAGCCTCTTCAGCCGCTGCTGCTTTTAGCTTTTCTTCTTCTGCTGCTTTTTTAGCGGCTGCTTTTGCTTCAGTTTTTGCAACTTCTTTTTCTTTATGTGCTGCTGCGTACTCAGGCCCTTTGGCATGAAACTTAACCAGACGCTTCACTGTGTCACTTAATTGTGCGCCATTGTCTTTCCAAAAAGCCACACGGTCTTGATCGATGCGCAAACCTTCTGCACCAGCACTGGCTGACGGGTTGTAAAAACCAACACGCTCAATAAAACGACCATCACGACTTTTACGTGAATCAGCTACGACCATGTTGTAAAATGGTCTTTTTTTAGAACCGCCACGCGATAAACGAATGATAACCATAATGTTTTGTTCTCTAAATGTATAAAAATATTGCGGAAAAGCGCGGATTTTACTCTACTTCACCTTACTTTGGCAAGTCATTTATCGACTATTGCTTAGCATTTTTCAAACGCTTGCGTTGCGCTAGCTTTTTCTTAAGACTTACCAGGTTTACAAGCAGCTTCATGTCACGATAAACACCGAACGACAACTTAGCCTGATTACCTTTTTGCTGGTACAAGCGTTCAAAGCCCGCAATATTGATAACCCAGCCATTTGAACGACTGTAAACACCTATAATTTTATGCTGTGCATTTCGAATCAGCGCGGGTACTGTGCCTGACATAGGGTCTAAATAACGCTTTCTTAAGTAGCGTTTAGTACGAATAAATCGTCTATCTAGCAGCAATTGATCAATGGTCTCTGGCAAAGCATGTGTACCATCATCGGAGGCTAAATAATAATTCACTATCGCTTCATGATAGGCATCGAGTATAAATAATAATTCCAGCTCTTTTTCTCGTTTGATTTTAGTTTGGTTATCTTCAAATTTTGAAGCCCCTAGCCATCCCAAGATCACTACTAGCATTAATATGCCAATATAACCAAAACCATTTTGCTGACGCTTAACCAAACCTACCATTCCTGATAAGGCACTCCATTTAATCCGATTCCTTCGGCCCCACTATTAACGTCATACAGCTGCGGGTAGTTGGTTAAGTAAGTCACCTGTGGCAACCAAGTATCAGCGCGCTCCGTTACTGGATCAACTGGTATGAATTTGATGTATCGTTGTTCCACTAACGCTTCTAGGCTTTCTGGCAAATGGTTTTTATCAACGTGAAAATCTTCTATTGCCTGACGCAGCACGCGTAAGTCTTCTTTTAACACAGCCTCTTTTGATCGCTGTAAGCCTGTAAAGTATCTCGGCAGCGCAATCGTGACTAACAGCGCCACTAGCGTCATGACCACTAACACTTCTATTAAAGTAAATCCTTTTTTAGCCATCATCATTACCACTCTCGATACGGTATGCCATTTAGACCGACCGTTTCGCTCTTTGAGTACACATCATAGACATCTTCGCCTGCCCAAGGCGCATCCGCACTACTACGATAACTACGCGTTCCCCAAGTGTCTTCTGCCCTAATAGTCTCGTCTCCCATCCGATTATTGTTATACATAGGGTCTGCAGGCAAGCGCCTGATAAAATACATTGGCTTTTTTTGAGGGTCCAATTGATCTGGAATGCCTATTGTCAACTCTGTCAATGAAGTTGGATAACCGCTATCTCCCGCCAGCTGCCTAATTTTACCTGCTTCACTTGCTGCCTTATACGCATCAAGTGCTCTGCGTATTTCTCTTAAACTGGCTCTCAGTTCACTTTCTTTTTTACGCTGAACGGTCTTTTCTAAATACGGTGTTGCCGCGGTAGCAAGAATGGCCAATATCGCAACCGTAAACACTAGCTCAATGTACGAAAAGCCTTTATTAGCAAACACCTATACGCCCAACCATTAATTGCCAACACCATTACCTAGAGAGAATCCCTTTGGTAGTGGTATGTTGATATTTTTTGGCTTCTCATCCGCAGGCTGATTCTTTTGCTTCACGGGGGCTGGTCTTGGAATCGAAAATGGCGACTCTCCTCTTTTAAATCTAGGCTTCGCACGCCTAATACCCACATCAGATTCTGTTCCTATCCAAAGGTTTGTTTCCTCATAGCGCTGACTAGGCGCTTCCAACACAATATGGGGCGTAATCGACAGGATGATTTCTGTTTTTACCTGATCTTTGGTCTCAACAGAAAATAAGCGCCCCAATATTGGCAGCTTAGTCAGTCCTGGAAAACCAGTGGCATTCTGCCTGTCTTGATCATCGATCAGACCTGCTAGCACCTGTGTTTGTCCATCATGCAATCGTAAAGTGGTTGTCGTCTCTCTTGTACCAATCACAAACGCTGAACTTTCACTGTCACCTGCTGTGGCAGTCACACGGTCGCCGATTGAACTTACATCTAACTTCAGTTTAATGGTGACATCTCTAGTAGAGCTGATGGTTGGGGAGACTTCCAACTTCACACCTGTATCTATGTATTGAACATTTTGCGTTGCAACACCAGTAGAGGCAACATTACTGGTAAACACTGGCACCCGCTCACCAATATGAATATTGGCAATGTCTCGATTTCTAACACGGATCCTAGGATTGGCTAACAGGCTTACATTACCATTTGACTCATTAAAAATAGCACTCGGCACGCCATTAACGACGATATCATTACCTGCGACTTTTAAGTCTCGGATGGTTAAAACCTCGTTCGCTGGGACTGGCAAACTAATGCCATTAGGCGGGTTAATGCCCAAATCACGTAAGTATGAGCGCTTAACCTCCAGCAACTGCACTTCTAACATCACTTCTGGATCTGGGTGATCTTGTGCTTGAATCACTTGCGCTGCCAAGTCTAGCACTTCATCACTTTCTTTAATGATAATCGTATTTAGACGGTCATCCACCTCCATAAAATTGATACCCAACATATTTCTAAGGACGTTACTAATATGCTTGGGATCCGCATAATTAAGGGTAAATTGACGCACAGACAAATCTTTATATTTACGCTTGCGCAAAGGGTCATTGACATAAATTAGTACAGCCTGATCACTCAAGACTTTTTTAGCAAGCTTATTACTTTGCAATAACAAGTCTAAGGCATCATTGAACAACATATCATTGACAAAGATCGTCGCTTTTTGATTTTTCGGGATGTCTTTATCCAAAATGAAATTAACCTTCGTCATTTTGGCAACTGCTTCAAATATTTGACGAATATCAACGTCTCGAAATTCCATTGATACGGGTTTATTAAAGGCTAATTTTTTATTTTTTTCAGCCTGTTGTTTTTTCTGTTTTTTGGTATTAAGTTGATGGTAATAAACCCTCGCCTTCGGGTGTGCTGGATTTTCATGCAGAATTTTTTCTAATTGTGTTAAGACCCAATCTTCTTTAATTTCACCTTGCCCTTGTAAGGATTCTATTTCTTCTAATATCGCAGCATGGGCTTTTGCGATCTCTATCCGCTGATAGGCCTGTTGCAAACGATCATTTTGTGGGTCGTATGCCTCAAGTGCTTGTGTGATTGAAGCGAGTTGTGCAAAGTCGCCTCTTTCCCAAGCCTCCTCGGCTTGCTTCCAATATGCCTGAACCTTTGCTTCATGTGCATTGACTGACGCAATTTCAGCCGCAACAGTTTGCGCCGTTAACGCTTCCTCACTCTCCATCGACTGGTCAATATCTACCGTTTGGCAAGCACTTATCTGAGTGAATACGGCCAAGATAAGTAAGCGCATTACCCTGTCTTTCTTATTGTTATCTAACATTACTATTTAGCCTTTACCCCTTAACTGCTGTTGCGTTTTGTCTATGGTTGATTCAAATGTCACGACGATGGTCTGAGCCACCTCTTCAATCGTCAACACTTTGTATCGTTCAATTAAGATATCCCCTTGATGAATCGGCATCACTTGATTTTGATATTCAATTAATACCGTCACATCATCTCCCTCTTGCCACTTGCCAAGATAAACAAATGGCAAAGGCTCAATTTCCTGTTTTGGCTGACTTTTTAACGCTGTTTTTTTGGTCTTACTCTTAGCCGCTTGACGCTTTTGTTGAACCGATACATCAAATAAGTCAGCACGCATCCCAAGCTTCTGTCGGGGTAACATACCCAGCGCATACTCTGGCGCAATTGAGGTCAGCCGTTTTTTATCAGCATGGTGAGTCTGTACATGGCTTTGCACATTACCAGGCAGTTGGCTATCCCATGCGATCCAAGCAATACACAGTGCACAAAACACAAGTAACAGATGCAACCTAGTCATCGTTAGTCCTAAAATACAATGTTAAATGGACAGTCGATTTTACGAATGGCTTATCACTTCTTGTACGCTGCATGCGCAAGGTCTTTAAAGAGACATTGGGCATCTGGTACAACACTTCATTCATAAACCTTTTTAACTTGGGATAGTCTGACTGCGCAGAAAACTTCATATCCGTCTGCAACATCGCTTGGGCCTGTTTAGACTGATAATTCACAGCAGACAACACAAGCGCTTCTGCCTTTGCAATCGAAATAATACGTTCAATTTGGTTTGTTTTTTGCGCTTGCTGTGGCAGCGAACCCGTAAAGGCTGTGATTTGTGTTTGCAAACTTCTCTCGTTTGTCGCGTTGTTTTCTTGTTCAGCATTAACCACTGGTATCGCCTCAGCCATCACTAGCGCTTGTCTAGCTGGAAGAACAAAGCACACATACCCGATTAGTACTACCAGCATCAGCAAGAGAGCCATCACGCCAAGCACGCCAAACTTTTCTGCTTGCCGCAATAGATGCCACTTCAATTGACTCATACCATCATTGAGCATTTGCTTGCCACCTCGCCATAAATGCAAATTCAATGGTTGCCTGATCGGAAGACCGCTTTAAACGCTGCTTACTTTCATGCTGCACTAAACTTACATCAGAAAAAAAAGGGCACGTTCTCATCGCAGTAATAAAGTTGACTACCTTGCCAAACTCATCCACTTGTGCTGTCACTTTGAGCATTCGCTTTTCACGATTTGGCTCAATACTATTAAACATGATCTCTGGGTGCTCTGCTTTTAACTGTTCCAATTCAGAAAGCAATTCTAGCCAAGGAACATTCAGCTCAGTTTCAATCTCTTTCAGTTGCGTCAATACCGTCATTTGCGCTTTTGTTGGCTTCAGTTCTGATGTTGTTATTGTTGCTTTTTGCATAGCGTGCTGCGCTCGTAATTGCTTGTTTATGCGTTGGTATTGGCTGATACACAATAGCAACAAGACAATGGCCAAAAGCAATAAAGCCACCCGCACCCATAATGGATACATTTGGTATCGCTCTGTAAAATCTGTCTTAATGACTGGCATGACTTAAGTGTGCTATCCATTGTGCATGGCTATTCCATCCACCTCGGTCTTTAATGACAACCAAATTAGCTTGCTCTTCTTGTAATGCAGACCAGTTTTGCGGCAAGGCTGCAGACACAATGACATGCGTTTTTGCGCGCTGATGCGTTTGCTGGCCCAACATATTCAATCGAACTAGATGCTGCTGCAAACCGACTAACTCTTGTCCTAGTGGCGGTTTTAATACACTAACCCCAACCAAACTTTCACGCTCTAACTGCATCATCGTGATTAACCCAGGTTCAGCCACAACAAGCTTACCGACGCCCGTATGCTTGTTCAGTAATACAGTGTTTAGCGGTTTTATTTGTTTCCAGTCAAACGACAAGTCATTTGCCAGTGTCATCAATAATTGATGGAACTTTTCTGAGATACCCATCACTAACACAGGCCTGCCATATTCGGCTAACGCTACCCGACATACCCAGTTTTCTGACGTGTTATTGCAGGCTTTTTGTAGCGCTTGCACCCCTAAGGCCTCCCAATCGTCACGACGAGACAGGTGGTCTTGCCAAGGCAAAACCATCACGCTAACCCAAGAACCTGCCAACACTAGCTTGACACGCTTACCTTTAAGTTTGCTTCTGTACTGACGGATACTATGCTCCACTTCTGACAAACTTGGTTGCTGCGTGACAAGCACGGTTTCTCGTTGCCCATCCTTGAGCACCACCCCATCGTCTGCGATGACTAACGTCACCATCGTTTGTTTAAACCATTGGCGCCACACGCTGCACCTCCGCCATTGATGTTTTGCCTGATTTAGCTAACGCCATTGCTGCCGTGTGTAAAAAAACAGTGCCCTTCTCTTGTGCCACTTGCTTGATCTGTTTTATCGGTGCACGATTAACAATCATTTCCCTTAAATCATCATCAAGCTTGAGAATTTCAGCAACGGCCTGCCTGCCTTTGTAGCCCGTTTCACGACAAACAGAACAACCTTTTCCATGGTAAAAAGTGTAGTTTTCTGCTGAGGTATTGTTCACCTTGTCTTCTGTTTTACATTCAGTACAAATCAGCCGTAACAATCGTTGTGCAACAATAATATTCAATGAGGAGACAAAGCTATAAGCATCTACCCCCATATTGAGAAATCGCCCAATCACATCAAATACATTATTCGCATGCACACTCGTCAATACCAAATGTCCCGTCAGTGCAGATTGCACGGCAATTTGTGCAGTCTCAGCATCTCTGATTTCGCCCACCATGATTTTGTCAGGATCGTGACGCAGAATAGATCGCAACCCTTTAGCAAAGGTTAGGCCCTTTTTTTCATGCACGGGGATCTGTAGGACACCCGACAGCTGGTACTCTACTGGATCTTCAATGGTAATAATTTTGTCTTGGCCATCGTTAATTTCACTAATTGCCGCATACAATGTTGTGGTTTTACCACTACCCGTTGGCCCAGTGACTAAGACCATGCCATATGGCATTAAAAACTGCTCACGCATGGCTGTTTTTGATGCTTCATCAAAGCCAAGCACTTCAAGGCTCAGTCCAGAAGATTTTTCTGCTAGGGTTTGTTTATCCAACACACGAATCACAACATCTTCTCCATGCACACTCGGCATGACCGAAACCCGGAAGTCGACTTCTCTATCTCTATATACGGCTCTAAAACGCCCATCCTGCGGTATACGTTGTTCGGTAATATCCAACTCCGCCAAGACCTTAATGCGTGAGATAGCTTGCTCTGCCATCGTCATGTCCTGCAACATCAGCACCTGTGTCATCACACCATCTAATCGGTATTTAATCACCAGGCCGTCTGGTTGCACTTCAAAATGAACATCACTGGCATCCGCTTTTAACGCATCAAACAATGTTGACCGCACTAACCGAATCACAGCGTTCGATTCCAACTCAATTTCACTCAGCGACAATACTTCTATCTTGCTGCTTGTATCAGACTTGCTTTCTGCTTGTGTCATCGGCTGACTAACTGTGATCGCCGCCTTTTCATGTAGATCCAGGTAATCTGTGATGTCCTGCCAGTGCGCAAGTTTGGTCATTAACGCGCCTTGCACACGTCCTACTGACCAGTCATGTAATGCTTGGTCATAGATGTCGGCATAAACCAATATCGTTTCTTTGTTTTCGTTGCGCAATAAAACACAGTGCTTTGCCACCGCCTCGTGATAACTGATCGTGTCAAAGTCTGGCGTTAACAATTGCATGTCTGCTAACGTCAATGCTTCTGTTTTCATTAATTGCGCTAATGACGCGACAAAACCATCCGCGCTTAAGCCAGATTTGACAGCAAGTGCTTTCATAGCAGCCTGTGTCGAACTTTCAGACTGCATACATGCTTGAATTAAGGCTTGATTGAGCTGCGCCATGTTTACTCTAGCCCCCCTGCCAAATCAAAAATGGGCAAGTACATCATCAACACCAAGCCTCCAATGAGTAAGCCAATTATTGCCATCAACACTGGTTCAAGTATTTTTGTAAATCGATCCACCCAGCGTAGCATTTCTTCATCATGGTAATCCGCTGCATGACCCATCATAATGTCCATAGCGCCCGATTTTTCACCAATTCTAAATAACCTATCCGCAACAATGGTTGATAGGCCTGACTGATTAAATGCTTCTGAAAACAATGCGCCAGTTTGTATTTTCTCGCTGGCACTCTTGAGGTTGTTGGTTAAACTTTTGTCTAACATATTCTCAACAAGCACCAAGGCACGTGGTACAGAAACACCACTGGCCAATAACATAGAAAAAGCACGATACAACCTGCTTAAATGATACGTTCTGAATTTTTCACCCCAATAAGGTATTTTAAATAAGTAACTAATCATCCAACTTCGCACCTGCTTATTGGTCAATATCACCATACATCCAACGGCAATCAGGATAAATAGCCCGATTAGTACACCACTGTATTTTTCTGACAAGTCACCCAGCCATAAAATAAACTGTGTGCTTTGGCTTGATTCAGCAACTTGAGAGCGGTAAATATGGCTGAACTTTGGAATCACATGTAAGAGTAAAAAAGCAAACACAGCAAAGCCAAAACCAACGACAATCGCTGGATATATAGAGGCAGAAATCACTTTTTTCTTTAGTATTTCAAGATTTTCTGCGTAATGTTGATAGCGTGCTAATGCTTGAGGAATATCGCCAGTCGTCTCTGCAGTCCTAATACTCGTGACTAACAATGTCGGAAACACCTCTCCACCTACGTTCTCCATTGCCTGAGAAAGTGACTGTCCTTCTTGAATGTTACTGAGTAGGGTTTGCAGTGTCGTCTGCACATGCGGCTGCGTACTTTTGCCAATCAGTGTTTCAATGACTTCTGAAACAGAAAGCCCAGCATTTAGTAACACACCAAACTCTCGGCAAAATAATAAAACTGGGAACTGTTTAGAAGATGGTAAAAAGCTTGTTGATTGCGTCTGATGCTTTATTTTAAGTACCGTAAAACCTTGTTCTTCTGCTTTGTGCATTGCCTCCTCGACTGATTCAGCCTGGACTTGCATCTCAAACGGAGGGTCACCTGCACGCAAGACTCTTAGTTGATAGCCCATTGCTTACCCTCAGCACTTAAGCGTGCAACAAAGGAACACTAATTTCATGACTATTACTGGCAACTTCATGATGCTTGTTATTATTTTTATGTTAATTAAGCCCCACTATATGTGGGGCTTTTTATCAACTAACAATAAAGCTTATTGATAGCCAAACAATGCAGCATTACTGGTTAGGAAACCACTATTAAAGCAATCAGGATGATCACCTAAATTTGTAAATGTTGTATTGATCGTTAACTTCTCAAAACCACCTGGAGAGTTTGCCTCACCAAGGCTTAAATACTCACGAATACGCCATGCAAACGCGTGGTCTGTACAAGAAGCGTCACCTGAAACACCTAATGCACCTACTTTAACGCCAGAAGCATTGTAAAGTGCAAGGCCACCGCCAAAGACATTAACGCCACCTGGACGCGTACCAACAAGTGGGTCTGAAGCGGTACCATAATTTGCTGGATCACCAGCATAAGCCACTGTTGCATCGACTGGGTTTGAATGCTGCAGACCATATAATGATGCACCTGGCTGGACGCCAGCATATAGCGCGCCTGAAGAAATTGAAACACCGTCAAGGCTAAACGCATTCGCAGTATTCGCTTTTTGTGCAGAAATCACACGACTACCCAGCCATTGATTATTACCTGCTGCTGCACCATTATCACCAGTTGAAGCAACGGCGCAAACCTGACCAGTTTCATCAACCACTGTTGCCCACATATTTAAACTAAAGCCAACGGTATTTTGTGCAGCTAACACAGCATCTGCTGCATCTTTTAATCGTGCGTAACTCACATCACTACAAGCTGCCTGCGCTTGCACTGCTGATAACCCTAACCCCAACGAAACAATAACACCTAATATCTTTTTATTCATTTCTAAACCCCTAAAATAATTATTTAACTAATACGTCTTAAGATAGTTTCCGAAACTCAAACTACAATGATGCTACAAATATTTACAAAATGTAAATATTTGTAGAATATATTATCCTTTTGCGAAAAATGCAAGATGTTAAATAACTAATTCTGATACTAGTGATAGCGATAGTTATAGTGTGTTGGGTCTGGAATGTTTGCTGCTGCAAAGCCTTCTTTTCTTAACTCACAAGAGTCACAAACTCCGCAGGCTCGGCCAGCTGAATCTGCCTGATAGCAGGAAATGGTTTTATGATATGGCACTGATAATGCTGTGCCTTGCTGGATAATTTCAGCTTTGGTTAAGTCAATGAGTGGTGCATGAATCGTTATTTTCTGCCCTTCGATCGCACTCTTGGTGGCTAAATTTGCCATGTTTTGAAAAGCATTGACATATTCACCGCGACAATCAGGGTATCCCGAATAATCTAAGGCATTCACGCCAATAAAAATATCTTGAGCCCCAATGACCTCTGCCCAAGCTAGTGCTAGTGATAGCATGATCGTGTTTCTGGCAGGCACATAAGTCACAGGAATGCCTTCTGTTCCACCTTCTGGTACCGCGATTGATTCATCTGTTAGCGCTGAACCACCAAAAAGTGATAAGTCTAGTTGCGCTGTTTTATGCTCCTCTGCGCCGAGGTCTTCTGCAATTGCTTTAGCTGCATTCAGCTCGGCAATATGACGTTGATGATAATCAAGGCTCAAGCAATAACAATCATAGCCTTCGGCTTTAGCAATGGCTAAACAAGTGGCTGAGTCCAAACCGCCCGATAATAAAACAACTGCTTTTTTCTTTTGCATTTCTCTCATAAAATTCTTTGATTACTTCCCTGGCACATCACCCCATAGCAGTTTGTGCAATTGCATCTGCATACGCACAGGTAACTTGTCTTCTAGGATCCAGTCAGCTAGCTGACTTGGCTGTAAACGATCATAGACTGGAGAGAACAAAATCATCGTTTTTTTCTCTAGCCCATATTCTTTTATGATTGTTTTTGACCACTCATAATCGGCCTTGTCCGTAATGACAAATTTAATTTCGTCCTTTGTTTTGATCACTGCCATGTTATCCCAGTGATTATTTTCCATTTCACCCGAAGCAGGGGTTTTCACATCCAAAATCACTGAGACACGTTCATCGACTTGGTCAATCGACAATGCTCCACCAGTTTCTAACGACACATCAAAACCTTCATCGCACAATTGTTTTAATAAAACATGGCATTGCTTTTGCGCCAATGGCTCACCGCCTGTGACTGTGACATATGGTGTCTGATATTGCTTCACCTCAGCCACAATGGCATCAACAGTCATATTTTGACCTCCATTGAACGCATAAGCTGTATCGCAATAAGTACAGCGCATAGGGCAACCTGTTAAACGAATAAAGACAGTTGGCAGACCACTGCGGGTCGATTCACCCTGTAGTGAATAAAAAATTTCGTGTATTTTCAGTTCAGTCATTATAGTAAAACGCCAGACGAATCGTCTGGCGCCAATGGTTTCAGTCTTGTTTTAATTTGCTATATGCAATGAAACAGTTTTTAAAAGGCCGCTAAGACTTTAAGCCTTTTCTTGGCAGTAGGTGCGACAGTACTATCTGGATAGGATTGCAGTAACTGCTTAAAGGTACGTTTAGCAGACTTCACACGGCCTAATTGTATTTGCGCATTGCCTTTAATCATCATCGCCTCTGGTATTTTTGTACTCTCAGGATGCGCTTTGACGAATTTATCGACGGTCGCGATCGTGGATTTATAGTTTTTCAAACTATATTGCGAATAAGCTAAACCATACTTCGCTTCATCTAATCTTGGATATTCGGGGTTGTCTTTGATTAACTGGTCAAAGACTTCAAACGCCATTTGATAGGCACTTTCTTCCAGCAATAAATAACCTTGATTCAATTGTTTATCTTGATCAGTTTCAGCAGCCGCCTCTTCCGCTGCTGCTTGTGCAGCCGTTTGCTGCGCGCTTAAACTTTCTTCAATGGTTCGGATACGCGCATCAGTATCCACATATAAATCTTTTTCGCGCTGCTCCATCTGTGAAAGCTGATGCATTAACACTTCCAGCTCACCTTTCAATTGCGCATTCTCACGATTCAAGCGTTCTATTTGATTCAACAAATCAGCCAAGCCCTGACCCTTTACCACACTTTCCAGCGCTTCTAGCTGCTGGCGTAAAGTTGCCAATTCTGCATTCACTGATTGCTGATTATTCACCACCTTTTTTTCAACTTCAATCACGCGCTCACGTGCTTTCTTGTCCTCAAACAAGGCATGTGCAGGTTGCGCCACAATGAGTGCTACAAGTAGTAAAGGAATGGTTTTAATGATTTGCATAATGTTGTTAATACTCTATAAAACAAAGCTCGAGTACCGCAAATTAGCGGTACTCGAGCGATCATCGATTATTGCTCGCTTGTATAAACAATGTCTACACGACGATCAACACTGTAGCAGTTATCATCTGCACAAGCAGTGTTTGCACGCTCTTCACCATAGCTGATGGTTTCAAGCTGTGAATCACTAACACCTAACAGGTTCATGGTTTTCTTCACTGCCACTGAACGACGTTGGCCCAATGACAAATTGTACTCACGTGTACCACGGTCATCAGTATTACCAATCAAACGCACTTTAGCGCCTGGGTTTTGTGTGATGTAAGCAGCATGCGCTTCGACCAAACCACGGTACTCTGTTTTAACGATATCTTTATCAAAATCAAAGTAAATACTGCGACTTGATAAAATGTTATTTGGGTCATTAAGAGGGCTGACATAGCTAGTTGCTGGTGTACTTGAATCAATGTTCATTTCTTTGATTTCACCAGTGTCAGCGCCAGTTGTATCTGCTGCTGGCGCAGTCGTTTCAACCGCTGTCTTATCTTCTACAGGTGCTTCAACTTCTTCCATTGGTGTACTTTTACAAGCAGTCAATACCAAAGCTAGCACTAAGCTGCTGATTAACCCCTTATTCAATCCATTTTTACGCATTTTTCATTCTCCTTTAATTAAACACAGCATAAATTAACTTTTAGAAACTTAGTGACTACTTGATTAATGGTCCCCAAGCAGGTTCACGCACATCACCACTAGACTCTCTTAGCTTTTGCTTCACCGCGCCATCAACCGACACTGATGCTAGATTACCACGACCACCACGACTTGCCGCATATAAAATCACTCTACCGTTCGGTGAAAAGCTTGGTGACTCGTCTTTTGCCCCTTCACTCAGCAATTGTACCTGACCATTAGCCAAATCCTGTAGCGCGACCAGATAGCGCCCATCTTCATTTCTGATGGTTGCCAGATAACGGTCACCTGGTGACAGCCTTGGACTCACATTATAACGCCCATCATAAGTCACACGCAGAGCCTCACCGCCTTGGCTTGGCACTTTATAAATCTGAGGACGACCACCTCTATCAGAGGTGAAATAAATCCATCGCCCATCTGCTGACCAGGTTGGTTCGGTGTCAATGCCATAACTACGCACCAATTGCTTCACCCCAGAGCCATCAGCATTAATGGTATACACTTGCGAGTTTCCACCATAAGTCAACACAATCGCCAGTTTTTTACCATCAGGCGACCAGGCTGGCGCACTGTTATTACCTTTGTAATTCGCCAAAACCGTACGCTTATTTTCAAACAGCCACTGAATATAGATTACTGGTTTTTTTTGTTCAAAAGACACGTATGCCACCTTTAAACCATCTGGTGACCATTTAGGTGAAATAATCGGCTCACGCGAACTAGCAAGTGTTTTAGCATTCGCACCATCCGAATCTGCTACTTTTAAATAATAACGGCTTTTTGTTTTGACGATATACGCAATCCTACTAGCAAACATGCCGCCTTCGCCTGTGAGTTTGCTATAGATCTGATCAGCAATTTTATGCCCCAACATACGTAGCTGTTTAGGTGTCACGGTATATTCGAGAGAGGTGAGGATAGTTTGCTTTAATACATCCACCAGCTGAAAACTGACTTTGTAACGATTACCACCCAACGCTTGCACATTACCGACACTCATGGCTTGTGCTTGCAAAGCTTGCCATTGTGCCAGATTAATTTCATTGGCATTGGTTGGTAATTGCGCAACGCCTCTGGTTTGCAACAGTTTAAATAAACCGCTACGACGCAAGTCATCACTGACCACTTTACTGAGTTGGGTTTTGAGTGCGTTTTCTTGTCCAAAAGGTACAACTGCAATGGGAATCTGCTGTGCACCACCGCCGGTGATCTCAATTTCAAGTGCTGCATTTGCTGTACCCACGAAACAGCTCAACGCAAATACACAAGCAAAGAAATAATCTTGCAAACTATTGTTTTTCATACCGTCCTACCATACGCCCAATGCGTTTTTTTAATTGATGCAAATTCGCATGCATTTTTTGAATATAACTCTAGCACAACGCTAATGCAGCGTCATGTATAGATCGGTTAACCATGTTTAAGGATCTACTCATTTGGTCTGAAGTTTAGTTTTAAATTTCTAAACTGGCTAAACAAAGCACGTTCTTCAGGCAATGGTAATGGCTCCGCTGCTAATACAGCGCGTAAAACTGCATCATCACAAGCAGGAATACCACTTGATTTGCTGAGTGATGGTGATCCACTCAACTGGCCTGTTGGTAACAAGCCAACCTTAATCACCAACTTGGGATTGCCATCTCCACACACTGACCGATTAACATAACCACGAATTTTTGCTTGAATCTTACTGACATATTGATCCACAATACTCGCATTTACAGCGGCCATCGCTGCTTGCGCTTTAGCATTTTTTTCGGCCTGCTCATCAGCCATTGCTAGCTCTTTCAAGCGCTCCAACGCTGCGTCTTTTTTAGCTTGCTCTTCTTTTAACAAAGTCTGTTTTAATTTTTTTAATTTTTCTCGTTTTTTACGCTCGGCTTCTTTTCTGCGCTTTTTCTCAGCTTCACGCTTCTTTTTTTCAAGCGCTTCTTTTTTCTTTTTCTTCTCTAAAGCAATCTCTGCTTCCGTTGGCCCTTTAGGTTCAGGTGGCTCTTCAACTTTAGGCTCAGGCTTCGGTTCAGGTGGCTTTACTGCTGGCTCGGGCGGCTGCGCTTTAACAGGTGCTGGCTTCTTTTGCGGTGCAGGTACCTGATCCCACAAGGTCACTGACGTGATTTGGCTAGCCTGCTTGTGTTGCCACTGAAAGCTGCTAAACAGCAAACCAATAATCGCAGCGTGAATGCCAATCGCAAACAAAGCTGATGAAACAACGTTAGTTTTTTTTCTACTCTGGTGCTGCATGAACTCTAAGTGCTTCCTGCTTTACTATTGTGGCGCTAGCAATAAGCCAACTTGCTGCACATCATTCACTTTGAGCAAGTTCATTACTTGCACGACGTCGTCATACATTACCTTCTTATCCGCAGCAATGACCACAGCACGATCAGGCGTGGCTACTAACGCCTCGCGCACCTTTGCAAGCAGCTCATCCTTCTCAACTGTTTTATTTTCAAAAGTGATTTTTTTATCTTTACCAACAGTGATCATCATAGGTGGTTTAGGTGGCTGCTTTAAAGTTTGCCCAACTTTTGGTAACTCAACCACACCAGGATTGGTCATCGGTGCCGTCACCATAAAGATAATCAACAACACTAATGTCACATCAATGTAGGGCACCACATTAATCTGATTCATCACACGACGTTTATGACGACGAGACATAGCTTAACCTCTACGCTGAATAATGTTGCTGAACTCTTCTAAGAAGCTTTCATAACGAACGGCCAAACGGTCAATATTCGCTACAAAACGGTTATACGCCAACACTGCTGGGATCGCTGCAAACAAGCCAATCGCCGTTGCAATCAGTGCTTCAGCAATGCCAGGCGCTACCTGCGTCAAGGTGGCTTGTGCAGTATTAGTCAGCCCCATAAACGCATTCATAATGCCCCAGACTGTGCCAAACAAACCAATATAAGGACTCACTGAACCCACAGATGCTAAAAATGGCAGACCTGACTCCAGATCATCTAATTCTCGATTCAGTGCAACTTGCATGGCACGGCGAGTACTTATTAAGCCATCCGCACTTTGTCCAGCCGCTTTTTGCTGACTGCGGGCAAACTCCTGAAAGCCAGACTCAAACATGACAGACATACCTAACAGTTTGCTCTTGTTAGCGGATAAGCCTTGATACAGCTTATTCATATCACCACCACTCCAAAAGGCTTTTTCGAACTCATCGGCCTGTTTTTTGGCGCGGCTTAACTCCGCCATTTTCATAAAAATCGTCCACCATGAAACCAGTGAAGTCAGCAATAAAATCCCCATCACGATTTGCACGGGCAAGCTGGCCCCCATCACCAAACCATAAATCGACATATCAGTGGTCAAATCAGCCGCCATATTTTCTCCATTGTATTTTTCTGCTTAAACTATTCATGATGATGTTTCGTTGACATCATACCGTTGATACGTGCCAGCATGTCTGCTGGCATTTTCGTGGCGCGCTGTTTATTAGCGTCCACACAAGCCACTTTAACGCTTGCTTTAAACACCACGGCTTCCTCTCGTAAAATGTTTTGTTCAAACACTATACTCACCGCACTGACCGAAATCACGCTGGAATCAACAGTCAATAAATCATCAAATTTTGCAGGCTTTTGATAGTGCGCCTGCAGACTATGCACGACAAAGATCAAACCCTGTTCTGATAACAAGCTGGTTTGTTCAATGCCAAGCGCTCTTAACCATTCGGTTCTGGCACGTTCGCAATAATTCAAATACTGGCTATGATACACAACACCACCAGCATCCGTGTCTTCATAATAGACCCGCACAGGCCATTGAAAGCGGTTACTTACTGCGACCACAAATCACCACTCTGTGCTTCATTCGGTGCAGCTAAACCAAAATGTTGGTAAGCCTGGCTGGTGGCTACACGACCACGCGGTGTACGCATCATATAACCTTGTTGAATCAAATACGGTTCTAACACATCTTCAATAGTGTCGCGCTCTTCACCAATGGCCGCCGCTAAATTATCTAACCCCACTGGGCCTCCGCCAAACTTTTCAATGACCGATTGCAGCAATTTGCGATCCATCGTATCCAAGCCTAGTTTATCAACATCGAGCATTTTTAAAGCCAGGTCCGCAATCTCACTGGTCACCACACCGTCTGACTTCACTTGTGCGTAGTCGCGCACACGTCTCAGCAGTCGATTCGCAATCCTCGGTGTTCCTCTGGAACGCTTGGCAACTTCCAGCGCGCCGTCTTCTTGCATCTCGACTTCCATTAACGCAGCTGAACGCCGAACAATTTTTGCCAGCTCTGAATGGGTATAAAACTCTAGACGCGCGACGATACCAAAGCGATCACGCAATGGATTAGTCAGCATCCCTGCACGTGTGGTGGCTCCCACTAACGTAAAAGGTGGTAAATCCAGCCGCACACTTCTCGCAGCAGGCCCTTCACCAATCATAATATCCAGTCGATAGTCTTCCATCGCTGGGTAAAGAATTTCTTCTACGACAGGGCTTAAACGATGAATTTCATCAATAAACAAGACATCGTTTGGCTCCAAGTTAGTGAGCAAGGCTGCCAGATCACCCGCACGCTCTAAAACTGGTCCAGAAGTCTGGCGCATATTCACGCCCATTTCTTTAGCGACAATATTGGCTAGCGTTGTTTTACCCAATCCAGGTGGGCCAAAGAGCAAGACATGATCGAGCGCTTCTTCTCGACCACGCGCTGCATTGATAAAAATCTCTAATTGACCGCGTGCTTTTTCCTGCCCAACATACTCATCCAGCACCTTTGGGCGCAATGCACGTTCAATGGCATCTTCTTTAGGGCCTTCTGGCTCGGCAGAAATCAGTCTGTCGGTTTCGATCATGTTGGGATTGTTTATTTATTAGATAGTAATTGCAAGGCCTGTTTGATACCTTCTGAAACGCCTAAGTCTTTGTCCAGTGTCTTCACGACTTTAACCACTTCGCGTTCATTGTAGCCTAATGCCAACAAGGCATTCAAAATATCCTGCGTGTTGGATGGTACTGCCGTGGCTGAGTTCAAATCTGACAAAACAAATTTGTCTTTTAACTCCAACAATAAACGCTCTGCGGTTTTTTTACCCACACCAGGCACTTGAGTTAACACGGCAACTTCTTGCTGCGACACAGCCATCATCAAGTCATCCAAGCTGACACCGCTCAAAATCGCCAGCGCAGACTTGGCGCCTATGCCATTGACTCTAAGCAATTGTCTAAAGGTCTGCTTTTCTTGTGTGGTGGCAAAGCCATACAAGAGCTGCGCGTCCTCACGTACGACAAAGTGCGTCAACAGCTGCACCTTTTGTCCCAGTTCTGGCAAGTCATAAAAAGTACTCATCGGCACTTCGACTTCATAACCGACACCCTGACAGTCAATCACCACCAAAGGCGGTGTTTTCTCAATCAATACTCCACTGAGTTTTGCAATCATTGCTTACCTTATTTGATTAAGCGGCCGTTTCTAACACGATAACCCGCTGTTGAGAGTTTACCCAGCCCTTGTCCGCCATTCGCATGACAAATGGCACAAGCCAGCGCATCGGCTGAGTCTGAGCTTGGCAAGCCTGGCAGGTTAAGCAGGCGCTTGACCATGGCCTGAACCTGCGTTTTATCCGCATGACCGTTGCCAACAACCGATTGTTTGACTTGCAACGCGGTATATTCCGCCACGCTTAAATTTTTGATCACCGCGGCGCTAATGGCTGCCCCGCGCGCCTGCCCCAGCAATAGCGTGGACTGCGGATTGACATTCACAAAGACCTTTTCAATCGCCACCATTGAAGGCTGATATTCATCAATCACCGCAAACAAGCCATCAATAATGGTTTTCAGCCTTGTGGCTAATGACAAATCATGCCCCTGCGCCTTGGTTGTGGTTTTGATCACGCCGCTGGTTAAATACTGTTGTGTTTTACCCTGCAAAGCAATCACGCCAAAACCTGTGACGCGTAAACCAGGATCGATCCCTAGTATGCGGTTTTGGCTCACGATAGCTCCAGATTACGCTTCCACGATCACAGCAGAGGTATACACGTCCTGCACATCGTCCAGATCTTCCAGTGCATCCAGAATGCGCTGCATTTTAGCAGCATCGTCCCCACTGAACTCAACCTCTGTTTCTGGCTTCATGGTGACTTCTGCCATAACTGGTTTTAAATCTGCCGCTTCCAATGCTTCTCTAACCGCTAAAAAGTCAGCTGGAGTGGTTAACACTTCAATGCTGCCATCTTCATTGGTGACGACATCTTCAGCTCCCGCTTCCAACGCAGCTTCCATGACCACTTCTTCTGAAGCGCCTGGTTCAAACACTAGACTGCCTACATGGTTAAACATAAAGCTCACGCAACCATCAGTGCCCAAATTACCGCCATGCTTATTTAACGCAAATCGCACATCCGCCACCGCACGCTGCTTATTATCCGTCATGCAGTCAATGATCAATGCTGCACCGCCAACGCCGTAGCCTTCGTAGCGAATTTCTTCGTAGTTAACGCCTTCTAATTCGCCCGTGCCTTTTTTTATCGCCCGGGTAATATTGTCTGCAGGCATATTTTCATCTTTGGCTGCTGCCACAGCAGCGCGCAACCTCGGATTCATTGCAACATCACCGCCGCCCAGTCTGGCAGACACGGTGATTTCTTTAATGAGTTTGGTAAAAATTTTGCCGCGCTTAGCGTCTTGGCGTCCTTTGCGGTGCTGAATATTTGCCCACTTACTATGTCCAGCCATGAAATAACCTTGAATGTATTATCAGAATTAAAGCTGGCTATTTTAACACATGACTCTACACCGATTGAATGTCAGTTATTCAAGGATGCTTAAGCGCAGAACCAATAAAATTTGTATACAATTTAACCGAGCTAATAGAACAATTGACTGGCATTTCTGAATATCATCATATAATATTTCATGTGATCATTGTTTTAAGATAGTTACCCTTACTATCTGGTACACAATTTTCTTGCAATCCCACTTAACATTAAACAACTCCAAAAGAGATAGAAAATGACATCACAAAATTCTGACATTGGCTTAATAGGCCTTGCTGTAATGGGACAAAACCTTGTCCTTAACATGGCCGATCACGGCTATACAGTTTCTGTATACAACAGAAGTCCTAGTAAAACCCGCGAATTCTTAGCAGAATGCGAAAAAAACGAGCCTTCACACATGCGTGTGAAGGGCCATGAAGACTTAGCTCAATTTGTACTAAGCATTCAACGCCCACGTAAAATCGTGCTGTTAGTCAAAGCTGGTAGCGCAACTGATTTAACCATTAACGCTTTAATACCTTTCTTAGAAAAAGGCGATATCATCATTGATGGTGGTAATGCTT
>SPJL01002030.1_pt1 | contig 20417 bp, 28 predicted proteins | sample 3741751 | NCBI WGS metagenome assembly SPJL01 (sample SAMN10925998, study PRJNA522277) | cold seep metagenome | isolation source: Elba SIP-enriched marine methane seep metagenome, extraction at timepoint T3 | place: Italy: coast of Elba, Mediterranean Sea | reverse complement strand
GCGAGGCTGGCGAGCATCGCCTGCGCCTCCGGGGACGACGCGATCTGCGCGAGCATCGCCTGCATCACCTGCGGGCGCTTCTGGATCTCGGTGAGCAGCTCGGCCTGCAGCGCCTGGTCCGTCAGCACCTTCCGGACGGCGTCCTGCCGGTCGTCGTCGTCGCCAGGCCCATCCGGGCCGTCCTGCTCGATCTGCGGTGTCGGTGGCGGCTCCCCCGCCGCCACCGCGATGAGCATCACCGTGTCCGAAACACTGGGCACCTTGTCCAGCCACTGCGCAACAGCATGGACAGCGTCGGCCCGGGGCACGTCCTCGGCCCGCTCGTGCTCGCGGTAGTCCTCCATCCACTTCCACAGCGCGTCGCGCAGCGCCTGCAGCGGCAGCTCGGCCCCATTCGCGTACGCGGCGCCATCGTCGCTCATTTCCCCCACGAGCATCGACCAAGCGAGGTCGAGCGGCCAGTGCTCGCCGTCGGTCGGGCTCACCCACAGCTCATTGCCGCTCGCATCCTGCATGTCCACCCACCCAGCGGCTGCAAGCGCCGCCGCACGGGCGGTGTGGAGCGCCGACTCGGCGCGCCAGGCGCGCACCACCAGGTCGTTCGCAAGCACCGGCCACACGCGGCGGCGCCAGAGCACGACGGCGACTGGCCTTGGTCCGGCGTTGTCCACCATCTGCATCTCGAACTGGACCGGCTCCCACGGGCCACCGCTGTGGCCCGCGGGCAACGGCACGTCGGGCGCGGGCGCCAGCTCCCCGAGCCGGACTGCCACGGTGAAGCAGGCCTGCATGATCGGTGCGGCGTCCGACGGGTCCATCTCCGGTGCGATATCCATCGGCCTCAACTCCGAACCGGGGTTTCGAGGCCAGCGAGGCTGGCGAGCATCGCCTGCGCCTCCGGGGACGACGCGATCTGCGCGAGCATCGCCTGCATCACCTGCGGGCGCTTCTGGATCTCGGCGAGCAGCTCGGCCTGCAGGGCCTGGTCCGTCAGCACCTTCCGGACGGCGTCCTGCCGGTCGTCGTCGTCGCCAGGCCCATCCGGGCCGTCCTGCTCGATCTGCGGTGTCGGTGGCGGCTCCCCCGCCGCCACCGCGAACTGCCCCTGGATCTTGGCGAACAGCAGCTTGAGCTGCATCCCGACGGGCAGCTTGTCGGGGATGCCGAACAGCCGCAGCATGAACGGCGCCGCGGCGACGATGACCAAGAGCGAAATCCACCCGACCGGGCCGATGTCGCCGGCCGCCCCGGTCGCCGTCCGCGCGGCGGCCGTCGTCGCGAGCTGATTGCCGAGGTTGCCGGCGAGGCTGGCCACGATCTCGGTCAACTTGCCGTTCTGCTCCTCCAGCGTGAAGATACGCGCCTGGGACCGCGACAGCTCCGCCTGCAGCAGCGCGATGTTGGGGTCGGTGCTCCACCCGTCCCCAGGCTCCAGGGTGCGGGTCATCGTCAGCAGCGGGTCCTTGCTCTGGCCGTCGACCCAGCACTGGAACTGCAGCCGCAGGGACGGGTTCCCCCCGTATTTCTCGGTCACGACCTTGCGGATCTCCTCAAGGAGCATCGCCTCGTTGCCCGGGGTCTCGTGGGGCGGCGGCGCCCAGATGTTGCGGAAGCTGTTCTCGCCCGGCATGGCAGCCTTGAGCCGGTAGACGATCGGCTTGCGGGTGCTCTTGGTCCGGTACCGGTTGTGGGCCTTGGGGAGGAGCGCGGCGAGACCCTCCTCCCCATTGAGGAACGACTCGAAGGTCATCGGGGCGGTCATTTCAGTCCTCCGTCGGGCTGTAGTAGGGAACGCCGAGCCGCTCCGCGAAGGCGGCGCGCTCGGCCTGGTCGGGCAGCTCAAACCACCCGCCGTCGTACAGAGTCGAGTGCAGGGCACCGACGGCGCAGGGCGGGGGCGGCAGTCGTGCACGCAGCCCTGCGTCGCGCTCGGCCTGCCGGTACACCGCGGCGTGGCGGTCCTTGCTGCCCTTGGCGTAGGCCGTGAGGCGGTAGGTCGGCGCCTTGCCCTCGACGCTGTAGTACAGCGGCGCCACGTTCACCGAGCCGCCGCGGCTTCCGAGGCTATAGGGCGTGACGCTCGTCGGGCCGCTGCGGTTCTTCGAGGTCCAGATCTGGCGCGTGCCGGCGTCGGTGAGCTGGAGCTCGGCGACGACGTCCACGAGGTGGGCGAGCCGACGGGGGCCGGACGGGTCGTTGTCCTTGGTGACCTGGCTGATGGCGATCGCGACGCCCTCGCGCTGCTCGGCCCGCTCCTTGAGGGCGTGTAGCGTCGCCGCCATCGCGCCGGACGGGCACTCGCTGATGGAGTCGAAGACGGTGTGGCGACCAGGGATGTCGGGCAGATGCACGCCCCCGTCGCCATCGAACGTCGGGGTCGCGACGCGCCGGCTCGGCACGCCGGTGGCGCGCTCGTAGCTGCGGACCTGGGCGAGGGACATCTCCAAGTGCAGGTGCACCGCGTTGCCGCCGAGGGCCTGGATGGCGAGGGTCGTCTTCCCGATGCCGGGGGGGCCGGCGAGCATCACGACGTCACCGATGTGCGGATGGATGGCGACCCCGAGGGGGCCCTTGAGCTTGATGCGGGCCAGCTCGGGTGGCTCGGCCGCTCGGCCGATGTGGGTGACTGCCGAAATGCCCCCACACCGGCAACTGAACGTCCCCTCACGCCAGGGGCGGCCGCAGTCGTCGCAGTACATGGCGGACGCTCCTGAACGATTATGAATCAAAACGCAACGAGACGGATGCACGGTGCGCGACACAGTGGCGTATTCTGCATGTTTCTGAATCATCTTGACCGGTTCTGACACAACGTGCAACAGGGAGGGAAAGGGAGGTCCCCGATGATGTGGACACTGCTGATGGGCTGCAGCCTCGTGTTGCGCGCTGGACTGTCCATCTGGGCGTACGGAAAGGGCATGTGGCCCTTGGCCAAGATGGGCGGCGACAGCCGCGTGTGGCTGGGCCTTGGCGGCGCGCTGCTGTTCGGCGCGCTCTCTACCGCGCTCGGTCCGGTCGGCCTGCTGCTGACCGCCGCCAGCCTCGGCGTCAGCGTGGCCGGCGCCTCGAACCTGGTCGCCAAGCGCCTGGAGGGGATGCGCACCTCCACCCAGATCCCGGCGCGCTCGTAGCGCCGAGCTGCCCTGGGCCTCGCGGCCCGGTCAGCCCAACGTCCTCGCCTGGAGCCCGACGATGCCCGACCATCCGCCGCCCCGAAGCCGCACCCACGCGGACGACGACGACCACATCGGCGTGTGGTGGATGATGCTCACCGACCCTGCGGTGCAGAAGCAGATGCAGGAGCGCCAGGCCAAGAAGCGGACGAATCGCAAAGAGGACGCCGAGTGGCTCAAGGAGCTGTTCGCCAAGAAGCAGAGCGAGCAGGCCGCCGCGCAGGCCACGGCGCCCGCGTCGTCTGACGAGCCGCTGCTCACCTACATGGAGCCCGGCTCGCTCCGAGTCGGCGAGGACGACGAGATCGAGGCCCCCTCCTCCCATTGGTGGGAGGACGAGGAGCCCGCCGCCGCCCGTCCGCACCGGGGTCCGCCGCGTGGCGGTCCCTACCGACAGCCCCCTCACTGGCGTCGTGACCGACGCCCGCCGCCCCGCAAGGCACGCCGCAAGCGTCTTTCGCCGAAGCGTCGCCGCTTTCACCCTCGCTCGGCCGAGTAGGCCACCACGAAACGGAGGGCCGCTATGGCCTACGACGAGTACCACGACGACGACCTGGTCATGGCCGGAGACGGCAACCTCATCAACATCGGGGACGACCCCGATGATGACGAGGACATGGCCGCAGAGTTCGACCGCTACTGTGCCCAGGTCTCGGGCGAGCTGGACGACATCCAGCTCGAAGTCTTCGACGAGGCGGTCTCCGGGGCGAGGAACCCCCAGCGGCTGCGCAAGAAGCTGCGGCGGCTCAAGGGCAGGCGGGGCAACCTCAAGGACAAGTACAAGGCCGCGCGTCGCGCTGGCAAGAAGGTCCGCGCCCGCCGCCTGGCGGCTCGCATCGCCCGCACCGACGAGCTGATCTCCCAGGTGCAAGACAAGCTGGGCGTGAAGCGGGGCAAGGGCCGCAAGGGCAAGGCGTCCGCCGCCCCCGCCACCCAGGCCGAGGCCGGCCAGTCCGCGGGCATGGACGTGGGCCAGTACATCGGGCTGCCGTCGGGCTCCTGGAACGTGCTCGCCGGCAAGGACACCACGACCGAAGAGCGCGTCGCGGTCTTCGAGTTCGACGCCTCCGGCGGCGCCATCCCGGTCGGCGCGGGGACCACCGACGAGCGGACCCTGGAGACCGAGCCCATCAGCTTCGCGGACCTGATGCTCTATGGCGTCCTGATTCAGGCGCAGTACGGCGTGCAGGCCGGCGCCATGGGCGAGGTGTTCTCGCCCATCGTGTCCGTCGAGCTGACCGCCATCAGCGTGAAGGGCAGCAAGCCCCTCATCTACGACAACAACGTGCTGCTCATCCGGCCGCACACCCAGCTCGTGGGCCACGCCTGGATCCTCATCACCGGTCTGCGCGACCAGGACGACATCGACAAGACCAACACCGCGGAGTTCAGCATCCGCGTGCGCCAGCAGTTCGGGATCCCCGCGGGGCCCATCCTGCAGATCGGGGTCTCTGTCCAGGCCATCGTCGCGCGCCGCGCCGACATCTTCGTCGGCAAGGTCGTCCCCAGCGAGGACGCCTCCGTCGACGACCTCTTCGACTAGCGCGCGTATCGGCAGCCCGCTTCGAGGCCGTCGCACCACCTGAACCTCGGGAGGTTCCATGCCCCTGCTCTGGTTCATCGTGGGCGGCGGCCTCGGCTGGCTTCTGCACGGCGTCGCCGGGCAGCCCGCCCCCACCCCGCAGCCCGGCCGGACGCCGCGGCTCGCGGGGGTCCGGCCGTCGTTCGGCAAGCTGACCATCGACGAGATGGAGGCCCTGCTGATCGGCGTCATGGCCGTCGACATGCAGCAGCTCGTGGACGGCTACAAGCCGATCGACCAGGCGCTGCACGGCGGCCAGCTCGTCTACATCGGACGGGACGACAACGAGCACGTCCGCACCATCCGGGAGATCTGGGAGTACGGCGGCGGCGACTGTGAGGATCTGGCCTGCGCGGTGGCGGCGTACCTGACGCTCAAGGGCCCGGACCGCTGGGTGCCCCACCTGTACCAGGCGCGGCCTGGCCTCTACCACGCCGTGGTGCGCAACACGCGCACGAACGAGCTGCAGGACCCGAGCCTGACGGGCGGCATGTGATGGCCGCCGACGAGAAGGTCAAGCCCCTCGATCCGGCCTGGCAGCTCAAGCTGGACCGGGTCGGCCTCCGCGTGGACCCGGAGGTCCGCAACCCCAAGAAGATCGTCGCCAACAACCTGAACCGGCAGATCCCGGGGTTGTCGCTGTTCGTCAGCAACGGCCGGCTCAACTACGCGGATTTTCGCGCCGAGCCGGTGTCGCCCGCGGACATCGGCCAGGTGCAGGTCGAGGTCCGCGCCGGCGTCGATGCTGGCTTCTACCTGCGGCGGCTGACGCTCTGCGCCGGCGACTACTACGAGCTTCGCGCGTCCTCGTTCGACTTCGTCGAGCTGACGGTGCTCGACCGGGTCGGCCTCGACGACTTCTTCGTCGGGATGGCCCCGCTGCCGAGCGAGCCCCGCACGGACACCCGCTCGATCGCCCGCCTCGCCGGCAACTGGCCCACCGGCCGGTACGTCACGCCCCCCGGCGCGCGGCAGGTGTACCCGTCGGTGACGTTCGCCGACTTCGCCTGGATCACCGGGGTCGAGGCAGGAGTAGACGTCACGATCCCGACGATCCTCTCGAACGCCTCGTTCTTCGGCAACCCCGTGAAGGGCTGCCAGTTCGAAATCACCGCCGCTGAGACGACCCTCGACGCGGTGTGGGAGATCGCCCTATGACCGCGGCCGAGCAGGTGGCGAACCTCCGGGCGACGCAGTCGCGCATCGCCCAGCAGCTCGGGGACCCGGCGCTGTCCGCGGCCGAGCGCATCGCGCTGGAGCTGCAGCTTCGGGAAGTCAGCGAGACGCTCTCGCGGCTGGTGCGGCTGATCGGGCGCTTCGAGCAGCGCAAGGACGTCGACCTGGTCCGGTTCGTCCAGCATGTCGCCGACCAGGGCGTCGCGACCGCTGGCGAAGCGCTGGACGGGCTCCGGGCGTTCCGGGACCTGATGACCCGCGCCCCCAAGATGGAGACCGCCGAGGCCATCGAGGAGGGCGAAGGGCTGCTCGACCGGCTGCTGTCGCTGCAGAACCGGGCCGCGGGGCAGGGCCTGGAGCAGCTCGACATCGCCCTCGGGGTCCTCATCAGCCGCCTGAAGCAGTGGCTGGAGGCCCTGCGACAGACCTTCATCGACCCGCTGTGGTGGCTGGCCGTCGCGGCGCTCGGCGCGACCCTCGCGGTGGCGCTGTCCCCTGGGGGGCAGGTCCTGGTCGCGACGTCGTTCCCGTCGGCGCTGCGGATGCTCGGCACCACCGCCGGGATCGTCTCCGGCAGCACCGAGCGGACCCTCATCGCCGCTCTCAACAAGATCCCCTTGTAAGGCAGGACTGAACCATGAACACGACCGATGCCCACGAGCCCGGCGTCTTCTCCGAGGCCTTCAACTTCTTCAACCTCCAGGCCGACCTGCTCGGGGTCCAGTCGGACAAGTACACCCCGGCGCAGACGGCTGCCCTCGTGCGCTGGTTTCGCTCGTTGGCCGGCTGGTACGACTGGCTGGATCGGGAGTGCCAGATCCCCACCGAGGAGACGGGCACCGGCGGCACGGTGATCACCTACCTCGCGATGGACCAGGTCGCAGGCCTGGTATTCTGCGACGTGCTCGACATGCTCGATGGCGCCAAGCCCATCACCGCGCTCCCCATCTGCGGGGACTTCGAGGGACAGCACCCGGTGCTTCCTGTCGTCTTCGCGTACGCGTGGTCTCTGAACGCCAACGCCCGGCACTACTTCCGCTGGGTCCTGCAGCAGCTCGCGCGCACCGCGTACACCCGGGCGATGCCCGAGCCCCCGGCCGAGATCACCGAGCTGGACCTCGGTCCGCTCCTGCTCGCCCGGGCCGGCATCGCGAAGGCGCCGGCGCAGCCCCACGCCGAGCCGGCCGCGGCCCCGGCGGAGCAGCCCGACCCTGTCGCCGCGATGCTGGCGGACGCCGACCTGCAGCGGCGTGCGCTGCTCGCCTGCATCCAGGATCCCGACCAGGTGCGCGGGCCGCTCGCCACGTTGGCGAAGGACCCGGCGATCGCGGCTGCCCTCGGCGCGGCGCTGCTCGGCAGCTCCTTGGAAACGTTTCCAAGCGACGAGGCGGCGGTGGACAACGTCGTACCCATCCCCACGTCGGGCGGTAGCAGGTGAACACCCGTCCTACCTGGGCTATCGGCTTCGACCCGCACCGGGCGTCGCCTTGGACCATCGAGCGCTGGCTCGGGGACAAGGTGGACTCGGCCTCGCGCTGCTTCGCCGACGGCATCACCGGCACCGCCCTTCGGCTCGCCGACAGCACCAAGCTCCGGGGCTCTGGGCAGTGGCGCGGGCTGCTGCTGGTGACCGGCCACCTTGAGATGCGCGGAGGCGTCGCATGCTTTTCTTGATCGCGTTGGCCCTCGTGCTCTTCATCGGGTGCACCGACAAGGCCACCGACACCGGACAGCTTCCCTGCGCCGGCTGGCAGCAGCTCACCACGACGTTCGACGGCGACGTGGTCACCATCGCAGCGTCGAGTACCCATGACTGGGTGATCGGCGGTCTCGGCACCGTGTGCGAGGTCGGCTGCCGCGGCACGGAGGCCGAGCTCGCGCTGCTGACGGCGACCGGGGGCACGACGACCCAGCCCACCGCGATCGCCACGAAGCACACCCTCCGGGTCACCGGGGTGCACGCCGGCACGACCCAGTGCGATGTGGTCGCTGCGCAGGGGACCCTGACCGCGACGATCACCGTGGGGGCGCGATGAGCTGCCAGTGTATCCGCACCAAGACGGTTGCCGGACTCGGGGTGGCCTGGAAGAAGGTCGAGTTTCCGCTCGGCGCCGTCGCCCAGGGCTTGCTGACCTGCTGGTTGCTGCGCTTCACCAACGCCAGCGGGCCCATCGCGGTGGACTGGCAGGTCTCCCTCGATGAGGCGGGCGATGTCCCCTACACCGGGGTCGGGACGGCCCCGCTCTGGACCGGCCGCGCGACCGGGACGAGCGGCGCCGCGCGCCTCATGGCGGGCGTCCCCGTCCCCGGAGGCGCCACCAGCGTGTGGCTCTGGCTCAAGACCAACGCCGGCACGTTGGACGCCGAGATCGATCTGTACGGCGACCTGCCGTGATGGTCCCGTGGCCATGGGTCGCCCTCGGGCTCGCGGCGGTCGCGGCGGCCTGGCTGTCGGCTGACGGAGCGGCAGACATCGACACCAGCGGCCTGAACCAGCTCGGCCCCAACCTGTGGGCGAAGCCCGGCGTCCTCGCGCGCCGGCGCCAGCTCGACTTCGCCCAGCAGATGGCCGACCGCCTCGGCTGGCCGCTGGTGGTCACCTCCGGCACGCGGACCGCCGAGGCGCAGGCCCAGGCACTCAAGGCCAAGCGGGACCGCGGCGAGGACCTGACGCAGCTCTACCGACGCGGGGAGGGGCCAGCCATCGTGGCCGAGCTGCTCGCCGCCCCCAACGAGGTCGAGCCGATGCGGGCCATCGTCCAGCGATGGGCGGACCGCGGCGTCTTCATGTCCCGGCACATGCGGGGCGACGCGATCGACCTGCGGACCCGCGGGTACACCAGCGGCCAGGTGCAGCGGATGGCTCGGGTCGCCGAGGCGCTGGGCGCCCGGGCGCTCATCGAGTCGAACCACCTGCACCTCGAAGGCCTGTAGGAGGCACCGATGCCCAAGAGAACGAAGCGGCTTCGGCGGAGAAAGAACGGCCAGTTCGCCTGCAAGCCGGGGCCCAAGAAGAAGGGCAAGCGCAAGGCGCTACCCCGATACCGGAGGCGATGATGGAGATCGCGCTGCAGGTGTTCGCGCTGCTGGGACTGGCCTGGTTCGCGTGCGCGATCGTCGTCGGCACGTACCAGGGCTGGCGGCTTGGCGGGGCTTCCAGACGTTCCGGACGTATCGCCGGCACGATCAGTGGTGGAACCGTCTACCACTGCGAGGCGCGCTGTGCGGTGGTGCCGCTGCAGGCGCCCGGCGGGCTCGGACAGGCGCTCCGGCATGGGGTGGACCACACAGAGGCCCACGTGATCGACCTGCCCGAGGTGGCCCAGATGCAGGCCGAGGGCTGGATCCCCGTGGCGCTCGCGATGCGCGGTGGCGACGCGGTGGTGCTGTGCACGCGTAGGCGACTGGAGCCACGCGTCGACCGTGAGGAGGGCTGACATGGCCAAGAAGAAGCCAAGGCGGAGGAAGAACGGCCAGTTCGCCACCAAGCCGGGACCGAAGAAGAAGCGCAAGCGCAAGAGCGGCCGCGTCACGAGGCGCCGGATGCTCGATGGAAGTGTGGAAGTCGTCATCCGGCGATGACCACACCGGAGGCCAGCGATGGAGGGGAGATGGGCGAGGTCGTCGATCCCACCGGGCGACGGGTGATCGTCAGCCCAGGGGCACAGGGGCCGTTCTCCTCGTGGAGCGCGGGCGGCCAGTGGCGTTTTGCCACCGCGGTGGTGGGGCTCGTGGGCACGCTGCTCGGCCTGGGCGGCGGGATCTTCTACTGGGCGCCCCCAGCGGCGGTCGACATCGCCACCCCGCAGCCCCCGCCGGCTCCAGCGCCGGGCCCCGACTACCCGCTGATCGTCCGACGCCGTGGCGAAGAGATCTCGATCTGGGCGTCGCCGGAGGTCTACGAGGACCTGCACCGCCGGGGCCTGTCCGCCCACCCGCAGTCGCCAGCGCCGGCCACCCCGCCCGCTCCCACGCTGGACTGAAGCCGCGACCGCGTCCCCCACGCCCAACCCACGAGGGAGCCGATGCCCACTGACCCGCCGACCCCTACACCGACACCGGCCCCACCTCCGCCCGATCCCGACACCCCGGACCAGCCCATCCCCGACACCCCGGACCAGCCGGATCCCGACACCCCGGACCAGCCCAACCCGGACGACGATCAGCCGCCGACGGCATGATGGCGGAGTTCCTCCAGATCCTGGAACGCTATGCGGCCGCACAGGTCAGCGGCAAGAAGGCCGCTGGCATTGGTGAAGCGCCGTCCTGGGTGACAGCCCCGTTGCTGTCAGGAGGTGTGGGGTCTGGCGTTGTGTTCTGCTACGCCTACCTCCACTACATGAAAGAGAACACCGACGCGTTGCGCTCTGAGGAGTACAACATCAAGCGGCTTGCACTGGATCGGCCGGAAAGCACCCGAGCTAAGCCGACAAGAGCAGCGGCGCCACCAATGCGCCGTGAGGAGCCACTACTAGTCAGCCGCTGTGGGACCCTCGGAGCGCGCCGAACGCGCTCCAGCGGCTTCTAGCGGCGCCGGATAACGGGCGTTCGAGCGTTGGCACGCCGCCCTGCGTCCACGAGGGCCGTACGGCGCCCATCCGCCGCCTCCCGCTCCACCAGCACCCGCACCGCCTCTTGCAGGTACTCCAGCCGAGCGTCCACCACAGCGTGGACCTCGGCGGCGGTGCCGAGGCGCCGCACGTCGGCGACGTCACCCGGGCCGGCCGGCGCCCGCACCAGGCGCCAGAGCCATCCGAAGAGACGCCACTGCCCCAACCTGGCTCCCATCACGTCCCCCTCCGATCAAGGCCCGACGGGTCCACGGCCGCCGCGGCGGTGTGGGCCAGCACCCAGAGGATCCCGTCCAGCGCCACGAGGGCCCGACGCCATGCCGGCTCCTCGGCGACGAACATCAGGTTCAGCTCCTCGATGAGGTCGCCGATCTCCTCGCGGGCGATCCTCCCGGGCGCCCAGCGCGCCGCGATCGCCACCGCGCCGCGCAGCCCGCGCTCCAGGGGGACCGCGCGCGCCGCGGCCTGCTCCAGCTCGGCCGCGAGGATCCCGTGCACCTGGTTGGGCACCGACAGGCGGATGGCGGCGTCCAGGAACAGCAGGTCCGCGCGCGTAGGCCGCGCCGGCAGGTCCCGGATCTGGGTCACTAGGAAGGGCAGCCAGTAGTGCACGCAGGCCGCGAGGAGCACAGCCCGCACCCGAGGACGACGGACCTGGCGCAGGCAGGGGAGCATCCGCTCCTGGTAGGCGGTGCGGGCGCGGCAGCGGAGCAGGTGCTTAGCCATCGGCGCTCCCCGCAGGCGCCAGGTTGAACACGCGGGCGACGTCGGACCGCTCCTGCAGCGCGAGCTGCGCGCCCTCGGCGGTGAGCTTGTAGTACCGGGGTGGCCGGCCGCCCCGGGCCGACGTGGGCCGGCCCTCGTAGGAGGTCAGCAGGCCATCGGCCTCCATCCGGCGGAGGGTCGGGTAGAGCGTCCCCCGCTTGAGGGACACGCGGCCCTCGGTCCAGGCGTAGACCCGCTCGCGGATCTGCAGGCCGTAGGCGGGCCCGCGGATCAGGGTCTGCAGGATCCCGTCTCTCGTGCTGATCATGGTTGCTCCGGAAACCGACGAAACCTATTAAGGTCGGAAACCGGACAAAGCAAACTTGTGGCGGAAGTCCTGGTGAACGCGCTGACGGTGCGGCTCTGGCCGGCGCACCCTCTCGCCAACCGGGGCGACCGTCAGACGCTCTGCCGGCCGTTGCCTGCGCTGTCCAACGGGATGTGATGGCAGGCGACCCGGCCGCTGAAGGGCACCTCGTCGAGCATCTTGCACTGCCATGCCAGGACGTCGCGCACAGCAGGGTGGCTTGACGCGCGTATGGCGCTGGTGTTGGTGCTGACCTCGTCTCGGCGAGAGGCGACCCAGGTCACGCGCTCTGCGACGTCCAGGCCGAGGAAGTCCGCGAGGAGTTGCAGGCGGACCAGGGAGCACCGGAGCTGCTCCTGGGCGTGCTGCCACTTCCGCAGCGTCAAGGTGCGCTTGCACTCGACGACATGAGCGGTCCAGCGTCCATCGGGGCGCTCCACCAAGAGGTGCCCATCGGCATTCTTGTTTCGATGGAGGAAGGGGAACATCCTCGGCCCCGACAAGGCGAGAGACACCGCCTTGCAGCCAGCCTGCACGGGGAACTCGACCCGGGCTTCGCCACCGGTCGTCGTCTCCTCAACAACCAGAACCCCGTCCATGTCCGTGGCGCGAACGACGGCGTAGTACTGCTTCTGCAGGCAGGACAGCCGCTCATCCCAGCCCTGCATGGCTCAGTCGACCTCGTTGTCGGCTCGCGCATCATCCAGGGCGAGCGCCTCGGATGCCAGGTGGGTCAGCTCGTCGTTGAAGTGGGGATAGACAATCCCGGCGCCGGTGGTCTGCAGGCGCACTGGTCGGGTGAGGCCATCGTCGCCGACTCGGAACTCGTAGGCGGCAACATCGTCGAGGGCCAGCCTGTCCTCGGGCCCATAAGGCGCCTTTCGCGTGGTTGCCGTGATGGACTCGACCTGCTCGTCGTTCAGCGAACTCAACTTGATGAAGTTGCTGATTTGCTGGGTGAAGAGGTCGGAGTGGGTGGTCACGAGGACCTTGGTGCCACGACGCGCCAGGCGCACGAGCACCTGGGCGACGACGCGCTGCAGGGCTGGGTGCAGGTGCGCCTCGGGCTCCTCATAGACCAGTAGGCCAGGAGGCCGCCTCCACCGCCGCAAAAGGGTGATGAGCGGCGCCAACTCGGAGACGACAGCAGAGGCGCGACCCATCGGCACCTCGACGTCGCCCCGCTTCGGTCGGTAGATGTAGGTGCCCACGCCTTGTGTGAAGATCTGGCCAGCTACGGCCTGTGTTTCGAGCAGGTCGGCGAGGTCAGCATCCCGCTGGTAGGACGCCACGTGTGGCGGGTTGGCCATGGTGCGAAGAAACTGGACCACCGGCGCTGTCACATTCGGTAGGAGCGGCCTGTTCGCGGCACCAGCACCGACCAGGACATCAACCAAGCTCGGCAACATGTGCATGAAGCCGGTGCGGGAGGCCGGGAAGTAGAACGCGTGGTCGGAGGACCCGGTGAGACCGGCCTCTAGGGCGGGGGCGAAGTGGATGTTCGGCATCCCAGCATACCAGGCCAGCAAACACGGCAGGTGCCACTCCATTGGTGCATTGAGGTTCGCCTTCCGGTGGTACCGGATCTGTACGCTGCCGTGGTTCTGCCAGCTCGGGTGTGTGGTGCGTGCCGCGAACACACACTCTGCCCGGATGCCAGGGCTTCGAAACGCTCCAGTCAGCAGCGTATCCAGCGCGGCGGGCAGCAACTCTGCGGCCAGCTCTGCCCAGGGTCCCTGCACCGACCCGTCGGCAAACTTCTCGCTGCTCAACACCTCGCGCGACACGGCATCGCCTGCAGCCTCGACCTTGCTCCAAGCCTCATGCTTGAACTGCTCGAAGATGTGGGACGGGGCCTGGTGAAGCGCCCAAATCAGTGTTGCGAGGTAGCTCTTGCCGCTGTTGTTCTCGCCGACAAAGAGAGTCAGCGGTCGTAGCTCGATGTCGGCCTCCGCGATGCGGCCGAGGCCCTTGACACGGACCCTGAAGTTGCAATCGTCGAGCGGGTCTCCCTCCTCTGCCCCCATGTCCCCCCCCCTGCGCGCCGCAGCATACATCGTCGCAGGAGGGCTGATGGTGGGGTCGGCGATCGCCGCGCACAGCAGGTCGAGGTCTGCGGGAGCAAGCGCCTCGCCGGTCTGCAGGTACCGGCGAGCAGCCGCCTTGGCCTGCGCCAGGGCGCGGACCATCAACAATGAGGGGGCGGTCGTGGTCATGCTATATCCGGGGTGCAAGGTAGCTATATCGGGCGGCGGGGGTGTCTGCAGAGCGCCACTACGGCCCCTCCTGGTCCGCGGCAGGCAGCCGCTGCTCGGCAGCGGGCCAGGGCGCGAGCGGTGGCGACGGAGGGCGTCGACTTCCCACGCTCTGCCCGAGAAAGCACACTGGGGTCGAGCCCTGCTTCCGTGGCGGCCTCATGCTGCGAACGCCCGTCACGCCGGGCGCGGATAGCAGCACCTAGCAGCGTTTTAGGCTTGCCAATACGTCGTCCGCGTCTCACGTGTTCTCCGCGTCCGGCAGCGGCTGCTCGGCGGCATCGAGCACCTGCTCCAGGGACCAGCCGAGCCAGCGGGCCAGGGCGCGAGCGGTTGCGATCGAGGGACCATGCGTGCCGCGCTCGATACGCGCCAATGTGGACCGAGGAATGCCGATTACGTCGGCCACGACCACTTGCGAGCGGCCGCCGCGATGGGCCCGCAGCGCCTGTCCTAGTCGAGTCGTTGGTGGATGAGGGGCTCGGCTCATTCGCATCGGTAACGCATTGACCAACAGTGGCCAATCGACTAGGTAAAGACCACGGATGGTCAATCGCCTCCGAGAACGGCCCCCATGTTGATGCACGGGGACCGTCAAACGCCCAACATGGAAGGGACCCATGCCAGACGCGACGATTCTACCCCCCTCCGACGGCTTCACCACCGCCTGCCGCCTGCACGCCGTGATGATGAAGCTCGGCGCCGCCCTCCCCTCCGGCCGGTTCGCCGTGTTCGTCGTCCACGACGCCGAGCCGCCCACCGCCGACAACCGCGCGCCCCTCGGCCAGCGCGGCACGATCGTGGACTGGGCAGAGGATGGCCGGCGCGTCTTCGTCGACGGCGAGGGCGGCACCGACCTGTACGACCTGACCGCCCTGGCGCCCGACCCCGAGGACCCGCCCGCGATGCTGGCGGCGCTATGGGCCATCGCCCGGGCCCGCAGCGGCTTGCTGATCGTCGACGCCACCAGCCAGGACTGGCAGATCCAGGCCAAGCTGGAGGGCGGCACGGTTGGCGCGTGGGCCTGTGGCGTGCTCTACGAGCCCGCCGAGACTGTCGCCGCGCTCTGCGTCGCCGCCGGCCTGGCGCTGGTCCTCTGATGGGCCTGCCCACTGACGAGACCCTCTTCGAGGGCCACCGCGTCGACGCGGTGGTCTTCGAGGGGGACGTGTGGTTCCTCGTAGAGCAGGTCGAGGGCGCGCTGGGGTACCAGCGGGGGTCCCTGGGCAAGCTGGTGCGGTCGCACTGGAAGGGACTCGTGCGCGACGATGCGCACTATGAGGTCCTGACCGGGACTCGATTGGCGGCCTTCAAGGTAGCCTGTCGGAACCAAGACTCGTCCCGAGTGCGGGTCGCGCACCTGCTGGTACTCACCGAGCGCGGCCTCTACCGGGTCCTCACGTTGTCCCGCAAGCCGGCCGCCCTGCGCTTCCAGGACTGGTTGGAGGAGCAGGTCCTGCCCAGCATCGCCCGCACCGGCCGCTACGAGACCCCGGCGGCCATCGGGGCCCGGCCGCACCGCGCGCTCCCCGGGCCGACCGCGGCCCCGCCGGCGCCCGCGGCGTTCCCGGCCCCCGACGACTTCGGCCAGGTCCTGCAGCTCCTGGAGCTGGCCCGGGAGGGCGGCCCCGCCGAGGCGATCGCGACCCACCTCGGCGAGCAGCTCGCGATCGCCGTGCCGCTGGACGGGAGCCGCGAGGCGAAGCGCCTGCGCGTCCGCCTCGCGCTGATGGACCCGTCGGTCTGCACTTGGACGAGCCGGGCCATCGCGCAGCTCATGGGCGTCTCCCTCAGCTTCGTGCGGCGCCGCCGGGACCACTACGAGCTGCGCCCGGGCGAGCGCCTGACCGAGGTCTGGCGCGCCGCGAGGGACGGCGAGGTGCCCGGTCCTGCGCTCGCCGGTCGCGACGACGTCGCCCTGGTCGAGCAGCTCGACACCATCCCCGAGGTCCAGCGGGTGACAGACGCCCGGCTGGCCTACCTCCGAGAGGCGATCAACGTGCTGGTCGAGTTGGAGGGCGCGGAGCCCGGCAAGGTGGTCGCCCTCAGGTAGAGCGCGGCCTTCAAGCCGCGATTCGGGACGAAGACATAGGGCTGGCGGCGCCGGCTCTTGAGAACGCCTCCACCGCTTGGGTCGGCTCCAGGGGGTCCCGGCCCTCGGTCTCCACCACCGGCGCGGCGAAGTCCTCCGACCGCGCCACCTCGGCAGCCCCCGGTCGGTGGGCGAGCAGAGCAGCGCCAATGCTCCGGGGGTCCAGGAGGAGTGCACTTCCGGTGACCAGCCAGTCCAACGGCGCTCGCGCTAGGATGGCGGCACCATGTCGCTGTACGACCAACTGCTCAGCCTGACCGAGGACCAACTGACCGAACTGACGATGCAGTTCGACCGTTCGCGCCGAAAAGAGGTCCCCACCGCCCCGGCAGGGCACAAGAAGCGGGTGTTGAAGGTCATGGAGCTGGTGGACCAGGACGACCAACTCCATGCGCGGGCGACCCAGTTCGTGGCGCGTGTTCTGGGGGGCGGCGAGTTGATGCCGGACAACCTGCCGGTCTGGGGGCGGCATCCGTTCGTGGGTCGACAGGCTCACCTCAAGGACCTTCACGACGCCTTCTTCGGCGAGTCCCCCACGCACCTGGTGGTGCTGCAGGGGCCGCCCGGGGTGGGCAAGAGCGCGCTGGCCCAGCGATACGCCCACCAGCACCGGGCCAAGTACCCGGGCGGGAGGCGCTACATCCGGTGCGATGCGGGTACCGGGCTGGTGCACGAGGTGCTGCGGGTGGCGGGACTCCCCAGGCCGGACGGGCACCTGGCCCAGGCGTTTGAGCGGGCGATGCAGCACCTGGGGCAGCAGCGGACGCTCCTGATCTACGACAACCTGGGGTCGCCGAGGGACCTGGGTGATGACCTGTGGTGGCTTCCGCGGGATGCCTGGCCGATCGACGTGATCATCACGACGAACTACTTGGTCTGGCCCAGGCACTTTGCTGTGCAGGAGGTCAAGGCGCTGGACGAGGCGGCGGGCGCCGAGCTGCTGCGCGAGATGGCCGGGGCGGAGGCGCTGGAGCTGAACGACGCGGTGCGACTCTCCAAGGCAGGGGGAGGCCTGCCAGCCGCGCTGTGTCCACTGGGAGCGACGGTGCATCGGCAACATGTGCGACGGCGTCCAGTGGACATCGACGCGCTTCTGCGCGACCTGTACACGGGTCCAGCGGCGAGCTTCGAGCGCGCGTGGCAGGCGCTGGGTGACGCGGCGCGAGAGCTGCTTCTGTTGCTGGGCTGCTTTCCGCCGAGCGCCATCCCCGAGCCGCTGGCGCTGGAGCTGTACACGGGGGTCGATGCCGCAAGCGTGCTGGAGGAGCTGCTGGATCTGCAGATGGTGCAGGGGGCGTCACCGCTGCAGATGCACAGGCTGGTGCACCGGTGGCTGTGGGCGACGCACGGCGACGCGCTGTCACAGGGACAGCGACAGGCGGTGGTCGACGAGGTGATTCAGACAGCGAGGGCTGTCGAGCAGAGCCCAGGCGATGGGGTGGCGGTGGCGCGGCTGCGAGCGCTGTCGCCGCAGCCAGAGCGGTTGGGAGGGTGGCTCGATGAGGAGGCGGCGCTGCTGGGGGAGGCGTGCCACGAGGGCGGCCTGTTTGCCAGCGCACAGAGTTGGTGGCGGGTGGCGTTGGAGCGCAGACGACGAGCAGGGGCTGTGCCAGAGGAGATGGGGGAGTGCCTCCATGGCGTGGGCCGCGGGTTGTCGGAGCAGGGGGCGTTCTCCGAGGCGCGGGGGTGGTTCGAGCGCGCGGTGCAGGCCCAGGAGCAGGGGGACGTGCACGGCCGCGTCGACCACCAGAGTCTAGGGACGAGCCTGCACCAGGTGGGGGGCTGCCTGTCAGAGCAGGGGGCGTTCTCCGAGGCGCGGGGGTGGTACGAGCGCGCGGTGCAGGCCCAGGAGCAGGGGGACGTGCACGGCCGCGTCGACCACCAGAGTCTAGCCCGAGATGTGCCCGAGCAGGTCCAGGGCGGCAGCCAATGACTGGGGAGGCATCGACCTGTTGGAGCGGGTCATGCGCCGTGCAGCGCGCATACTTCCCCAATGTCCAGGTGCGAGCAGAGGCGGCCTGACGGAGAAGGAAACAGCGCTGGGAGCAGGGTTGTGAGAACCTCCAGGGTCCCGGGTTTCGAGGATTCAGCTGGGGGCTAGGAGCTCGGGTGCGTAGTAGGCCCACAGATGGTTGGTGAGCTTCTGAACGCCGGTACGCAGGACCCACCGGCCACGCTGTCGTAGGAGGCGGCCGGGACAGCGATAGAAGTACTGCTGGCGGTGGAGCAGGCCCAGTTGGCGAACCGGTGCGCGACTGTGTCGAGCGCGCTGTTCGACGTGGGCCTGGAAGAGCAAGTCGAGGTTGAAGGCGAGTAGGCGCAGGAGAAAGGCTGCGGAATTGGCACGGAAGTCGTGGCTGACGAGCCAGCCGAGGCCGAGGCCACCACGGGCCGTGCGGAAGATGCGCTCGCAGTCGGCACGGTCGTTGTAGAAGCGCCAGATATCAAGGGCAGACCAGTCTTCACTGGTGACGATGGACTGGTATCTCCAGCTCGGGCTGTCGGAGACCTTCTTGCCGGCCGGGGGCGCCTTGGGGTCGTGGACCCGGCGGCGGATGCAGGCGACGAAGAGACGAGGGTCGAGGCCCAACAGGTCGCCGGGAACCCTGGCGACCTGCAGGTCGCCGTCGTCGTCGACGGGCAGGAAGTGAATGTGGGGGAGCTTGCACTTGATGTGGGGCAACAGGCGAAGAGAGAAGAAGAACGGAATCTTCTGGGTGAAACACCAGTCCCGGACCGGGTGGGACCAGAAGCCGCTGTCGGCTCGGATGAAGACCGGCAGCTCGGGGTTGGCGAGGGCGTCTCGGACCCGCAGCAGGGTCTGGTGAAAGAAATCGATGATCTTGCTGGCGTCGAGCGCGGAGCCGTCTCGGTACAGGGCGTGCACGACGGTCCGTGAGTGAGCGAGGGAGGCGACCACTGGGTGATGTCGGCGCTTGTTGCGGCCCTTGCCGCTATAGCCGAAGAAAGCGCCTTGTTGGCGTCCGAAGAGCACGAGACTGGTGCTGTCGAAGTCGATGATGAGTCGTTCGGGCTGGCGACAAGTCCAGAGCCCAGTCGCAGTGAGCAAGGCGTGCAATCGGCTCATGGCCAGGTCATCCAGACTCGCGAGAGCGCGGGAAAAGACCTTGCGAATGGGCCAGGAGGGCAGACGCAGGAACTTGAGTAGGACGGGATCGCCAGAGAGCGCCTCGATGTGGGCGAGGCGAACGACGCCAGCGAGCGCGGTGACGACGAAGGCGTACAGGACGAGGTGCACGGCGTAGCGTCGACGACGGCCGTTGTACGCGACGACGTGCTTGAGGCGAGCCGGGATTTCCAGCTGCTCGTCGAGGAACCGGACGAGCGGCACGAGGCCAGCGAAGGAAGTAAGGGTCTTTTCGTCGGTTCGGACCTCGGGAGTGGGCAAAGGTCCCGACTGAGTGGTAGAACTTCGTCCCACAGGGTTCTCCTTGGGATGGGTGTATAGGAATACAACCCTTCTAAGGATGAACCCTGGTTTTTGCTAGCTATACCACGTCAAGAGCCCGTGATCTGGCACATGGTAGGCTAGGGGCGAGCCAGCACTGTGTGGGGGGCTGCCTGTCAGAGCAGGGGGCGTTCTCCGAGGCGCGGGGGTGGTACGAGCGCGCGGTGCAGGCCCAGGAGCAGGGGGACGTGCACAGCCGCGTCGACCACCAGAGCCTAGGGAGGAGCCTGCACCAGGTGGGGTGGTGCCTGTCAGAGCAGGGGGCGTTCTCCGAGGCGCGGGGGTGGTTCGAGCGCGCGGTGCAGGCCAAGGAGCAGGGGGACGTGCACGGCCGCGTCGACCACGAGAGCCTAGGGACGAGCCTGCACCAGGTGGGGCACTGCCTGTGGGAGCAGGGGGCGTTCTCCGAGGCGCGGGGGTGGTACGAGCGCGCGGTGCAGGCCCAGGAGCAGGGGGACGTGCACGGCCGCGTCGACCACCAGAGCCTGGGGACGAGCCTGCACCAGGTGGGGGGCTGCCTGTTGGAGCAGGGGGCGTTCTCCGAGGCGCGGGGGTGGTACGAGCGCGCGGTGCAGGCCCAGGAGCAGGGGGACGTGCACGGCCGCGTCGACCACCAGAGTCTAGGGACGAGTCTGCAGTGTGTGGGGGGCTGCCTGTGGGAGCAGGGGGCGTTCTCCGAGGCGCGGGGGTGGTACGAGCGCGCGGTGCAGGCCAAGGAGCAGGGGGACGTGCACGGCCGCGTCGACCACGAGAGCCTAGGGACGAGCCTGCACCAGGTGGGGGGCTGCCTGTCGGCGCAGGGGGCGTTCTCCGAGGCGCGGGGGTGGTACGAGCGCGCGGTGCAGGCCACGGAGCAGGGGGACGTGCACGGCCGCGTCGACCACCAGAGTCTGGGGAGGAGCCTGCACTGTGTGGGGGGCTGCCTGTCAGAGCAGGGGGCGTTCTCCGAGGCGCGGGGGTGGTACGAGCGCGCGGTGCAGGCCAAGGAGCAGGGGGACGTGCACGGCCGCGTCGACCAACAGAGCCT
>SPJL01011404.1_pt1 | contig 20447 bp, 16 predicted proteins | sample 3741751 | NCBI WGS metagenome assembly SPJL01 (sample SAMN10925998, study PRJNA522277) | cold seep metagenome | isolation source: Elba SIP-enriched marine methane seep metagenome, extraction at timepoint T3 | place: Italy: coast of Elba, Mediterranean Sea | reverse complement strand
GTTTTCTGTTGGCGCTTTTAGGACATTCAGTTTGCCTCTGAATGGTTTGTTTGAAAATTCTGACTTCATATCTTGGGCTGGGAGACTGTCGGATTATGGATAATTCTACTGCGGCGATGGCCCACTCACCTCGCGACGAACCCCATAACCCGACAGCCTCCTGGATAACTCAAGCCAGAGCGAGCTATGACTTTCCTTATGTATGCCAAGCCTTGTTGCCAGATTTCCCAGAAATACCATTCCCCTGATGAATTATTCGGGTTAATGTTAAAATCGTACTTTGATCACCGTTTCTTGCCTGATGTTCCAGGCGTTTAATATTACAGGGTAACATGACCACAACGGAAGCATTATACGAATCCCATCTCCCGCATTTAAAACTGTTGGCGCGCGGTAAGGTGCGCGATATTTATGAAGTGGATGCAGCGCATTTACTCATCGTGACGACCGACCGCATGTCTGCATTTGACGTGATTATGCCCAATCCGGTGCCTGGGAAGGGGCTGGTGTTGACCCGAGTGTCAAATTTCTGGTTTAACAAAATGCAGGCTGTGATTCCCAATCATTTAGTCTCCTCGCCTGCATTGGAAGATGTGATTCCGGATACCGCTTTACGTGCGCAGGTGCAAGGGCGGGCAATTATTGTTAAAAAACTCAATCCATTGCCGGTTGAAGCCATTGTGCGTGGCTATCTGATTGGCTCCGGCTGGAAAGATTATCAACAGACAGGGCAGGTATGCGGGATTACATTGCCACAAGGCCTGCAACAGGCACAGCAATTGCCGGAAGCGATTTACACGCCCTCCACCAAAGCGGAAGTCGGTACTCATGATGAAAATATCACCTATGACGTGACTGTCGAGTTGATGGGGGGGACGTTGGCAGCGAAGGTTAGAGATGTCAGTATCGAAATCTATACCCAAGCGGCCGAATATGCCAGGCAACGTGGCATTATTATTGCCGATACCAAGTTTGAATTCGGTCTGGATGAGGCGGGCGAGCTGTACCTGATTGATGAAGCCTTAACACCGGATTCATCCCGCTTCTGGCCGTTGGATCAATACCAGGTCGGCATCAGTCCGCCGAGCTTTGATAAGCAATATCTGCGCGATTATCTGGAAACACTGGACTGGGGCAAAGTCGAGCCGGGGCCGGCATTACCGGAAGAGGTCACCCAGCAATGCGCGGCCAAATACAAAGAAGCCGAAACGCGCTTGACGGCCGGCTAATGCCCCGCACGGTCGTGATGGTGCACGGTATTTTCAATACCGGTTATGTGTTTCATTACCTGAAAAAACAATGTCAACAAGACGGCCACACCTGTTACTCACCCAGCTTTAAACCACGTGACGGCCACAGTGGCGTTGAAGCTTGGGCGAACCAATTAAGCCGGTTTATTGATGAAAATATTCCGGGAGATCAGCCCATCGTACTTATCGGCTTCAGCATGGGCGGCATCGTCAGCCGTTATTACCTGCAAATTATGCAGGGCGCAAAACGCGTCAGCCACTTCATCAGCATTTCTTCTCCCCATCATGGCAGCTACCTGGGCTACGGCTATTTCGGCAAAGCCGCCAAACAATTACGCCCGCAAAGTTCGCTGCTCAATGCGTTGAATGCTGAGCAAGATAACCTGAAAAATATCACCTGCTATTCCTTATGGACCCCGTTTGATCTAATGATCGTCCCGGCCAACAGTTCGGTGTGGTCGGCAGCAGAGAACAAGACATTCTATTCGCCGTTGCATTTGCATATGTTGTTTAATCGTAAAGTAGTGCAATGGATAGCGGGCTTGTTAAGGAACCTCTGATCAAGTCCAATTATTTTTAGCTTGCTAAAACTGTCGCTATTTTCTACGAAGATCGGCGCAATAGAATGACTATTACTACTCACTTCGCGAAAAATAGCGACAGTTTTTTCTGCGCTAAATTCTAACCAACTTAATCAGAGATTCCTTAAAAGTGGTATAAAAGATTTAAATCAATCCTGCCTCTGCAAAGGAATACGGCACGCCATCACCAATAATAAAATGATCCAGTACGCGGATATCGAACAAGGTTAAAGCCTGTTGCAGTTTTTGAGTGATGTGTTTGTCGGCCTGGCTGGGTTCGTTGATGCCGGAAGGGTGGTTGTGAGCGAAAATGATGGCCGCAGCATTGAGTTGTAATGCTTTTTTAGCCACTTCGCGCGGATATACGCTGGCTCCATCAATGGTGCCGCGAAACAGTTCTTCAAACTGGATGACGCGGTGCCGGTTGTCCAGAAATAAGGCAGCAAATACTTCGTAGCTGTAGCCGCGCAGTTGGTGGCTTAAATAGATGCGGGTGGCGTCGGCACTGGTCAGGGCATGGCCTTTTTGCAGAATTTCCTCGTAATGACGTTTGGCCATTTGTAATACGGCCTGCAATTGAGCGTATTTGGCCGCCCCCAATCCGTTGCCCTGGCAAAAGGTGTGTTGATCTGCATCCAGCAATGCTTTTAACGAACCGAATTCATCCAGCAGTTCGCGCGATAAGTCTACCGCAGATTTTCCTTTGGTGCCGGTGCGCAGAAATATGGCTAACAATTCGGCATCAGTCAGGGATTGTGCGCCTTTTTGTAATAATTTCTCACGTGGCCTGTCTTCGGCCGGCCAGTCACTGATTGCCATAATACCAACTAAAAAATAAATTAAAGCGTAGAAGAATGCATGTGGCTTTGCCATAATAATTGACGAATCTGTGGATTCATTCTTCTTTGTCGCAAGATTTTGAATCTCCTGTGAAAAGACAATTGCCTGCAATGACGTTGAAGCTGGATTCACAGACTCTTCTTTCTCAAAACCTTTAGGGTCTGACACATTAATACAAAAATACTCTTGGGCGTATGCGGCGGTATTGCAGCATATAAATCTTTGGAAGTGTGCCGTCTACTAAAAAAGCAGGGCTGTGAAGTGCGCGTGGTCATGACGCAAGCCGCTGGCGAATTTGTCGGGGCATTGAGCTTTCAGGCGTTAACCGGACATCCGGTGCATTCTGACATTCTCAGTGTGGAAGAGGAAAACGCTATGGGGCACATCAATCTTGCACGCTGGGCGGATCAAATCATTATTGCGCCGGCAACGGCCAATATGATCGGCAAAATGGCAAACGGAATTGCAGATGATTTGTTGTCAACACTTTATCTGGCTGCTGAATGCCCGGTGTCTGTTGCTCCGGCTATGAATCAGGCAATGTGGGCCAAGCCGGTCGTTCAACAGAATATTTCAAACTTGAAGCAGCAAGGTGTGCGATTCATCGGGCCTGCGGCGGGAGACCAGGCCTGTGGTGAAGTGGGGCTGGGAAGAATGTCAGAGCCGGAAGATATTTGTAATCGGGGCTTAGCCGGGCGTGATGGAATACTGAATGGCGTTAAGTTTCTGATCAGTGCCGGGCCTACGCGTGAAGCGTTGGATCCGGTGCGTTATATCACCAATCGCAGTTCTGGAAAAATGGGCTATGCTTTAGCTGAGGCTGCGCAATCGCTGGGAGCTGAAGTCACCTTGGTCAGCGGGCCGGTCACGATGTCACCACCATTCGGTGTAGATATGATTCCGGTTGAATCTGCGCAGCAAATGTATGACCAGATCATGCCAAGGGCTGATCAAAGTGATGTGTATATTGGCACGGCCGCCGTCGCCGATTACCGACCCAAAGATTTGGCGATGCATAAGATCAAAAAGCAGGGTGATCAGATGCAGATTGCGCTACAAAAGAATCCGGATATTGTCGCCAGTGTGGCGGCTTTGCAAGAGGGGCGTCCCTTTGTTGTGGGTTTTGCGGCTGAGACGGATGATCTGGAGCAATACGCGCAAAACAAAATGCAGCAAAAAAATCTGGATATGATTGCTGCCAACTGGGTGGGCCAGGCAGACAGCGGGTTTGATAGTGACCGAAATGCATTGCAGGTCTATTGGAACAATGGCAGTCAAATGCTGCCGACGGCAAGCAAACGGCAACTGGACGAAGATTTATTACACCTTATTATCGTACGCATTAATGAAAAAAATACAACTTAAAATTCTGGATGAACGAGTAGGTAAAGACATTGCCATGCCGGGGTACTCCACAGACGGTTCGGCCGGGATTGATCTGCGTGCCTGTCTGGATGAGCCGGTAACGGTTAAACCGGGAGAAACCCTGCTCATTCCCACCGGGTTGGCGATGTATATTGCGGATTCGTCACTGGCGGCTATGCTTCTGCCTCGTTCGGGCTTGGGGCATAAGCATGGCATTGTGCTGGGAAATCTGGTGGGGCTGATAGATTCGGATTATCAGGGGCAGGTCATGGTGTCTTGCTGGAATCGGGGGGATACGGCATTTGAAATTGCAGTTGGAGAGCGTATCGCGCAAATGGTGTTTGTGCCTGTCGTGCAGGCAGAATTTGAATGTGTTGATGAGTTTGTCGAAAGTGATCGCGGAGAAGGTGGTTTTGGTCATACCGGGCGGCAGTAATAATCAATAGGTTTTAGGAAGAGCAATGTCGAAATTTTTTATCCTGTTGTCAGCAATTATGCTGGTTTTAGTTTTAGCCGTAGGAGGAGGCGTGTTTTGGTTAACACTTCCCGACATGAAGCAAGCTAAACAGGAGGCCGCTGAACGGGTGGCCGAATCGGTGGCAGATAGTGTGTCCGGTCACATTCAAAGTTTACAATCCACATTGGATGGGATGACCCAGTTACCTGAAGTCATTCGTTTACTGAATTCATATAATCTGCACGAAGCTGAAAAATTGCAAATGCATTTGAAATTGGTGTTACCCCATGCTCGAAGCATCAGAATTTTAGCTAAAGAGGTGACTGAAGTAGATCAGTCGGTAGTGCCGCATATGGGCTATGCAGATCTTGAAATGGTGCAGGCGACATTGCAATCACCGCAACAGCCTGTGATTCAGGGAAGTAGAGAGCATCGCCATCTTGCGCTTACCAGTGTGATTAAATCTGAAGGCGAGGTGGTCGGCGTCATTCTTGCCAGCCTCAAGTATGATTTTTTAGCTCAATTTGCAGATACATTTACGCAAACATCCGGTTTTTTAGAAATCCGCCAAAAAAAGAAGGTACTGGCGGCGTCTGGCGATGAAGCTATTAAAAGTGAAGCTGAGGCAAAAATCAATATCAACGGCTCTGGATGGCATGTTGTGTTTTGGCCTAATCTGCATACGTCCAGTTCCATGCTCACGTTGCTGCTGGCCTTGTTGTCGTTGTCGAGTCTGACGGTGTGTTTGGTCTTTTTTATGTGTTATCGCAAATTAGCGGCTTACTTGCGACAGGATCAAAGCAGCGTCATCAATGCAGCAAAAGATTTGTTAAATGGAAAGATTTCTGGAAATTACCCTGTGCATTTGAGTGAAATGCGCCCGGTTATTACCAATCTGGTGCAATACAAGCGGGTGGTTGACCAGCAGGGAGAAGAGGTGAATGATGACGCTACGGATATAGATGACGGTTTTTTTGAGGATGGGCTGGAAAGCAGCTTTCTTGATATCAATCGTGGCATTGAGCTGGAAGAAGACGAGGAGGTCGGGATTGCCCTTCCTTCAATGGATGAAGGCGATAGGCCGCTAGAAATGCCCGCGTCATTTTCCACAAATGGCGTAGAGCCTCAGCCCTTTGTAGATCTCAGTGAAACTGATAAAGTTTTTAAGATGTATGATGTTAGAGGGATTGCAGGACAAACATTAACTAGCGATTTAATGGTTAATATTGGCAAAGCGCTGGGTAGCGAGGCAGAAGCCATTGGTGCCGGAACTGTTGTCGTGGGTAGAGATGGCCGTATTTCGAGTGAAGAATTTGTCCAGTCGCTGATTGAAGGCATTATTTCAACCGGTCGAAATGTACTGGATATAGGTTTGGTTCCATCCCCGGTGTTGTATTTTGTCACTCATCATAGTGAGGGCCGAACAGGGGCGATTGTTACCGCTAGCCATAATCCCCCCGAATACAACGGGGTGAAACTGGTGGTCAATGGAGAGGCATTATATGGAAACAAAATTAAACAATTGCAGCAGCGAATCGAAAATGCCGATTTTATTGCAGGAATGACAGGAGCCGTCGAAAAGAACACCATGTTTGCCAACGAATATCTTGGCATGTTGTGTGAGGATATTCATATGGAACGGCCGATGAAAGTCGTGGTTGATTGTGCAAATGGGGCAGCCAGTGAGTTGGCACCCACGCTGTTAAAAACCATTGGATGTGAGGTTGTAGAGTTGTATTGTGATGTTGATGGAAATTTCCCAAATCACCATCCAGACCCAAGTCGACCCGAAAACATGCAGGATTTGATCGCCAATGTGAAAGAACATCAGGCGGACATAGGTTTTGCCTTTGATGGTGATGGCGACAGGTTGGGTGTGGTTGACTCCAGCGGGAAAATTATCTGGGCAGATCGTCAATTAATGTTATTTGCCAAAAATGTGTTGGCAGAAAAACCAGGTTCGGAAATCATATTTGATGTGAAATGCTCCCGTCACTTGACGGATACCGTGATCAAATATGGTGGCAGGCCGTTAATGTGGAAAACCGGGCATTCACTGATTAAAGCCAAAGTGAGAGAAAGCGGGGCAGTATTGGCGGGAGAGATGAGTGGGCATATCATTTTCAATGATCGCTGGTTTAACTTTGATGACGCATTATATGGCGCTTGTCGAATGATAGAAATCTTATCGGCTGACTCAAGAGCAAGCAGTGACGTGTTTGCTGATTTTCCTGACAGCATTTGTACACCTGAAATAAATGTGACAATCCAGGAAGGACAAGGCCCGCGAATCGTAGAGCAAATGTTTAGCCAGGCAAACTTTCAGGATGGCAATGTATTGAACATTGATGGCATGAGGGTTGAGTTTGATGATGGTTGGGGCCTGGTGAGACCATCAAATACAACGCCTTCTTTGGTATTACGATTTGAAGCGGATACAGAAGATGCGTTAATTCGAATTCAAGCCCAGTTTAAACAATTGATGTTGCAAATTGAGCCTGGACTGGAGTTGTCTTTTTAATCGAGTCGATTTTTCTTTATCTGTAGCGGGTTACGTTTGATCATGACTCAGACAATCTTAATCATTGTTCTTAAGGAACCTCTGATCAAGTCCAATTATTTTTAGCGTGCTAAAACTGTCGCTATTTTCCACGAAGATCGGCGCAATAGAATGACTATTACTGCTCACTTCGCGAAAAATAGCGACAGTTTTTTCTGCGCTAAATTCTAACCAACTTAATCAGAGGTTCCTTAACAAACCACGGGTTCAGTCCTGAATTACCCGTAAGACACCGCATTTTTTACATCCAAGTGGTCTTGGTGGTGCATCCCTGCAGTCGACAGTCTTGCTGCTTCCGCATGCTTTTCTCAATATTCTCAAACTATTCCATGCGTCCCTGTGCAGGGGCTGTTCATTGGCTGCTTTCGACTACAAAAGCGTCATCAAAAATAAGAATGGGTCTGTTGCGCTAGCAAAAACAAAGCAATTTAGCGTCCATTTTTGCAAAGTAGACTCATTTTTTCAGCTAGGAGGCTGTCGGGTTAAGGAGTTCGTCGCGAGACGAGTGGGACATCGAGCGGATTTTTTTGATCTTTTGCGGCGCGTAGTGGCGCTACGTAACGAAAAAGACCGGAAAAATCAGCCGGTTTCCCATCGCCGCAGTAGCCTCATCCATAATCCGACAGTCTCCTGGATGCGTGATGTTCATCACGTTATTCTTCGTCTCTCGTTTTTGTTGCAGTAAATTCCCATTTTTCCATCAATCCTGCGTCTGCTTGGGCGTGTGCGCATTCATTGCGCTCTGCCTGGTTGATTTGACATTAAGAGTGGACATTCAGTCTGCTCTGATGCGTGAAGTGTTTTTAGCTTTCAATGCATAAATCACATTAATTAAAGAGCATAACATTATGATAGTTAGAGTATTTTTTTTAATAGCGTCAGGGGGGTAAAAAAGTGATCCAGCATGCCTCTAAGTCCTTGTCAGCAAAGAAAGAAATATAAACCCAAACATCCTTGACTTGACTTTGCATGATAATTATAGTGGTCTAAAATTGAGTAAAAATGGAATAAAGTGGTTTAAAGTGGAGTTTTTTTCTCTTGGGGTGAATATAGTTGCGTGGTTCCTGTTCATTAAATTTAGATGCCAAAGGGCGCATTGCTATTCCAACTCGCTATAGGCAGGGGTTGGAAGAGAGTTGTGAGCGGCAGTTAATTGTGACACTGGCGGCCAATGAAAACATCCGGGGTATCAAAGGGTGTTTGTGGATTTACCCGTTGCATGAATGGGAAAAGCTTGAGAATGCGATTGATAAGCATTCTTCGTCAAGCAAAATGGTAATTCGGTTCCAACGATTTTTACTGGGGAATGCGCATGAATGCGAAATGGATAAACAGGGACGGGTACCCATTCCCGAGTATCTGCGGTCACTGGTAGGCATGGGCGCGTCATATACGCTGAAGGGCGTAGGCAAAAAATTCGAGTTATGGAATAAGGACGTTCTGGAAGAAAGCTTTGATGACTTTATGAGTCAAAGTCAAGATGATGACGACGAAGAAAAGGTTGATTTGCCTTTTTAATGGGGTGTTGCTGAACGGAGAGGGAAGGTGGCTATTCAACGATCGAATGTTTAATTGATATGCAGCATCTTCCGGTTTTATATGAAGAAGTGCTGACACAAATGGATATTAAACCGGATGGGGTGTATCTGGATTGTACATTTGGCAGAGGCGGTCACAGCAAAGGAATTCTGGATAGTCTTGGCAAACAGGGACGGTTGCTTGCATTTGACAGGGACCGTGCGGCAATAGAGTCGGACAATGCAAATGAATTAAAAAAAGATCCGCGCTTTTCTCTGTTTCACGCCAGTTTTTCCGAGTTAAATAGTGTGGTAGAGCAAGAAGGGCTGGTCGGAAAGCTGGATGGCATACTGATGGACATTGGAGTGTCTTCACCTCAGCTGGATGATGCAGAGCGCGGCTTCAGCTTTACCCGTGACGGGCCGTTGGATATGAGAATGAATGCAACGTGTGGGCCGACAGCCGCTGAGTGGTTGCAGGGCGTGGAAGAAAAAGAGCTGGTGCAAGTGCTGTTTGATTTTGGTGAAGAACGATTTGCCAGAAAAATCGCCCGAGCCATCGTCGAACGGCGTGAAGAGGGCGCGTTACAGACAACCGCGCAATTGGCAGCGCTGGTTGCAGCAACACTGCCTTATAGAGAAAAGCACAAACATCCGGCGACGCGGACGTTTCAGGCCGTGCGAATTGCGCTAAACCGGGAACTGGATGAATTGATGCAAGGAATGGAGCAGGCAGTAAACGTGTTAAAAGCGAGAGGAATTCTGGCGGTCATTTCATTTCATTCATTAGAGGACCGGAAGGTAAAGCAGTTTTTTAAGCGGGAATCTGGGATCAAACATAACCCTGGCAGATTGCCAGTTCGGGAGGATGAACTGGAAAGAGGCCGGCTGGAAAAGGTCAGCAGGGCAATAAAGCCAACGGCTGATGAGATTGAACTGAATCCGCGGGCTCGCAGTGCAGTGTTGCGAGTTGCACGTAAAGGCTGATGAGCAGCATCAAAGTGATGGCCGTGGCTATCTCATCTGCATTTTTGCTGGTATCCGCATTGGCGGTGGTGTACAGCAAATATCAGGCGCGCCTGTTGTTTATAAAGATACAGCAAAAAGAAAAGGAATTGAACGAATATGAAGTCCAATGGGGGCGGTTGCAGTTGGAAAAAACAACCTTGACCGAGGAATATCGGGTTGAGGCAAATGCAATCAGACAATTAAAAATGAAAATGCCGGAGCGAGAGAAAACCGTTTACATCAAACCTTAGAATGTTGATCGATATAAAAGATAACAGCCAGGGAGAGCATATAAATGATGGGCGTGTGCGTCGAAAGTTGTTACTTGGCGCTATCTTACTGGCTATGGTGGTACTGGCCGGGAAAGCGGTGTTTTTGAGTGTTTTCATGTTCAAGAATCAGTCGTTGAAAAAATGGGCGGCCAATCAGCATGTGACGAAAGTCAAATTACCTGCGTATCGCGGGGAAATTACTGACCGTTATGGCGATCCATTGGCCATCAGTACGCCCGTGAAGACAATTGTGATTAACAGCACGTTGATGAAGCCAGAGCAAAAAGAAAAAATCAAAGTGCTGGGGCAACGGTTAAATGTCAGTGCTAAAAAAATTCAAAATATAGTTGATGGAACAACCGGGTTGATTGAAATCACCTTAAAACGGCGGGCAAATCCTGATCAGGTGGCATGGGCTAAAAGCATGGATATTTCAGGCGTGCAATTCAAATCTGAATTCAAACGATTTTATCCTGCGGGTGAAGTGGCCAGTCACTTGGTGGGATTTACCAATGTTGAAGATCATGGGCAGGAAGGATTGGAGCGACTGTACGATAGAAGCTTGCGTGGAGTGCAGGGCACCAAACTGGCCGTCAAGGATGGGAAGCGTCGTGTGTTTCGTGATGTTGAATACATCGCGCAGCCGGAAAATGGACGTTCGCTGAACTTGTCTATCGATAAGCGTTTGCAATACCTGGCATACCGTGAATTGCACAAAACCTATGTTGAACATAAAGCGAATTCGGCTTCATTGGTTGTGTTAGACGCAAAAACAGGCGAAGTGCTGGCGGCGGTTAATCAGCCAGGATTTAACCCAAATGACCGAGCCAATCTTGATATGCGGCATACGCGGAATAGAGCGATGCTGGATAATTTTGAACCGGGCTCAACGGTTAAACCATTTGTGGTGGCTGCGGCATTGGAAAAGCGCTATATCAGTGAATATGACGTGTTTGAGACCCATGGGTTTACTCGTGTTGGTCGAAATCTGGTGAAAGACCATCGGAATTACGGGCCATTGTCGGTGACAGATGTATTAAAAAAATCCAGCAATGTGGCGACCAGCAAAATTGCATTGCAACTGCCCAGAGAATACATGTGGGAAACCTATTTGAAACTGGGCTTTGGCAGCTCTGCCGGCGTGGGTTTTCCGGGCGAGGCCAGTGGCATGGTGCAGGACTTTCAGCAATGGAGCCGATTTGAACAGGCCACATTGTCATTCGGTTATGGCATGTCGGCATCATTACTGCAGTTGGCCAGAGCTTATACCGCGTTGGCAGATGACGGGGTCGTGCATTCGGTCTCACTGTTAAAGCGTGACGAAGATGATTATTCACGCCGTTTGTTCAGCAAGGAAACTGCCGTTGCGGTCAGGCGTATGCTGGAACAGGTGGTGAAAAAAGACGGTACTGCGCAATTGGCCAGTGTTGATGGATATCGTGTTGCGGGTAAAACGGGCACTGTCAAAAAAGCGATTGCCGGAGGCTATGCGGAAGATAAATATTTATCGTTATTTGTAGGTATGGCACCTGCCAGTCATCCACGTTTTGTGATTGCGGTGATGGTGGATGAGCCAAGCATGGGTGAGTATTACGGCGGGCTTGTGGCCGCGCCGGTATTCTCAAAAGTTATGGCTGGCGCATTAAGAGCGTATGGCGTGGCACCGGATCAGGAGCAAACCATGCCGATATTGTTAAGCGGGAAAACTGATGAGATTGGCTGAGTTGATGCGTGATCTTGTGCAGATTGAAAGCGCGTGTGAAATCACAGGTATGACGCTGGACAGTCGCTGTGTAAAGCCCGGGTTTTTGTTTGTCGCATTGAAAGGGGCATTGCAACATGGGATGCAATATGCCGAAGCGGCATTGCAAAAAGGGGCCGTGGCGATAGTGTATGAAGCGGACCAGGAAGGCAATACCATCGCACAGAAATTGGAAGGTCATCTGTTGATTCCAATGAGGAATGTGACAGAGAAAATGGGTGCTTTGGCGGCACGTTTTTATCAAACACCTTCAGAAAAAATGGATGTTATCGGGGTGACGGGGACTAACGGCAAAACCAGTTGCAGTCAATATCTGGCGCAAATACTTGGGAATTGCGGGGTGATCGGTACCTTGGGTTGGGGAGATCAACAGCAAATGTTCAGCACTCACAACACGACGCCCGATGTGATCAGTGTGCATAGTATGTTGGCGCAATTGAAACAACGTGGCAATCAGACGGTGGCAATGGAAGTGTCTTCACATGGGCTGGATCAGGGGCGGGTAGATAACGTGCAATTTAAAGGCGCGTTATTTAATAATCTGACCCGGGATCATCTGGATTATCACGGCACCATGCAGGCCTATCTGGCAGCAAAAATGAAATTGATGTGCTGGCCGGGGCTTCAGTTTGCCGTGGTCAATCGTGATTGTGAATATAGCGAACAGGTGTTGAAACAATTGCATGATGATGTCGACGTGTGGGGGTTTTCTCTGCAAAAAGCATCATTTGGAATTGGCAGACAGGTGACAGCCAGAAATGCTGAATATTTCATCGATGGCACGCAGTTTGAATTATGTGTCGAGGATCAATGCCGCGCGGTAAAAACAGCGTTGGTGGGGCGCTTTAATCTGGAGAATATATTAGCGGTATCAACAGTGATGTTAGCGATGGGGCATACATTTAATGATGTTACGCAAAAGATTATGAGTTTACAGCCCGTGGCAGGCAGGATGATGCGTTTTGGGGGGCGGGATTTGCCCTCCATTTTTGTTGATTATGCCCACACGCCGGATGCATTGCAAAAGCTACTGGCCGGACTGCGCGAGATCAGCGGTCGAAAATTAACTCTGGTCTTTGGCTGCGGAGGTGACAGGGACCGGGGAAAACGTAGCGAAATGGGCTCAATTGCAGAGCAATGGGCAGACGAGATCGTGATTACTGATGACAATCCGCGTGGAGAAGACCCGCAACAGATCACTGACGATATTCTGCAGGGGTGTCGTGAAGCAAATGTTACCTTGATCCATGATAGAAAATCGGCCATCAGGCGTGCCGTCATCAATGCACAGGCAGGCGAGTGTGTGGTGGTAGCCGGAAAAGGTCACGAGCAATACCAGGAACGGCAAGGGCAACGCCAGTTTTTCGATGATAGCGAAGTGGTAGAACAGGCGCTGACCGACTGGAGGGCGGCATGAAATTAATGCTCGATGAAATTGCCGAGGCTGTCAATGGCCGCTTGTCCGGAGATAACCTGGACATAAGTTCGGTCAGTATCGATACCCGAACCATACAACCGGGTGCGCTCTATGTGGCTATTAAGGGTACACGCTTTGACGGTCATGATTTCGTAGAGCAGGCCGTTGAAAATGGAGCCGTCGCGCTGCTGGTCAGTCAAGCCGTTGCAGCAGATATGCCTCAAATTGTGGTGGAAAATACACGTCTGGCATTGGCTGAACTGGCCGGCGCCTGGCGGGATAAATTAAAGGTAAAAGTCATCGGGGTGACGGGCAGTAATGGTAAAACCACAGTCAAGGAAATGATTGCCAGTATTCTGTCACAAAACGCCAAGGTTCTGTATACGCAAGGCAATTTCAACAATGAAATCGGCGTGCCATTGACTTTACTGCGTCTGAATGAAAGTCATGACTTTGCCGTTATTGAGATGGGTGCGAATCACCCGGGAGAGATCGGTTTTACCAGCCAATATGCCAAGCCGGATGTATCGGTCATTACCAATGTTGGCGCTGCGCATATTGAAGGCTTCGGCAGTCTGGAAGGGGTGGCGAAAACCAAAGGCGAAATTGTCAGCAATCTGAAGCCAGAGGGGGTGGCGGTATTGAACAGGGATGACCCGTTTTATCAATATTGGAAGACATTGCTTAACGGTCGTCGAAAAGTCTGTTTTGGTCGGTATGCCGATGTCTTTGCCCAAAATATTGAATATAAATTTACCGGTCAGCGGTTGTGCATGGTGTTTGACTTGATGACGCATCTTGAAAAGGAAACCATGACCTTACAATTGGCAGGTGAACATAACGTAAAAAATGCGCTCGCTGCGACTACAGCCTGTATGCAGTTTGATATTGATTTACAGCAAATCAAACGGGGGCTGGCGGTGATGGTGCCGGTTAATGGTCGATTACAGGCAAAGAGCGGTCAGCATGGCAACCTGGTTATTGATGATACCTATAACGCCAATCCGGATTCACTAAAGGTTGCATTGGAAGTGCTGGGGCATTGTGAAGGCAGGCGTTGGCTTGCATTGGGCGCTTTCGGTGAGCTGGGGACGGAGAGCGAGCAAATGCACCGTGCAATGGGTGCCTTGTGTAAAAAATTTAATGTAGAACGCCTGTTTGCGACAGGACACGATGCGCAATTTTGTGTCGAGTCATTCGGTGATAGCGGGTGTTATTTTGAGCAACAGCAGGACTTGATTGCATCGCTCAAACAACAATTAACCGGGCAGGAAACCATATTGGTCAAAGGTTCCAGGCTACAAAAAATGGAAAATGTCGTCACCGCCCTGACAGAGCCACAAGGAGAATAGTCATGTTGTTATTTCTAACAGAATATTTAATGCAGTTTGATGCCAGCTTCAGGGTCTTTCAATATCTGACGTTCAGAGGCATTTTGGGCGCCTTAACAGCGCTCCTGATTTCATTCATGGTCGGGCCGTGGATGATCAAGCGATTGAGCCGCAACAAAATTGGCCAGAGTGTGCGCGAAGACGGGCCAGAGTCGCATTATGAAAAAGCTGGAACGCCAACTATGGGCGGCACGTTAATTTTGGTCTCTATTGGCTTGAGTACCTTGTTGTGGGCAGATTTAAGCAATCGCTATGTCTGGGTTGTGTTATTGGTGACGCTGGCCCATGGTGTGATCGGCTTCGTTGATGACTATAAGAAAGTGGCGCTGGGTAACAGTGCAGGGCTTGCGGGGCGCTACAAATATCTATGGCAATCAATCACCGCACTGGCTGCGGGTATTTTCTTGTATATGACCCGAGAAATTCCAGCAGAAACCCAGTTGCTGCTACCGTTTTTCAAGGATGTCATGCTGGATATGGGGGTGTTCTATATCGTAATGACCTATTTTGTCATCGTCGGCAGCAGTAATGCCGTCAACCTGACGGATGGCCTGGATGGTCTGGCCATTATGCCAACGGTAATGATCGCCGCCGCATTGGCGATATTTGCCTACGTGTCAGGCCATTATAAATTTGCCGAATATCTGGCGATTCCCTTCCTGCCACAATCAGGTGAGCTGGTGGTGTTTTGTGCGGCACTGGTTGGATCCGGCTTGGGTTTTTTATGGTTTAACGCCTACCCCGCGATGGTGTTTATGGGTGATGTGGGTGCGCTTGCTCTTGGCGCAGCATTGGGATGTGTTGCGGTTTTGGTCAGACAGGAAATTGTATTGATGATTATGGGCGGGGTGTTTGTGGTGGAAACCGTGTCCGTCATTATCCAGGTATGGTCATTTAAGACCCGGGGGAAACGGGTGTTTTTAATGGCACCGATTCATCATCATTTTGAACTGAAAGGCTGGCCGGAACCGCGCATTATTGTGCGCTTCTGGATTATTACGGTCATTCTGGTTCTGATCGGATTGGCAACGCTGAAACTGAGATAACAGTGGAAAAACAGGAACAATTAAACAGCCTGGAAAGCAACTTTGCGATAAATCGCGAAGACAGTAAGCTATTGATTGTCGGTTTAGGTGCAACAGGGTTATCCGTGGCAAATTTCCTCACTAGCATGGAGATTAAATTTGCGGTGGTAGACAGCCGGGAAAAACCGCCGCTGGTGCAGGAGTTCAGTGAACAGTTTCCTTATATTGGCGTGTTTACTGGCGGGTTTGATCGTGCGGCGTTTGAAGTGGCAACGCATCTGGTGGTCAGCCCCGGTGGGGATATTAAAGAGCCTTCAATTCAAGTGGCATTGAAACAGGGTAAGGCACTGGTCAGTGATATTGATTTGTTTGCCGCCGTGAATGACAAGCCCATCGTCGGCATCACCGGGTCTAATGGAAAGAGCACCGTAACCACCCTGCTGGGCAGGATGGCGGAAGCGGCAGGCATTAATGTGGCCGTCGGTGGCAATTTGGGCATGCCGGCACTGGATCTGCTTGATCAACAGGCTGATCTGTATGTGCTTGAATTATCCAGTTTTCAATTGGAACGAACCCACCTGCTGCAAGCGACAGCAGCGACCGTATTGAATGTCACCGAAGATCATCTGGACAGACATCAAAACATGGATGTGTATGCGCACGAAAAACAGCGTGTTTTTCGTGGGCAGGGCGTCATGGTGTTGAATGCCGATGATGCCATTGTGATGGATATGCGCGAGTCCGGACGCAATATGATCAGCTTTTCTGTCACCGATAATCAAGCCGATTACTGGCTTGATCAACAGGCTGGAAAACTGATGCACCGGAATGAGGAAATCATCAGCAGTGATATTGTGCCGCTGGAAGGTGTGCATAATCTCTCCAATGTGCTGGCAACCATGGCCCTGGGAGAAGCGATCGGCATTGAGAAACAAGCCATGATTGATGCATTGGAAAGCTTTAAAGGTTTGGATCACCGTATGCAGAAAGTGGCAGAAAAAAACGGGGTGATCTGGATTAACGACTCCAAATCAACCAATGCGGGGGCATGTATTGCTGCATTAAAAGGGTATTTTCATAATGTGATCCTGATTGCGGGGGGCGATGCTAAAGGTGCCGATTTAAGTGAGTTACGGCCTGCAATACAACAGGCGTGCAAACAAGTTATTACGATGGGCAAAGATGCAGGAGAAGTCGCAGCCGCCGTCAGTGAAACAGTTCCGCTGGAGCATGCAGAAAATATTCAACAGGCGGTGCGTTTGGCGGCAAGTTGTGCCAAAGAGGGCGATATCGTGTTGTTATCCCCCGCCTGTGCAAGCCTTGATCAATTCAAAAATTATGTTGAACGGGGGAATCGTTTTACTGAGGCCGTGATGGGGGTGGTGACATGAGCCAAGAGCCGTCAGTGCAAAAACCCATTCATTATGATCCGCTGCTGCTCAGTGTGTGCATCGTATTACTAATGATGGGGTACATCATGATGTTCTCCTCTTCGCTTCATTTAAAAGAAGGCATGGGCTGGCAGATATTACATTACCCGATCAGGCAATTACTGTTTATCGGCTTGGGGCTTGGTCTGGCATGGGCCGTTACCATGATCCCAATGAAGTTCTGGCAATGGGCAGGGCCATATTTGTTTGTCTTTGGGTTGGTGTTGTTACTGTTAGTGCTTAACAAAAATATGGGCGTAGAGGTCAACGGCAGTCGCCGATGGCTGATGGTCGCAGGAATTCGTGTCCAGGTATCTGAATTGATGAAGCTGTTTGCGGTTTTATACATGGCTGGCTATCTGGTCAGGCATCAAGTGGAAATGCGTGAATCACAGTGGAGCATGTTCAGGCCATTGGTGTTATTAAGCATTGCCAGTGGGCTGTTACTGCTTGAGCCGGATTTCGGGTCAGCCTTTGTGATTATGTCGATAGCCATGAGCATGATGTATTTAAGCGGTGTTCGCTTGAAGCAGTTTCTGGTGTTACTGGTGTTACTAACGTGTGTTGGGGCTTATGTCCTCACCATAGAACGTTATCGGCTTGATCGCTTACTGGCGTATTTGAATCCGTGGGCAGATGTAAGTAACACCGGATATCAACTGGTACAGTCACTGGTGTCATTCGGGCGCGGAGAAATATTTGGCGTGGGCATAGGCAACGGGATTCAGAAATTGTTTTATGTGCCGGAAGGGCATACTGATTTTATATTTTCCATCGTAGGTGAAGAGCTGGGCCTGGTGGGTGTGCTCACTATCATCGTGTTGTATTCCCTGCTGGTGTGGAAGGGCTTCAACATTGCAAGAATGGCGGAAAACCAGGGTCAGCATTTTTCTGCCTACACGGCTTACGGCATCAGTATATGGATTGGCTATCAGGCGTTTATCAATATGGGGGTCAACATGGGCGTGCTGCCCACCAAAGGGATTACCCTGCCATTAATGAGTTATGGCGGCGGCAGCATGATTATTGTCTGTATGGCGATTGCCATAGTGTTCAGAGTGCAGCTTGAAGCACAGGCAAGACACAAACAGCAGGAAGAGCAGGTGGCATCATGGCTAAGCGCATTGTGATCATGGCCGGTGGCACCGGAGGGCATGTTTTTCCTGCATTGGCGGTAGCCGAAGAAATGCGTGAGCGTGGCTGGGATGTCAGCTGGCTGGGCACCCAGAGAGGTATTGAAAGGCGCGTTGTACCGGAAAAACAGTTCGATATTGACTGGCTCTCGGTAGCAGGATTAAGAGGCAAGGGCTTGGCAGGTAAAGTCAGTGGCGTATTCAATCTTGTCAAAGCCTGTTGGCAGTCATTGCGTGTACTGATGAAGCGCAAACCGCATGTCGTATTAGGCATGGGCGGGTTTGTGGCTGGGCCGGGCGGGTTGATGAGTTGGTTGACGGCTACACCGTTAATCATACATGAGCAAAACCGGGTGCCGGGGACAACCAATCGGTTGTTAAGTAAAAAAGCAAAGAAAGTTTTGGAAGCCTTTCCGGCAAGTTTTGATGCAGGGTGTTCGGCGATTGCAACAGGAAATCCATTGCGTAAGACATTTCAACAAATACCGGAAAAGCAAGCTTGGGATAACAGCCTGGGACGTGCTTTGAATGTGTTAATCGTCGGTGGCAGCCAGGGAGCGCAACGCTTGAATGAAGTGATTCCCGAAGCTTTGTCTGATATGCACAACATCACGCTAAAACATCAGACAGGCACAGCAATGCAGGTGCAGGTGCAACAAATCTATGACGACAACAGCTGCCAGGCAGAAGCCGTCGCATTTATAGAAGATATGTCAGCCGCTTATCAATGGGCAGATATGGTGATATGCCGTGCGGGGGCAATGACGGTGAGTGAAGTGGCGGCTGCTGGATTGCCTGCGGTGTTCATTCCATTGCCGAATGCAATTGATGACCATCAAATGGCCAATGCGCATTTTTTGGCTGATGCAGGTGCGGCGATTATTTTGCCGCAAATCGAATTAAATAAGAGTGGTCTTCAACAGGCCATCAACACAGTGATGCAAAACATCCGGGAGATGGGAGAAAAAGCAAAAACAATGGCACGAATCAATGCAACGCAACAGGTCGCGGATATTTGCGAACAGGAGGCAAAAGCATGAACAGACCCGATTTACATCCGGCACAGATGATTGGCAATGTGGAAAAAATCCATTTTGTCGGCGTGGGCGGCACCGGGATGAGCGGGATTGCAGAAGTGCTGGCAAATCTGGGATATCAGGTCTCCGGCTCCGATATCAAGAAAAGTGCAGTAACCCGTCGTCTGCAGGATAGAGGCGTGAAGGTCTTTTTTTCGCATGCCGAAGGCAATATTGAAGGCGTTGATGTGGTGGTCGCATCAACCGCTGTAAAAAAGGAAAACTCGGAAATCAGAGGCGCGGCATTGCGCAGGATTCCTGTCATTCCGCGTGCTGAAATGCTGGCAGAATTAATGCGCTTTCGCTTTGGTATTGCGGTGGCGGGTACACATGGAAAAACCACAACGACCAGTCTGGTGGCCAGTATTCTTGCCGAAGCGGGGATGGATCCCACGTTCGTGATTGGTGGACGGCTCAACAGCGCGGGTACCAATGCAAAACTGGGTACAGGACGATATCTGGTGGCCGAAGCGGATGAGAGCGATGCGTCATTTTTATACCTGCAGCCGATGATGTCCGTGGTGACCAATATTGATCAGGATCACATGGAGACCTATGACGGCAGCTATCAGCGCTTGAAAGATACATTCATAGAGTTTCTGCATCACTTGCCGTTTTATGGCCTGGCGGTATTGTGCCTGGATGACTCGGGAGTACGTGAAATATTGCCGATATTATCCAAGCCGATGACTACTTATGGCGTACATACGGATGCCGATGTGCGTGCAGTGGATATTGAACAGGACGGTATGCAAACGCGATTTACCGTATTACGCCGGGGTGATTATGACCCCTTGCCTGTGGTGCTGAATATGCCTGGCTGGCACAACATGCTGAATGCGCTGGCGGCAATAGCGATCGCGACAGCACTGGATATTGGCAACGACGCAATTGAAAAAAGTCTGGCAGAGTTTAAAGGAATAGGCCGGCGCTTTCAGATCAATGGCGATATCGAGTTACAAGGTGGCAGTCTTACATTGGTTGATGATTATGGTCATCACCCGCGCGAGCTGGCGGCGACGCTTGAGGCGTTACGTCAGGCCTGGCCGCAAAGACGGTCTGTGGTGGTGTTCCAGCCGCATAGATACACCCGTACGCGAGACCTGTTTGAAGACTTTGTCGATGTGCTGTCAACCGTTGACGTACTGGTGATGCTGGAAGTGTATTCCGCAGGTGAAGACCCGATCAGCAATGCAGATGGTAAGACATTATGTCGCGCTATTCGGATGCGTGGCCAGGTGGAGCCAGTGTTCGTAAAAAATCGTGGTGATTTGGCAAAAATTCTGGCCGGTATCGTACTTAAGGATGACGTGGTGTTGACAATGGGGGCAGGCAATGTCGGGCAGATTGCCACAGAATTGCC
>SPJL01013652.1_pt1 | contig 20459 bp, 19 predicted proteins | sample 3741751 | NCBI WGS metagenome assembly SPJL01 (sample SAMN10925998, study PRJNA522277) | cold seep metagenome | isolation source: Elba SIP-enriched marine methane seep metagenome, extraction at timepoint T3 | place: Italy: coast of Elba, Mediterranean Sea | reverse complement strand
AATGGTATCGCTATCTCCACCTAGGGAGATGGCCTTGCGAATGGCATCTTCAAAATCAGTACTCTCTAAAAAGGCAATCATGGCTTCAGGGACGGAGCCTTGGCAACTGACGTCAAATTTATACGTCGGTCGGATATCGTCGAGCTTACGGCTGAGATCGTAGGAAAAGGTACGTTCGATATGGGCCTTGATGGCATTGCGGGAATAGCCAATTCTTGCTAAAAAAACCGCTGCGGCCATCGCCTGTGCCCCTTTGATGCCTTCGGGGTGGTTGTGGGTAATCGCAGCGCTGCGTTTGGCCTCGGCCAATACTGCTTCCAAGCTATTACAGGCATAACCAATCGGACTGACCCGCATGGCCGATCCATTGCCCCAGCTATTGTAGGGGCCAGAGATAATCCCTACCAACCATTTCTTAAATCGACTTCCATATCCAGCAAAAGGAAATTGTAAGGCCCAGTCGCGGAGCGCGACCTCATAGTCCTTATCATGCAATATACTATCTGCAATGGCTACGGTAAGCACCGTATCATCGGTAAAACGCGACTTCGGACCAAAGAGCTCAAACTCTGTGGTCTTGATGTTCTTTTTCTCATAAACGGAGCCAATAATGTCTCCGGCAATAGCACCTAGCATGTAGTTAGCGGATCTTTGTATCGGATGATAAATCCGAAGTTATTCATCCCTTTCCCTTAAGGGTCGACAAAAATACATTTTTGCTGGAAAAAAGAGAGATTGGTTTTCTCCAAAAGTTAAGGATTCCCCTTTTTTCTGCTTTCTTCCCCTTTTTCTACCTCAGAATACGAGGTACTGACGGTCGCTTGAGTGGGAATCTCACTGGAAATCCTAAGGATTTTTTTGTATTATTAAAAAATGGAATAGGTCAGTTTTGATAATTCCACCTAACAACTTCATATAAAAGCTATAGAAAACCATTCGTCAGATGGTAAGGTTTTAGACTTGGCCTGGAACTATAGTTTGGTATCACTTATCGAAGTTGTCAAACTTTATTTTCAAACTAAAGCCATTAATGATGAAAACTTTTACTCTCCTAATCTTTTCCTACATCTTATTATTTTTTTCGCAAAGCGGCTTGAATGCCCAGGACGTACGTATGAATGCCGATCGCGTCATCGAAGTTGATGCCCAAGAGGTAATGTCTCGAAAAGCAATTGATGATCAAATACTGGAGCAGGTCACGGATTTTAACCTTTATTCCATTGACATTGCCCGTTTGCGTCGGATTGCGAAACAAGAGGGCAATCAAGTGAAGTTAAATTTAAATTTCTCGGATCAAACTGCATGGCAACTCCAACTACAAGTCAATAATTTACGAGCACCAGATTTTCGAATGGTAGCGAGTGATGAAAGGGGCGAGCGAGAGCTGAGGCCACGAGCACCCCATACTTATGGTGGAACTAACGAAGCTGGCGATATGGTTCGCATCAATATTACTAAATCTGCAATCTGGGGCTATGTTAAGGGTAAAAATGAAATTCTTAATATTCTGCCCCTTCGGGAAATAGTGAAAGGAGCTGATCCCAATACCTTCGTAGTCTGTAAAAGCCAGGATGTCATTGCTTTTCGTGGTAAAACCTGTGGCAATGTGGATGATATCGGGAAAAATCAAATTTTTGATCCGGGCTCGGTTTATCATAACAGCTCCGCCTTGATGACGGTCAACTGCGCAGTGGCCGAAATGGCTACGGAAGCCGACTTTGAATATTTCCAGGATTTTGGAAGTGATGCCATTGCGGCCAACCAAAATATCGAAGGTGATTTCAACCTCATAGAAGGGCTTTATCAAGATGAAATTGGCTTGACCTTTTCCCTCGTTTTTCAAAATGTATGGACAACTTCTAATGACCCATATGACGGAACTGGAGTTGACATCCTAGAGGAATTGGCGCTCGAATGGGAAGCTAATCGTACCAATGTTCGCCGTGACCTCGTTCACCTTTTCTCCGGGAAAAACCATGGGACTTTATTTGGACGAGTACTGGCCTTAGGAGCCGTCTGTGCGATTCCGGTGCTTAGTTATGGCTTTTCCACGAATACTTCTTTTAGCTACAGTGTCCTCGGACATGAAATTGGTCATAACTTTAATGCCCAACATAGTGATGCTGATAACTGTTGGATATTGGGTGTGCATAGCTTAATGTGTGCTTCTCCTCCCTATAACTTAACGTTCAGTTCGACTAACCGTAACAATATCATCAACCACATCAATGCTAATAGTGGCTGTGTGACCGATTGTTGCCCGATCACTTGGGACTTTCCTACTTTTTCCTACTTCGAAAATAGCTTAGGCCCTCACTGGACCCAAGACCCCATCGATGATGCCAATTGGATTCGTAATTCAGGAGGAACTGCTTCTCCGGGCACTGGACCATCGGGAGCTTATGAGGGTTCCTATTACATGTACCTTAGGGCCACACTTCCTACGCTTCCCTATGGACAGGCTAATTTAGTTTCTTCCTGTCTTGATCTTAGTAACCAAACTGGCGTGGCGCTTACCTTTGCCTACCATATGCTGGGGACCACCATGGGGGCTTTGCGAGTGCAAATAAGTGAAGATAATGGATTGACCTGGACTACCCTTTGGGCACGGGAAGGGAATCAAGGGGAGGATTGGTTAACGGCATATGTACCCTTGCCAACGGACCCTTTGGGAGTAGTGCAATTGCGTTTTAATGCAACTAAAGGCTCAAGCTGGTCAAGCGATATTGCCATCGATGAGGTCCGGATTGGCCGGGGCTGTGATATTAGTGCATCTCCTCCTTTCTTTGAATTTGATGTTAATGGTGGAAGTGCGTCAACCCTCGTAGTGCCAAGTGGCGAGGCTTGGGAGATTTCGGACCCTAGTCTTTATCCATGGTTGACCGTAAACCCAACAAGTGGAAATGGAAGTTTTAACCAAACCGTAAATATTACCGTAGCCCCTAATGGCACTACTGCTGGTCGGGCCGCTCTGATGAGTGTGCGTTGCGGCCTTTCTGGTGCGTCTAGTTTATCCGTAGTCCAGGCGGGCCAAGCGATAAATGTTGATCCTTGCGCGCCTCCCTATGCCAATATTCCCGCAGCCCAATCTTTTGAAACCAATGTTATTCCCTGGGTTCAAGATTCCGATGACGATTTGGATTGGACGCGGACCAGTAGTGCTACGCCTTCTACCGGTACTGGCCCTGCTGCCGCCTTCGAGGGCAATTTTTACCTCTTTACCGAAGCCTCGCAAGGCAATAATGATAAAGTGGCCAACCTTATTTCTCCCTGTCTCGATCTCACTACCGTTCCGAATCCCGAAATTTCCTTTGCCTACCATATGCTGGGCACCACGATGGGAACTCTCCGCCTCCAAGCTAGTATCAATGGTGGCTATGGCTGGTCAACGCTCTGGTCTCGTTCTGGAAGTCAAGGGTCAAATTGGCAAACAAAAACCATAAGCTTAGCTGATTTTACCAATGCCCCCGGCCTCTTATTGCGTTTTAATGCTACCACGGGCTCAAGCTGGTCAAGCGATATTGCTATTGATGATATTAGTATTGATCCGGGGCCTGGCACCTGCTATGACATTTATGAACCCAACAATACCTACTTGGATGCTCATGGCAGTACAGGGCCTTCGCTCAATTTTCCCAATGCCTGTTTGGCAGCAGAGGAGAATGATTATTTTCTTTTCGTCGGTTCTTTTAGCCCTTATTATGTCAGCGTAAGAGGAGCAACGGGCACTGTAACGGGGGATTATCGGATTTCTATTAACCAATCGGGGAATACCGTAACTATCGAAACGCATCCGGAGGGAGGATCAACTACGGATACTTATTTGCGTTTGTACGATAACGATGGGACGACCTTATTGGCTTCGGATAATAATAGTGGCGTCGGTTTGTTTTCTCGAATTGTATATACTTTTTCAGGCTTTATTGATTTGGATCAACCAGAGATACAAGCCAGTTTGTATTCGGAGCTAGACAATATTCCCAATCCTTTTAGGGAGACCACTATCTTTGTCTTCTCGCTGGAGCAAGAGCAACAAGTGAACCTCAAGATTTTTGATGTAAATGGAAAAGTAGTAGCGCAACCACTGAGTAATGCTGCGATGATGGAAGGCGCTCACCAGATAGAATTTGATGCGGGACATCTATCTCCTGGTGTTTATTTCTACAGTTTACAAAGTGCTGAAAACGTACAGACCAAGCAAATGTTGATTGTTCGTTAATCATAAAAAAATCCCGAAGGTTTTTCCTTCGGGATTTTCTTTTTAATCCATCTCTTCGTTGAAATACACCTTATAATAATGCATCTCTCGCTCCTCGTCAAAACCCTTTTCTAGGAAGTCCTGACTATATTCGGGATCGTTGAAATCTAGCTTGATCTGAATTTTTGTATCCAGTTTGATATTGCTTTTGATCTTGCGTTTGGCAGTTTTAAGGGCGCGCTTAGAGATATCGAAGTCGCTGACCTCGTCGAGCGCAAAATCGGCTTGGTAGGATTTGAACTCCGTGGCCAGTTTTTCATCTGGAATCACCTTGTCGGTAAATTCGTCAAAATTGAAGGTCTCGTGGGTGGTAAAATAATCTACCGAATCGGATAGAAATTGAATCTGCTCTTTCCGATCCGCTCCGGGAGCTACGACTTCCTCAGAGAAGGCATTGCAAAGCTCCATATAATTCCGGGTGTGGAAGACATCATCTTTTACAAAATCGACATTCAAAAAGTCGTGTATCCAATATTCGGCATCGTAATTATTACTATCCACGCTCAACAAACGATAGCCATCGCTCTTGGAAGTATTGAAGATGATACATCCTTTATCGAGTTTTTCGATATTGATTCCTTCGAGCTGCTCTACCAATAATTCTTCCTCTCCTTCATTTACAGTTAGAAAGGTATTCTTCTGTTCTGCCTTAAAAATTCCCACGGCGTCCACGATCTCATCATCAATCACGATTTCAGAAAAGTGAGCGATAAAAACATCTCCCGATTTGATATTGGGGTTGGTAGATTGCCGGTAAAGGTGGATGAGAATATTTGCCGATTCAGAAAGTAGGGTATCGGTATCGTCAAAGATGGCGGAGGCATAGCTATACACCTCGTTGAACTCTAGACTTTCTTCGTGTTGGAAACGGAAAAATTCCTCGCTGCGCTTCATAGGCTTGAGAAAATAACGCATCAAACTATCCCGAACTTCTTCCGAAACTTCGGTTAGTTTTTGGGCAATAAAGTTGCGCTCGGCGCGGTGTTTATTGCTCACTCGGTGAATGGCTAAGCCATTGAGCTGAATATTCGAGAAACTTACCATGGTATTTGAATTTGGACTTCATACAATGTTAAGCAAATGCTTGGAGAATTTGGAATTTTCCTCGGGCAAGTTTTCTACAAAATCGTACCTTCACTTCCAAAATTCACATGGACCTCGACGCATTTCGCAAATCATCCACCGATCGCCGCCGCTCCAACCAAGCCTTTTTGCGCCGTTTGCGTCGTAAACCTCCCAAAGACTTAGACCAGCGCTTTCACGAACTACACGAAAATGCCTTCGAGACCATCGACTGTCTGAGCTGTGCTAATTGTTGTAAAACCACTAGCCCCATCTTTTTACCCAAAGATATTGATCGCCTCGCTCGCCGCTTCCGTCTCCGGCCCGCTGCCTTTATCGAGGAATACCTCGAACTAGACAAAGAAGGCGATTACGTTTTGCGCCAAGCACCCTGCCCTTTCCTCGGTGCCGATAATTATTGCAGTGTCTATGAAGACCGACCCCGAGCCTGTCGAGAGTATCCGCATACCAATCGCAAACGTATGCATCAAATCCTAAATTTGACCTACCAAAATACCATGGTCTGCCCGGCAGTATTACAGATCGTAGCGGAATTGCAAAATGATTTAGGAAAATAAATAAGTAGCAAAATTGAGCTCACCTCGTTTTAGGACGTATCGCCTTCAACACCTTTCGGGCGCGTGATCGGATTCCCGCTGAAGCATGAGGCAGGATTTCTTCCAACAGCAAAATCAACTCCGGGATCAAATCTGGTTCCTTTTTCGACAATTGATAAAGGATCAAAATGGAATGCGCACGTACCGCAATTTTTTCATTGGGATCGGCCAAATAATCAAAACAAAGCGTGGCGGCCATTCCTTCTACTTCAGGAGGAAGAGGATAGGTGGTGAAAATGCGGAGGGTATTGCGTCGAATCGCACTATGTTGGGGCTTCTCCAGATTTTTCCAAAGTGTTACGACATGTTTATCAATCAACTGAGGATGTTGATCACAACAATGATTGACTGCCCAGGCAGCCCGTTGGGTAATCACGGGTTCGTCGTGAAGGAAGAGGTGGATTAATTGATCAAAACGCTCTTGTTGATCACCGATATATTCGGCAATGCTTAACATCTGAGGTTTGGAATGATCCGCTTCGAGTACTGCGCGAATGTCCATGCTTTTTTATTGGTTGGTCCAGGAAAAAATGGGTCCCGCTCCCCGGGGAATGGTTTCGCCAAATCCGGTTTGCGCAGCCTCTCCAAAAAACTGTAATTTAAGGGCCAGGGTATCTGCTCCGGGCTCCGATTCCGCGACTAGGCTAGTGGGAATCGCGCTGCGTTTCAGAGAAAGAGATTGAAATCCCTGACCGCCAATTACTTGCCAATTTCCTGCTGGGCCAAAGATACCAAAAGTATAGCGCTGACCGTCCACTTTTCGCAACCAAATTCGCGGCTCCCGAAAATCGTAGGGTCCCCACTCATCAAGTAGTCGATACCCTCGGCCTTTCCACTGCGAGGCCGTTGAAAAAGCCGTCTGCCCATCGGTCAAGGGCTCGGGGGCATAGCTGGCTACCAAAGAATAGTCGGGCCGCTGCGCTGCGCTATTGTCTTGCCAAATATTGGCTCCCTTTTCCAGCCAGACGGAATCTTGATCACAAGCTTGCCACTGATTTCCTATCACCAAACTATTCGCCATATTTTGCCCTTCTACAGCCAAGGCACAATCATTCAAACGATTGTAAATCATGTTCTGACTACCAGCCAAACGTACTCCCTGCTGGGTAGCATAAGAAAAGTCATTATCGAAGAGAAGTTGTTGCTCACTTTTTTCATCCTCCAACCAAAACCCCGTCTCACAATGGGTCACTGAATTATATGCGATCGTATTTTTGGGGCTATTGTTTCCCACATAAATCCCCCACTGATTCCAATCCACCTGATTATGCCCCAGCCAATTTTGAGTCGAATGGAGTAGCGCCATTCCGACACCTTGCTGATGGCGGACTTGGCAATTGTAGACCTTTCCTTGGCTACAATGATTCAGTACAATTCCATGTCGACAATGGTGAATCGTGACTTCCTGAAGTTCGACGGACGAACAATTTTGAAGGTATATGGCTGCGGGTAGAAAATCGGCCACGGCCCTAGGCTCAGAGTGGATGGCGATGGTATCCGTCTGCCGCTGCAAATAACTGAGGTCAGAATATTTTATCCGTAACCCTTCCACCTCCTCCGCCCAGATCGCTCCTGCAAAACCTCGAACGTTTAGATTGCGCAGTTCAATGTTTCGTCCGCCCAAGATTCGAATGGCCCAGCCTTGGAATTGATCGGGCTGCTGGATATTGGCCTTGCTGTGCAGAACAGCTCCGTTAAAGTCGATCACTAGATCATTTCCACTGATGGTCAATACCGCTGAATCTCCGGGCAAAGGGTCGAGGTAAAAGGTGTCGGCCGATAAGCTTATCGATTCGCTGAGGTGAAGACCTGCCTTTAATTGCTCCGTTTTAGAGTCGTTCTGGCAAGCGGAAGTGCTTAAGGCTAGGATGAGGATGAAAAGGTGTAAACGCATATGGCGTAAAAATAATAAATCACCGATAGTTGTTGCTAGGAAAGATTTTGATTTTCAAGAAATGTTAAAATTGAGAAAGGTGATTTTTTTTGAAATTATTTTCCCCAGTAAAATCAATGCTTTCAGCCGATAGTGAGGGGCTTTGTACAAATTGGCTTATGGAATTTACTGGTCAAAAGCGTCTATGTACTGCGATTCTCCTCATTCTAGAACCCGGAGAATTATTTTCTGGTTACAACTAGGAGGAGGCTCCTAGGTTGGGTAGTAATTTTATGCTTAGGCTTAAAATTGCTGAGGGATGTCGTTGGCGTCGACATCTTGTGGGAGGGCCCACCCAAGCCCAGGAATATATCAATTTGCGATCTATTAAATATATTTATTTTTGTGTTTTGTTATCGTCATCCCTCAATTCTTTCCCCCATCCTAAAAACAATTCAAGCTTAATTGCGAAGAGTAATTTCACTATCCCTTACTTTAAATCACCTTTAAGGTATTTCAAATTTTGAGGCTCATTTCCAGTTTTACCTCCATATTCATCAAAAGCCATCAAGGCAAAACTGGTTTCATCAATCCATATGGCCTCCAAAATTCTCCACTGCTTGATAAGCGTCCCTTCGAATGTCGCAAAGTTGAAGGTATCCTTTGGATGGGCTCTTTTATAGAGAGAAAGGTAAGCTTTGTGATCAAAAGCAGAGGAGGCAAATACCAACATCTTATCTTTTGATGGAGATAATACCGGAGCATTACATCCGCTGTCAAAAGGACTAAAAAGCGCTTGTTGTTGTCCAGATGTTTTATTCAATAAGAACGTAGTGCAACCATAGGAAAAGCAGTTGCTAAGCACATAGGAATTAAGAGAAGGGGCAAAGCCTAAATAATAATGACAATCATTATAATCTTTTTGGCAGGCAAAATGTTGAGTTTTATTAGCCACCACTAGGGCAAACGAAGAATCCGGGATAGTGCTAATGCTAGTATCCATCACGATACCACTAGGATAATTGCTTTTATATACGAGGTATTCTAAGGAGTCGATTGCTGAAAACTCGATTTCTAGCTCCGTTTGGTGCTGGCCAAGAGCAAGATGGAGTCCAAGGATTAGGCAACAAAATAGTAGTGTATTTTTTTTCTTCAAAATCATAGTATTGATTTAGTCCTAGAGGTTTAATTTAGGGATTTTACCATCTGAAACGGTATATTTTACTCCATATCCGCTCTCCAAACAGCGTTTGACCCTTCTAGAAAGTTAATAAAACGAGCAAGGCTATCCCAAAAGTAACAAATCTCGTATTTTTGCCTCTGGCCAACCATCCCGTAGCTGTTTCAAAGCCCCTTTATACCAAAAATGGCTGCTTTATTAGCGCCCAATGCTAATGAATCGGTCGATTTTGATTCACTACAAATTATGAATATGAAATTTAATTTTATTCTACTCTTTGCTTTACTGGCATTTCAACTGCCCGCTCAGGAAATAGAGGAAATCTATCAGGTCGTCGAAGAAATGCCTCGTTTCCCCGGCTGTGAAGATCAAGAGCTTGAGGCTGACGAACTCAAAAAGTGCGCACAAGCAGAAATGCTCAAATTTATTTATGGCAATATTAAATACCCAACCGAGGCTCGGGAAGATAGCATCGAAGGAACCGTTGTGGTTCGCTTTGTAGTTGGAGTAGATGGAGCGGTAAAAAAGCCTCAAATCGTTCGGGAAATCGGTGGCGGTTGTGGAGAAGAGGCTTTGCGAGTAATCAATATGATGATGGAGCAAGAGGTGCGTTGGACTCCTGGCATCAGAAAAGGAGAACCGGTAGCGGTTTATTTCAACCTACCGATCAAGTACCGTTTGGAAGCGGAGGAAAAGGCGCCAGAACCCCGGCCCTATTTTATGGTGGGCGTTGATACCGTTTTTACCTCCTTCAGTGAGGCTCCGGTGTATGGAAATGGAACGGAGGATTTGGAAAAACTTTTGCTTTCGATTCCTTATCCAGCTGGGGTAGATAGCTGTGTGGCGGGAACGATGGTGGCCCAACTCTTTATCAATCGAGTGGGGGGCTTACGTATCGGTGATATTTTTGATTATTCAGGTCTCGGTTTTGATTATCAGTTTGAGGCTATCCAAGTGCTTAATAGTACCAATGGGCAGTGGAAACCAGCGCAAAGAGATGGCCGAGCCGTCAATTGCTATGTGCCATTGCGAATCGTTTTTAAACCTAAAGATGAAGCTTGTAAGCAAAAGGCCCTTGATTTTGACCGAGCCTATGAGCTGGCAGCAGAGGCCGAGCAAATCTATGCAGATTTGGGTGATGTGGAAACGGCGATTGAGAAATGGACCGCCGCTCTAGATCTCCTGCCCAATAATACCGAATTCCAACTGCTCCGAGGACAGGCCTATCTGGAGATCAATAAAAATGCGGAAGCCTGTGCCGATTTGCAAAAGGCCAAAGAAGTCGTTACCCTAGCGGATTGGGTGGCGCAAGTACTGCCCCTACTTTGCGAAGTAGAAGCTCAAAAATCAACTGAAACGGCTACCGACGCAACGACGGAAGAAGAGGCCAAGGAATAAAAAAAATACGCTTCGCTAAGAAATTAAAAAGGCTTCTGAGGATATACTCGGAAGCCTTTTATTATTGATAATTTGTAGGAAAATCTAATCGACAGATACTCGTTTACCACGCATCTTGTGTACATAGGCCTCAACCCCCTCCGTCTTCAAATTCCGAGCTACCGTACGCGCTTCCGAAAGCGTAGCATAACGACCAGCAGTGACGGAATAATACTGCGAAAGATCAAAAACAAATACTTCCGCCGCATCATAACCCTTGCGTTGCAACTGCACCGACATCAACTTGGCATTGGCTTTACTGAGATAGGAACCTGTTACTACCAGATAACGACCAAAGGTAGAACCCGAGCGAGTCGTACTTTCTTCTGCTCTGACGTCTTCATCGGGAGCATTCGCCTCACCAATTTCAAGGTCATCGTTGGCCTCCGCAGGTGTGGGCGTAGAGCCATCTACATCACCAGCATCTACGTCACTTTCTTCTACTTCGTAAAGGTCTTCTAAATTAGCCTCTTGATTGTCTTCTCCTTGATCCGCTCCACCATTGCTGGCCGCTTCTTCCATCGTCACTACATCGCGTTCGGGTTTATTGCAAGACCCCATCACGGTGTAAATCCAAAAAGCAACGACAAGTAAAAGGAGAATGATGATGATATTTCTAAGCACGCTTCCCATAGTTTTGTTTGTTTTTTACACAATCTGTTGAAAACTTCTGAGAATAAAGATACAAAAAAGGGGCTTTTACGCCTACCTTTTCTTTTTTTGGACAGATGCCTTTACCCCATAACGCTCTAATTGTTTGACCATCGCCTCCGCCTCCGAACGCTCCGCTAGATGATCCACAATGACACTCAAATACTCGGTAGTGCCTAAATAAGCCGCCTCAACTCCTGAAAAGCCCAGTTTTTTCAACTGTTTAAGCTCTACCTCCGCATTACTGGCCTGACGGTAAGAACCTGCCACAACGATAAATTGTGCGCCATGAATTTTACTCTCACTTGGCGTCGTAGGCTCCTCTGGTGCTTGGTGATCTTCGGTAGCTTGCCCCTGCCGAGCAGCCATGGCAGAGTCGGTGCTGTGCAAGATGGCGGCAGAGGCTTTGCCCAAGGAATCTTTTTCCACCTGGTAATGATCTTCCTGATTCTGGGCAGGGGCCTTTGAAGTGTTAGCCTGAGCTGTTTGCTTGGGTAAATTGGCTTGTAAATTGGCACTATCACGCCACAACGTAATGACTAGCCAAGCCAAGCACAAACCTATGAGTAGCGTCAGGATGTTTTGAATGTTTTTTATCATATTGAAATCTTTTGGAAGCCTAAAATAAGCCTACTTGTACTCCAATTTGCTCGGTTTCTAATGCGATCCAACTACCGTCAAGTACAAAGTGAATGATGGTTTGTACTCGCTGTTTTTGGAAAACTTCTTGAAGGGCCACCTTACTCAAATGCGCCCAAGCCCGCAGATCCTTCGCTTTTTTAACCTGCTGCTTTTGCCCCGAGCCACTAAAACTAGTATGCTGAATCAAAACCAAACCGTCTTCGGTTTCTAAAATGAGATCGATTACGGTACTAAACAGTTGGTCTTCTCGCAATAACTCTACCGGATATTTACGCCAGCTACGGATCGGGGCAAAACGCGCTTCGATTTGACTCCAAAAGGTGTTTCCTACCCGCAGCAATTCCTGAGCCTCCATCAACTCCGCTAGTTCAAAACGTTCGACGATTGCCTTGGCCATATCCAGCCGTTCGGCACTAGGGCGCTCGTTTCGATCAGCAGCCAAAAAGGCTTTGGCAGCTTTGGCAACTTGATAAACGGGCGCTTCGCCATCCATCACCACGGGCAAACCATAGGTGTTGCGATGTGTTTGTTGAACTTTGAACGCGTCGCGGATGACCTTTTTATCGACATCAATAAAATACTCCACAAAAGAATGTTTGCCACGGGGAGCTTCTATAAAACTCGTCTGATTTAATTGTGGCTCGGCATAAGTAAAGTCGCGAGGGTAGGGGAAAATATCCGTATGCGCGTACAAAATTTTCCCTTCCCATTCCCAAGGTGTTTCTGAATTTTGCGGATCGAGGGTTGGAAACTCTTCATTGCCTTCATGCCAAATCCGGTTGAGCCACTTGGTAGGTCGGGCGCGAGTGGGGAAAATGAGGTAGTCGCGGGCCCGGGTGATCCCGACGTAAAGCAGTCGGGCATCTTCTTCCTGAGCCTGAGTGGTCGCCCTCTTTTTGGCCTCACTGGCATTGAGCCGTTCTTCCAATGGCGTATTGCGGAGCTGACTGGCGTAGGGGTTGACCCAATACCGCAGCCAACGATTGCCTAAAAGATTGTCAAAATCTACCTCTTCTGATTCGGGAACCAAATCGACTCCCCAAACCCGATCGCGTAGACTGCCTTCTAAACTATGGCAAATTACTACGGGCCATTCTAAGCCCTTACTTTTATGATAGGTCATCACATTGACCGCATCGGCCCCTTCACCAGAGCCTTGTTTGTCCTGATCCTTAGCGCCTTGCTCGTTGAGCCATAGCAAAAATCCTCCCAAAGAAGCAGCGCTATGCAAGCGATTACAAGCCGCTTCGTATTGTAAGGCCAGACGGCGCAACACCGCCACATTATCGAGGCGTTGAGCAACCTTACCCCAACTGGCAATGATTCTGCGCAAGTCCAATTCTTCCAGCACCAAATTGAGCAATTCGGCACTGGATAGTTCAGCCACTTCAGGGCGTAAACGGTGGAGTTGATCGATAAAGGCCTCTTGCTCGGCCCATCGTATTTCTTGAGCATATCCTTCCACCTGATCCAGGAATTTGAGTCGATCGTCGAGGATGTCCTCAATACGTTGACCATCGGCAAGGAGTAAAATCTCCGCTACGGAAAGGGCGTCTTTGGGGTTTAGAATAAATTTTAGACAGGCTAGAATGAGTTGAATCTCGGCGGTTTGGAGTAGTCCCGTTCGGGAAATGGCAGCCTTTAAGCCGGTGCGGTGTAAGGCTTCTGCTACGGTGGTACAAGCGGCATTGGAACGACAGAGTACCGCAATATCTCCTGCTTGTACCGGGCGGTAGCATTTTTCGGCTTTAGAGAAAATGATTTTTCCACGCTCCAAAAAACGACTAATCGAATCCGCGATACAATTTTCCATCCATGGCTTACCGGGCAAGCGGCGTCCTTCGCCATCGTATTCAAAGTGCCAGTGTACCAGTGCATCGTCCATGCCGATGGGTTCACTTTCTTTATTGGCGGTATCCTCCGTGGCCATGGCTCTACGTTTAGGACTCAGGGCTACTTGTTCGGTAGGTAGGTCGGGAAAAGCTTTGCAAAAAAGGGCATTGGTGGTATGGACGATCGCTTCGCGAGAACGCCACGAATGTCTTTGGATATCCTCTTCTTTAATTCCTCCATTTCTTTTGATGATGGCTTGCATTAGCCTTGGGTCGGCACCGCGAAAACCATAGATGGATTGCTTGGGATCACCTACCCAAATGGATTGCTTGGCAATATTAGAGAGTTTTAAAAAAATCTCTAATTGGATAGGATTGGTATCTTGAAATTCATCTACCATCAATAAGTCTAATTCTTCTTTTAAGATATTCCGAACCGACTCTTGATCTAGTAGTCTTTTGACCTGGATTTCCATATCGATATAATCGATCAGGCCGCGTTGTTTTTTGTATTGATCGTATTCGCGGAGGGCTTCAATGGCCAGGTCAAAAATCTGATGGATAAAATCCTCGATATCGGCGTGAAATTGCGGATGGCTTTCATGACTTTGGGCAAATTGAACGAGATCGACTATGTCGTCTCTACTTTTGGCACCTACCTTGAGCTTGCTAATTTTTACCCATTCGTGCCAATACAATTCCTGCCCTCGGCGGAGTCGTTCGCAAAACTGTTGTAAATCCTCCCCGGCAATGCGGGTAACTTTGGTAGCGTCTTCATTTTGTTCTAGGGCCTCGATGGTCTTTTCGATATGCTGGCGAAGCTCTTGGCTAAACGTTTCAGAACTACGATCTACTTTTTTACCTAAAAAAGCGGCAAAGGTCTCAAACGAACGTCGCTTACTGGCTTCCAAAACTTCGATGGAAAAATCGTTGGCTCTAGCCGTATCGGTCAAAAACTTAACCTCCTGTCGCCAGTCGTATCGGTCATTTTTATTTAAACCCAAACGATCGCAAAGCATCTCCATCCGCGCTACGCGATTCGCTTGTAAGATATTGGCCAGGGAAAGATTGAAGAGCAGTTGTTGATCCTCATCGGCGATGATGTCAACTTCGGGAGAAACGCCCGCTTCAAAGGCAAAGCGCCGCAGCAATTTTACCCCCAAACTATGGACCGTACCAATCAACGCATTCGTCAACTCATTAGCGGCTTCCGTCAAACCTTCTTCCAAAAGTTTTATCCTTACTCGCTCCTGTAATTCTGCCGCCGATTTGTTGGTGAAAGTAGTCGCAATGATTCCACTAGCCCGGAAGTCTCCTTTTAGTAAGGTGACCATCTCCTCCGTCAATCGATAGGTCTTTCCACTACCCGCACCTGCGGAAATAATTTTTAAATTCATAAGTTGAAATTACTAAACAATTCTCGCATGGACCAAGGAATTGCTGCTTTTACGTTTGGATTTACTCTTGGTAGGAGAACAACTAAAAATGAGCAGGATACAATTATTTAATAACAAGGCTTTTTCTTTTTAATAAAATTATTACTATATTCCTCTACAATTGAGAAAAACGAATTCCCACACGTATAATTCCAAATAACATTTCAGACTTTTCCTACGGTAGGAAAATTAGACATACTAGTTTGAGAAAGCTGTACTGGCTTGAATAAACAAACATACCCCAAAAATGGATAACAACCGTAGGATACAATTAGGTATCATCGATGATGATCGCCTGATTGTACAATTATTGAAACCGATCCTAGAAGAGGATGGTAAAATTGCCGTAAAACTCATGGCGTACAGTGGTAATGAATTTCTAGATCAATTCACTAAAGATGAATTGGAATTAGATGTAATACTACTCGATTTGAGGATGAGCAATGGCAATGGCCTAGATGTGATGAGCGCCTTACAAAAGGTCGTAACCTCTGTTAAAGTGATTGTTCTGTCGACTTACTACCGCAGGTCTTTTATCGGGCAAATGCTAAAAATCGGTGCGTCCGCCTTTTTACCCAAAGATGTTGACCAAGATGATTTAATTGCGACCATCGAAGAAGTGTACAGTAAAGGCTACAGTCTCTCGATGGAGCAGTTACAAACTGTTAGGAGACAACTTTCGGCCAAGATCCCTAAATTTCACCTTCCCCAAAAAGACAGTTTGACCAGCCGGGAGATCGAAGTCCTCCAATTGCTCTGCCAACAACTCAATACCCAAGAAATTGCCGCGGCACTTTTTATTTCCCCTAAAACGGTGGAAACCCACAAAAGTAATTTGATCTCAAAGACAGGAGTGAAAAATATGGCGGGTTTGGTAATCTATGCGATCCAAAACCGGATTGTTAACGCCAACGAATTGATCTTACTGGATCGTTGAATTGGACACGACCGAAGTGATAAAAAGAAAAAGTGAAGTGCCAAGCAATGCTGACACTTCACATGAATAACCCCAATACTAAAACGGCTATTGGGCAAGCCGTTGGTAGTATTCAGAGTCTTCTGATTTCTCCATTAGGGAGCAGCTTGAAGCATTTCAGCAATAGCGATAGCATCAGCAATCGTATCTACACTGTAGATTTGAATTACTCCCATAGTAGTTGCCGTTTGAGACAATACGTTTTGGTTGTTTTGTGCATGGACGGCGTTCTCGAACATAAGTCCGGTAGAATGCGCTGCCGTTTGGTAAACGGAACCCATAGCCATTGCCGGTGCTTCGCCCACAACTTTTACGTTGGACTGCGTTACGGCATCGGTAACTTGAGCGGATACTGTTGACATAATGATTGGAGTTTATGAAGACTGTCGGGCTAGCGTACAAGCTAAACAACAATCTTCTGGGGTGAATGAATTTCTAGGTGTTGGACCACTAGGGCCGGAATCAAACCCGAATCTAGGACTTGGTTTAGACCTGGAATCAGGGGTATGTTCCCTGTTAAATTTTCATGGGGTACGAGTAATCATATCGGCGATGGAAGCAGCATTGGCCAGGGTATCCGAGCTATATACTTGTATCACGCCTTGAGTTGTACCGGATAGCGATAGCTGGAATTGATTATGCTGAGAATGGACACTGTTGTGGTACATGATTCCGTTGGCATGAGCCGCGTTCATATAATTAAAAGCCATCGCCATGGCCGGAGCTTCTGCAACGACCTTCATATTGGTCATAGCAACAGCTTCTATAATGGGGTTTCCAAATTCTGACATAGTGAATAAAGAGTTTTAGGAAGACTATTTAGCCCGTTGGCCAATGCTAATCTTCTGAGGTGAATGAATGATTTGCGATTGGTGCTTAAATTCTATGATGGCGTTCGTCTGAATTTCTTCATCATGGCCTTTGCTTTAGCCACGGCATCCGCTTGATGAGTTTGTATAACACCTTTGGTAGCAGTTGCTTGTTCGAGTATCGATTGATGATGTTGGGAATGGGCGTTGTTGTTGAACATCATTCCGTTGGCCTGACTGGCATTCAGGTAATTGAAGGCCTGGGCCATGGCCGGAGCTTCCGAAATTACCTTCATATTGGTATAGGTAGTTGCCGCTATTATGTTAAGAAAATCATCGGAAGAACGCTCTTGCTCTGGTCTCTCATGGCGAGGTCTTTCTTCATGGTGAGGTCTTTCAGGCTCGGGGCAATCGGGCTCTGGCATTTCCTGACACCATTCCATGATACTATTGCATCGTTCAAAAATATCAATACTGCCCTGACCAGCTACCTCACAATGTTCGATCGATTTTTCTAAAATCCTGATCGTAGATTCGGCCTCCCCATTCAACTCGAAACATTTCCTTATGGCTGCGTAGCATTCTCTAACTGCTCTGATGGCTCCTAGAGTGACTTTGGCCGAATGAACTATCGTTTGGCGGGCGACTTTACAATCATCGGTTTCCGTTTCGAAAATGGCCATTATTTTATAACACTCTTCCTTTGCCTTTTCACAAGTATCAATAGCGGCCGATATTTCAGGAATCGGATCAAATTGATGCTGATTCCTGGCTTCGACACATTTTTCTATAGCCCGGTCAAATTCTTCAATAGAAGAATTGCAGATAGTTATTATGGTGTTGAAATCAATGCTGGTATTTACCATAGCGATTAAGGGGTTTTAAAAGAGAATAAAAAATAGGCCCAAGCTCGTTTTGGGCTGCTAGAGTCGTCCTCATTATGGTGCGGCTTGCAACATCTCGGCGATGGAAATGGCATCGGCTATGGTATCGACGCTATAAATTTGCATGACTCCCATGGAGGTTGCGGTTTGGGATAATATATTTTGGTTGTTTTGGGCGGTGACGGCATTGGCGAACATTAGTCCGGTGGAATGGGCTGCGGTTTGATAAAGTGAACCCATCGCCATGGCTGGAGCATCGGCCACCACTTGTACATTGGTTTGGGTGATGGCATCGGTTATTTGTGCTGATACTGTAGACATAAGAAAAAGTGTTTTAGGGGATTGGTAAATATTGCATTTACCAAATTCCGGGGTTAGTAATTATGGTGGCTTGCCAGATTAAGTTCGTTTGTAGCGACTGCGTGGACGACGCAGTTTATTTAATCTCGATTGTTCAATATTGCCTAGTCGGGCCTTGAGCATATTTTGTACTTGCTGAGTAAATTGTTGATTCGGAGAACCTTGTTGCTGTTGTGTTTTGATATTTTCCGCTTCTTCTTTTTGCTGGAGCGCAGCTTCCTGGATCTTCTCTAGCAAGGGTTTTATTTTCTCCATCACGGCCTTGATTACCAAAGGCGTGGCTTGGGCCACTAGTGTATCTAATTGCGCTGGTTCATCGGCATTGACTACCTCTTGGATTACTTCTTCTACCACTGCATCTTCGATGGGTAGCTCAAGGGCTTGGCCACAATGAGGGCAGGTATGTTGATTGGACATAGTATTGGGGGTTAGGGGTTAATTCCGATTAGGAGGTTGAGTTGCTAATAGCATTAGTGCTTCTGCTGCATCTCGTTCGTCTTGTGCTTGCTGCTGTTGTCGTTCTTCTTGTTGTATATTATCAAACTCTAGTATAGCCCCAAGTAGCGTAGCTCCTAAGCTGAGTCCGGTAACTATTCCCGAACCAGTGGTAACCGTTTCTACGATGGCAGCTGAAATAGAGAAAATTAATGCTAAACCAAGTATTTTACGTTTTGTTGCTGGATCTAAATTAAGATCAAAGGCGACATTTGACTGAATCTCAGTGTTGGTTTCAGGACTAGGGGTAATTGACATCACTAGCGAGGCAAAATTAGCTACTAAATTAGCGCCACTAAATTCTAGGTTGTTTTTAAGCGTGACAACTTGGGCTTCTGTCGTATTCTCTAAGGTTACCTCCGTTTTGTGAGTTTGATAAAGCGGTTCCCCAGCATTGGACGGAGTCAATGTTACATTCAATTTAACTACATTATTAAGTGGAATATTGACGGTGAGCAATTCCGAATTTGTATCGACAATTATATCTTTTACTCTAAGAAAAGGAAGAATGCGAACATTGCAATAAATTTGCTTTAACACGTTGATTTCCTTCATCATTATGATGGCAATGCCTGGACTCCCTAACCTTGGCTCAATTAGATAGCTGTTATTTTGATAATCTTCCTTGCCTTTCACTACGACTTTACGAATATGCGGGGTAATGTTAGGGTTGGCAATTTGTAAGGTGAAAACCGACATGGCATCAGGATTCCCCGTATTGCCAAGATGACCAAGATTACTATAGAACAGTTGATTACCTTGCTCATCATAAGTTTCTTTATTCTCTTTTAAAAATACTCGGTTGAGCATTTCAGCAGTACTAGGCAGGCCAAAAACCTTCGCAGGTTTAAAAGTATTGGCATAGTCAGTGGTATTGGTTGCCATGGTCCTTTTTGTTTTTCTAGTTGCCATTTGAATTAAAATTATCGGGGTTACGGATTGTTATATTTACTGAAAAACCTAGATCCCACATTTAATCAATGTCTTCTTCTACTTCCTCTTCCTCATTATCTTCTTCTTCGGTCTCCTGTTGATCCTTGGGGGTACTTTTTATTGCTGCTTGAGCAGGAGTTGGACTGGCAGCTCCGCCTTCAAAACCACTCACTATCCCACTGGCGGCAGTTCCGATAGCAGTGGCGTACAAGGGAAGCTTGTCCATAAAACCTTCAATTTGAGTTAAAGCTATTTCTCCATTAGGATTGCCCTCCAAAATCATCGCGATGGCTTTGGCTGCGGCCAAGGTGAGGAACTGCTCATTGCCTTGTAAAAAACTGCGCATATCCTGGATCATCATCGCCGCAGCTTGATCTGCCATAAGCTTGGCCGTTCCTTGCATGGGCTTTACATCGGGCTGTAAGACATGAGTTTCTACAAACTCAATCGCATTTTGCACCTGTTGCATGCCCGGAGTAGGGGTAAAGTCAGTAGTAGTTGTAGCGGGAGTCATTTCTGGTTCCATCGGTCATCCTTATTTAATTAACCTTTAATCATGCTAATGGCCTCGGCCACGATGACGGGGTTCAATTGATTTAAATTTTGTTGATTGGAGGCCGCATTTTGCATCGTTATACCATTAGCCTGGGTCGCTATCTGGTAAAGCATGGCCATGGCCTGCGAAGGCGCTTCGGCTACTACTTTGACGTTGGTTTGCGTTACGGCATCAGTAATTTGCCCATTTACGGTGTCTGCCATTTTAGATTGATTTAGGGTTATACATTGTCCCAGGATTGGGGTGCTGGGTACGTCACAAATATGGGGAAATCGGTCAGGGAATAACTCAGGGGATTCCCTGAGTTATTAAAAATCAGGAATATCCGTAGTGCGCTCAGCAGTAGTGGTTTGGAAGCAAAAAGAGCAGTGGTAGGCTATGTTATTAGCTGCAAAAGTGAGGCCAATAAAAAGGAAGCTTAAAGGCAGGGGCCTTTAGCTATTGGGGAAACTATCGTT
>SPJL01020922.1_pt1 | contig 20572 bp, 14 predicted proteins | sample 3741751 | NCBI WGS metagenome assembly SPJL01 (sample SAMN10925998, study PRJNA522277) | cold seep metagenome | isolation source: Elba SIP-enriched marine methane seep metagenome, extraction at timepoint T3 | place: Italy: coast of Elba, Mediterranean Sea | reverse complement strand
GGCGCCGACATCTTCTCGACCCTGTTGGATAGCCTTGGCGATGTCGCGATCCTGTTCCTGGGCGGCTGGTTCGTGATGCAGGGAAAGATGACAATCGGCGATATGGTCGCCTTTCAGGCATTTGCCAACGGGGTGCAGGGACCGATCAATTCGTTGATCGGAACATGGGATGAAATCCAGGAAGTCAAAATCGCCGTCGAGCGGATGAACGATGTACTGGAGAAAGAGCCGGAATTCCCCGACGAAGACAAAGCGGAAGAAGAGCTGGCGGATAAGATTGAACTGCCGCGACTGCGTGGCGGGATTGAGTTCGACAATGTCACCTTCCGGTATGAACCGGACGATCCCAACAATGTCATTCAGGCGCTGAACCTTACGATAGAGCCTGGCCAGAAGGTCGCCTTTGTTGGCACCAGCGGCTGTGGCAAATCAACCATTATCAAGCTGCTCTATGGCTTCTACCCAACCAGCAGCGGACGCATCAGGGTTGATGGGTTTGATCAGAAGGAGGTGACCCTCAAGTCACTGCGCCGGCAGATCGCGATGGTCCCGCAATCCAGCTTGATGCTGCGAGCGTCGGTGCGCGACAATATCGCAATGGCGCGCGCGAACGCGACGTTGGAGGAAATCATTGAAGCCGCCGAATTGGCACAGGCGCATGACTTCATTTCCAAAATGCCCGGCGGTTACGATGCGAAAGTGGAAGAGCAAGGCTCCAATCTTTCTGGCGGCCAACGGCAGCGTATCTGCCTTGCCCGCGCCTTCCTTCAACGATCCGCCATTCTCGTCCTGGATGAGGCAACCTCGGCGCTCGATGTAGAAACCGAACGCGTCATCATGGAGAACATCCGGGGCAGGTTCACCGGTCAAACCGTGTTAATGATTGCCCACCGCCTCTCCACAATTCGATCTGCTGACAAGATCGTCGTCTTGAACGGCGGCCTAGTCGCCGAATCTGGCACTCATGACGAGCTCATGGAGTTAAAGGGCCTGTATTATACGCTTGCCGGTCGTCAGCAATCGGCAGAATAAAAAGAGCATGACGACTTTTTAAAAAGCTGCGGACCCCGCGGTGAAGTCAACTGCTTTCATTCTGACCCAGACACAGTTCTAAACCAAACACTGGCCGTTTCGGACTCAAACGGATAAACCACCCACCATGACTGACACGCGTTCTCAACAGACAGGCGATACCGCCAGTGACATTGCGAAGGGCAACTGGGTTGACCGGTGGCTGCCTCGACCGTTGCGGCCCTATGCGCGGCTCGCGCGACTTGATAGGCCAATCGGGACATGGTTGTTGTTGCTGCCCTGTTGGTGGGGACTGGGGATCGCGTTGGGTGCGCTTGAAGGGGCACCGACCTCTGACGACTATCTTTATGCCTTGTTGCTCGCCATTTGTATGGGGGTGGGCGCCATTGTGATGCGGGGCGCTGGCTGCACCTGGAACGATATCACGGACCGCCACTATGACTGCCTGGTGGCACGAACCGCGTCACGACCGATCCCGTCGGGAGAAGTCTCTGTCGGTCAGGCACTCAGCTTCATTTTGCTGCTAGCCGCGGTAGGGCTTGGCATGCTGCTGCCCTTCCCGCCTGTCGCTGTTATGACCGCAGTCGCATCCTTACTGCTGGTCGCGATTTATCCATTTATGAAGCGGATTACCTATTTTCCGCAGGCATGGTTGGGATTGACCTTCAATTGGGGGATCTGGGTTGCCTGGGCGGCGTTGAAGCCGGAGGCGCTACAAGCCGGCGATGTCCTCATTCCAGCGATACTCTATGCGGCGGGAATCTCCTGGACGCTCGGCTATGACACGATCTATGCGCATCAGGACAAGGACGATGATGCATTGATCGGGGTAAAGTCTACCGCCCTAAAGTTCGGGAAGGCGTCCCGTGGCTGGATCGCGTTCTTCTATGCGTTGACCTTAACCCTAATCGGCACTGCCGCGCATCTGGCAGGGCTCGGTTGGCCGGTTTGGGTTGGGCTGGGCCTGACTGGTTTGCATTTCCTGTGGCAAGTGTGGCGGATCGACTTCGACGATGCCAAGGACTGCTTACGTTTCTTCAAATCGAACCGAGACGCCGGCTTGATCGTCACGCTCGCGCTTCTCGCCGGTGCGGCAATTCACTAAGTAAAAATCACTAAGCGGAGAACCAGCAATGTGGGATGACGCCGATGGCGAAGAAGACCTGCACGAAATGCTGCCAGGCGCCTCATTAATTGAGGACAGTACCCGGATTGAGGCCCCACGGCTTGTGCCCGAAATCGAGCTTCATCTCGCCGCCGATGACCTGCCCTTGTTCCGCATGGGGGAGGACGAGTTGGAAGCAGCCGGTCTGGGCACGCCCTATTGGGCCTTCGCCTGGGCAGGAGGACAAGCCCTCGCGCGATACATCCTGGATACGCCATCCGTCGTTCGGGGGCGGCGGGTCCTCGACCTCGGTGCAGGCTCCGGTTTAGTCGCGATTGCCGCGGCTAAGGCAGGGGCTTTCGACGTGACCGCCAATGACATCGACCCGATGGCCGCTGAGGCAATGCAACTGAATGCGGATTTGAATGGCGTTTACCTGGATATCGTGGCGGAGGATTTGGTCGGATCCGTTAACGCCTGGGACACGGTCCTTGTCGGTGACGTCTTTTATGATGCGGAGATCACCGGGCTTATACTCCCGTGGCTTAAGTCCTTGGTGGCAGATGGTGCTGAGGTCTTGGTCGGTGACCCTGGACGCTTTTATCTTCCAAAGCTCGGATTACAGCGTATCGCGTCCTATCACGCCCCAACGACAAGCCTGATGGAAGACAGTGATCTGCGAAACGCGGGTGTTTGGCGGTTTCAGGACATATAATTATTCATTAGAATATTCCTTGACATATTTTTAAAAAACACCTATTGCTCTCCATTAATATTCTTTGGAATGTATATGGAGGAAACAATGCTAACTTCTCGCCGACGTTTACTGCGCATGATTGGTGGATCCGGTGCCTTGCTCGGCGCTTCCGCTGTCGGGCTAACCCAATGCGACACCATGCCGTCTTCTGCCATCGCCCCTTGGACCGAGCCGGGGCATGACCGGCAAGATGTGCGCGAAAGGGCTCTGGCCCATGCACTCCTGGCGCCCAATCCTCATAATCTCCAGCCCTGGATCGCAGATTTGAGAGATAAAGACGCGATCACCTTGCTTTGGGATGCCTCTCGCACCCTGCCGGAAACCGATCCCTATGGCCGACAAATCCTCATCGGTTTCGGAACCTTCATCGAGCTTCTTGATATCGCGTTGCGGCAACGTGGCTACCGGGCGGACATCACCCTCTTGCCGGAGGGAATGCCGGGGCCGGATGCCGATGTTTCAGCCCTGCCGGCACAACCTGTCGCGCGGATCAAGATCGCGAAAGATAAAACGATATCTCCCGACCCTCTATTCAACGCAATCCCAGCGCGTCGATCCTGCAAGGAGCCCTATGATCTAGACAAGCCGCTCCTCCCGTCCCACGAGGCGGATCTTAGAGCTTCCCATATCGACACAACAATTTCATTGAACATCGCAAAGGACGGGCCGCTTCCTGACCGGCTCCGCAATCTGACGCGGGATGCCATGGCGCTGGAGATGCAGACACCACGCATGTTGAAGGAAAGTATCGACCTGACCCGGGTCGGCGCAGAGGAGATCGCCGTAAACCCTGACGGCATCGACCTTCATGGTCCGATGTTCTGGTGGTTGAAACGCTTCGGCATCATGACGCGGGACAAAGCAATGCAGCCCGGGACAATGGCCTATCAAGGCGGGATCGACTATGCCCTGGGCTGGGCAGGGGCGACGCCATCCTTCGGGTGGATCGCGACAGAGGGCAATAGCCGCGCGCAGCAAATCGCCGCTGGACGCGCCTATGTCCGCCTCAATCTCCGCGCGACGGCACAGGGTGTCGCGATGCATCCAGTCAGCCAACTGCTGCAAGAGTATCCGGAGATGTCAGAGCTCCAACAGCAATTCCGAACCGCTGTCGGGGCCAAGCCAGGCACAACGATTCAGATGTTGTTCCGCCTCGGTTATGCGGATCAATCGGCACCGTCCCCGCGCAGACCTCTCGACAGCATCATCCGAACCTGATTCTATCAGGCTCATGGAACCATCAGATAAAGCAGCCCTGGGCTATCGGATCATCAACTGGGTCGGCATCATCGAGCAGCTGGCCCGAACGAAGGCGAGCCGAAGTATCGCGGATATCGACTTGCCTTGGCCGCATTTCGTCATGCTGAACCACTTCAGCCATCGCGCAGAAGAGGGGAAGACCGTGACAGAGGTTGCCCGCGCCATGCAGCAACAGCAGCCCGGTGTCACAAAAACCTTGAAGGCAATGGTTGAAGCCGGGTTGTTACGCATCGCACCCGACCCATCGGATGGGCGGATCAAACGCCATTTTCTGACGGAGCGGGGGCGGTCCCAACATAGTGCCGGGATTGCCCGCCTCGCGCCCCTTATAGAGACGCTTTATGAAGACTGGTCGATTGAGGATATGACAGGACTGTATCGGCAGCTCGACATCCTGAAAAGGTGGTTGGACGAAAACCGCTAAAGATCATCAGCCTTTACGACTTCGTAGGGAAACCCAAAGGGGATCGCATCGCTGGAAATCACCTCCACCATCCGGTCGCGATACTCACCATCGTCGATGCAGCGCAGGATGAATTCATCCAGCCCTTCCAGTGCCTTGGACTTTTTATGCATGAATTCCAGGGCACCCGCCGTATCGGCCTGCGGATAGCGTCGGTTCATTGCCGGCACGGCACTCATGGCGAGCGGCACCTTGTTACAGCTCAAATGCCCTCTATTCCCAACATAGGCGTGGATCGTTCCAATCCGACGACCATCCTCCAACAGTACGCGTACACTCTTCAGAGCGGCGAAGACATAATTGGCCGCTCTGATCTCTGTCTCGTGCATGATCTCCAACTGCTCATCTGTCAGCCAATTGAGCCATAGTTCAATCTGTGTCCCCGGTGACACCTGCAACATGGCCGGCGCTGCGCCGTAATTGGTGATATGTGAGGAGTAAACGATATCAAAATTGAACAGGCGTGCTTTTTGGACCGGCACTTCATGCGCTGCATCATGTCCGAATTTTTGTTTCAAGCGCTCCGGCGCCCGGTTCGACCCAATCGCGAGTACAGGCGTACGCCCCGCGATAGAACCTGGATCAAAGGCCTTAATACCATCAACATGATAGATATAGGACCGCTCCGGCGCCTCATAGGGATAGGCGCGGGCCCAAGCAAGGCGGGCGGCATCGTCAGTCGTGTTCATAGCTTTTCAATCCTGAACCGGGCATAGGCGTCATCGACGGTTGCCATGGCACGTTCCCGCCATTTCTCCTGCGCCGCCTCATAGGCCTCGAACGGGCCATATCGTTCTTCGACACCGCCATCCGCGATCTCATGAAAGTCGGTACCCGAATAGACGCCACCGATCACCCAATGTTCGACATGGCTATCCCGCTCGATGGAAAACCGCGCGAAGGCCTCGTCGACCGTTTCCATCGCCTTCGCACGCCAGACCGCCTTGGCCTGATCATAGGCATGGAAAGGACCCAGGCGGGCTTCTTTCTCACCGGGTTCGATTTCCGAAAAACTGGTGTCGGTGTAGCGTCCGCCGACCACCCAATAGATCTCTGACATCTCCGCCACCCTCCTGATAGCTTGACCGGCTTCCGGTTTAGAGCATATTCGCCGACGGTGAAAGATGACGGCCCGTCGCACAGTGGCCGAAGCAAGGACGGTGTTTGCTATGCCTTACGGATCAATGCGGGACTTCATCGCACGGTTGGAGCAGGAAGGGCGGCTTTACAGAGTATCCGCCCCGGTCAGCCCGTATCTTGAGATGACGGAGATCCAAACCAGGCTTTTGGCAGAGCGCGGGCCGGCGGTTCTGTTCGAGAATCCTGTTCATCCGGACGGCACGCCGCATGAAATGCCGGTACTTGTGAACCTGTTCGGATCCGTGGAGCGTGTTGCCTGGGGTATGGACCGGGAGCCCGACCAGCTGCGGGAGGTGGGGGAGACACTGGCCTTCCTACGCCAACCCGAACCGCCGGGCGGGATCAAGGAAGCGCTGGAGATGCTGCCGCTTGTGAAACAGGTCTTTGCCATGAAGCCGAAGACCGTATCCCGCGCGCCCTGTCAGGAAGTGGTGCTGCAAGGGGACGATATCGATCTCTCACGCCTGCCGATACAAACCTGCTGGCCAGGTGAGCCCGCCCCCCTGATCACCTGGCCCTTGGTCGTAACCCAGGGCCCCAATCCGAAGGGCGACAAGGCCGACGCCTTCAACCTGGGCATCTACCGCATGCAGGTGACGGGGCGGGACAGCACCATCATGCGGTGGCTGAAACATCGAGGCGGCGCACAGCATCACGCGCGCTGGAAAAACTCGCGACCCGATCCATTGCCTGCAGCAGCCGTGATCGGTGCCGATCCGGGCACCATCCTTGCCGCCGTCACGCCGGTCCCGGATACGCTGTCCGAGTATCAATTTGCCGGCCTGCTGCGCGGAAAGAAGGCTGAGCTGGTCGATTGTAAGACTGTCCCACTGAAAGTCCCCGCCGAGGCAGAAATCGTCTTGGAAGGCCATGTCATGCTGGACGAATATGCGGATGAAGGACCCTATGGCGATCACACCGGTTACTATAACTCCGTAGAGCCCTTCCCGGTTTTTCGCGTTTCGGCAATCACCATGCGCAAGAACCCAATCTATCTTTCGACCTTCACCAGCCGCCCGCCGGATGAACCCTCGATCCTGGGGGAAGCGCTGAATGAAGTCTTCATCCCCCTGCTTCAGCAGCAATTCCCAGAGATCGTGGATTTCTGGCTGCCGCCGGAAGGTTGTTCCTACCGGATCGCGGTCATCTCCATGAAGAAGGCCTATCCGGGGCATGCCAAGCGGGTGATGATGGGGGCGTGGTCCTATCTGCGCCAGTTCATGTATACGAAATGGCTAATTGTCGTGGATGACGATATCAACGCGCGGGATTGGAAGGATGTGATGTGGGCCCTGTCGACACGCATGGATCCAGCCCGTGATATCACCATGATTGAGAACACGCCGATCGATTATCTCGACTTCGCCAGCCCGGAAAGTGGCCTTGGCTCCAAGATCGGACTGGACGCCACCAATAAATGGCCGCCAGAAACCAAGCGGGAATGGGGCACCAAGATCGCGATGGATCAAGAGGTGGTCGACAAGATCGACCGCATGTGGGGAGAGCTCGGCCTTCCCGGCGCCGGAAAGAGCATTTGGTAACGGCTATTCAGCCAGTTCTTCAGCCAGATGTTCATATACATATTCAGATAAATGCGGGTTCAGGCGTTTCGGACTTCGATATGTTGGATATGTCCATCATGAATGATCACGTATTCGACGCCGTCAAACTGTAGCTCTTCCCCCTCATGTGTGCCGGCTGAGAAGGTAAAGGTGAAGCGGACGACGCCGGGTCGTTCCTCATCAATACTATGAACGTCCCAGTTCAGCGTGGCGAAGCGCGTGTGGAAGGCGGTCTGCATCTCCAGTATCGCCTCGACACCCAGATAAACCCCGGTATTCGCGGAGCTATAGGTCGTGCTATCCCTCATCATCGCACGGATGCCCGCCATATCGCTTTTGTTCGACAGCGAAAAATACTGTTTGGCCAGCGCGACTGCCGGTGAATCGGTCGATAGGCTTTCAAGGGCGGACAAAATTGCTCTCCTGATCTGATCTACGTCCGGGCTTCAAGCCTGCCGGGAAGGGAAGCGCCAGACTGCGCCAATGGCAATGATACATAACAGGCCCGCCATGCCCAGCGCGGCGACATACCCACCCGTTCCTTCATAAACGACGCCAGCGACCCAGGGCGCGCATAAGCCAGCGGCACCCCAGGCAGTGAAGACTCTGCCATAGACCCCGACGCCCACTGTCGCACCAAAAGCGGCGGAAATCGCGGCGGGATAAGCAGCGATGATGGCGCCATAGGCAAAGCCGATCACCCCCAGTGCTGTCAGTATCATGATCAGTCCCTCCCCAACCGTTAAGGCCAGCAAGCCTATGCTCGTCGCCAGGATGGAAAGAAGCAGGGGCATTCTTGCCGCCATACGGTCCACGGCGTAGCCCCCGCAGAGGCTTCCCACCGTATTTGCTGCGGCGATGACAATGGGTCCCGCTAACACAGCCTCATCGGAAAGACCGGCAGCCCGGGCGATGCCGCTGGCATGGCCGATTGCCATCAACCCGGCGGCAACAGCCCCACCATAGCCAATCCAAAGGCGGATCAGGCCTGACTTCCCCTCCGGCAATCCATTTGGCTGGTCTGTGGGCGAAGAGACAAAATTGCATCCGGACCAGGCAAACAGAATGGCCGCAACCGGTCCGACAACTGCCAAGGCCACCGCCAGTCCTAAAAAACCGCCGGTGGGACCGAAAGCCTCGATAAGCAACGACAACGGTATCGGTCCCAACGCCGCGCCTAGACCATAGGCCGCGGTAATCACCCCCATGGCAATTCCGGCGATGCCCGGGTTCGCCTGCGCACAGAACTGCAGCGAGAACCCATACCCGAGACCGTTTGCTATTCCGAACACAAGACCGAAGCCGATCCAGACCATCGACAGGCTGCCGGCATAGCCAGCAATGGACAGGCCTGCGATGCCCAACAGCGACAGCAGGATCACAAGCCGTGCCGCGCTCAACCGGGGAAATATCATGCCGCCGGATAGGACCGAGATCGTAATGCAAACCAGGGCTAGCGAGTAACACAAGCTGACCGCGCCGCGCGGTTCCCCGAAGGCTGCCTCCAACGGCTCAAGGAAGACAGAGAACGCGTGTACTGTCCCCAGGACGAGCATCAACAACACGCCGCCGGCGAGTGCCGCGACCCCGTTTCTTGTCATGCTCGTCTGGCTAACCATTGCATCCCTTCCTTTGAGCCGAACCATAGCCGCTTCACGGCCACCTGTCGCCGCAAGGAGGTTATCCGCGCATTAGATTTTTTTTATTGGGGCAGAGGCCGGCGCAGTGCTAGGTTCGCCGCCATGACCGCTATACCTGCTGATACTCCAAAACGAGACAGGCTGCCACATTGGTTGAGCTTCGGCCATCTGTGCATCGATTGGCCTTTTGGCGCCGTCTATCTGATCGCGCCTGCGATTGCTGCTGACCTGGGATTGAGTGCGCCCCAAGTCGGGTTGTTGCTCACCATGCAGAGTCTGGGTGGCGCAATCGCCTATCTGCCGGCCGGGATCTTGGCGGACCGGGTTTCCGACCGGGGACGATGGATCGCCGTGACGTTCTTCTGGGTGGTCATGGGCTATTTGTTTGCCAGCATGTCAGAAGGTTTCTGGTTCCTTGGGCTTATGATGGCGATCGCCTGTATGGGTGATGCGGCCTGGCATCCGATGGCGACGGGTATCTTGACCCGCGCGGCACCGAATGCGAGAGCCAGGGTCCTCGGTATCCACGCAATTGGCGGCACACTTTCCGGTGTCGCGGCCCCCTTGGTGGCCGGTTACACTCTCACCTTCTTCGATTGGCGCACTGCCTTACAAATCTCCGTCGCACCGACGCTGGTGATGGGGCTGCTGTTCCTGTTCTTCATTGCCCGCATGGTCCCAAAGGTCGAAGCACGATCTGGCGCAGCATTGGATTTGAAAGGCATCGCAAAGGACTGGTTCAGCCGGCGCGGCGTCATGTTGATGGTGACGATGGTTCTCTACAACCTCGCCATGACCGGTGCGGTTGCGATGACGCCCCTTTTCTTACGGCAGACCAAGGGACTGGATATCTGGGACACCAGTCTCATCTATTCCGGCACAATCTTGGTCGGCGCCTTATCCCAGCCCATGGTTGGCAAGATATCCGATGTCGTCGGTCGGTACCCGGTTGTGGTGGTCGGCTGCTCAATTGCAGCAGGCGGCGCTTTCCTTGTCGTCGTCGCGGACGATCTGATCGCGACGATCATCGGGCTCACCATGATCATCGCGGCCTTGGAAGGTATCAGATCCGCTGTTCTCGCCTCCGCCGTTGATCTTTCCGGCCGTAGCGAAGGCACGACGCTGGGCACTGCCTTTATCATCCTGGATGGGGTCGGTGCGCTGGGCGCTTTCTTGGCTGGCTGGGCAGGCGCCATTGACCTGACCCACGCCTTTGTTCTGGTCGGCGTTCTGGCGGTTGGATCAGCGGTTCTGACCATGATCAGTCGCGCAGTTCTGAAATAGCGTTACTGGACTTTTCCCAAACTTGCGCCAATCTTAGGACAACACGCGTTGAGAATTCGGCGCGAACGCAATTGCGCAATGGTCAGGGAGTAAACCGATGTTCTTCACCCCACGACATAAGCTTCGCCTACCGAACGAGCAGGACGCCCTCCCCGGTCGCGCGGAGCCGGCCTTCACGGTGCCGGTAAATCATTTCGTGCTCGGCACCCGCATCCAAGCCCCTTTCCCCGAGGGTATGGAGACTGTCATCTTCGGTCTGGGCTGTTTCTGGGGCGCCGAACGTAAGTTCTGGGAACATCATGGGGTCTATTCAACCGCTGTCGGCTATGCTGGCGGATTCGGCGCCAATCCGACCTATAAAGAAGTATGCAGCGGCATGACCGGGCATAATGAGGTTGTTCTGGTCGTCTACGATCCGGCACGCGTCAGTTTTGACGACTTACTTGGCCTGTTCTGGGAATCCCACAACCCGACCCAGGGCATGCGGCAGGGCAATGATACCGGAACACAGTATCGATCCGGCATCTACGTCACATCCGAAGATCAGATGGCAACGGCCCTAGCCTCGCGCGAGCGGTATCAACAAGCCTTGAAGAAGGCCAGGGTTGGGGAGATCACAACCGAGATCCTGGACGCGCCTGAGTTCTACTATGCTGAAGACTATCACCAGCAGTACCTCGCGAAGAACCCAAGCGGTTATTGTGGGTTGGGCGGTACCGGCGTTTCTTGTCCCATCCCGACCGGCATCGCCGCAGAATAGGGCGTCGTTACGAATTCTGAAGATCTTCAATGCCACGCGGATCGAACCGACTGGCCCAGGGGGCTAACCTATCCGCGATCGCAAGTCCTTCGGTACTGAGTTGCCGCAGTAAAACTCGCACGGCATGGCGCTCGAACCGGTTGAAGTCGGCAGGGTTATAGGGTCGTTTCCCTTCAACAATGGCGTCTCGGACCCTTTGTTTCAGAGCCACGAGGCCCGCATCACCGAACCGCGTCAGGATTTTCTGAAACGCCTTGTGGATTTTTTCATCGAAAGCCGTCTGATCCTTCCCGGATGGATCGACTACCGGATTGGCAGGGAACAGGGACAAACAGGGCACTGTTCCCTCAGGTATCGGAATATTCGCAGAATGGCTGCGTCCCGCCTTCAAGAGTTCCGGCAGAATATGGGAATGGGGACCGCTGTCTGGTGTTTTGTCCTCCGGTCCCGGGATCGGACCAAAGACCTCAATCCGACCAAGGCTGGACCGGAACACACGATGCGGAGACGCCGCCAATACGGCGGCTAGCGCCGGGTTCGCGGGATCAAGGAAGGGGCGACCACGTGCAGCGCCCAAGGTCGATAGGAGCGTATGATCCCGGACGCGCACCAGGACCTCGATATGTCCTATGCCTAATCCAAGGTCGAAGAGAATACTGTCCCGGTCTGCTGAGCGAAGCGCGTCACGGTCATAGCCCAACTCCGTCAGGACACCCCGGCGTTGACGGAAAGCAGCCGCTTCCGGCAGGCAAAAAGCCACTCCATGAGACCAAAATCCAGGACGCGTCGATGGCACTTCATAGGGTGTGACTGCAACAGAAGGCGATAGGGTGACACGCAGCCCGCCCCGCTTGGTGCAGACCTCCCCGCCGTTTTCCGTTTCGCGACATTCAACCGCTTCATCCGGATCGAAGCGAAACTCACCCAAGGCCCCAATAGAGCCAAGGCCCCAACCGGCGGATGGATCTCTGAGATAGGACCAGACCAGACTGCGTATTTCCTTGTGAAGAGTCACAATGCCGTCTCGCCTCGCCCAAACACTATCCGATATGGGTCGACAAGAACCCCATCATCCGCTCCCAGGACAAGGCCGTCGCATCCGCGTTATAGACCTCGCGTGTCTGGTTGAAGAAGCCGTGTTCGGTTCCTTCATATTTGTGGATTTCAACCGGCGTCGATACCGCTTGCATATCACCTTCCAGACCAATCACCGCTTCGGGCGAGCACCAATCATCTTGAGAGGCAAAATGCGCCTGAAAAGGAACCTTCATCTCTGCCGGGTCAGCCTGTTCCTTCGGCGGAATACCGTAGAAGCAAATACCAGCATCGCATTCCGGCACCTTGACCCCTGCAATGACGGTCAGTGCTCCCCCCATGCAGAACCCCATGACGGCAGTCTTATCCGCGCCGATTCCACGCAAGTATTGAGCGGCACCGCGAACATCCTGTTCCGTCGCGCCGACCCAGTCGAGGCCGGACATCATGTGGCTTGCTTCATCGGGTTCCTGCGTCACCCGTCCCTGATAAAGATCGGGGGCCAGGGCATGGTAGCCAGCAGCCGCGAACCGATCCGCAACGCTTTGGATTTGCGGGTTCAGGCCCCACCATTCCTGGATGACAATGACGCCACCCTTCGCGTTGTCCGCTTCTGCTAGATACCCTTTAGCCGTTGAGCCATTCGGACATGTGAATTCGACCAAGCCAGACATGATGACTTCCTCCTCCCAAATCTATTGCGTAATGCACGTGGCGGGGCCGCCATCCTTAACCCTATGTGGGCCTAGTCGCCGCCCCCATCGCCACCACCGGCGAATAGATCACCATCAATGCCGCCATATTCACGGTCCTTCGCGGCGCGGCGTCCCATGATGCTGATGTCACTGTCTTCGATCGGCCGGCCGTCTTTGATCCGCTTCTTCTCTTTGGCAACCCGCGCAAGAACTCGGGGGTCCTCCAGACCTGCGGCGATAAGCTCAGCCCGCTCTTCCGCCACTTCCCCATCAAGGTCTTCGAAATCATCATCCTCACGGTCGGAAGGCTGGGACTTCGGCGGGGCAATCTTCAGGTCCGTATCGATCTCATCAATCTGGAACTGCAGCCAGACCTCGCCATAGACGAACTGACGGACAATTTCGTAATCATTGTACTCATCAATCCAGAAATCGACCCGGAAGCGGTGGAACACACCGCGTTCAAAGACTTTCAGGCCATCATATCGATAGGAGTACCGGTCCAGCCCTTCATCCAGTCCAACAAATGAGAGCGACCGACGAATCCGTTCTTCCGCGCGGTCAATCGATTCACCCACATCATCCGGGGCATGCTTGGCGGCGATAAAGAATTCAGCACTGAAGCGTACCATATTGCCGGTACTGAAGTTCTGGATCAGCGCCTCTGATACCTGTCCGTTCGGGATAGAGACGTGGAAACCATCCCGTGTCCGAAGCCGCATCGTCCGCCAGGTAATATCCATGACATTGCCGATGGTCTCATCAATCTGGACCCAGTCCCCAACCCGGAATGGCCGTTCGATGTTCAAGACAATACCGGAGAAAATATTCGCGATATTCGCCTGGACTGCCAGGCCGATGATCATCGCCAACAAACCGGATGTTGCGAGAATGCCGGTGAGTGTCTGCTCCAGCACGAAGGCCAAAACGCCAAACACTGCAAAGAGGTAGATCGCACCCGCTGCAAACAATCGCACGACATTTGGAATACGGCGCTGGGAGCGCATTTCCAGCGGCACCCAGATGAAACGCTCAAGCCCGATTGCCGCCAGACGTGCCGGGATGACCCACCACAGACTGTCCAGAACAATGACGATAATATCTGTCAGACTATCCGGCCAGTTTGACACGGAGAAATCAAGCAGGACCGCCCCGCCGGCAAGCATAAGCATCGGCCAGGCAACGACACGCATGAACAGCGTCTGGACACGCCAGAACTGCCCCCGTTCTTTCCGATCCATAATCCCGGCAACGAGGATCACCACGATGGCGAAAATACTGATATAGACCAGCCAATTCGCGGGAATCACGGCGCCCAGGTCGATCCCTTCATTCCCCAAGATAATCCCAAAGTCGATCCGCACGAAATCCGGTGTTTGCTTGCCAAATCCGACAAAGGTGGGATCACCCTCAGATGCACCGGCATAGACCTCTTGAGAGACCCAGGCCCGTTCCGGTCGCCAGCCTTCCATCGGCGCGAAGACACGGTTTCGGGTCAGATCGCTAAGCAACACATCCCCGGATCGCGGTTGCCCCAGAAGAGCGGCCAGATCAATTGTCGGCATCTCAAACCCAAGGCCGAGGAACCCGCTGTCTTCTTCCTCAACATCCTCAATCGGGTCGGCTTCGTCATTCGACACACCAACCCGCGCCAGGGCGTTATAGTTAACCAAGTTCCCGGCATCGCTGTTGACCAGTCCCATGCCCAGGACGTCGGTCACATACATCAAGTTATTCCGGCTCAGCAGTCGGTGATGGAAACCCAGACCGGCCAGCAACGTGCCATAGGGATGCGCAACATCAGAAAACTCGAGCTTGAATTGCCCATTCACCCGATAGGACCGATAGAGCATATCACCATCGATACCGCTCTTATCCGGCTCTTCCAGACGGATTGGCTCTGCCGCGTTCACAAAGACTACATCTTCCGGCTGGAAGTCACCGCGGTACCGGAACCAAATCAGGAAATCGAGTTCCAACCGGTCTTTCAGCGCTCTGACTTCTTCACCGGTCTCAACAAAGACTTCTTCAGCATTCAGAATCTGGACGCCGGTATAGACGACATTCGTCTTATACATGAACCGGTCATTCACATAGAGCACCTTGCCGGCCTTGAGCAGATCCAGATAGCCGGTGACGCCTTGCTCCAAGATTGGTTGCAACTGGGTCAAAGCCGAAACTTGGCTCGATCCGTTAAAGAGACCAATTTGAACCGAGGTTCGGTTCTCCCCATCCGGCCCGAAATAGCGCTGCCCGCCAACGGTACGCTTAGAGCGTTGTGGCGCATCATAGCGCGCAAATCCTCGCCGAACGCTGGCGCGGATTTCGCCGACATCAGTGGTTACCTCGACCTCTTCCTGCTCTTCCTCAGTGGTCCCGACCAAGCCGTCACGGATGCCATCGGCGATCATCGTCACTGCATCGAAACTATAGGCCGCCGCCCAATCCGGTACCGTGCCATAAGCGTCGATAAAGGCCGCGCGGAAATTCTGCGCAACTTCCGTTGCCGTGTCGAAAAGCAACGGAGTTGTGACCATCATACCATTGGTCATCAAGGCCGCCGAATCGCCTTTCGGCAGCAAGGACTGAACTTCACGAACGAAAGCGTCGGTTGCCATGTCGGCCAAACCAACAACGCCGTTCCGAACCCCCTTGTTCCGCAATCCGACGAGAACACGCGCGGCCTGCGCCGGTGTACCCTGGATAAAGATATGACCGGTGATTTTCTGATCTCGAAATTCCTGCCCAATGGTTTCGGCCCGGGTCAGAAGTGCATCAAGATTGTTGGGGTTGTACTGCCAGCTATTCAGCACCTTGGTTCCGAAACGCCGATAGGTCTCGTCAAAGGCTTGCGCCAGTTTCGTGCCCCGATCCGTGGAGGCGTGAATGACAGAGACGGTCTTTTGACCAACCACGTTCCGCAGATAGTTCGCGAGGAACTTCGTCTGCTCGAGATCATCAAAGACGGTAGCGAAGACCCAAGGTGCCTTTGCCGCCTCCGGACCCGCGGCAGGGGATGGCAGGATAACCGGGGTCTTGCCTTCCGAATAGGCTTTCAGCCCCGCCGCAATTTCCACTGAGCCGAAATGGCCGATGATTGCGCTCAGCTGATCATTTGCGACAAGCGCTTCCGCCGTGCTGCGGGCTTTCGCCGCCGTGCCCTCATCATCGTGGAATTCAACCGCAATCGCGCGACCGCCAATACCGCCATCAGCGTTAATGCGGTCGACCGCCAATTGTGCACCGGCCCGCATGGCGCGTCCGGTATTGGCATTTGGTCCGCTCAACGGCGCGACCAGCGCAACCCTGTAGGCGTTCTTTGTATCCAGATCCAGAACCGCAACACGAGCCAAGACGGATGCAAGAATACTTACCAACCCGATGATCAGCAGAATCACCAGGAACATATTTCGTTTGGTCATCGGCCATGAACCGAAGACCATCGACCATAATTTTTGAACCACAGGCGCCCCTACACCACAGTGAAGTCAATCGTCTCCGTTACTGTATCGGTTCCGTCAGAAATCTCCACCGTGAAACTGTCGTTTTCTCCGCTTCCATCGTGATCATATTCGAAATTATTGCCATTTAGCGTGACATTGCCATGTGTCGGCCCGCTTGTGATGGAATAAGAGACATCATCGCCATTGGCATCATTGCCCAGCAACAGGCCCTTATAGACATCATTATTGGTGATCTGGACATCGACAAGACTATCCCGTGTCGCATCCGCGACCAGCGTGCCATCCAGATTGTTAGAGGACTTGTCGAAGGCTGTTGCCCCACCGGCTTCGTCGAACTGCCAGTTTGCGACAAGGCCCGACTCGTCACCTGACAGGGTCTGGTCCATGTTCGCAGCAATATCCGATTGCGATTGCGCCTGATCCCAAATCCGAACATCGGCGACCTCACCGTCATAGGCACGCCCGGCGAAGTTATCGACACCAATCCGAAGCGGGCCGGTATTTTCGTTGGTTATCGTGATACCGCCACTCGCTTGCTCGGTTCCATTCGTATAGATGCGAGCCGTTGCGCCATCATAGGTGACAGCAACATGCGTCCATTCTCCCGCTTGAACCGTATTGGAAGCGGTCCCGATCAAGCCAACCGTCCCCCCCACGGCATCTCCTGAGGCAAACGTCAATGCGCCGTCATCAATGTGCAGACGATAGTTAAACGCATCCGCCAAACTTGGATCTGACTTGTCGAGCAATGTGAAGAAGCCCGTAACATTGTCCGGATTGATCCACATCTCAAAGGTAAAGCTATCCGCATTCCCGAAATCGAGAAGATCGTTATCGGCAATACTCAATGAATCACCGTCCCCATCAAAGGCCAACGCATTGGCGTCTTCCGGCAGGGTCGGTGCGTCATTCACCGTGATCGCAATCGTCTGAGTGGTGGTCGCGCCACCGCTGTCCGTTGCACGCACCGTGAAGCTGTCGCTACCGCTGAAGCCATTATTCGGCTGATATCGGTAAGAGCCTTCATTGGCATTGAACTCAAGCGTGCCGTTTGTCGGTTGGGTCTCAATGGCCAGGACAATCGTATCTCCACTCGGATCGGACGCAGATACGACCCCTTCCAGCGCAACCCCTTCCCTTGTGTCCAGACTGGTCGAGAAGACAGGCAGCCCATCATCAGAGAAGGTAACCCCGGTGCCGAGCGTCGCATCATTACCACCTGCCCGGTCCGTCGCGGCAGACCCGCCATTCGGCTGATCGAAGTCCCAGTAATGGGCGAGGCCTTCACTCGGCACGGCTACTGCAATCGCGAAGGTGGAGGCAATCTCAGCAGCGGTACGGGCCTGATTCCAGATCCGCACTTCATCAACCTTGCCATTCAGTCGGCCATCGGTCGTTCCATCAAGGTCATCACCGATCCGGATTTGCGAACTAACCCCATAGCTATCGATAGAACCATCCTGAGCCTTCGTCGCGGTTTCAGCCTGACCATCGACATAGAGCGTCAGTTCGCCGCCAGCGACGCTATCATCGAAGCTGAAGCCGACATGGTGATACTGACCATCATTGATGATTGTCGAGCCGACATATTCCTTAAGCGCGCCATTATCGCCGCGAATAAAGACACGAAGCTCCCCAGAGGAATTAATCTGCATTTCGAAGAACGGATCACTCGAGCTCGCCGCATCGTGCGAGACAATACCCTTCCCGCTATCCGTGGAATTGATCCAGGCCTCGACCATGAACTCACCGCCGGTATTGACACCGCTTTGCGTAATGATTGCAGTCCCGCTATCAACGATTTCCACCGCGCGGCCAAGGACACCGATTTCCAGCGGCGTCTGATCGACGACCGTCGCATCATCCGTGCTGACAGCAGTTGTATTTCCAAGGTGACCGTCATTGCCATTACCGCTCAAGTCTTCAATGACTTGGCCATTCGTCTGAGCGGCGGAGAAGTGAAGCTGCAGGCCATCGCTGACCGCCTGCGGGCTGTCACTAAAGACTTGCAGTATCTCATCCGCGTCCAGCGCGCGGTTGTAGAACGCCATATCTTCCGAGGCGCCTTCATGATAACGCGATGCCGAGCCCGGATCATCCCCAAACCGGATATTGCCGACAGTGCCAATCGTCGGCGCACCGCTACCGACATTGTAATCGGATTCCACCGCGACACCGTTGATATAGAAGGTCGGCTGGTTCGACAGGTCATAGGTGACCGCGATATGCATCCATTCACCTTCGGTCAGGACCGGGGACGATGTCGTGAATTGAGCGCCGTTCATCGCAAGACGAAGACGGCCTTGCTCCCACTCCTCGACGAAGAAACGTGTCGACGTTCCAGACTCGTTCAGGCCCGCCGCGAAGGTCTGCAAATGGTTGCCGGAGCTGAACACCGGCGACGTATCGTCCATCCGCACCCAGCTTGTGTAACTGAACCCGGTGGAGAAATCGATGCCGGTCGCATCGGCTTCAAGCATATCGTTCGAGCCATCGAACTCGAAATAGGCGCCCTCAATCGGATCAGCGACGGTTCGCAATTCCGGTTCGCCCGCATCATCGCCGGTCGAGGTGCCATATGTTGCGTGGTTCCCATTACCGGATAGATCTTCAATCTGACCATTTTGAACATCAGAGAAGTCCCAATAACCGGCCAGATTGGCTTCGCCCACCGGATTCGCCAGATCGGGCTGATAGTTATCCGCAATTTGTTGATCCGTCCTCGCCGTATCCCAGACCCGAATTTCGCCGATATCGCCGTCAAAAGCCTGCACATCATTAAACGCGCCAATCCGGATTCCGGTCTCGAGCGAACTCGCCGTATCGACGATCGAGCCTGTGATACCCGTATAGTGACTGTCCACCGCGCCGTCCACATAGAGGGTAATCGTGCTCGCGGCGTCATCGAAAACAGCGGCGATGTGATGCCACTCGCCATCCGCGACGACGGCGTTTGACGTCGCACCACGCACCTGGCCTCCGCCTGTATCGAGTTGACCCGGATTCCGAAGGTCATCGGACCGGAAATGGAACTTTCCGCCCGCACCGCTCTCATTGCTTGGGCTTAACGCAAGACCATAGTCATTACCGCCCGCACCGGCGATGTTTATGAATATGCGGCTGAACAACGTGCTCGTATCTTCCGTACGAATCCAGGCTTCTAGTGTCACGCTCTCATTCGTAATCGAAAGTTCACCCGTGTCCGTAACATTCAAGCGGTCAACGGTGCCATCGGTCCGTGCCGTGTTCAGACCGCCATCAAAGATCGCATAGGTATCAACCGGCGAGACCTCGGTCTGCCCCAAATACCCATCATTGCCATTGGCACTCAAATCCTTGACCGTGCCGCCATCGATATCATCAAAGGTCCAGTTGCCCACCAGCGTTGACTCGCCTGCCGGGTTGGAAAGCGGTGCGTTCAGATTGTCTTGGATTTCTTGCGCCGTCCGAGCTTCCGACCAGATGCGGACATCATCCATCATGCCTTCAAAGGTTCGGCCTGCGACGACATCCTGGCCCAAGGTGACATCACCTGTATTGGCCGTGCCTAGGGACCACGTCGTAGATTGGCCGCCGACGGTCAGTTCTTGAGGCTGCCCGTCCTTAAGGATCGACACATTGGTGCCATCAAAGCTGAAAGCAACATGCGCCCATTCGCCCGGCGTAATCACGCCAGCCACGGTATCCACGCCGCCACCTTCTGGGGTAAAGATCGAGATAGCACCATTCTGCAACAAATGAATCCGGAAGGCGGGCGCGTCCGAGTTATCGCGTGGGGCCTTATCAATCAGCGTCGTGAAATCCGTCAGATTGTCTGGATTGATCCACATCTCAACCGTCATCGGATCAGAACCGCTGAAGTCGAGGCTTGGCGAGTTCCCGATGGCAACCGCGTTATCTTCACCATCAAACTGCAGGACGGACCCGAAATCTGTCACGCCTTCGATGCTCGGCGTTGCATTGACGTTGATCGTCATCGTGTCGATGGCGGTCTGCGTGCCACCATCCGCAACAGTGACGCCAATCGATCCATCTGCGGAGCCGCTTGACGTGAAAGTCAACGTATCCAGCGCTGCATTCACATCGGCTGCCGGACCCGTCAGCACCAGCGTAGCGGTACCAGCACCAGAAACCCCAGCGCCGCCCGTGCCGGAAGTCGCGCTAACCGTGCCATTGGTCGCATTCAAGGTCACAGTCAGCGTATCATTTTCAACATCGCCAACGGTAATACCATTGACGCTGCTCGCAACACCTTCATTCACGGTGACATCGCCGGTCGGATGACCGTCCACGGCCGTCACATTTTGGAGCACGAGGTCCGGCACACCGGCCACATTGCTTACAATATCCCCGCTCGCCGTATCCATCCGATAAT
>SPJL01001931.1_pt1 | contig 20615 bp, 17 predicted proteins | sample 3741751 | NCBI WGS metagenome assembly SPJL01 (sample SAMN10925998, study PRJNA522277) | cold seep metagenome | isolation source: Elba SIP-enriched marine methane seep metagenome, extraction at timepoint T3 | place: Italy: coast of Elba, Mediterranean Sea | reverse complement strand
GTGAAACAATCGCTGCCGTCAATTCATAGTCATAGCCTGCCGCCACATCGGACGTATTGTAAGCAACCACGGTCAGGGTCTCTGAAGCTGGCGCTTCGAATAACACACCGGTATTACCGTTAGCATTAGCGCTTGCAAGCAGGCTACCCGCAGCACTGAACACCTGCAGTCCTGGCCACATATTGCTTCCGGCACCTGAGGCGCGATCACCCATGCGTACATGCACCGCTTCCCCGGCGCTAACCGCCAGTTTGAACACATCCAGATCCCCCGGATGCGCAAAGCCTTCTATCTTTTCTCCATTACCCAGCGTCTTGCCCTGATCACCGGCACTGGTAGCCAGGCCTTGCGAAGCAATCGCTGCCGTCAATTCGTAATCATACCCCGCATCCACGTCAGATGTGTTAAACCCCAAGACGGTCAAGGTTTCCGTTGCCGGTGCCTCGAATACAACCGCGGCATAACCATTGCCATCTGAGGTCGCCAGCAAACCTCCCGTCGAACTAAATACCTGCAGTCCTGGCCACATATTGCTTCCGGCACCTGAGGCGCGATCACCCATGCGTACATGCACCGTTTCCCCGGCGCTGACCGCCAGTTTGAACACATCCAGATCCCCCGGATGCGCAAAGCCTTCGATCTTTTCTCCATTACCCAGTGTCTTGCCCTGGTCACCGGCACTGGTAGCCAGACTTTGCGAAGCAATCGCTGCCGTCAATTCGTAACTGTAGGCCGATGTTACGTCTGAAGTGTTGAACGCCACGACGGTCAAGGTTTCCGTCGCCGGTGCCTCGAATACAACCGAGGCATAGCCATTGCCATCTGAGGTCGCCAGCAAATCTCCCGTCGGACTAAACACCTGCAGTCCTGGCCACATATTGCTTCCGGCACCTGAGGCGCGATCACCCATGCGTACATGCACCATCTCACCAGCTACCACTGAGAGCGAATACTTATCTGTATCCTGATTTGCATTGGCTACGCCGAGGATTTTTTCGCCATTTTGCATAGACTCAATAATCGGGCCACCGGGTAAATTGATTCCAGCCACTGTGCGTGCGTAGCTTAGCTCATAACTGCCCGTGGACGGCACGTCACTCGATGCCTCCCGAACCGCCACGTGATATTGCCCGCCATAGCTGGCTGTTGCGGATATGGATGCTGTTACACTTCCTGAATCACTGTCAACCAGACGCCCTTGTGGGTCATAAAGCCGCATTAAGGGATCAAAACCGCCATCATCAACGGTTTCGGTTAGGGTCAGGTCAATTTGATCGCCGGCTGCGACATTAAACGACCAGCTATCGATATCTGCGTGGTCAATCACGCCCGTCTCTGTAGTACCACTCGCGATGCCACCACCGTCATCACCGCCGGGCACAGTAAACGCTTTCCCGGTATTGGCAAAATAGAGATTGTACGAACCTGTTGCCGGTACGTCGCTGCTCGCCTCTTTGACAATAACCGTATGTGTGCCACCATTCTGTATGACAGCGGTCAGATCGGTGCCTGTCGTTCCCCAGTTGCTGGCGACGAAGCCGCCCTGGCTATCATATAATCTCAATTCGACATCAAAATTACCGTGATCAGCCGTTTCTCCTGCCTGGATCAAAACCGTTTCACCCGTCTCGGCATCAAAGGTCCAATGATCAACATCACCCAAATCAATATCACCCGAGTGAATACCACCATTGATAAGTGCGCCGCCCTCATCTCCGGTGGGCACGCTGTTCGCCTGACCAGTATTGGCGAAATACAAATTGTAGGCACCTGTTGAGGGCACATCGCTGCTCGCTTCCTTAACGACAACGGTATAGATACCTCCCACCGGCAAGGTCACGGCCAGGTCTGTTGCTGTTGCCCCCCAGTTACTGGCAACTTCCTGTCCCAGACTGTTATACAAACGCAGCTCGGGGTCAAAATTACCGCTATCGGCCGTTTCGCCGGCTTGAATGATCACGGTTTCACCCGCTTCGGCATTAAACGTCCACGCATCCACATCACCCAGCTTGATCTCGCCCGGATGAATACCGCCGTTGGTCAGCACACCCCCTTCATCGTTATTCGGAACCGTGTTGGTCTGTCCGGTTTTAGTGAAGTACACGTTATACGCACCTGTTGAAGGTACATCGGTCGACGCTTCTTTGACAACAACCGTGTATTCACCTGCACTGGGCAGTGAGACTCGCAGGTCTGCGGCTGTCGTCCCCCAGTTGGACGCGACTAGTGCACCAAATGCATCGTATAGCAGAATTTCTGGATCGAAGTTACCATTATCTGCGGTTTCACCCACTTGAATCAGCACCGTTTCAGACTGACTGGCTGAAAAAGTCCAGGCGTCAGTGTCGGCGAGGCCGATTGTCCCAGCATGCACGCCACCGGGCGTCAGCGCGCCGCCTTCATCAGATGCCGGTACAATCAAGTCATCTCCTGCGACAGCAAGAAAAAGATGGTAGCTTCCTGTGGAAGGAACGTCAGAACTTGCCTCATTAACCAGTACGGTATATTTACCCGCCACCGGCAAATTAACAGTGAGATCAGCTGCCTTTGTTCCCCAGTTTGACGCCATTAAATGGCCGAAACTGTCATACAGCAGAATCTGAGGATCGAAGTTACCATTGTCGGCCGTTTCCCCTACCTGAATGTGCGCAGTTCCCGCGCCATTGGCGGTGAAAGTCCAGAGATCAATATCCGCAAGATCGATGTCGCCAGCTGCGACACCACCATTCTGCAACGCACCGCCTTCATCGCCACTCGGCACACCAAATGTCGATGCGGTGGTTGCCAGGTAAAGTTTGTAAGTTCCCGTGCCATCCGGCGTTGATGACGCATCCAGCACTTCCACCGTGTAGGTGCCGGCCACTGTGGCCGTGCCTGAGACATTGGTGCTGTTGGTTCCCGAATTGGAGCTCAGCAAAACACCCTTGGTGTCATACAGTCTGAGAAAGGGTTCAAAGCTGCTGCCACTGATTTCTGCAACTTGAACAACAATGTTTTCGCCTGCGTCCGCAGAAAATGTCCAGGTATCAATGTCTCCAATCGGAGACACAGAGCCCGTCGGAGAGCCGCCGTTGGTTATGTTGGCCGCGGATACGCAAAAACTGAGAAAAAACAGAAGCGATATACGCAGAAAATATGAATGCTTGAGTGTGTGTAACATATTCAAAACCCTGTAGTTTTTTTAGTTTAGGTTTTGACTAAAACATAAAGCTTACTGACTGTCCCTTACATTTATTTCTATCCCACTGCATTGCCAGTATTGATTTAATCAGCAAAAAACCTGTAAGAATATCGAAATGTGAACTGCTTCACATTTGCGATTCTAACACTGTCACTCAGTTAGTCAACTCATTCATGTGCATTTTTTAGAACTCATTTTACTCTCTATTTATTCTCAAAAAATATGACAGCCTCGCTAATTTTGTTGATGAAGAATGTTCAGCACACAAGCTTAAATCGTGAAGTGCAATTTGATTATTGCATCCGTTTCCGCCCTTGGTTCGTAATCATATTGAAAGCAGAACAAAATGCTTTCCTACTTTGCTAATTGAACTCAATAGGTGAAAAAAATGAAAACTTCTAATTTTCAATTGATTACAAAAACCGCATGCTTTCTGCTTGGGCTCTCAGCTGCAACTTCATGGGCAAATTATCCCAACGGGGAAAGATATTATGAAACTAGTGCCGAAATACAAGCAGAATCTGACAATGGAAACACTACCCAAGAGCTTGTTGTCCCAGGAGTGACACTTGGTAACATCAATGACGATGGAATAACGGATATTGTCGTTGTTGGCAAAGATACAGTTTCGGTGTTTCTTGGAAATGGTGATGGTACTTTTTTTGAACAAATAAATACCTCATTATCCTTAAACAAGGAAGAATACAAAGAGGCAGGTGCTGTATATCAAAATCAACTGCAACGCCCGACAACGTTTGAAAGACAACTGATTCCGATAAAAACAGATATCCCTTCCTCACTACTCGTTGGCGATGCCTTAAACCTGGTCGTACAAACAAGTGCGCATATAGGTACATGCTGGAGTGAAAAAGGGGGAACAGGTTATGTGTTGAAAAGTGCAATCACTAAAGTCGATTGCCAACATGGAAATTGGTGGCCAAGAGAAGCAAAATCATGGTGTAGAACGGCAGGGAGCTGTGACGACTTTTGAAAACAAATTTAATGTTGATTAGCGCGACAGATTGTGAAGATGGCTTATGCATATTTGTTCAATAAAACGCTTGGCAGGCTTGTTCTTCAGTCCAATTTATCGCGCTACGTGTCGCGTTTATCAATTATGAGTAATCGATTTTTCAGTGAATATAATTTCTTTTAATTCTTTATCAAAGGCGTGGTCGTTTCGCCGAATCCATTCCAAAACCATAGCTGCATGTTCTTTTTCTTCATCACGGTTATGAATGAGGATGTTTTTTAATTCAGTGTCTCTACAAGCATCTATCCTTTGATTGTACCAATCGACAGCCTCCAATTCCTCCATAAGAGAAACAATAGCTCTGTGCATATCTTTAGTTGCTTCTGTTAATTCATCAATTGATTCGTGATAACCTTCATTAGCCATATCCGCTCCAAAATGTAAAATTTTTATACATCAAATTAATCTATCATTATCCAGCTTCCGAATGCAGTTTAAAATCATTACTTCCAGAAGCTGGAGCAGACTTAATTTTCTGCGCTTAATATTGCTTTTTTGCAAAAATACCAATCAGTACACTCGTACCCCTCACTCATTCGCAATTCAGCTGCCTCTGCATTTTGAGGTGGAGGTACAATCACTTTATCACCAGGTTGCCAACCTTCAGGGGTTGCAATTTTGTGTTGGTCAGATGCTTTCAATGCTTTTATTATGCGAAGGAATTCAGGAATTGAGCGACCATTGGTCATTGGATAGTAAACCATAGCGCGTAAAATGCCTTCTGGGTCAATGATAAATGTCGCTCTGACTGCCGATGTATCTGCTGCTCCTGGGTGTATCATTCCATATGCCTTTGCGACATCCATAGATAAATCAGCAATGACAGGAAATTTTATTTCAACTCCAAAACGTTCTTTAATGTTTCTGACCCATGCCAGGTGACTAAATACACTATCAATTGATAAACCAAGAAGGTCGGCTTCTTCAGCCAGGAATTCTTCATGATGATCTGCAAATGCTATAAACTCAGTCGTACAGACCGGTGTAAAATCAGCAGGGTGAGAAAAAAGCACTAACCAACGTCCCTTATAATCATCCAGCTTTTTAATACCATGTGTGGTTCTTGCTTCAAAATCAGGTGCACGTTTATTTAATTGTGGAAATGCATTTATTGTTTGTTCTGTGTTCATTTTTTTGCCTCTGTTATGTTTAATTAACGAGGCTACATAGTCACAAAAAACCAATAATTAGTATATTAAAAAATACTGATGATTGTGTTCGATTTTTCTTAATCTACCTTTCGTTGGTTTGGTTGTTTTTCTGTTATCCTTTTTTATTTCTATAAAAATTATATCCACGCAAAAGACTTACGCAAGAATTCATCACCCCCACCCAACACGCATTCCCCATGTGCCAGGACGATGTTTTCCACCTGCCAGTCATACATTTGTTACAGTGCTTTACGTGCTTGTGGTTTTCCGAAGATGAAACTTAAACGCCAGTCCAGCGGGGTTTTGCCGTTTGGCGCGAGAATGCCGGTCAATTTGGCCAGCCAGCGCTGCCATGTTGAGAACACTTCGGGATTAAAATTTTCGATCAGGTCGGTCAGGATCAGGGTTTTTGAGGCGGCATGGTAAAACACCACTTCTTCCATCAGCTTGCTGCCCCTAAACAGGGTCTGCTGGATGTCATGTCGCCAGGCGGCTTCTGCCTCGTCGGTTAAGGTTTTGTTAAACAGGATGTCTGTTCGTTTTTCCTGTAGTCCTGGTGCGGCAAAAGACTGTGCTTGTGGATAGGCTTTAATCCAGTTGGCCATAAACAAATGATGCAATTTATTCGGTGCGACCAGATAACGGACATCGCCAAGCCGGTCAATTTCATCTTTCAAGGCTTGCGTTAATTGGGCGGGTGAGTGTATCCATAATTCACCAGAACTCAGCCGGATGACGGTCATTCTGGTTGAATATGGCAGTCCCAGAAATGGCACACTTGGGCCATCATGGATCCACAGCTTATCGCTGAGAGGGTGTAAGCTCATGTTTATCTCCTTTATTCTTCACAACATGGCCGAAGAAATTGTTGCGTGGTTCTGCTTGTGCGTCAAAAACTGACTTCATCTTTCAGCTCTGGTTCCAGATAAGGTCTGGTTTCAATCGAAGGGGCCCGGGAATTCTCTGACAGATTATCAGTCACAGGTTGAATAGCATAGATACCCGTTTCTGCATCGAATAATATAATCACCGTCCCGGAAACATCCATCTGGGAACCAGGATGAATCTGTGCAATTCCTGTGTCTGATTTGGAGCCCGCCTTGCAGCGCGGTTTTGCGGCAAAGACTTTATTAGCGATCATCAGATTCAACAATAAGGTCAACAGCAGGGCGGATACGATCATTGAATGTGTGGCGGTCATGGTTTGTCTCCTATAAGATTGATTGACATCACTTTAACCAGTGCAGATGCCATGCCACGTTGCTCTTGATATATTTTACTTGCAAATTCAATCAGTTAGAAAACAGGATGAAAATTTCACCTCAGAATGCTTGCACGAAATATCGTAGAAGTGCGAAAATCCAATCCAACTTATTGACCAGATATCCGCTATGACAGAAGCCACTCAGTTACTGCATCGTTATCAAATGATCCTCAACTCGGCCGGGGAAGGCATTTACGGACTGGATAAAAACGGCCTGGGCACGTTCGTGAATCCGGCGGCGATTGAAATGACCGGCTGGATGATTGAAGACGTCATCGGCAAGGCTGTGCATCCCTTGCATCATCACACCAAACCCGACGGCAGTCATTATCCGCAACACGATTGCCCGATTTATGCCGCATTACGTGATGGCGAGGTGCACCATGTCACCAATGAAATATTCTGGCGTAAGGATGGCAGTTACTTTCCGGTGCATTACACCAGCACCCCCATCATTAATAATGGTGAAATTGAAGGCGCAGTGGTGTTATTTCAGGATGTCAGCACGCTTAAACAGGCAGAAGCCGATATCCGTTTGTTGCAACGTCATAATGAACTGGTGCTGGCCGCTGCGGGTGAAGGTATCTGCGGATTTGACTGTGACGGCAATGTCACCTTCATTAACCCGACGGCGGCGCACATGCTGACCTGGGACAACCCGAACGTTGACGGTTTGACCATCCATCACATCTTCGGACGGGATCTACCCGATTCCACTGAATACTGCCCGGTACACAACATTGTCAGCGGCAAAAAACGTTTTGCTGACAGTGACCGGTATTTCTGGCGGCTGGATGGCAGTCGCTTTCCTGTGGACTTTGTCAGTACGCCCATCCTGGAAAATGACATTCTGCAAGGGGTGGTGCTGGTTTTTCGTGACATTACTGAACGCAAACAGGCAGAACAACGTTTGCAAAATGCGCTGAATGAAATCAAGCAACTTAAAAACCGGCTGCAGGATGAGAACATTTACCTGCAGGAAGAAATCAACCTAAATCATCAGTTTTCCGATATTCTCGGCCAAAGCCCTTCTCTGAAAGCGGCATTGCGACAAGTGGAACAGGTTGCCCCGGCAGAGACCACGGTGTTGATTCTTGGCGAAACCGGCACAGGCAAAGAATTGTTTGCACGGGCGCTACATAATCTTAGTCCACGTAAAGACCGCCCACTGGTTAAGGTAAACTGCGCCGCCTTGCCTTCTAACTTGATAGAAAGTGAATTGTTCGGGCATGAAAAGGGCAGTTTTACCGGCGCGACCTCACGCCGCAGTGGCCGCTTTGAACTGGCTGATCAAGGCACGATTTTTCTCGATGAAATCGGCGAACTGCCGCTGGAGCTGCAAGCCAAACTATTGCGCGTCTTGCAGGAAGGCGAAATCGAACGCCTGGGCGATTCCAAAACCCGCAAAATCAATGTGCGCGTGATTGCCGCCACCCACCGTGATCTGCAAGAAATGGTCAGGGAAGGGGCGTTTCGCGAAGACCTGTATTACCGGCTCAGCGTCTTTCCACTCAGCCTGCCGCCACTGCGTGAACGTCAGCACGATATTTCCTTGCTGGCGCAGGCCTTTATTAATAAGTATGCGCAAAAAACCGGCAAAAGTATCACCCATCTTCCGCAAGATGTGATGCAAAACTTGCAGGCTTACCATTGGCCGGGCAATGTGCGTGAAATGGAAAATATTATTGAACGTGCGGTGATTTTGTCTAATGATAATGCTCTGCACATACCGCCTCTGCATAATCCAGCGCCAAGCCTGACGACAACCCAGCAAGACAGCGATCTCTTGCCATTAGCCGCCATGGAAAAGCAACATATCACCCGTGTGCTAAAACATACCGGCTGGCGTATTTCCGGCGAAGAGGGCGCGGCGACCCTGTTGGAAATGCATCCGAATACCCTGCGTTCCCGCATGAGCAAGCTGGGCATACGACGCGCGAATCATGCCGTGTAACGTGAATGTCCCTCATGGTCTTGCCGTTTGTAGAAACTCCCAAAATCTGATAAATTCACGAAATATCGTACTCACTCAATAAGCGCCACACCTTTCCTCTTCCTCTTAAAAGACTCACAACTTATTGAAATTAAACACGAAACTATACTTTTTTATAACCTGGCACGACTCCTGCCATAGTATTCTCGTAACACTTGCTTAACACATACTTTTTCACAGGAGTTCACCATGAAAACAATTACGATGGTAACCAGCCCGCAATGTCATTACTGTCATTCGGCAAAAGACTTACTGCAACAACATGACATCGAGTATGACGAAGTCGATTTATTACGCGACGGTCGTGAAGCGCAGGAATTGATGTTGAAAAGCGGCCAAAGAACGGTACCGCAAGTTTTTATCAACGAGAAACCGATCGGCGGCTTTACCGAGCTGGCTGAATTGCTGAATAACCATGAATTTGATGTTAGTCAATTACAAACGGCTGTTCACTAACAACACGCATACCTGAATCCGCGACTTCACTGCGGATTCAGGTCATATTTTACAAGGAGAACAACATGTCTAATTTAAAACTGTATCGTCACCCGTTATCCGGTAACGCGCATCGGGTGGAATTGTTTCTGTCCATTCTTGGCCTGCATGCCGAAAAAATTGATGTGGATTTAATGAAGGGTGAACAAAAGCAACCCGAATTTATCCGCAAAAACATTTTCGGTCAGGTGCCTGTGCTGGAGGATGGAGACATCACTATCGCAGATTCCAACGCCATTCTGGTATATCTGGCCAGCCAGTATGATGTTGAACATCTCTGGCTACCGATTGAACCGGCCAAGGCCGCCGAAGTCCAACGATTTCTGGCGGTGGCCGCCGGGCCATTGGCCAGCGGGCCGGCCTCTGCGCGACTGATTAATTTGTTTAATGCCAAGTTGGATAAAATCCAGGTGGTAGAAAAATCACATCAGTTATTAAGCACCCTGGATCGTCATCTGATCGGCCGTGAATGGCTGACCGATGCGCGACCTACCATTGCTGATCTGGCCAATTACAGTTACATCGCCCATGCGCCGGAAGGGGATGTTTCACTACAGAACTATCCAAACGTGCGCGCCTGGTTATTGTTAGTAGAAAGTCTGCCGGGCTTCGTGCCGATGCAATGTTCAAGAGTCGGGCTTGCCGCGTAATGCCACTGTCAAGCGTATGAACTTAACATCCAAGAGGTTTTAACCATGATTAAACCACTCGCTATTGACCATATCGTGCTGCGTACCGATCAATACCAGGCGCTGATTGATTTTTACTGCACTGTACTTGGCTGTACGCTGGAACGTAGCAGTGACGCAATGGGCTTGACCCAACTGCGTGCAGGGACGGCATTAATCGATATTGTGGATGTTAATGGCAAACTGGGGCAAACGGGCGGCGCGGCACCGACTGAGAGCGGCAATAATGTCGACCACTTTTGTTTACGCATCGCCGCCTTTGATGAAGCTGAGTTGAAAGCTTTTTTGCAACTGCACCAGGTGGATTGCGGAGACTTTACCGAACGCTATGGCGCCCAGGGAAACGGGCATTCGATTTATATTAAGGATATTGCTGGCAATCAGGTAGAGCTTCGTGCTGAAAAGTAACCTCACCCCCCCTTATTCCTGCCTGTTCCCCCATCATATTAGTCAGGCAGGAATTTTTTTTACGAGGTCAACATGAATACGATCACCCCAAGCAAAACAGCATCACCCTTTCATGCGGGTGAACACCATTTACAACGTCAATTGGGCGTGCGCGAAAGCATGGAACAATTCGGCAGCAAAGTCATTCGTGATTATTTACCCGAACAGCATCAGGATTTTTATCATCATCTGCCGTATGTCATTATTGGCCATGCCGACAGCCAGGGGTGGCCCTGGGCTTCTGTGTTATGTGGAGAGCCTGGTTTCCTTCATTCTCCTGATCCTGATCATCTGAACATCCACGCAACCCCTGTCGCCGGTGACCCGTTACAACACATCTTGCAGCCCGGTGCTCATATTGGATTGCTTGGTATCGACCTGCGCACTCGTCGTCGAAACCGGCTGGCCGCGCATATCACCGAATCCCGGAAAGGCACGGTTCAACTGCGTGCAGATCAGAGTTTTGGAAATTGCCCGCAATATATCCAGGCTCGAACCTTGTCTACCTCCGCGCCCCATCACTCTAGCCCCGAAACACAACTGATTCATCAGTTTGATCAACACACCCGGACGTTCATCGAACAAAGCGATACATTTTTCGTGGCCAGTTATGTCCCCGCCCAGAAAGGGGACGCCAGTCGCGGTGCCGATGTATCACATCGTGGCGGACAACCGGGATTTATCCGCGTAGATAACACGCGCAAACTGACCATTCCGGATTATCCCGGCAACCATCATTTCAATACCCTGGGTAATTTTATTGAAAACCCCAAAGCAGGTTTATTGTTCATCGATTTTGAACGTGGCCATGTGCTGATGCTGACCGGTCGTGTAGCCATTCTGGAAGAGGTAGATCACCCCTATTACAAAGGGGCCGAACGCTTCTGGACATTCACGCTTGAACACGGTCGCTGGATAAAAAACGCATTGCCGCTGCGCTGGCATTTTGATGAATACTCACCCAACAGTCTGCTCGCTGGCAACTGGGCTCACGCTGCCGCTGCACAAAAAGCAGACACGTTGCGCGATCAATGGCTGGATTATCAGGTTGTACGCATACAGCAGGAAAGCCTGCAGGTGAAATCATTTTACCTGCAGCCACCTGCCGATATCAGCCCCGACGTTAAACCCGGCCAGTTTTTAACCGTGAAAGCCACCATTGACGGTAAAGAACACAGTCGCACCTATACCGTATCCAGTGCGCCCGCTGACACGTTGCTGCGCATCAGCGTTAAACATGAACAGGGATCAGCAACCATTCCACCTGGTGTGTTTTCAAGTTACCTGCATCAGTCTGTGGCGACGGGTTCAACCTTGCAGGTCAAAATGCCACGCGGCGAGTTTGTGTTAACAGAAGAGCTGCAAAAACCGGTTCTGCTATTGTCCGCCGGGATTGGCATCACGCCTATGCTGGCCATGGCACGGCATATATTTCAGGAAGGCTTGCGTACCCGCACGGTGCGTCCGGTACTGTTTATTCACAGTGCCCGCAGTGCAGGGGAGAGAGCGTTTTACGACGACATCATGAAACTGGCTGACCATCACCCTGCCTTCAAAACGGTATGGGCGCTCAGCCAACCGGAACATTATTTAGTTCTGGGCAGGGAATACGATGTGCAAGGAAGAATCAATAAAGCCTTGTTGCAAAACCATCTGCCTACCACCGAACTGGACGTGTTTCTATGTGGCCCTGGCGGATTTATGCAAGCGCAATATGATGCACTGAGAGCATTAGCGGTGGCTGACAGTGATATTTACGCCGAATCCTTCGGTCCTTCCTCCCTGCAACGAGAGCAAACCGAAGACCCCGAGATCGCAAACAACACGGCCAGGCATGCTGTTGTGACATTCCATCCTGATGATGTTGAATTGCAATGGAGCGCTGAAGATGGCAGTCTCCTGGAACTTGCTGAAGCGCATGGACTGCATCCTCCCTTTGGCTGTCGCCAGGGGCAATGCGGAGAATGCAAAGCCCGGCTGCTACAAGGTAAAATTAATTATCGAACCCCGGTTAACGCAACGCTGGTAGATCAGGAAGAAGTGTTATTGTGCTGTGCGGTTCCGGCAGACGACCCTGCTTCCGATACAGCCAGAGTGGCGGTTAAAGTATCTGAACATTGATCAGAGGTTCCTTAACTCACGCAAACAATGAGCGTAGTAATTTATCCTAACAACAATTTTCCCTTCTCAAGAAGGTCGTTGTATGGGTGTATAAAAATGAATTGTTTAACGGATGATCAGGTCGTGCAGAGGATACTGGGGACATTATACATAGAACGACGATCAGGTATGCGTTGCCTCCTGTCGATCATCGCAGAAGTCATAGGAAAAACCGAGTAACTTAATGTGAAATAGTTCATAGTGATTCCAAACTCTTATTGATAGTTTGATAATAAATGCTGTCTAGGAGGCTGTCGGGTTATGGGGTTCGTCGCGAGGCGAAGGGGCATCGCGCGGATTTTTTTGATCTTTTGAGGCGCATAGTGGCGCTACGCAACGAAGAAGACCGGAAAAATCAGCCGATGCCCCATCGCCGCAGTAGACTCATCCATAATCCGACAGTCTCCTAGGAGATTAGCGCCATAATACTAACAATATCAACAACTGGAGGGCGCCATGTTAGCTACCGTTTCAGCAAGCGCGTTGAATGTACGCGCTATCCCATCCATTGTTTCCCATGTCATGGGCGTGCTACCCGAAGGAACCACCGTAAAAATCGTGGGCTCCAATGATGATTGGTATGAAATCCCCTATCAGAATTCTACAGGGTTCATCTCCAGGCATTATGTTACCCAACAGAATAATTCGCGGTTCAGTACCGGGATTACCCTACCGACATTATTAAACGTACGTGCTCAACCGGCATTGTCTGCAGACCTTTTAGCTACATTAAGCGAAGGCACCCGGGTCAATATACTTGCTCATCTGGACCAATGTCTGGAAATTGAATTCAATAATGATGTGGCCTATGTCGCCGCTGATTATGTTGAGGTGTTTCCCGCCAGTCAACGTGCTCAGGTTGAAATCACCGTCGAAACGCTCAATGTGCGCAGCGGCCCGTCCACAGGCGCATCCATCCTGGGCCATGTCAGCCGAGGCATCGTTCTGCAAATCATCCAAAGCTATGGCAACTGGCTGGCATTTGTTTTCAATGGCAACACGGCCTATGTGCATAAAAAATTCACGCGACCGGTAGCTGAAGACGAAGCATTACCGCTGATGGCAGATGTGCTGGAAGAAACTGCACCGGAGATGCCGGTTTCACAATCCGATGCCGTAGCGACAGAATCGAATTTCCCGCTTATCCGTCAGCTACCGGTGATTGGCTCCCCTCAACAGCAAAAAGTGGCACGTACATGGAACAGGTTCGGCGCGTTATTGCAGCAGTTAAGTCAACGTATGGGGATTGATGTTGCCTGTGCTGTTGCTGTGCTGTGCGTTGAAAGCTCTGGCAAAGGCTTTGAAGAGAACAATCAGGGGCGCATGATTATTCGATTTGAAAACCATATCTTCAGAAAATATTGGGGGCGACAATTTCCGCAACAATTCAGCACCCATTTCCAGTACCAATCCGGGCAAGCCTGGAAAGGCCATCGCTGGCGATCTACCCACATTGATCCTTGGCAGTCATTTCATGGCAATCAGGTTAAGGAATGGCAGGTATATGATTTTGCCCGCAGTCTAGATGCCGATGCCGCCATGTATTCGATCAGCATGGGATTGCCCCAGATTATGGGGTTTAACTATCAGCGCATTGGTTATCCGTCTGTCGGCAATATGTTTGTGGCTTTTTCCAATGATATTGCCGCACAGATCAACGGGCTGTTTGATTTCTTTGATGATCGCATGATTCGCAATCTGCAATCGCTGGATTTTGTAAGTTTTGCCGGTGCCTACAATGGATCGGGGCAAAAAGAAAAATACGGCAAATGGATTGATGATCATTACCGGGCATTTAAAGCCCTGCAGCATAATTTGAGTTAATAAACCCGAGGGGAAAACCACATGAGCGTACTTGCTTTTATCAGTAGTATTTTTGAACCCGCCGTAAAACTGGTCGATGAACTGCATACCAGCGATGAAGAAAAACTGATTATGCAACGCGAAATCAAACGCGTGGAAAACGAGTTGCTGGCCAAAGTTATTGATTACGAGACAAAATTGCTGGAAAGTAAAACCCAGATTATTACTGCGGAAGCCACCGGGCAATCGTGGATACAGCGCAACTGGCGACCGATTACCATGTTGACGTTTTTGGTGCTGGTGGTGTGTGACAGTTTCGGTTTGCTGGCGTCGCCACTGGCAGACGAGGCCTGGACCTTACTGCAGATTGGGTTAGGGGGTTATGTCGCTGGACGTTCTGCAGAAAAAATCACCAAGCAATATATGAATGCAAGATCACCCGGCACACGTCATGACTCTATCGCCAAGGGTTAGTCAGTTGTCGCCAACGCTGATAGCTGAAGGGTACGTTTGTAGGTTTCCTGAATCACCCAGGCATCGTAACTGGCACGGTGCCTGACGAGATCCATTTCCTTTTGCAGCTGATTCCTGGTTTCGTGCCAGATAGCCATTTGCGCTTCTTTCAGAATGTATTCCAGTGGAGTGATGTTAAACTGCATGTCCATTTTGGCAGCAAAAAACAGTTTTTTCAGCCAGGGGCTGTCTACCACCCAGCCATCAGAATATAAGGTTAGACCCGCCAGTGCCTGGTTTAAGCGCTCCGCGACATCTTCAACCGGGTGACCTGAACGTTGCAACACATCACGACTGATGCCATGCACTTTCTCAGCCTTTTCATCCCAGTAAGTCCAGTCATCGTTGGGCGTAATCAGCATGCTGTAACGGCAATCCGTGCCTAAGGCATAACCAACTTCAATCGGAAAACTATGTGCGCCAAAACCAGACGCTTCAAGGTCAATAATAAAAGGGTGGGCAGGTGTAGCCATTAAGGACAATCCTCTGTGTTATGTTCAATAATCAAGCTTTAAAGTGCTTGAAAAACTAGCCTTTCCCGGTGAATTCATCTTAATTAAAGATAACCATATTTTTTATTATTGGCAGCATTTGTAAAAATGCAATGCACAGAAATTATAGTTTAAAATATTGAAAACAGGCATCAGTAATTTAACTGATCTATAACAACCAGACACACCGAGGTATTTCATGATCTACAGTAACCCCAATTCAGAGGACAGCAAAGTTCAGTTCAAACCCCAATACGAGAACTACATTGGCGGCAACTGGGTTGCGCCGGTTAAAGGCCACTATTTTGACAATACCAGCCCGGTGAATGGGCAGGTGTTTTGCAAAATTCCCCGCTCAACTACTGAAGATATTGAACTGGCACTGGATGCTGCCCACGCTGTTCGTGAAAGCTGGGGCAGCACCTCCGTCGCCGAGCGCTCCAATCTGTTGCTGAAAATTGCCGATCGCATTGAAGCCAATATTGAAATGCTGGCCATTGCCGAAACCTGGGATAACGGCAAGGCCGTGCGTGAAACACTGGCAGCCGATGTACCCTTGTGTGTCGATCATTTCCGTTACTTTGCCGGTTGCATTCGTGCGCAGGAAGGCACGCTCAGTGATATTGACACCAACACCGTGGCGTATCATTTTCATGAACCTTTAGGTGTAGTTGGCCAGATCATTCCGTGGAACTTTCCGCTGCTGATGGCCTGCTGGAAACTGGCACCGGCCCTGGCAGCCGGAAACTGCGTAGTGATGAAGCCGGCCGAACAAACTCCGGCATCCATCCTGCTGTTGATGGACGTCATCGGTGACCTGCTTCCGGCTGGTGTGCTAAATATCGTCAATGGCTTTGGTGCAGAAGCAGGGCAGGCATTGGCAACCAGCAAACGCATCGCCAAAATTGCCTTCACCGGCTCTACACCTGTCGGCTCACATATTCTGAAATGCGCGGCAGACAATATCATCCCGTCTACGGTCGAGCTGGGCGGTAAATCGCCAAATGTTTATTTTGAAGATGTGCTGCAACAGGAAGATGATTTTGTCAGCAAATGCATTGAAGGCTCGGTTCTGGCATTTTTTAATCAAGGTGAAGTATGTACCTGTCCCTCACGTCTGTTGGTGCAGGAAAGCATTTACGATGAATTTATCAGCAAGATGATTGAGCGCGTCAAACAAATCAAACGCGGCAACCCTCTGGATACTGAAACCATGGTCGGTGCACAGGCTTCGCAGGAGCAATTCGACAAAATTCTAAGCTATGTCGAAATCGGTAAAAAAGAAGGTGCGGAAGTGCTGACCGGCGGTAGCGTGGAACACATCGGTGCCGATTTTGGTGAAGGTTATTACATTCAGCCTACCGTATTGAAAGGCAGCAATAACATGCGTGTTTTTCAGGAAGAGATCTTTGGCCCTGTAATTTCTGTCACCACATTCAAGGATGAAGCCGAAGCCCTTGCCATAGCCAATGATACCGAATTTGGTCTGGGTGCAGGCGTGTGGACGCGCGACATAAACCGGGCGCAACGTATGGGCCGCGGCATTCAGGCGGGTAGAGTATGGATCAACTGCTACCACCACTATCCGGCACACGCGGCATTCGGCGGGTATAAAAAATCCGGTATCGGCCGCGAGACCCACAAGATGATGCTGGATCATTACCAACAGACCAAAAACATGCTGGTCAGTTATGATATTAATCCATTAGGCTTCTTTTAATTCGTAGTGATCAGCAAACAGATCTCCTTCTGCTTACGCGAGAGAAGGAGGGCTGATCGCAACCAGGAAAGGGTTTTTAAGGTGGTAAGACGGCTAGGAGGCTGTCGGGTTATGGGGTTCGTAGCGAGGTGAGTGGGACATTGAGCGGATTTTTTTGATCTTTTGAGGCGCATAGTGGCGCTACGTAACGAAAAAGAACGGAAAAATCAGCCGATGTCCCATCGCCGCAGTAGAATCATCCATAATCCGACAGTCTCCTAGGAGGCTGTCGGTCTCACCACAAACAAGCGACAAGCACACCACCACATTATTAAGACGATGCGCTGCGTCTGTTGATGTCCTGTTGTTCCGTCATAATGCCGAATGACCGTTAAACAAACGGTACAACGCGGAAATGTCTTCGTCACCAAACCCCTGTTCCATCAAGGTTTCATATTGCGTTAAGGTCTTTGCGGTTAACTCACAATTGACCTGGCTTTGCTCTGCCATGTCCTGGCAGATTTTCAAATCCTTATGATGCAGTGCCAATTTAAAACCCGGCTGAAAAATAGTCTTGGTCATGGTCCGGCCGCGATGTTGCAAAAACCAGTTACCCGCCGCACCACCTGAGATAACCTCGACGACCTGATCCATATCCAGCCCTTGCTTTTGTCCGAAAGCCAGCGCCTCACATACAGCCTGATTGATACCTGCCGCCATGATCTGATTGACCGCCTTGGTGGCTTGTCCGCTACCGCAAGCACCCATGTGAACAATGCGTGCCGTCATGCTTTCCAGTACCGGCCTTGCCTTATCCAGCACCTCGGCCTGGCCACCCAGCATCATGACCAGCGTGCCATTTTTTGCCCCCTCTACACCTCCTGAAACCGGCGCGTCCAGAAAACTTATCTGGCGTTCTGCCAAAATAGCTTCTGCCTGTCTTGCCGTGGCCATGCTTACGGTCGACATGTCTACCACAATACCGCCCGGTTTAAGTGTCGTCGCTACCGCATTTACCATGGCCAGCACATCGTCATCGGCAGACACACACATTAAAATCACCTCGGTATGTGCCGCCAGTTGCTGTGGAGAGTCAAATGCCCATACGCCTAATTCAGATGACAAGGCTGTCGCTTTTTCCGTCGTACGATTATAAACGGCCGATAAAAAACCGGCTTTGGCTACATTTTTGGCCATGCCGATGCCCATCGCACCAAGACCAATAAATCCTGTTTGCATGTAAATACCTGTAAAAGAAATTAAGCGGGATTTCAAATCAGTGGTTTACTATAACCCTTTTTCATTTAGGGGAAAAACATGCTATCCACATTTCGTTCAGCTGTTCTGGCTGTACTGGTCAGTTTCTTCATCCCTGTCGTCGGACAGGCTGCAATCCATTCTGAAACCATCGACTATGAAATTGACGGGCAGGTCTACCAGGGTTATTTAAGTTATGACGATAGCATCAGCGGCAAACGCCCCGGTGTGCTTGTCGTGCACGAGTGGTGGGGACATAACGCCTACGCACGCAAACGCGCTGAGATGCTGGCCAGCCTGGGCTATACCGCCTTTGCGCTGGATATGTACGGCAAAGGCAAGGTCACCGAACACCCGGATCAGGCCAAACAGTTTATGCAGGCGGCGCTGGCCGATATGTCAGCCGCGGAAAACCGCTTTAAAAACGCCCTGGATATCCTGCGTAATCACCCTACGGTCAATCCTGCCAACGTTGCGGGCATCGGCTATTGTTTTGGCGGTGGCACCGTATTACACATGGCCCGTGCTGGTTTCGATTTAGCGGGTGTGGTCAGTTTTCACGGCTCACTAGCGACAGACACCCCGGCGCAACCAGGAAAAGTCAAAGCAAAAATCATGGTATTTAATGGCGCTGCCGACCCATTCGTTCCCGCCGAAGCTGTCAACACCTTCAAACAGGAAATGGAGAGCGCCAACGCTGATTATGCATTCATCGATTACCCCGGCGTCATGCACAGCTTCACCAGTAAAGACGCAGACAAACTGGGTAAATTGCATAATTTACCTCTGCTTTATGATGCACATGCAGATAAAGATTCCTGGCAGAAGATGCAGGTGTTTTTTAATTCGATTTTTGACTAGTTGGGGTGTTTATTGTCGGGTTACAACGGCGTCTAACCCGACCTGCGAAACGGCCTTACCACCCATCGTAGACGGATAAAACGCAGTCGTCATCCGACACATTCCACTCAGCCTCTATTTCTCCAAATAAGTATACGCTTTCAATCCCGCCTGTAATTCCTGTAAATATTGCGTTTGCAGTCCCTCTGGCAATTCGGCCTGTTGCAGTTTGCTTTGATAGGTGGCCATCAAGCATTGCGGGTCGATATGTACATAATCCAGCAGGTCACTGACGTGTTCGCCTTCCAGAAAGCTGTTAATCTGATAACTGTCCCCATTCACTTCAACATTGAAGGAATGGGTGTCACCGAACAGGTTGTGCATATCGCCCAAAATTTCCTGATACGCACCCAGCATAAAAAAGCCGAGGATGTATTCTTCAGCGTTTTTAATCTCATGCACAGGCAGGGTATTTTCAATATTCTGGCGGTCAACATAGTGGTCGATACGCCCGTCGGAATCGCAAGTTAAATCCTGTATTACGCCGCGCCGTGTGGGTTGCTCGTCAAGACGATGTATCGGCATGATCGGAAACACCTGCGCTATACCCCAGATATCCGGCATCGACTGAAACAACGAAAAGTTACAGAAAAGTTTATCGGCCAGTTTTTCATCCAGCTCTGCAGCGATTTCGCGCTGGTTATGGTTGGAAACGTCCAGTTGCTGGCGAATGGCGTGGCAGGCCTGCACGTAGTCGCGCTCGATCCGCGCCAGTTGCTGCAGCGATAAATCACCTTGTACAAACATCGCTCGTGCTTCGTCAATACTGTATTGCGTATTGTGCCAACTTTCCACAAGGTGTTTGCCTGGTTCGGGCGAATGGGTTATTGCCTCCGGCACGATGCTTTCCACCTCGGTCACCTGCGTCAACAATAGCGCATGATGCGCGGTGATCGCACGACCGGATTCGGTGAAGATATCAGGGTGTGGTAAATGATGGGCGTGGCACAGTTCAGCAAAACTGGCCACGATATTTTCGGCATATTCCGTCATCGTATAGTTAACTGAACATTCCCGACGCGACCCGCTACCATCATAATCGACACCCAAACCGCCCCCTGCATCGACCACCTTGATCTTCGCGCCCAATTGATCCAATTGCAGATAAAACTGGCCGGCTTCTTTTAACGCACGTTTGATGTCGTGGATATTGGCCACCTGCGAGCCCATGTGAAAATGCAACAATTGCAGGCAGTCCAGCAACCCTGCCTGCTCCAGTTCAGCCAACAGTTTTAGCAGTTCATTGGCATGCAAGCCAAACTTGGACTTGTCACCTCCGCTGTTTTGCCATTTTCCGCTACTGATGGACGACAACCGCACACGCACGCCCAGCAAGGGGCGGACGTTCAATCTGGCCGCTTCTTCCTTGATCAAACGTAATTCGGAAGGTTTTTCGATCACAATGTACACGCGCTGACGCATCACACTGCCGATCAACGCCATGCGAATATAGGCGCTGTCCTTATAACCATTGCAGACGATCACGCCGTTGTTGGCATACCCCAGAATGGCCAGCAGCTCCGGCTTGCTGCCGGCTTC
>SPJL01028678.1_pt1 | contig 20670 bp, 10 predicted proteins | sample 3741751 | NCBI WGS metagenome assembly SPJL01 (sample SAMN10925998, study PRJNA522277) | cold seep metagenome | isolation source: Elba SIP-enriched marine methane seep metagenome, extraction at timepoint T3 | place: Italy: coast of Elba, Mediterranean Sea | reverse complement strand
CTTAAGCGAGTCCGATTCGCCAAATCGGCCAGGCTAATTTTGGCTCCCACCTGCCAATTTATCTTATCATTCCAAGGCGCCTCATAATCTATCCGTCCTACATGAAAACGCAGCGGCGTTTCCTTAGCCGACTCGAAGCTACTGTTGACTATTTCCCCTTCTTGGAAAGCTTCACTTTGATAAGTCGTAGGGTTATTGATGAAATAATCGAGATAATCATAATCGAGAGAAAGCCGTTGCTTCTCCTTAAAACGATAGGTGAAATTATTGCTGATCAGGTAATGATCCGTAGTGTTGATTTCCGAACTCTGCAAAATGATCCGATCAACGCCAGCAAAAGGCACAAAGTAATCGGTATTGGCTTGAGCTTCCTCCATTTTCCAACGACGAAGCGAACCACCGACAAAAGTGCTCCAAGAAGCCTTTTTACTCAATTCTAGGTCGACACCCAAACGCCCATTATGCATTCCCAGATAAGGAGGACGGCGATTGAATTGTCTGGAATCCAATAACTGATTAGGGTATTGGATGACCGAATGTAAATCTATATTTTGATTGGTATAATTATTATCGCTGGCAAAATCACCAAATACATTTACCCGGCCCTGCTTCCAATTGAAATTGGTGCTCCCACCAAACTTTCCCCGTTCACCATAGCCACCAAAAAGACTTAAGCTTCCATTAAACCCATCTTCATTATTTTCAATCAAAACGATATTAATCACGCCACCATCTCCGTCTGCATCATAACTCGCCGGAGGATTGGTGATCAATTCAATGCGCTCTATATTTCCCTCCGGTGTGGCGGCCAGCATTTGTACCAAGGCCTCGGTGTCCAAACGAGTACGCTTGCCATTAATCGCTACAATCACTCCATTTTTGCCCATGAGCGAAAGGTTGTTATTGAGCCGATCCACATTCACTCCCGGTGCCCGCTCTAGTATTTCTAAGGCATTGCCCCCGGCCGAAGAGGCGCTATTTTTTACATTGATCACGGTACGGTCTGCCCGACGCTCGAAGATGGGTTTCTTGGCAACCACGGCGACTTCCTCTAATACGGCAACATCGGCGGGAAGTAAGATTTCGGACAAGGTCAGGTCCGCTTCCAATAGCAGCACTTGTTGTTCCCAATCGCGATAGCCGACCATACTAATTTGTAGGCGGTAGGAAGCCGCAGGGAGCGGGCCAAGGCTAAAATGACCTTGATCATCCGACACGGCACCTTTGAGCAATTGGTCGCTGGCCTCTGGGAATAGCAGTACCGTGGCATAGGCCAATGGGCGGTGAGCGTCGTCGATCAAATTGCCTTTGATCTGGAATTGGGCGGAAAGAAGTAGAGGGAAAAAGCAAAAACTTAGCAAGTAAATTAAACGCATGGTATCAATATTTAAATTCATTTGCTACAAAGAAAGGGGGCAAATTATTCTCCCGCTCGACATCGGGACGAGGGGCTAGGCTAAAAGGACAGAGGGGTGAAAATGGGCTTGGAGCATCGAAAAGAAGGGATTTGGATGCTTGCAAAAACGGAAAATTGCCTTTGGTACTTTTTTAGGAGTCGTTCGTCCTTTTTCGCCTATTGGCGTAAAATTGATCTTGGTGTTTGGCGTAATTTTGAGTATCCTTTGCCTATGAACCGTTTCTTGAGAAAATACGATTCCTGGACTGCCGAACGCATCAGTCGCCACCTACTGTACTGGGGGCTGTGGGTTATATTTTATGTTTCCATCAACTATCTTACTAAGCATCATCCCTATGCGCTGTGGCAATTAATCGCCTGGGAATTTACCGTCATTCCGATTAAGGTAATCTGTGCTTATATCATTGCCTATGGTTTGATGCCTCGTTTTTTATACCAACACCGTTACTTTCAATTTCTCATTTGGTCCGCTCTAACGGCAATCGTGTTTGGGGCCATACTTTATTTTGCCTATTTCTACGTTATCTATCCTTGTATCCTGGATCAGGCCACTAAGACTTCTACCTTTTTTAGTAGCTTCGTTTATAAGGGCTTGGAGTTGATCCATATCACTGCCTTAGTGCTATGCATCAAATTTTTCCAAAACCACCTACACGAGCAGTCGGTAAGCAGTAGCTTGCAAGAGCAAAAAACGGCGGCGGAGCTCAAATACCTCAAAAATCAAATTCAACCTCACTTTCTTTTTAATACGCTCAATAACCTCTACGGGATGGTGCTTTCTAAGGATGAAAAGGCGCCCAAAACCATCGTTAAGTTGTCCGAAATGTTGAGCTATATGCTTTATGGTAGCGAATCGACTTTGGTAGACTTGGAACAGGAGTTGGATAATTTGGAAAATTTTATTGCCCTGGAGCAGCTTCGCTATGATCGCAAGCTTGATCTGAACTACGAACGAGCGGAGGTTGCTCCCGGCCTAGAAATTGCTCCCTTGCTTTTATTGCCTTTTGTCGAGAATGCCTTTAAACATGGTCCGGCTAAGGAGGAAGGGCGTTCGCAAATTTGGATTAAATTGGCGGTTCGCGAAAAGGTCTTGCACTTTTGGGTAAAGAATACTTATGTTGATGTAGAAATTGATGAAAATATCCATTCGGGCATTGGGCTGGCCAATGTTCGCCAGCGATTGGAACTACTGTACCCCCAACGCCACCGCTTAGAACTTCGTAAAGAGGAATTATTTGAAGTCCATTTGGAAATTGATTTGACTACTGCTAATTTATGAATCGACAGCTCAAATGTATTATCGTCGACGATGAGGAAATGGCAACTCGCGTTATCGAAGCTCACCTGACTCATATCCAGGAATTGGAATTAGTAGGCGTATACCACAGTGGGGTAGAGGCCTTCCTCGCCTTGGATCAAATGGATGTGGATGTTCTTTTTCTAGATATTCAAATGCCAAAGATGACGGGGCTATCGATGTTAAAAATGCTTAAAAATCCACCTCTCACTGTCCTGACCACTGCCCATCGCGACTATGCCTTAGATGGCTTTGACCTCGACGTGGTCGATTATTTACTCAAACCCATCGGAATCGAACGCTTTCTACAAACCGTCACCAAAATTCGCCGTTTAGCAGAAGGCATTGGTGAAAAACCTGCCACCACCACCTCCAACACCGTCAAAGATCACCTCTTTATAAAAGCCAATCGCAGCTTTGTCAAAATCTATTTTCAGGACCTCCTCTACGTCGAAGCGATTAAGAACCACGTCCGTATAACCACCACCGATGCCTCCTATATCAGTCTGATTAGTATCTCTGATTTCCTAAACAAATTACCCGCTCAAGATTTTATCCGAGTGCATCGCTCTTTTATCACCAATATCCGCCATATTGATACTTACTGCACTCAACACGTGGTTATCCGTAAAGCGACCATCCCCATTGGCCGATCTTACAAAGAAGAAGTGCGCCTCCAATTGCGGAATAGTTTGGGTTAAGGTTTTCCAATTGGCAAAAAAATGCCCATTATTCATCGTTTACCCATCAAAAAAATGTCATCTTAGTGGATTAATATATGACGGAACAAAAACTCCGTTGAACTCCTTAATACGTTCAAATAAGATGAAAACAAAACTTAACTGGTCTATTATTATCCCGTTCTTGCTACTCTTACCCTGGTGCCTCGATGCCCAAAATGCGCAACAACGCGAAAAAATCCGCAGTCAAACAAATATTGCTGCGCTAGAGGAAATGGCGGAGAAAGCTAACCAACGCTATCAGGAAGCGGTCCAACAACGCTCTGCTCAAACTCCAATGATTGTCGAAGATAGCCAAGGAAATCCAGGCTATTGGTCGGGGATTGATGTGAAAGGCTTACCCATTTATGACTATGATGATAATGACCGAGCTGCGCTCTCTAGTCGAGTGGATCGGATTTGGGAAGGGGGAAGTAGTGGCTTAGACCTGACCGGCGAAGGGATTATCATCGGCCATTGGGAAGCAGGTGGATTGCCATTGCTAGGACATCAAGAATTTGGTGGCCGAGTACAGCATTTGGATAACGAAGCTGTTACCAGCCATGGCACTCATACCGCCGGAACCATGATCGCTCGTGGCGAACGCAATGCCGCTCACGGTATGGCTACCCACGCCAACCTCGTGGCCCGTCGTTCCAACAATGATTTTGTAGAAATGACCGAATTTGCCGCTAATGGAGGACTAATGTCCAACCATTCTTATAGCAAGGGAAATCCTGATGGCGATATCTTACGCTACGGCCTTTACAACCAGTTGGCCAGCGATTGGGACGGCCTTTTTTACAACGCACCCTACTATATTGTTTGTAAGTCGGCGGGTAATAATCGTAACGATGGCGTAAATGTTATAGATGAAGGCTTTGACCTGATGTATACCGTCGCTACCTGTAAAAACCTCATCACGGTCGGTGCGGTACAAGATGTACTTGGGTATAATGGACCCAATTCCGTCCGCCAAGCTAATTTCAACAATTGGGGCCCCACGGATGATTGGCGGATCAAACCAGATATTACAGCCAATGGTGTAAGCCTCGAATCTTCCGATAATGGTTCTACCAATGATTATGGAATCAAAAGCGGAACGTCGATGTCGACACCCGTGGTAACCGGCTCCATCGCCTTATTGCAACAACATTACGAAGCACTGCACGGCGACTTTATGCGCGCCGCAACCGTCAAAGCGCTTTTGATCAGTACAACGCTGGAAGCAGGGATAGCGGATGGTCCTGATTTTATCAGTGGCTGGGGATTACTCAACTCTGAAAAAGCGGCGGAGGTTATTACGAATAATGGCGGAAGCTCCTACATTGATGAATTAAAGATTAATAATGGCGAGACCATCGAGATTGAGGTACAATTCGAAGATACGGATCTGTTGAGTACAACCATCGTATGGACAGACCCAGCGGGAGACCCTAATAGCTCGATTGTGGTCGACCTTGATAAAATAGGTTTAGTGAATGACCTAGATTTCCGTCTACGAGCTAGCGACGGGACGGTCCACGAGCCTTGGACTTTTGTACGTAATACCAATGGAGACAATTTCTCTGATCCTGCCACTAAGGGCGATAACTTCCGCGATAATATGGAAAGAATTGATGTGGAAAATTTGGAAGGTGGAAGCTATACCTTAGAGATCAGCCACAAGGACGATTTATTTGACGGTGGTCAAAACTTTTCCATTATCATCAATAGTGGTTTATCCATTCCCGTAGCCACTCAAAACTTGGCTAGCGAGAAAACAGCTTTACGCCTATATCCCAATCCTGTGCAAGAAGGTACTCTGCTGGTAGAGCGTATGGAGTCATCAAATCAAGATACTTGGCAATTGCGTTTGTATGATTTACAAGGGCGTTTGTTGAAAGAGGATTTGATGGAAAATAGTACCCACCGCCTAGATTTAGGCGATCAAAGCCCAGGTGTTTATTGGCTGTGGGTGGAGGCTGGAGAAGAGCGCCGTTTGGAGAAAGTAATAATCGAGTAGCTGGATTAAATACATTGTAATCTAAATTTCTAAATCTTTGAAAGGTGCCTTTTATCCCAACTCTTCGTTCTGTCCTCGCCTTGATAGCTAAGGCTATCAGACTGCGGGAGTGCCTTGATTTGGAACAAAATTCATCCCTTCATTTTATCAATTAACTTAGGTTACAAAGTATAAAATGACAAAGCGATTTTTATTTTTTCTGGCACTGGCCTTAGTTTTTACCTTGCTGTATTTGGGCTACGACTATTATCAGTTTACCCAACAGCGCCAAGCCTTGGTCTTGGCTAAAGGAGAACAGACGACGGCCTCTCTACGCGATCAGGTCAATGCCATTTTGGACCGAATCGCTGGGGAAGGAGAGCAGTTGGCCCAACGCCTCGGTCAACAGGATTATAGCCAAGCCGAAATTGAAGCTTTGGTTAAAGAAAGCGCCCTTCGAATTCCTGAAATTCAAGGTGTTACCGCCTGCTTTGAACCCTATGCCTTTAAGGACCAACAGCGGCTGTTCTGCCCCTATTACAACAAAGGCAGTCAATCCTACCTCTACATCGACGAAAGTTATGACTATACCGTGCCGGGAGAAGGCACAACTTGGTATACCAGTATTCGCGACGATGGTGCGAGCTGGGTAGAACCCTATTATGCGCGAGCGGCTAAGGATTGGTATGTCGATTATGGCATTCCTTTTTACTATGGCTCCGGGCCTCGTAAAGGCCAGGTGAGGGGGACCATTACCATGAGTTTTGTTTGTAGTGGTTTTAAAAATTTGATTCACTCCATGAGCTTGGGTAAAACGGGCTATGGTTTGATAACTTCCCGAGCTGGGACCTTTCTGGCTCATCCCATCAATGACTATGTTGGAACCACCCATCTCGATAGTCTCAGCGATGAAAATACGCCTGCTGACTTACGCGAGGCCTATCAGCAATTGCTGGCTGGGCAAAGCGGTTTCACCCGTTTTTACGATGCCAATGAGGACGATCAAGGCCTATTTTTCTATGATTCTATTCCGGCTTCGGGTTGGGGCATTGGACTGTATTTTTTGCAAAATGACCTACTCAATGACGCTACCCAACTCAACCGCCGTTACCTCCGTTTAGCATTGATTTTATCCCTGCTTTTTCTTTGTCTGCTCGCCATCTACTACAATAAAGACTACCTCGACGAAGGGGAAATCTGGCGACTGAGTATGGTGTCGAGTGTGCTACTGTTGGCCAATATTTTCCTGGTCGCTTACTTACAACACCACACCCCACAAAATAGCGTAAATCGAAAAAGCCCACCGATCATTGACTTGATGAGCTTGAGTAGTTTTGTTCATCAACAAGAATTGCGAGCCGAACGGTTAAAGGCGCCTTCGGTCCGTGCGGTGCCCACGGGCATCTACTTGCACCGGATGGAATTTGAAGATAGCTACAACCTGAATGTTGGAGGACAACTTTGGCAAAAATATCCTTTAGAACTGGCGGATGAGGTAGAAATAGGTTTTCAATTTCCACAGCTTTCCCCTTTTGCCGAATCTTCTTTGATTGAAGAGCGGTATCGCGATACCATTGCGGCAAAAGAAGACGAAGCCGCGTATCTATTGGTCGGGTGGGAATTTCGGGTCACCTTACGCCTCAATTTTCAATACGCCAATTACCCACTAGATAAGCGACACATCAATATCGAGATCCTTCCCTTAAACGCTCAGGATCATTTGCTCTTTGTCCCGGATTTGGCCAGCTATAGTTATACCAATCCTTCGCGGAAAAGTGGCCTAGATCATAAGATTCAATTTCCGGGGAGTGAAGTACTGGAAAGCTATTTCAATTATTCCATAGAGACTTATGCCACGGATTTTGGGTATGGGCAAAAAAGCTTGTACGAAGACGTTCCGGTATTGCATTTTAATATCCACCTGCGCCGTTTACTACTCAATGCCTTTGTCACCTATCTCATCCCCATTTTCGTATCCCTCATTATGATGTTTATCCTGCTTTATTCTTGTACCAAATCGCAGGAGCGACAAGGAATCATCGAAAGCATGGCGGCCTTCTTTTTTGTCCTGGTTTTTTCCCATATCGACCTGCGTCGAGAGATTGTAACGGCAGAATTGATTTATTTGGAATTCTTTTACTTCGTAACTTACCTCATGGTCATCCTTTCGACCTATAACCTGATCACCTACACCAAGGATAAAAGTGCTATTTTTGATTTTAACGACAACCAACTATTCAAAGCGCTTTATTTCCCCTTCTTTTTGTTCTTAATTCTAGTGATAACTTGGAGGAAATTTTATTAACGATAGCTTCTAATGACAGCTTAGCTTATACTCGGCATTTGAAATAAAAGCCCTAAATCATGTTTAGATTTCAACATTCCCTCCTTTGTTTTGGCCTCCTAATGCTTAGCTGTATTAGCGGAGATTTAATGGCACAGAGCAAAGCGGGCAATGTGTGGTATTTTGGAACAAACGTCGGCCTTAATTTTAACGAAGGAGCTGATTTTTTTCCACCTCCCAATGCCATGGAAACCTCCGAAGGGTCGGCTATTATTTGCGATGAAGATGGCGAGGTGATGTTTTATAGCAATGGAGGAGGCCGAACCCCCGACAACCAACAGCCTACGGGGACTATTTGGAATCGCAATGATTTGCCTTTCTACGAAATGGAGGGTTTGGAAGGAGGGGGCTGGAGTAGTATCCAGTCGTCGGTTATTGTTCCCGTACCAGGGCAAACGGATCGTTATTACCTCTTTACCATGGATGAGGCGGAAGGAGATATTGATGGAACGCCCATTCGGGGTTTGTCTGTGTTTGAGGTGGATATGACTGCGAATGGTGGATTGGGGGCCGTGGTGGATTACCAGGAATCGATTTTCCCCGAAGTTACCGAAGGCTTAGCGGCTTGTCGGCATGCCAATGGTACGGATTATTGGTTGGCCGTTTATGATCGAAGTGAAACGAGCTATCAATTTCTTTTGGTCAATGGCGCTGGTATCAATCCGACCCAACGCTTTCTCGCGCCTGCTTTTCTTGGCCCCAATATCGGCGCTGCACCGCTGCGCTTTTCCCCCGATGGCGAGCATTTCTACGCCCCAGGAGTCTTGTATAATTTCAATGCCGCCACTGGCGAAATCAGTATGCCCCAAGACATCGTATACAGCGGTTCCTACGGTGCCTCCTTTTCCCCTAATAGCGCTTACCTCTATCTTTATGGAGATAGTGGTTTTGGCAGTCAAAATATCGTGCGTTTTTCAACTAAAGTAGCAGATGTTCCAGCCACCGAAGAGGAAGTCGTGGAGTATATGGCGACCACCGTTACAGGGCAAATGCAAGTAGCACCCGATGGTAATATTTATTACCTAGAGTCGGATTTTCTAAATGGCGAAACGCTCTTGTCTTCCATCAATTGCCCCAACACCGCTACTCCCTGCATCGAACGCAATTTGGCGATTTTTGAGAGTACCGATCTGCCCACTTTTGGCCTACCTAATTTTATCGACCATATTTTTGCTAACGATGATCTCGGCCCCGAAATCCTCCTGGACATCGAAGCTTCTAACGAAGTGATTTGTATCGGAGAATCCACTACGCTGACCGCCATAGCGACCGCTCCAGCAGTAGACTATGCTTGGTCGAATGGAGCAAATACGGAATCCATTATTGTAGATCAACCGGGGATTTATAGTGTAACCGTGACCAATGGTTGTTGTAATAGTGGTACGGAGGAAATTGAAATTCTTTTGGCTGCAGGCACGCTAAATTTGGAAATTGCTGGAGATACTTTGCTTTGTGAAGAAGATTTTACCGTGCTAACGGCCGTTGCCCCGGAAGGCCAGACTTTTACTTGGTCGAATGGGGAGAGTAGCAATAATATTGCCGTTACTACTTCCGGCATTTATTCCGTTACGGTAACCAACGATTGTGGTTTTATCGCCATCGATTCGGTGGAAGTTACTTTTCTTGGAAATCAACCGCCTGCCTTTAATACAATGCTACAGGATAACCTTTGCTTTGGAGAACGGGAAGGCACTATTGAACTGATCTTTGCCCAACAAACGCCACCTTACCAATTCGCTTGGTGGGATAGCCAAGGCAATCTGATTGGCGAAACGGCGAGTTTACTAAACTTACCCGCTGGGAATTATCGATTAGAAATTCAAGAAATAGGAACAGATTGTATTTTTAGTTTTGATTATGTTATCGATCAACCCACTGCCCTTGAAGTCACCAGCTTCTTTGAACCCTTGGGCTGCGAAGCCACTGTGGAAACCCAAGTCGATATCACCGTCCAAGGTGGTAGCCCCGACTATCTCTACCAATGGGAACCCGACAGTAGCTTTGTGACCGACAGTAGTCTTTTGCTGTCGCCCGGGCAATACGTCGTTACGGTGCAGGATGTTAATGGTTGTGAGCAAACGAGTCCGTCCATCCTAATCGAAGCACCGGACTCCTTATCCGTCAGTCTAGATGGGCCTACCGAATTGGTTCCCATGGGCGATCCCTTTATTTTAGCCTTGAGTAGCGACCGTAATTTTGCTTTCTTAGATGTGGTGTGGACCCCTGCGGAAAGGGTTTCTTGTGTAAATTGTGTACAAGTGGTGGGCACCGTTGTAGAGGATACGAAGTTTCAAGCTACCATAAGTTCCGAAGATGGCTGTAGCACCACGGTCGAAATATTAGTCCGCGCCGATCTGACGCGTCGCTTTTACGTCCCCAATGCCTTTTCTCCCAATGGCGATGGTCAAAACGACTGGCTACAAGTTTACCCCGGCGAAGGCGTAGCGGAAGTGCTACAGTTTAAAATCTTTAACCGTTGGGGAGCCTTGTTGCACGATCATCCTGAGGACGTTTGGAACGGGCAGTTTAGAGGTAAGGCCCTAGAAGGAGGAATCTATGTTTGGTGGGCGGAGGTAGCCTTTGGCAATGGGGATCGCGTCATCTATGAAGGTGATGTATTACTCGTTCGATGAATATTATTTCCTAGATTTTTGAGCAAAAGGGGAATGGGCTAGGCAACCCTAAGTCTTTTTTGGGATTTATGGGTAAAGACCTAGACCATGATGATTAGCCCTTTAAACTTACGCCGCTACCTCTGCCTTGGTATTACTTTCTGCTGTTGTCTTTCCCTTGCTGCTCAAAGCGCTAGTAAGGAAGGCAATGTATGGTGTTTTGGTTCAAATGTCCAATTAGACTTCAACCCCGCTGCCGATTTTCTCACTTTTCCCACTGCCATACGGACCAGTTCTGGCGCGGCCAGTATTTGCAATAGCGATGGCGAACTTCTCTTTTATACCAATGGTGGTGGCTGGGCCGAGCCTGCTAGCTATCCTAGTGGTGGGATTTGGAATGGCAAGCACGAATTGATCTATGATATGCAGGGGCAGGAGGGAGGCAGTTGGAATAGTGCCCAATCTGCTATCTTTATTCCTGCACCTGGGCGAAGTAATCACTATTACTTATTTACGATGGAGGAAAGAAATGCCGATACCGATCAAACGCCTAGTCGAGGGCTTTCTTATTTTGAAATTGATCAGCTGGGCAATGGAGGTCAAGGGGCAGTAGTGGACTATCAGGAAAATATATTTGCGGAGGTTCAGGAAGGGATGGCGGCCTATCCCCATGCCAATGGCACAGACTACTGGCTAGTGGTGTATTATGAGGCCGGGGAGCAGTATCAATTTTTTCTGATCGATGCCACTGGGGTAAACCTTGCTTCGAGTACTAGCAAGCCAGACATAGGACCTTTTAACAGTTCGAATCAAATGCACTTTTCTCCCAACGGAGAATACTTTTATGCCAATGGAATATTATTTGACTTTGACGCGGTCAATGCTGAACTAAGCAATCCGATCTCCCTAACTTCTTGTTTTGATTGCACCCAGGCCAGCCACCTTAGCTTTTCTCCCAATAGCGAGTACCTTTATTATTATGGCCCTGGCGATATTGCGGGGGCGCGAATCATGCGAATTTCCCTAACGGCTCCCGATCTAATCGCTTCCTTGGAAGAGTTAGAACGATATGAGGATACTACCACTCCCGGTCGAATGCAAGTAGCTCCCAATGGCAGCATTTATTATTTAGAATTGGATTCTCATGATGATTCAACTCATCTTTCCGAGATTAAATGCCCCAACTCCGCATCGCCTTGTATCAGACGAAAACTGTTTGGTTTTGAAAATACAGACCCTCTGCTACGCGTCTCGGGATTTCCCAGCTTTACCAACCATTTCTTTATCAACAACCATAGTGGTGTAGACCTTAATGTTTCCATCCTAGCCGATACCAATGTCATTTGTAGCAATGAGGTACTAAGCTTGGTCGCCACATTGGATCAAGGGCTTGACGTATCTTATGCCTGGTCCAATGGAGCAACTGAGGCTAGTATCTTAATCAACGAGCCGGGGATTTATAGCGTCACGGTTACCAATGATTGTTGCAATATTGGTACCGCCGAGTTTGAGGTTTTTCCCGCTCAGGGAGTATTGGAGGTAGAAATAATGGGCGACACCCTCTTATGCGAAGCAGAGCGTAGTACGCTACAGGCCCTTGCACCGGAGGCAGATTTTTTACTCTGGTCTACGGGCGAAGTTACCACAGAGATAAGTATTCAAGAATCCGGAACTTATGCCCTTACCATTACCAATGCCTGTGGCTTCGTCGGTAGTGATTCGATAGAGGTCCTTTTCCTCCACGAACAAGATCCCATTTTTGAAGCTGTAGTAGTCGACAATCCTTGTTATGGAGATAGCAATGGTTCTATTACTTTACATTTCCCCGTAGGTGCTCCCACCCAAATACTCCAATGGACCGACTCTCACGGTCATGACCTCGGCAACAAGGCTGAACTACTGGAGTTGCCCGCTACGCAATACCAACTTGCTATTCAAGCAGAGGGAGAAGATTGTATCCTCCACTATGATTTTGAAGTAGGTCAAAACGATCCCTTAAGCCTACAAAGCGAACTGATTCCTGTCTTCTGCGAAGCGGACAAGACCTTTATCGAGTTGAGTGCCCAAGGAGGAAGCCCCGATTACCTCTTCCGAATTAAAGACAGCGATCCCTATCGCGCGGATAATCGATTTTTCGTTTCTCCGGGAACCTACCAACCTAGCGTCTTGGACGGAGCACTCTGCGAACAAAGGGGAACTGATGTAGTCATTGATCCTGTAGAGGCAATATTTTTGGAAATCATCGGGCCTAGCGAAACTGTTCCGATGGGAGAACCCTTTAGCCTTAGCCTAGAGAGCAATCGCAGTTTGGAAGCCGCGCAAATTACCTGGTATCCTCAGGCACCGCTTACCTGTTGGGATTGCTCCACGGTAAGCGGGCAAGTTTTTGAATCTACCTACTTTACCGCAGTGGTGAGTTTCTCTGACGATTGTACCCTCGAAGTCCGATTCTTGGTTCAGGTAGATAAAAGCCGTAGGGTTTATGTTCCCAATGCCTTTTCTCCCAATGGTGATGGCGAGAACGATGTGCTGACCGTCTACCTTGGGGAAGGGGCCGAGCGAGTGCTCCAATTCAAAATCTTTAATCGTTGGGGAGCACTGCTACACGATGACCCTGAAAAAGCTTGGGATGCTTGGTTCAAAGGGCAGCCTTTGCAAAGCGGCGTGTATGCTTGGTGGGCCGAGGTCGAATTTGTCGATGGTCAACGTGCTTTTTATCAAGGAGATGTATTAATCGTCCGGTAATCCAATAATACTGGCATAAGTCCCGAATTTTTTATAAATTAACAATAGTGTAGTTTGGGGAACTTTTGAACCCCGAATTACTTTATAGGGATAAAGCTATTAAAACGATTCTATTGCCCATTTCTCAGAATTAATGAACCACAAGCTACTGATCCAAGTAGTATCCCGCAACTAATCTACTAAGCCTAAGAAGAATTCCTGGTCACCCGCAGTGGTGTCCAAGTCTAATAAGTTGCTAGAATCATATCCTCAGTACCCGTTTTTAATTGATCGATTCTAAATCGAAGTAAAACACATTTGAAATGTCTTTAGTCGTGCCAAAGCTTTCAGGGTATATCTTATTGTCAAAACTAGAAAATATAAAATATGAACAAGCTAGCTCCGAACTTCCGTCTCTTGTATTTAAGTGCCATATTGTTTCTACTGAGTTGCTCGACCTTACTATCTCAGACTAAGGAAGGGAATCTTTGGTATTTTGGAATTGGCGTTGGACTCGACTTCAATGCCGGGGCCAATTTTGTTATTCCTTCCAATCCTATCCGAACCCCGGAAGGCTCGGCCAGTATTTGCAATGCTGATGGCGAACTGTTGTTCTATTCCGATGGTGGTGGCCGGGCCATCGTAGCCCAACAAGCAGAAGGAAGCATCTGGAATCGGAATGATGAATCCATTTATAATATGCACGGCCGCGAAGGCGGTGGCTGGAGTAGCACCCAGTCTTCAATCATTACTCCCGTGCCCGGCAAACCAGATCATTACTACCTTTTTACCATGGACGAATCAGAAGGCTATATCGATGGAACACCCATCCGAGGTTTATCTTTTTTCGAAATTAATATGCAGGCCAACGGTGGGCTGGGCAGTGTGGTGGATTATCAGCAATCCATAGTCCCGACGGCAACGGAAGGCCTTACGGCTTGTCGACATGCGAATGGTAAAGATTATTGGCTCGCCTTTTATCATCCCGAAAAAAACAGTTACCAAATTTATCGTATCGAAGGAAGTGGCCTTACTTTGGAGCATAGTTTTGAGCGCCCCAATATCCCCGGCGCTCGCGGCAATGCCGCTCCATTGCGCTTCTCTCCCGATGGCCAGCATTTTTACGCCCCCGGAATCCTATTCCAATTCGATCCAGCTAGTGGTCTGCTGAGTAACCCTCAGGATGTCTTATACCCTCATTCCTACGGCGCTAGCTTTTCTCCGAATAGCGAATACCTCTACCTCTATGGCCCCGGCGATTTTACCAGCCAATCCATCTTGCGTTTTGCCGTCAAAGAACCCAACGTTACGGCTACCGAAGAGGCCCTGTTTCAGTTTACCGGGAATTTTGTGCTGCCCGGACAGATGCAAGTGGCTCCCGATGGCAATATCTATTTCCTGGAAGTAGGGCAGGGGGAGTCGACGCTTTCGGCCATCCTTTGCGCCAATACCACCAGCCCTTGTTTGAAACGAAACCTCTTGCAGTTTCCCAGCCCCAACCTCTTTACCGCAGGTCTACCCAATTTTACCGATCACTTTTTTAGAAGCGAAGAAGAGAACCCCGAAATTCCAGTGGCCATCGTACCGAGCAACCAAGTGCTCTGTATCGGCCAGTCGATGACCTTGACGGCCCAGGCCGGACCAACGGCAGAATACCTCTGGTCGACTGGAGAGATAACGCCTTCTATTTCGATCGATCAAGCTGGCGCATATGCAGTTACGGTGACCAATGGTTGTTGTAGTAATGGGTCAGATGAAATAATAATTCAAAATTCATCCGGCATTCTTTCTTTAGCAATTACCGGAGATACCCTGATTTGTGAAGATGAAAAAACGGTACTGACTGCCATTGCTCCCGAAGCGGATCATTTCAATTGGTCAACTGGAGAGAAAACGCCAAATATCATCGTCGGCAAATCGGGTACTTATTCGGTCACGGTGACCAATACTTGTGGCGATATCAATGTGGAACACATCGAAATTAGTTTTCGCAATGATCAAATTCCTGCTTTTACTCCCTTAGTGGTCGACAATCTTTGTCATGGGGAAAGTAGTGGTGCGATTAGCTTAGGTTTTGCTCCGCAAAGCGAATTTTATGAGCTCACTTGGATCGATCCTGAAGGCAATCATTTTAGCGATGGTAGCAGTTTGAATAATCTTTCCGCTGGTGATTATGAGGTGGTGATGAAAAAAAGCGAACGCGGTTGCGAATTTCGATATCAATACAAAATTTTGGAGCCAGAGCCCTTAGAAATTACGCAAGAGGTTCATCCTTTTCCCTGCGAAGGCGAAGCTGTTACCCGCGTCGACGTATTGGTCAGTGGTGGCTTACCGGAATATCGCTACAGTATCGATGGTGGAAATTCTTATGGGACTCAGGCCATTTTTGGCTTAGCTCCCGGTACTTATCGGCCTAGTGTTATTGATGCCAATCTTTGTGAACTGCTAGGGGCGGAATTTGTGGTGGAGGAGCCAGTACCTTTCGAATTTGGTTTGACGGGGCCGACGGAAGAAGTGCCTTTGGCGGAAGATTTTGAATTGGAAATTTGGAGTAACCGAAGCTTTGAAGAGGCCACCATCGAATGGTCACCTGCGGATAAGGTTTCTTGTGTGGATTGCGAAAGCGTATTTGGAAATATCACTGAATCCACTAATTTTCAGGTCCTAGTTCGCTTTCCCGATGGTTGTGTGGGCGAAGAAGAGTTGCTGGTGAGAGCGGATAAAGATCGTCGCGTTTATATTCCCAATGCCTTTTCTCCAAATCATGATGGGCAAAACGAAACCTTGCAAATCTATACCGGAGAAGGCGTCGCCGAAGTGCTGCATTTTAAAATCTTTGACCGCTGGGGCGCTATGGTATACGACAACCCTCTCGATGGCTGGGATGGTAAGCTCAAAGGCCGACCGATGGAAGGTGGCGTTTATACCTGGTGGGCGGAGATTGTCTTTAAGGATGGCGAAAGAAGTCTTTACCAAGGTGATGTGGTCCTGATTCGATAAGAGCCTGTTTAAATTGGCGTAAAAAAATACTTGCCAAAAAATCGGTTGCTGATCCTTGGGCAATAGGTGATTTTTGTTGAAAAATAATAAAATGAATTTCAGCAAATTACACCAAGAAGATCGCCCCCTGCTTATCTGCAATGTTTGGGATGTGGCCAGTGCCCAGCTGGCCCAGGCCCTCCATTTCAAAGCCATCGCCACTTCTAGCGGAGCCATTGCCACCATGCTAGGCTACCCAGATGGCGAAGCGATGAGCTTTCCTGAATTGGAATACTTGGTTGGGCGTATCCGGGCCACTGTTGACCTACCGCTAAGTGTTGACCTAGAGGCGGGCTATAGCCGCAATCCGGCAGAAGTGGTGGAACATATCCAGCGCTTAAGGGCCTTGGGAGTGGTTGGCATTAATCTCGAAGACAGTTTGGTGAACAACGAAAAGAACGGGGAAAGAACCCTGCAAAGGCCAACCTCTTTTGCCTCCTTCCTTACCGAAATCGCCAATTCCATAAAGACTCCAAATGCCAACTTTTTCCTCAACATTCGAACCGATACCTTTCTTTTATCCGTCGAAAACCCCATAGGGGAAACCATCCAACGCGCCAATCTTTATCAGAAAGCCGGAGCAGATGGCCTCTTTGTACCGGGCTTGGTAAAAGCAACAGCTATTCGCAATATCTTAAGCGAAATTGAACTACCTTTAAACGTGATGTGTATGCCCGATCTACCGAATTTTTCGACCTTGGAAGAGTTGGGCGTCAAACGAATCTCTATGGGTAATTTTGTTTTTAACTATTGCTATCAACAAATGAAAAAAGATCTGGCTAATATCCAAGCTGCCGAGTCTTTTGAAAACCTTTTTAGCGCCACCGTTTAAAGTTTTCTTTGATGACTAAACCATACGAATCAAGAGCGGATGAATTTTATGAGGCCTTGCTCAATCGAGATTCCAACTACGTAGGCATATTTTATGTGGGGGTAAAAACGACCTCGGTTTTTTGTATCGCTACCTGTCGCGCCCGGAAGCCCAAAAAGGAAAATGTGACTTTCTACGCTACGGTAAAAGAGGCCTTGGATCATGGTTATCGGCCTTGCAAAATCTGTAAGCCAACCGAGGATGCGGAAACGACTCCGGCGCTAGTCAAAAAGGCGATGAGTTTAGTAGAAAACCACCCCAAGGAAAAAATCTCCGATGCCCGTCTCCGAGCAGAAGGCATTAGCCCCGACCTGGTTCGCCGCTGGTTTAAAAAACACTATGGCCTGACCTTCCACGCCTTCCAACGCATGTACCGCATCAATACTGCCTACCGCGAATTAAAAGAAGGAAAAAAAACGACCCACGCCGCCTACGACCTCGGCTACGAATCCCTCAGCGGTTTTGGCTATACCTACAAAAAGCTAATGGGCAAATCTCCCCGCCATAGCAATGATCAAAATTTGATCCTCCTCAATCGAGTCGCCACGCCTTTGGGGCCCATGTTTATCTGCGCCACCGAGCAAGGCATTTGCCTCTTGGAATTTACCGATCGAAAAATGTTAGAAAGCGAATTTCGCGATCTGCAAAAACGCTTAGGTGCCGCCATCATTATTGGCGAAAATGATCACCTCCGCCAAGCCAAGCAGGAGCTAGGCGAATACTTCGCCGGAACGCGCTCTGTTTTTAGCCTAGCCCTAGATACTCCCGTCACCGATTTCCAACAAACGGTTTGGCAAGCATTAACGAAGGTTCCTTTTGGCGAGACTTGTAGTTATCAAGCCTTGGCCGAGCAGATCGGAAGGCCCAAGGCCACTCGGGCCGTAGCCGGCGCCAATGGCGCCAATCGAATTGCCATTGTCATTCCTTGCCATCGGGTGGTGGGCAAGGATGGTCAGTTGCGGGGTTATGGCGGGGGCGTGGAGCGGAAGAAGTGGTTATTGGCCTTGGAGGGGCGGGGGGAAACTTAGGTAAGATTAAACTTTCCCACCTCCCTAAAAAGTATCCAAATCCGCTAAAGTGAATCGGATGATCCAGAAGTAATATTCTCTAAATCCTCCACATGCCCTTCAAAAGCATCGATATGATGATGATCCAAATGCTGAAGGGTGCCCAACAAGTGATTTTTCTCTCCTTCCGATAAATCTGCAGTGATGATATGCGAAGTAGCATCCAAGCCCTGATAAATCTGTTCTAAAACGCCAAAGCCGCCCGGAGTGATCCGAATCCTTTTGCTGCGTTTGTCCTCCTTATCCTCGATCTCCTCTATCAAGCCATTGCGCAACAGCCGTCGGATAATGCCTATGCCCGTATTAAACTCGATCAAATTGCGTGTGATCACCTCCGATTTGCCACTCGGGCCCTCGGTAAGACTTACCAAAATCACAAAGTCGTCGATCCCGGCTAGGGGAGAACCCCGCAAGGCAACCTTGGAATAGCGTTTGGCAAACTTGCTGAGTCGACTCAGGTGAGCGCTAATCATGGCATCGGTATGCATGGCCGGATGGCGGTCGATGGAGCGGGTGGTGGTAGGGAGGGCCAATTCCCGATTGAGCCAAGCCACGAAAGCCGTCAAATTGCTGTTTTCTTCCTCTTCTTCGGTATATTTTTCCAGCAGTGGTAGAAGCTCTTTTAGTAAATGGGCCAGGGCGCTCATCAAAATGTTTTTTTACAGTAAAAAAAGTTATTTAGTGTAAAAACAAAATATTGCTTCTAATGTTTAGTGTACGTTCATTTAATCCGAACCTACAAAATCGCACCAAAAATGCTGATTTAGGACTGGTTTGGAAGGTAACAACTGAATTTGCATTTTGCTTTGTCTCACAAAAAAAATACATGAAAAAGTTAATTCTTTTCCCTTTTCTCCTACTCAGCATACTCCAATTGAGTGCTCAATCGGGAATCATCAAAGGACTGATTACAAACGGTATCAATAACGAGCCGATTTCCTTTGCTTCCGTCTTGGTTTTGGATACCGACAGCGGAACGACTACCGATTTGGATGGCAATTTCGAGATTACGGGTTTGGCCCCGGGCCTTTACAGCATCCGGGCTTCCTACGTCGGCTTCGATGATTTTACGGAGTACGAGATTCAGGTTTTTAATAATAAACCGGCCGTGGTGGATATCCAAATGAATGAGGCGGTCCAGGAATTGGATGAAGTGGTGGTAAAGGCCTCGCCGTTTAAGAAGACGGAAGAAAGCCCGGTTTCGCTACGGACGATTGGCGTGGCGGAGATTCAACGGAATCCGGGAGGAAACCGAGATATTTCGCTGGTGGTCCAGCAATTGCCGGGGGTTACTTCCTCCGCCTCCTTTCGGAATGACTTGATTATCCGTGGAGGAGCACCCAACGAAAATCGCTTTTACCTCGATGAGGTGGAAGTACCAAATATCAATCACTTTGCGACGCAAGGCTCCTCGGGAGGTCCGGTAGGTTTAATCAATGTTAATTTTATCAAAGAGGTCGACTTTTATAGCGGGGCCTTTCCCGCCAACCGTGGAAATGCGCTCAGCTCGGTTTTTGGCTTTCGCCTTCGCGATGGCCGGGATGATCGGCTCGGAGCTTCCTTTACCGTTGGCTCCAGTGATTTGAATTTAACTTTGGAAGGACCAATTGGGGAAAAGACGACTTTCATGGCTTCGGCTCGGCAATCTTACCTCGGCTTTTTGTTCCAATTGCTGGAACTACCATTTTTGCCCACCTATAATGACTTTCAGGTAAAGGTGAAACATAAGATTGACCAACGCAATGAATTGACCTTTATCGGCTTAGGGGCTATCGATCAATTTGAATTGAACCTAGAGGCCAACGAAACCGAGGAACAGCAGTTTCTGCTCAGCGCCCTTCCCGTTGCCCCTCAATGGAATTATACGACCGGACTGGTCTATAAACACTATCGGGATAATGGCTACTTCACCTTTGTACTGAGTCGGAACATGCTCGACAATCGCAGCTTTAAATACGCCGACAACGATGAAAGCAGCGAAGAGAATCTACTCTTAGATTATAACTCCCAAGAGATTGAAAACAAGTTTCGGGCAGAATACACCGTTCGTACCAAGGGCTTTAAATTCAATTATGGAGTCAATTACGAGTTCGCGAAATTTAACAACAGCACCTTTAACCGCATTTTTACTCCCCAAGGCCCTTTGACCATCGATTTCGCCTCTGACTTCAGTATGAATAAATACGGCGTTTTTGCTCAGGCTAGTCGAAAATTCCTCGACGAACGATTAATCTTATCCTTAGGTCTCCGAGCCGACGGAAGTGATTATTCTGACGAAATGAGTAATCCACTGGATCAGTTTAGCCCTCGCTTTTCTGCCGCCTTTGCCATTACCCCCAACGTAATCGTCAACTTTAATACCGGGCGTTATTACCAACTCCCGGCCTATACCTTGCTAGGCTATCAGGAAGACGGACGCTTTGTGAATCGCGACAATGGCATTAAGTACCTGACCAACGATCAGATCGTGGCGGGCATCGAATTCAATACGGCGAGTTCTTCTAAGATCACGATTGAAGGTTATTATAAGGCTTATCGCGATTATCCCTTTTTGCTTCGGGATAGCTTGACCATTGCCAATTTGGGCGCTGACTTT
>SPJL01036046.1_pt1 | contig 20701 bp, 20 predicted proteins | sample 3741751 | NCBI WGS metagenome assembly SPJL01 (sample SAMN10925998, study PRJNA522277) | cold seep metagenome | isolation source: Elba SIP-enriched marine methane seep metagenome, extraction at timepoint T3 | place: Italy: coast of Elba, Mediterranean Sea | reverse complement strand
GGCTATGCCCTACCAGCCTTGTTTGGCGAGGCCTCGGTCACTGCGCGGGGAATCGCCGAAATGTTCGCGGTAGCACTTTGCGAAATGAGAGGCGGAGACGAAGCCGCAGGCAAGGGCGACATCCAGCACGGACATTGTGGTTTGCCGTAACAGCGCGCGGGCGCGCAGCATGCGCAGGCCGAAATAGTACTTACGCGGGCTGGAGCCGAGATATTTTCGGAACAACCGTTCGAGCTGCCGGGTGGAGAGGCTGACGGCTTCCGCCAGATCTTCGCGTTCCAGCGGCGCTTCAAGATTGTCTTCCATAAGCTCAATTGCGGCGAGGAGCTTGGGGTGGCTGACCCCGACCCGCTGCCGCAAGGTCATGCGTTGATGTTCAGAACGGTCGCGAATCTTCGGATGCATGAACCATTCGGAGATCGTCGCCGCCAGCGCGTGTCCATGCCGTTCGGTAATCAGATGCAGCATCAGATCCAGCCCGGCAGTCCCGCCGGAGCAGGTGGTGATGGGGCCGTCGATCTCATACAGCTCATCCGTCACATCAACATGCGGAAAATCCTCTTTGAAGGCATCCATATGCTCCCAATGGATGGTGCAGCGGCGGTCGTCGAGAAGACCCGCTCGGGCCAGGACATAGGGTGCCGTCGAAACGGCAATAACAGACGTGCCCATACGCGGACATCGCCGCAGATAGGCAAAGGTGCCCGGATCGTGGAAATTCTCTACCGCGCCGCCTGCAACGACGATCACGGCGTCGAATTTGTCTTCAGTCGTGACGCTTGCTTGTGGAACCACGGGAATTCCGTTTGATCCCCGAACCGGCTCCCCATCCGCACTTATGATGGTCCAGCTATAGAGTGTCTCACCGGAAATATCATTGGCAGCGCGATAGGGCTCAATCGAGGCAGAGAGAGCGATGAAGGAAAACTGCGGCAACAACAGAATCCCAAGCCGTTGTTGCGGGATACTTATGTCGATGATTTTTGGCTCGGACGTGATTGTCGTCATAGGACGCCCAGCTCCTTCAACCGTGCTTTAACCGCCAACAGGTCGCGCCAGGCGTAGCGTTTTTGGGCTGGGTTGCTCAAAAGAGAGGTCAGCCGGAAAATCGGCATGGCAGGAATGGCCTCTGAAAAAGCGGGGTGGTTGAAATCATGCCAGGTTCCCCGGATGCGGGTGATGCCCTTGATGGTCTTCAGCATGGCCTTGGCGACGGGATTGCCCATTGCAATCAGGACGCGGGGCTGGACCAATTCTATCTGTTTCATCAGGAAGGGCGCACAGGCAGCGACTTCCGCATCGGTCGGCGTGCGATTTCCGGGTGGGCGCCAAAAGACCGTGTTGGTAATGTGAACCTTGGTCCGATCAAGGTCGATGGCGCCGAGCATCGCATCCAGAAGCTTTCCGGACTGGCCGACAAAGGGCTTTCCCTGCCGGTCTTCTTCCGGACCGGGGGCTTCGCCGATTATCAGAAGGGGTGCCGTTTCCGCACCATCGAAATGGACGATGTTTTCCGCCGCGTTCTTTAGCGAGTCGCATCCGTCGAAGGCTTCCAGAGCAGCACGAAGCTCAGCCAGGGACGTACAGCCAGCCGCGGCTGCGCGTCCTGCTGCGGCCGCCTCGGCGGAGCCAAGTGGGGCTTCGGGCGGACGTGGTGCCGCAGGCGCCGGCGCTGAAGGGTGCGGGCGCGCTTCTGCGGCTTCTGATGCTCGGGGGTGCGGTGCTTTTGCAGCCACGCGTTCCCGATGCAGGGCAAATCGATCAATCGGGGTTTCCGAAATCGCCTCATCAGCGCCCATGGAAACCTGCCAAGCCAGCGCCGCCAATGCTTGAGCGGCGTCCAGCTCAGCCTCATGTCCCGGTAACAACGCGTTTATTCCCCCTTCAACCAAGTCGCCTTTTATCCTTGATAGGTCGTTTTCCGTCAGGCGAATCCGGGAGGCCACCTTATATTCCCCCAAATTGCCACAGCTTGCCCGGGCTTGGAAGACCGTGTCTTATCGATTAGAACGCGTTTTTCGCAATATTGGGCGAAACTGACTGATAGTGGATTAAGGTCGAGGAGCAGGTGTGATGTCGGATGCGGTTGAACGGGATTTCATGGAATACGATGTTGTCATCGTGGGGGCTGGTCCCGCGGGCCTGTCGACGGCGATTCGCCTGAAGCAGCTGGAAGCGGAAACCGGCAAGGAAATCGCAGTCTGCGTGATCGAAAAGGGCTCGGAAGTCGGTGCCCATATCCTCTCCGGTGCGGTGCTGGAGCCGCGCGCGTTGAACGAACTTTTCCCGGACTGGAAAAATCTCGGCGCGCCGCTTGATACCCCGGCGAAGGATGACCATTTCCTCTTCCTCACCGAAAAGAAGGCCTTCAAGCTGCCGACCCCGCCGCAAATGCATAATGAAGGCAACTATATCATCTCGCTTGGCAATTTCTGTCGCTGGCTGGGTGAACAGGCAGAAGCGATAGGTGTGGAAATTTATCCGGGCTTTGCCGCAGCGGAAATCCTCTACCATGAAGATGGCTCGGTTAAAGGCGTGGCGACTGGCGACATGGGGCGCCTGAAAGACGGCTCTGAAGGACCGATGTTCCAGGTCGGCATGGAACTGCATGCCAAACAGACTGTTTTCTCCGAAGGGTGCCGGGGGCATCTCGGCAAGATGCTGATGGAGAAGTTTGATCTGCGTACCGATTGTGACACGCAGACATATGGCCTCGGTATGAAAGAGCTGTGGGAAATCGATCCGGAGAAATCACAGCCGGGCAAGATCGTGCACACCACTGGCTGGCCGATGGATTCGAAGACCTATGGCGGATCCTTCATGTATCACCTGGAAGGCAATCAGGTCTCCATCGGGTATGTGGTCGGGCTGGACTACGAGAACCCCTATCTTTTCCCCTATATGGAATTCCAGCGCTTCAAGCATCACCCGGAAATCGCCAAGGTTCTGGAAGGCGGCAAGCGGGTTGCCTATGGCGCGCGGGCGTTGAACGAAGGCGGCTATCAGTCAATTCCGAAGCTGACCTTCCCGGGCGGCTGTATGGTCGGTTGTGAAGCAGGCTTCCTAAATGTGCCGAAGATCAAGGGCACGCACACCGCGATGAAATCCGGCATGACCGCCGCCGAGGCGCTGTTCGAGGCCCTGACCGGCGAAGAAGAAGCGCCGCGTGAAATCACCAGCTATCCGGAAAAGCTGAAAGGCACCTGGGTCTGGGATGAGCTTTATTCCGTTCGCAACATCCGCCCCAGCTTCAAATGGGGCTTCTGGGCCGCCCTGGTTTATTCCGGCATTGATACCTATCTGTTCCGGGGCAAGGCGCCTTGGACGCTGAAGCACCATGGTCCGGACCATGCCTCGCTGAAGCCCAAGAGCGCCTATAAGCCGATTGATTATCCGAAGCCGGATAACAAAATCAGCTTTGACCGCCTGACCAATGTCGCATTCTCCGGCACCAATCACGAAGAAGATCAGCCGGTCCACCTGACCCTGAAGGACGCGGATGTGCCGGTGAAGGTCAATCTGGCGGAATGGGATGAACCGGCCCAGCGCTACTGTCCTGCCGGCGTCTATGAAATCGTCGAAGATGACGACGGCCCGCGCTTCCAGATCAACCACCAGAACTGCGTCCACTGCAAAACCTGCGACATCAAGGACCCCAGCCAAAACATCAACTGGGTCGTCCCGCAGGGCGGTGAAGGGCCGAACTATCCGAATATGTAAGGGCGGCACCTCGTTCAGGACAGCAATGCTCTCCTTCCCGGTCTAGTACCGTCGGCAGGGGACGCTGGCGAAATAGTGGGCGAGGGTTTTGATCTCACTGTCGGTCAGTTTATGGCCGGTGACCTCCATCAGGCGGTGGTAGCGGCGTGCTGACCCGTGTTTTCCTTTGACGGAGATCGACCAATCTCAATTAGAGGAAAGAAAGTGTGCCGATCTAGATAAACCGTCTTGCGACCTGTTGATCGGTCATTCTTTCCGCCACTGTCTCGCCAGTCTCCGCAGCCGCCACGGTGCCGGTGAAGGGGCGATTCTTACGCTGCGGAGGTCCTTGATCAGCCCCGTGGAGGAAGCGGATTGGAAGGCTATGCAAGTTCGGACAACGCCGTTCTTAGACGGGGAGATGCGAAGTCGATGAAGGCGCGGATCTTGGGGGCGACAAGCTTGGCGTGGGGATGGACCAAATGCACTGGCTGTGGCTCAAGCGTATAGGACGGGAGTATTGGGACGAGTGTTCCGACCCGAATTTGCGCCGCGACCATGTAAGACAAGGCATTGGTGATGCCTTGGCCTGCTTCAGCAGCTTGTATTGATGTGACCGCATCATTGATCTCAAATCTTGGTGTTAAGGAAACACTCCCCAACTTTTGATTCTTTCGATAGCGCCATTCGCCATTTTGCATAAGGCTCGTGAAGGCGATGATGGCGTGGGAGCGTAGGTCACTGGGTATCGTTGGTATCCCGTGTTCGGCGAGGTAAGACGGGCTTGCGACGAGAATCCGGTGAACGGTGCCTACCTGCTTTGCGATCAGGCTTGAGTCCGGCAGCGGCCCAATGCGAACAGCAATATCGATACCTTCTTCAACCAAATTGACGACCCGGTCCAAAAGCATCACGGAAACCGAAACACTCGGGTGCTGAACCAGAAAGTCAGAGACAATTGGCGCCAGCGCAGAACGCCCGAAAGTCACTGAGGCGGTCATCGTCAAATGTCCTTGCGGCACGGCAGTGTCGCCTACCGCTTCTTTCTCCGCGAACTCCAGGTCCGATATGATACGTTCGGCGCTCACAAGAAACCGCTGACCGGCTTCCGTTATCGCTAAACTGCGCGTTGTTCTGTTGAAGACACGAGCGCCCAGCCGCGCCTCCAACGAGGAGATGGCGCGTGTCACAGCCGGTGGCGACATTCTGAGACGCCGGCCAGCCTTAGCGAAGCTCCCCGTTCTCGCGGCGGCAATAAACACTTCAAGCTCGTGCAGGCGATCCATAGATTATTCCTTTAAATGGAATAAAGACTTTCTTATTGAATGTATTCTTCCAAATCAAGCCTTGCGCCATATTCCGTTCCGGGACGCGCTGCTGCGTCTGCACATCGTCGCGGCCGATTTCGTTGTGAAGGCCGCTGATAACTCAAAGGAGAAGTGAAATGGCACGTTTAGACGTAATCGACCCGAAGACAGCGAGTGGTGAGGCAAAGGAATTGCTTGATGCGGTTCAGTCCGGATTGGGAATGGTTCCAAACTTCATCCGCGTCCTGGCGAATTCACCAGCGGCATTGTCAGCATTCCTGGGTCTCCATGGGATCGCCGGTGCCGGGACACTCGACCCAAAAACGCGGGAGCGTATTGCACTCGCTGTCGCAGAACAGAACGCGTGCCAATACTGCGTGTCCGCTCATACCGCGATTGGCCGGAAGGCGGGCCTCGACGTCGAGGAAATTCTCGCCAATCGTCAGGGGCGCTCATCGGATTCAAAGGCCGCGGCGGCCATTACCTTCGCCGGATTGCTTGTTGAGAATATGGGTGAGGTGAGTACGGCAGAATTCGAAACCGTGCGGGCCGCCGGGCATGACGATGCTGAGATCATCGAGATCATTGCTCATGTCGCGATGAATATCTTCACCAATCTGATCGGCAAAGCGACGCAGGTGGAAATCGATTTCCCTGAAGTTGCGTTGAATCAAGCGGCTTAGCCCGACAATGGAGTCGCGACCGGTGCGATAAAAGTCTGCGCCGGTCGCCGAGCCAGAAGCATTCGGGATAATTCAGCCAAAAAATGGAGTATATCAAATGAGCGATTTTACCACGCGGATTATTCGTCCGCCGTTTCCGCCGTTCACGTTAGAACACGCTGTCTTGAAGGTCAGAATGGCGGAAGATGCGTGGAATTCCCGTGATCCGGAGCGTGTCGCCCCTGCCTATACGGAAGATAGTGTTTGGCGTAATCGAGATGTTTTTCCGAAAGGCCGCGCAGAGATCATCAAGTTTCTCCACCAGAAATGGGAGCGGGAGCAGGAATACCGGCTGATCAAAGAGCTCTGGTCATTCGCTGGAAGTCGGATTGCGGTTCGTTTCGTTTATGAATGGCGAGATACGGCGGGGCTATGGTTCCGCAGCCACGGTAACGAGAATTGGGAGTTTGATGATCGCGGCCTTATGCGTGAACGCCATGCGAGCATCAATGATCGGATGATCGATGAATCCGACCGCAAGTTTCTCTGGCCGCTCGGCTCGCGCCCGGTCGATCATCCAGGGCTGACAGAGCTTGGGCTATAGCAGGTTAGACAAACGAACAGGGAGGCAAACATGCCCAATCAATTTGCAGCAATCGCTTTTACGCCTTCGGTGAAAGCAATGCAGGCGGAACGGGGAAGCCGAAACGCCTATGGCAAACAGGAAGAACATCCTGAGTTGCTCAACCACGTGCTCGGTGATGCGGAGGCCGCGTTTATAGCGGAACGAGATTCATTCTATTTGGCGACGGTCGGCGAAACCGGCTGGCCTTACATGCAGCATCGCGGTGGTCCAGTCGGGTTTATGCGCATCCTGGATGAGAACCGGCTCGGTTTCGCAGATTTCCGCGGCAACCGCCAATATATCACTACCGGCAATCTGCAGGGTGATGACCGGGTTTCCATATTCTTGATCGATTATCCAAATAAACGCCGATTGAAAATCTTGGGCCGCGCTAAGGCCGTCGATCTTGATGATGAAGCAATGCTGTCCCGACTCGAAGTCCCAGGTTATCGCGCCCGGGTTGAGCGCGGGATTATCATTTTTGTCGAGGCCTATGATTGGAATTGCCCGCAACACATCACAGAGCGCTATACACGCGAGCAAGTGATGGTGATGACCTCTGCATTGGCGGCGCGTGTTGAAGCTCTTGAGGCAGAACTCGCCAATCATGGTCGGCGGGGCGAACGCTAATGTGAGCCCCCCGCCAGCCTTGATCTGTGTTAAGATGCCAGCTTGCCCAGTTCTGCCAGAAGCAGGGCGATGGTTGATGTGTCTATGCTGTCGGGGGCGAGATAAAACAGCTTGATAACCGGGTCCACGACCTATTTTAAAAACAGCGATCAATGACGTTTAGACTCGCGTCTAAATGACCCGCCTTGGCACGCGTTCGTCGATCTTGCGCGTTGCAGTCGGCGTTCCGTCCTCGCTAATGTCGACATGCCCCATGAAGTTGAGCGCATCGAGATCGGCGGTCACTGTCAGCACACCTTCCAGCTTGGTCGACCAATTTCCGCGAGTGTTTGCGATCGTGTAGTGCAGTTCCGCCTTGGCGCTCAGTGGATCGTCGCCCTGGCATGAGTACTTCAGTGAACCCCGGGTATCGAGGGTCATGCCGTGCGCCTCGATCCGAAAGGCGCCGTCGTCCTTGATATAGGTTCGGGTCCATCGGTCGGCGACGAGGTCGCGTTCGATCGTTCGCTCGCGCGCGACGGGGCGAAGCCACGTCATATCTAACGGCGGCGGCATGGTGGGTTTCGCAAAATCTGGCACCGGATCGTCTGGGGCCTCAGCGGGCCAGACCGGAAGGTCGAACCGGCATCCGCTTGTATCCAAGACCACCGTCATCCGTTCTGGCGCGGGCCAGATCAATGGGAAGCTTTCGGTCGAAACAGAAACCCGGATGCGATGGCCGGCGGGCACATGCTGGGCGATGTCGTTGGCAGCTATCGAGACATCCATCCACGCGCCCGGCTCCATCGGCTCCGGCCTATCGAACCCGTTTCGATGCGCGAGGTTAAGGAGGCCATAGGTGATCTGGCTGCTCGTCCCATCAGGTGCGACATCGCATACCCGCAGGGTCAAATTTCCTAACCGCGTATCAGTTCGGATCCGCAGTCGCGCGATCGGAGCGCCGCAAATCTCTATTGGGTGCTCTAGCACGGCGCTGTCGAAGCAAAGCGATCCAGCATCTTCTTCCCGCTGGTCCGGCGGTAGCTCCGGGCCGACACCATGGGGCAGCCACTCCCCACCTGACATGGCGTTCGCAAGAGGGGATTTCAGGGTAAGCGGCGCGCCGGGTGCTGCTTCCGTGTCGAGGCGTCCCGGGTTCATCGCGTAGCGGACATTCTCCGTCTCGCGCGGGGGCCAGCAGTCGGTCCGGATCCAGCGGCCATCCCGAAAGGGTCGGGACGTAGCGGGCGGTGCCGGGTCCTGCATGTAGAAGGTCAGGCGCGGTTCCCGGTCCATGCCATTGTCGATACCCTTCAGCCACCGATCCCACCAACGTGTTGCCTCCTGCAAGAAACCGATCTGCGGGCCGGGCATCGCGATATGCGGATAGGTATGAGCCCAAGGGCCGATCAGCGTCCGGCACGGCGCCTTGATCCCGTTCGCCATCCGAACGGCGGCGTTGCTGTAGCCATCCACCCAGCCGCACATGACGTAGGTCGCGGCCTCGATATCGTCGTAGTTCTCGCGGACCGACGCATGGCGCCAATAGGCGGATTTTTCCTGCTCCCCTGTCCAATGCTCCAGGACGGAGGGCGCCTTCTCAATCCTCTCCCGCCAGATGTCTCGCCATTCGTCTCCCACGAGAAGCGGATCCGGGGGGCGCATCATGTAGAGGAAATATAGCCACCCCCAGGAGAGATTGGCGGTCAGCAGACAGCCACCCTTGAAATGGATGTCATCCATGAAGCGGTCATCGGTGCCGTGGACCGGGATGATGGCTTTAAGCGATGGGGGGCGGCGCGCTGCGACCTGCAACGCGCTGAAAGCGCCCCAGGACATGCCGAACATGCCGGTCGTGCCGCTACACCAGGGCTGGGCGGCGATCCAGGCCAGGGCCTCAACCGCATCATCCTGTTCCTGGACCACATACTCATCCATCGGCCCGCCGTCGGATTCCTGCGATCCGCGCGTCTCCAGCCGGATCGACGCATAGCCATGCCCGGCAAACCAGGGATGGATCAACTGATCGCGCGGGGCGGAGAAGTCTCGATGGCGGAAGGGGATATATTCAATAACAGCCGGAACCGGGTCCGCTTCCGCATCCTCCGGGATCCACATACGCGTCGACAGCCGTGTTCCATCGGATAACGGAATCCGAAGGTCTTCAACAACCCGGACCCGCCGCGGAAACGTCGCCACCTGTTCGATGGTAGCGACGTCTGCGGCGACCAGATTGACCATGATGGAAGCCCCTTAGGCGGCCAGCTTGTCCAGTTCTGCCACGACCGCATCGCCCATTTGGCCGGTCGACAGGATGTCACAGCCGTCAGAGGAGATATCCGCTGTGCGCTTTTTCTGGCTCAGCAGGTTCTGGGCAGCCTGTTCGATCAGGTCGGCGTCATCACCGAGGTCGAAGCTGTAGCGCAGCGCCATCGCGAAGCTGAGCAACATGGCAAGCGGGTTCGCCTTGCCTTCGCCGGCAATGTCGGGGGCAGAGCCATGGACCGGCTCATAGAGCGCCTTGCGGCGACCGGTGACATCAGTTGCGCCCAGCGAGGCGGAGGGCAGCATGCCCAGCGAGCCGGTCAGCATTGCCGCACAATCCGACAGGATATCCCCGAACAGGTTGTCGGTGACGATCACATCGAACTGCTTCGGCCAGCGCACCAGCTGCATGGCGCAGTTATCGGCATACATATGGCCGAGTTCGATATCTTCATTGCCGTTTTTATGAACCTCGGTCACCGTCTCCCGCCAGAAGACGCCGGTTTTCATGACATTGGCTTTTTCCGCAGAAGTAACTTTACCATTCCGCTTGCGCGCCAAGTCAAAGGCGACTTCGGCGACACGGACGATCTCATCCTTGGTGTAGGATTGCGTGTCGATGCAGCGTTCCTTGCCTTCCCAGGTCTGCATGCCCCGCGGCTCGCCGAAATAGACACCGGCGGTCAGCTCGCGAACGATCATGATGTCCAGGCCTTGAACGATCTCCGGCTTCAGGGTGGACGCATCCAACAGCGCATCGAAGGTCACCGCCGGGCGCAGGTTTGCGAAGAGGTCCATTTCCTTCCGCAACGCCAAAAGACCGGCCTCTGGCCGCGCTTCCCAGCCCAGTTTGTCATATTGCGGGCCACCGACCGCGCCGAAGATGACGGCATCACAATTCATCGCCGTATCCAGCGTGTTGTCATGCAGTGGCGTGCCATGCGCATCAAAGGCGGCACCGCCAACCAGGTCTTCTTTGACGTCGAAACTAACAGCGCGACGCTTGTCCATCCAATCGACGACTTTGCGGACTTCGTTGCAGACTTCCGGGCCAATGCCATCACCGGGCAGCATCAACAGGTTCTTATTCGCGGCCATCTCGGTCTTGTCTCCCTATCTTCTGTCGCTTAAACGAGGCGAGCGGCGCCTTTCCTAACTGATTGATCTTTGCCTGAAAAGGCCTGCCGGGAAAAGGCCTCGCCGAGGCGCAACAGTTTTGAAGCGGGGTATGTGAATGCGGATCTATCACTTGGCTTATCAGGATGCCTGGGATGCGGCGCAGGGCAGCGGCGTCTATCGCGGTCGGGACGCGGACAGGGCGGATGGGTTCCTGCATTTCTCCAACGCCACGCAAATCGTCGAAAGTGCGGCAAAGCATAAAGCCGGCGCGCTGGACCTGGTCTTGCTGGGGGTCGATGAAGAGACCCTTGGAGAGGCGTTGGTCTGGGAAGAATCGCGCGGCGGCAAGCTCTTCCCCCATCTCTACGGCGAACTAGCGGTCGAACATGTCGTCAGTGCTGATCCGCTTCCGGTGGGTGAAGATGGTCTGCATATTTTTCCAGAGATGATGTGAGGATGGCTGTGCTGGATCGCCTCGCCCTGTCTTTTCTCCACCGCATGGATGCGGAACAGGCACATCGCTTGACCATCCGGGCGCTGAAATGCGGTTTTGGTCCGAAGCCGCGCCTGCCGGATGATCCGCGCTTGGTGGTCGAGATCTTTGGCAAACGCTTTTCCAATCCTATCGGGCTTGCTGCCGGTTTCGATAAGAATGCAGAAGTGATGGGACCGATGGCGGAGACGGGGCTCGGCTTTGTTGAGGTCGGCTCAATCACGCCGCGCCCGCAGCCGGGAAACCCTCGGCCAAGAATCTTTCGGCTGCCGGCAGACCAGGCGGTCATTAACCGTCTGGGCTTCAACAACGAAGGGGTTGCGGCCGCGCAGGCGCGTCTGACGGCATTTCGCGCCAAAGACCGGAACACCATCGTTGGGGTCAATCTCGGCAAGAACAAGACGTCAGAGGATGCAGCGGCAGATTATGCTGCCGGTGCAAAGGCCTTGGCGCCCTTCGCGGATTATCTGGTGATCAATGTGTCCTCCCCCAACACGCCGGGCCTGCGTGCCCTGCAGGATCCGGCAGAACTGCGCGCGCTTGTCCAGGCTGTGGAGGCCGCCTCAAAAGAGGCCGGTGCCTCACCGCCCATATTGGTGAAGATCGCCCCTGACCTGGAGCAGGCGGATCTGGAAGCCATTGCCACACTGGCATTGGAGCCTGGTATTGCAGGCTTGATCGTCTCGAACACCACCATCGCCCGGCCTGACAGCCTTCGGGAAACCGAACGAGCAGAGGAAACGGGGGGGCTTTCCGGCAAGCCGCTCTTCCAGCCATCAACGGAAGTCTTGAAGACGGTCTATCGACTGACGGCGGGTAAGAAGCCGTTGATCGGTGTCGGGGGCATCTCCAGCGGCGCCGACGCCTATGCAAAAATCCGTGCCGGGGCGTCTCTCGTTCAGCTTTATACCGGATTGATTTATCACGGGCCCGTTCTGGTCGCCCGGATGCGGCGCGACTTGGCAACGTGTCTGGAACGTGATGGCTTCGCATCAATTGCGGAAGCCACCGGCGTGGATGCGGGCTAGTTCCCTCTGTGATGCCCTTCACATCGGACACGCTTTCTCATGAGGTTCCTCTGGTAAGTCCAGGCAGTGTCGCGGTAAAGTAACCGCAACAATCGGGTTTGGGGAACAATCATGTTGATCGATCAGTTAACAGATGTGCAGCGGCGTGCCCTGCTGTCGGCCATGAAACGGATGATGGTTGCTGACTCCCGCGTGCGGCGGGAGGAACTCAGCCTTTACGCCCTCCTGCGCGAAGACCTTGGTCTTGATATAGAGATCGCCGCTTCTGAATCATACGGCGAGCTTGATCTCAGCGCTTTTGATACTGAGATTTCTCAGAAAGTTCTGATCTTTTCGCTTGGCGTTATGGCGAATGCGGATGGCGATTTCCATTCCAGTGAAATGGCGCTTCTGGATGAAATCTGTGATCGGTTCTACTTCCCACCGGAAGAGCTGAAGGAACTCCAGGACCTTGCTACAGAACAAGGTCTGTTGATCCAGCGCCTCGTAAAGCACTTCAAGCTGCAAGAGTGATCGATACCGGTGTAGTGAATGCCTGGGACGAAAAAAGCGGTCGAGGATGTCTCGACCGCTTTTTTCATGCAATGATTTGAACTGCGGTCGCGTATTTCGCTTAGCAGTCCAGCGTGTTGGCGCGTTCCCAATCGGTCAGGTGACGGGAATAGTCATTCCATTCCTGCGTTTTGATCTTCACATAGGCGTCGTGAAGTTCTTCACCCAGTGAAGCCCGCAGCATCTTCGACTTCTCAAACTCGCGAATTGCATCAATCAGGTAGAGTGGCAGTTTCTTCGCGCCACGTACCTTGTGACCGTCGGCATACATGTCGATGTCCAACCGTTTGCCCGGATCGGTCTCGTTCTCCATCCCGTCCATGCCGGCTGCCAGAACCGCTGCCGCGAACAGGTAGCCATTCGCCGCACCATCGGCCAGACGAAGCTCAAACCGCCCAGCATCCGGGATACGGACCATGTGGGTGCGGTTGTTGCCGCCATAGGTCACGGTATTCGGTGACCAAGTCGCACCGGACAGCGTGACCGGGGCGTTCAGGCGCTTATAGCTGTTAACCATGGGGTTGGTGATCGCGGACATGCCGATTGCATGCTTCATCATCCCACCGAGGAAGTGATAGGCCCTTTCCGACATGCCCAACTCGCCCTTCTTGTCGGCGAAGACGTTCTTCTCCCCCTTCTTGTCCCAAAGGGAGAGGTGCATGTGCAGGCCGTTACCGGTCAGGTTCACGAAGGGCTTCGGCATGAAGGTCGCGCGCAGCCCATGCTTTTCTGAAATCGACTTCACCATGAATTTGAAAAAGGCGTGCCGGTCGGCAGTGACCAAGGCGTCAGCATAGTCCCAGTTCATTTCAAACTGGCCGTTCGCGTCCTCATGGTCGTTTTGGTAAGGGCCCCAACCAAGGCCGATCATCGCGTCGCAGATCTCTGAAATAACATCATAGCGCCGCATGACAGCTTGCTGGTCGTAGCAAGGCTTGGGTGCTGTGTCGCGCGGATCGGACAGCGCGGTGCCGTCTTCCGAGATCAGGTGATATTCGGCTTCAACCCCGGTCTTGAAGATGTAACCGGCCTTCTTGGCCTTTTCCAACTGACGCTTCAGGACAACGCGGGGGCCTTGCTCAACCGGCTTGCCTTCCATGGCGAGATCGCTTGCGACCCAGGCGACTTCCGGCTTCCAGGGAAGCTGAATGACGCTGTCCGGGTCTGGCACGGCAAACATGTCGGGATAGGCCGGCGTCATGTCCAGATAGGTGGCGAAGCCTGCGAAGCCCGCGCCTTCTTCTTCCATCCCGGCAATCGCTGTCGCCGGCACCAGCTTGGAGCGTTGAAACCCCGATAGATCGGTGAAATTCACCAGAAAATACTTAACACCATTCTTCTTCGCAAAGGCTTCCAGCTTACTCGCCATAGTCCGTCTCCTTGATGTCTCCCACGCCGAGCCCGATTTTTGTTGTTCCGGGCTCGGATAAATCCAGCTTCGTTTAGAAGCCTTGGCCCGGTATCCAACCTGTTCCCGCCAGCGGAACCTTTGCCATGGCGGCGGCCTCAATCGTCAGGGCGCTTAAATCCTCCGGCTCCAGGTTATGGAGGTGACTCTTCCCACAGGCGCGCGCCAGGGTCTGTGCCTCCAAAGTCAGAACACGCAGGTAATTCGCCAAACGACGTCCAGCCTTGACCGGATCAAGATTCTTTTCAAGCTCCGGGTTCTGGGTTGTGATCCCCGCCGGGTCATTGCCGGCCTGCCAATCTTCATAGAAGCCGGGCGCTGTGCCCATCTTCGCATAGTCTTCCGCCAGCTCCGGCCGGTTGTCGCCAAGCGCAATCAACGCCGCTGTTCCGATGGAGACGGCATCCGCGCCAAGCGCGATACATTTCGCGACATCGGCGCCGGAGCGAATCCCACCGGAGACGACGAGCTGCACACCCTTCCGATGTAGCCCCAGTTCCTGCAGGGCTTCGGCAGCAATCCGCACGGCTGGCAGTGTCGGGATACCAACATGTTCGATGAAGCATTCCTGCGTCGCGCCAGTGCCACCCTGCATACCGTCCAGGACGATGACATCGGCGCCGGATTTTACCGCAAGCATGGTGTCATAGTAGGTCCGGGTCGCCCCAACCTTCACATAGATCGGAACCTTCCAACCGGTGATTTCCCGCAATTCCCGCAGTTTGATCTCAAGATCATCCGGGCCGGTCCAATCAGGGTGGCGGCAGGCGCTGCGTTGATCGATGTCTTTCGGCAAGGTCCGCATGCCGGCGACACGGTCGGAGATTTTCTCTCCCAACAGCATGCCACCGCCGCCCGGCTTCGCGCCCTGACCGATTACGACTTCAATCGCATCCGCCTTGCGCAGATCATCCGGGTTCATGCCGTAGCGTGACGGTAGATATTGATAAACCAGCTTGTTGGAATGCCCGCGCTCTTCCGGGGTCATGCCGCCATCGCCGGTGGTGGTGGAGGTGCCAACTTCTGATGCGCCACGGCCAAGTGCTTCCTTGGCATTCGCGGACAGGGATCCGAAGCTCATCCCAGCAATGGTGATCGGGATGTCGAGCTCTAGCGGGTTTTCCGCGAAGCGCGTGCCGAGCGTCACATTGGTGCCGCAGGCTTCCCGATAGCCTTCCAAGGGATAGCGCGAGACACTGGAGCCGAGGAAGACGAGATCGTCGAAATGCGGCAGTTGTCGTTTCGCACCGAAACCCCGGATCCGGTAGATGCCGACATCGGCGGCGCGTTGGATATCGGCGATGGTCGCACGATCAAACAGGTAGCTTTCGCGAAGGGCTGGATTATCGCTCATCGTTTCAGGTCCTTAATAGGCGCCGACATTGTCGATCTTGAAGTTATAAAGCTTGCGGGCTGAGCCGTAGCGGCGGAACGCGGCAGGATCTTCGGTGACGCCGGCGCGATCCAGCAGGTCTTTCAGCTTGGCGCGGTGATCATCGGTCATGTCTTTTTCGATGCAATCGGCGCCGAGGCCCTTGGCCTCCCCTTTCACATAGATGACCGCTTCATAGATTGAATCGCCAAGCCCATCATCCGCATCGCCGCAAATCACCAGATTGCCGGCTTGCGCCATGAAGGCGGAGTTGTGGCCAACGGAGCCTTTGACGACGATATCGATGCCTTTCATCGAAATGCCGCAGCGGGAAGACGCGTTGCCTTCCACGACCAGCAAGCCGCCATGTCCGGTCGCACCGGCGGATTGGCTGCAATCGCCTGTGACGCGCACCGTGCCGCTCATCATGTTTTCCGCACAGCCGACACCGGCATTGCCTTCGACCGTCACGCTCGCATTCTGGTTCATGCCGGCACAATAATAACCGACATGGCCCTTGATCGTGACAGCGACATCGTCCGTCAGTCCGGCGGCCACCGCGTGGCGGCCCATCGGGTTATCGACGACGAAGTCTGTGTGATTGTTCCCGTCACGGCGTTGCAGGACCGTGTTAAGAGCCCGGATGTCGCCATCGGTCAGATCGATTTCCTTTGCCATTGCGGCCTCTCCTTTATGCGTGGCCCCAGTGATAGACGACAGCGGGTTTCGGTTCCCAGACGGTTGCCGTTTCGACACCGGGCAGCCTTGCCAGCGAGCGGAACTCGGATGCCATCGCAACCCATTGATCCGTCTCAGCCATCACAGCGGGCTTGCACGCGATCGGATCGCGTAATACGGCGAACCCATCCCGCGTCCCAACGGTGAAGGTATAGAAACCATCCAGATCGGCGATGCCGGCTTCCAGGGCTTCGGCGAGGCTGGCGCCTTCAGACAAGCGCCAGGAGAAATAGGCTGCCGCGACTTCCGTGTCGTTTTCGGTCTGGAAGACCAAGCCTTTTTGATCCCGCAACATCCGCCGAAGATCATTGTGATTGGACAGTGACCCATTGTGGACGAGGCATAAATCTTCGCCCGTGTTGAAAGGGTGCGCCCCTTCCGTCGTCACGGCGCTTTCGGTTGCCATGCGCGTGTGACCGATCATGTGCGATCCGGACATTGAGCTGACCTCAAACCGGTCCATCACCGTGCTGGGCAGGCCGATTTCCTTGTAGATCTCAAGCGTCGTACCGGAACTCATGATGCGGATATCGGGGCGGTTCTTTTCCACCCAGCCACGCAGGGCTTGCGGAGAAACAGTTGCCCGCGCGATCGCATGGGTCGACAGCGGCTCAATGGCGACATCAGCGCCAAGGTCTTTGGACATCGCCGTTGCAAGGGCGTTCCAATCTTCCCCATCCGGTGTGTCATAAAGGGTCAGCTTGGCGCCGCCTTCCACACCATCGCGATAGATCGCAAAACCGGCACTATCCGGTCCCCGATCCGACATTTCAGAAAGCATAGGTCCAAAAAGTGCGCCCAGTTCGGGCCGCAAATCCGGATCCTTCAAATAGAGACCGACAATGCCACACATGGCTCACGCATCCTTCCGCTAGGTCGAAAACGTGAATATTAATATCAGGAATTTGTATTTCGTAAAGGGAATATTTTAATCACCGCTTTTTCGCTTAGTCGAAATGATTGAAAGATAGGTGGCCGGCAGATCCAAAAGCTCTGTTGGGCCATGCGGTGACAGGGCGTCAAAAAACAGGGAATCGCCGGGGCCGAGCTGATACTGCCGGTCACCATGACGATAGACGATCTTACCCTTCAGAATATGGATGAACTCCATCCCCTCATGTCGAAACTCATCAAAAATGCCGGAGCCTTTGTCGAGCGTGATGAGATAGGGCTCAACCGACAGATCGCCGCGCACGGAATGGCCGAGCAGTTGATAGGTATGCCCCGCGCGGGTGCCACGGCGATCAATAGCAATACCTTCCCCAGCGGGCACGTGGGAGACATCGCGGCTGACTTCCGTAGCGCTGAAGAAGCTGGATAAGGGGACCGCTAACGCTTCGGCCAGGCTGGCGAGTGTTGCAAGGGACGGGCTGGTCTGGCCGGTTTCGATCTTGGATAACATGCCCTGGCTGAGGCCTGCCGCATCAGCCAGCATGGTGATTGTCATTTCCTGACGTTTGCGTTGACGTCTGATTTCCGCGCCAATCGCAGCTTCCAGTCGCACGGGCGCAGAGACCCCGCCGCCTGTTGATTCATCAATATCTCGAGTATCGCTCATTACCCGACAGGCTATCTCTGCAGCAGCATAGTTGTAAATCCCACGAAACAGTGACGATGAATTTCCTGTTACAGAGCCGCGCGACCGCTTAGGCTGACTGGACAGTCGGCAGAATTCTGCGTTGTTTGGAGCCAGAAAAATTGATCCGACGCTGGGAGCATCAATGACAGGTTTGATGGATACTGCTCGGCTCAACGCGATTGCGACGGCATCCCCGTCTTATCGTCTGAGCCAAGATGTGGTCAAAGATTGGGCGGGCAACATGCTGCGGGAGCGCTTTGGCGACACGACCAAGGCAGCCGTTACCCGGTTACTTGATGCCTATGACAACGCAGGAATTGACACGCGTTATTCCTGCGTGCCGTTGGATTGGTATGACGAGACGCCAAGCTGGTCGTCCCGCAACCGGCTGTTTGTGGAAAACGCGGTGGATCTGCTGGAAGCCGCGGCCCGGTCAGCCTTGGACAAGGCCGGACTTGATGTTTCCGACATCGATAGCGTCGTTGCAGTGTCCACGTCCGGTATCGCGACCCCCAGCCTCGATGCGCTCCTGATCGACAGGCTGCAATTGCCAAATGGTGTAAACAGGCTGCCGATCTTCGGTCTCGGCTGCGCTGGTGGTGTCACCGGCTTGGCCCGCGCGGCCGATCTGGCGAAGGCCCGACCGGGCGAGACGGTGCTCTATTGCGTTGTTGAGCTTTGCGGATTGACCTTCCGGCGGTCTGATCTGTCGAAGAGCAACATCATCGCAACCGCCTTGTTCGGTGATGGCGCGGCGGCCGCAATTCTGAACACCAAGGGTGATGGCCCGCGGATTACACGATCCGCCGAACACACATGGCGCGATTCCCTTGGTGTCATGGGCTGGAAAGTCGAAGACGATGGTCTCGGCGTTTTGTTTTCAAAGGACATTCCGGCACTGGTCCGAACGGAGTTCGACAAAGTACTCGCGCGTTATCTCGATGAAGCCGGGTTCGTGATCGAAGACTTCGATGGCTTCATTTGCCATCCGGGCGGGGCGAAAGTGATTGATGCGCTGGAGGGTGTTTTTGGGTTGCCCGAAGGGGGGCTTGTTGAAAGCCGCAGTATATTACGGGAGTTTGGTAATATGTCGGCGGCGACGGTCCTGTTTGTGATGGAGCGCGCGCTGAAGGGGGTCGACCAAGGTCGTTACCTGGCCTCCGCCCTCGGTCCTGGTTTTACCAGTGCCCTGCTGACCTTGGAGTTTGATTAGGTGGATGGGGCACTACCCTGGGCCTGGATCATATTGGCCCTGCTGACCCTTCAGCGTGTGGTGGAGCTTGGTGTTGCCAGGCGGAACACCGCGCGTCTTGTGGCTCAAGGGGGGCAGGAAGTCGGGGCGGCTCACTATCCGCTGATTGTCCTGTTACATGCTGCCTGGCTGTTGGCACTTTGGGTCATGGTCCCTAAGAACAGCGATCTTGTCATGCCGGCATTGATTGCGGCTGTTCTATTACAATTTCTTAGATATTGGGTGATATCGACTCTTGGCCCCTATTGGACGACCCGGATTATCACGGTGCCGGATGCGCCCCTGGTGCGGCGAGGTCCCTATCGCTTCCTGAAACATCCCAACTATGTCGTTGTGGTGTTGGAAATCGCGATCGTCCCGTTGATCTTCGCGGCGTGGGAGATCGCACTGGTTTTCTCAGTCCTGAATGCAGTTGTTCTGACCATCCGCATTCGTGCCGAGAATGCGGCGTTGCAAGATCGTCTGTCTGGCGAATAATCCTACCGTCTGGGCATGATGACGGTGTAGTCGAGCTCCAGAACAAGGTCCTGACCATCGCACGGGAAGTCGCCCGCAGGCCGGTTCTTCACGGCCCGCGTCATCAGTCGCAACGCGCCGATATCGGTTCGGCCATCCAAGACAATGCGCTCCAGCACCTCTGTCCAGGCATAGATCGTATCACCGCCGAAAACCGGGTTACGATGCTTCCCGCCATTGATCGCAGACAGGATGCAACCATTGGCCAAACCGTTGCGGCTAAGCGCCCGCGCCATGGAAATGACATGCCCTCCATAGACAAGTCGTCGACCAAAGGCGCTATCCGCCATCGCCCGTTGATCCAGATGCGCCCGCGCGCTGTTATCGTATAGACGGGCTGCCATCATGTGTTCGGCTTCTTCAACCGTCACGCCATCAATATGGTCGATCCGCTCACCCGGCTCATAGTCTTCCCAACGATGGGGTGAGCCTGTCTCCCGGTCATCCCAGGCACGGTTGATCCGGTGGCGGGGTACTGTCAGCGGCGCAACCTGGTCAGGCAAATCCGGGACGATCGGGTCCGGTGCGGGGCTTTCAGGATAGCGTTTGGGTACCATGACCCACCGGCTATAGGTCAGGATCGGCTGGCCCCGCTGATTGAGACCTTCCGTACGGACATAGACGATCCCAGCCTGCCCGCTCGATACTTCGCGCAGGCCGGTCACGGTTGATCGCGCTGAAATTGTCTCCCCAACCATGATCTGAGAAAGGAAATCACACCCGGCATAGCCAAGATTGGCGGTCGCGTTCTTGGAGATATCGGCGACGCTCAAGCCGAAAACGATGTGGAAGACTAACAGGTCATCGACAGGCGCGGCATGATAGCCGACGGATCGTGCAAAGGGGTCGGATGATTGTAACGCAAAGGCGCCGCCGGTTAAGGCTATATACAAGCTGACATCGCCCGATGTGATGGTCCGAGAGCCCTGATGTCTCAGTTCCTGGCCGACGTGAAAGTCTTCAAAGAAGCGGCCGCTTGCGGTTTTTCTTGTTTTCTTAGCCATGGGCAGGTTTAGGCAGGGGCCTTCTCCGGTTCTGTTTCGATGGCCAGCGTCTCAATGGCCTCGGCCATGGCGAGGATGCGGCGGGCATTTTCAACGTGCAGATTCTCGACCAGCTTGCCTTCCAGGACCACCAGTCCGGCGCCGTCTGCAGCGGCGGCTTCGAAGGCAGCAATGATCTTGCGGCTTTCCGCGATTTCCGCCGCGCTGGGGCCGAAGGTTTCGTTGGCGAGCGCGATCGTCTTCGGATGGATCAATGTCTTACCGTCGAAGCCAAGTTCCAAACCTTGGGCGCAAGCGGCGGCGAAGCCCTCATCATCGGCAAGGTTCAGATGCACCCCATCCAAGGCTGCGAGGCCAAAGGCACGGGCGACAAGGATCACATGGTTCAGGCTGGTCAGAAAGGGCAGGCGCTCCGGCGTGTGGAGGCAATGAAGGTCCTTTGCCAGATCGGATGTGCCCATGACGAAGCCAGC
>SPJL01021047.1_pt1 | contig 20755 bp, 11 predicted proteins | sample 3741751 | NCBI WGS metagenome assembly SPJL01 (sample SAMN10925998, study PRJNA522277) | cold seep metagenome | isolation source: Elba SIP-enriched marine methane seep metagenome, extraction at timepoint T3 | place: Italy: coast of Elba, Mediterranean Sea | reverse complement strand
TAGATATGAGTAGTATGTTTAGAGGAGGAGAGGTAGTTTTTAACCAAGACATTGGCGATTGGAATGTCAGTAGCTTGCTTACTGCCCACGCGATGTTTGAGCAAAATCCAAATTTTGATCAAAACTTGGGAGACTGGGAAGTGGTGAATGTGACTAGCCTGAATCGGATGTTTAACCAAACCCAACTCTCCACTGAAAATTACGATAGCTTATTGATTGGGTGGAGTAAATTGGATTTGCAAGATAGCGTAGATTTTAATGCGGGCTTTAGCATCTACTGCGCCGGGTGGGAGGCTCGTGCCCAGATGATTGCCGACAAGGCCTGGATCATCACGGATCGAGGGGCAGAGCAGGATATTCCCATCGCCCTTTGCCAAGATACCACGTTCCAATTGGACCCCAATGGCAGCCTCACCATCGACCCCAGCTTTATCAACGCCGGGTCCTACGACCTTTGCACCTCAGTAGACCTCTTTGCCAGCCAAACCATATTTAACTGTGCCGATATCGGAACCCTGATTATGGATACCCTAACCGTAATCGATAAAAATGGCAATCAAAATACTTGTATCGCCCAAGTCACTATTGAAGATACCCCGTTTAGCCTCACCTGTCCACCCGACATCACCGTCATGGCTAATGCCTCGGGATGCACCGCCTTCGTCAATTGGCTATTGCCACCAGCCTTTTGTACCAACACCCTTAGTGCCTCCCATGAAAGCGGAGACCGTTTTCCTTTGGGAACAACCGAAGTAAACCTGAGCTCAGTGGATGGATTTTCAAATACCACCCATTGTAGCTTTTCGGTAACGGTACTTAATAATTTACGAGCCGAAGTGGATAGCATCCATCATCCCGATTGCCTCAACTCCATCGATGGTCAAGCCTTTCTTCATGTAGTGGGAGGTACGCCTACTTATCAATTTGATTGGAGCTACGATGGGATGGGCGATAATGATGATTTAGAAGATCAAGATGGTTTACCCGCTGGGATGAATCAGATCATAATTACGGATAGCAATGATTGTAGCTTTAGTAACTCCGTAGAGTTAAAACCAACTGCTTTACAAATTGCCAATTGCCCTAATGACTTGGTCTTAAAAGCAAATTTACCAGGCTGTAGGGCAGTAGCAATTTGGGATGCTCCTTTGGAAATATGTAGTGGCACCCCATTAAGCGCCGCTCATGCCAGTGGAGATACCTTTGCCTTGGGAAGCACTTTAGTGAGCTATCTAGCCACCAATGCTTTGGGGGAAACAGCGACTTGTAGTTTTACCGTTCGAGTGGAAAATGATTTGGAAATTAGGACGGAGCAATCCATTAACCCTAGTTGTTTCGCCAAAGATGATGGCATCATTTCGCTGGCTATCAACGGAGGGACTAGCCCTTACCAGATTGATTGGAATGTGGATGGGTTTGGAGATTATGACGATCCAGAAGAGATGACCAATCTTTCCGCAGGTACGTATTGGGTGCAGATTTTAGATGAAGTAGGTTGTACCAGCAGCGATTCGATGGTACTTGTGCAACCCGAAGTTATTGAAATTACCCCAGAAGCGATCTTTAATCCCAGCTGCGCGAATGGGGCAGATGGCGAAATTTCGATAGTGGTAGCTGGTGGCTCGGGCGCCTATTTATTGGATTGGAATAATGACGGGCAAGGTGATTTTGATGATGCGACAAGGCTAGTGGGCTTGGCAGATGGTGTCTATATTATTGAAGTTGAAGACGAAAATGGATGTAGGCAAATGGATAGCATTAGTCTGGTTGAACCTCCTGCGATTACGATTGCTAGGGATCAAGTGCTACAACCTAGTTGCGCTACCACGGCCGATGGGCAAATTTCTATTAGAGTAGCCGGAGGCACGGGGACAAGTACCATCGACTGGGAATACAATGGCCTAGGCAATTACGATGATTTGACTAGCATAAGCAATTTGAGCGGCGGTTCCTATATCGTATCGGTGATTGATGAAATGGGATGTACCCAATGGGATACCATTTATCTCACTCCGCCTGATACCTTGCTTGTATCGGTCTTGGTGAACCCTCAAAACGAATCCGACGAACGCTTAATTGACTTGGAAGTAAAGGGCGGCTTAGCTCCTTATCGTTTTGATTGGGATACCGATGAAACCGGAGATTATGATGACCCCGAAGACCTCGAAGTTGCCATGGAAGGAACTTATTCTATCACCGTTATGGATGAAAATGAATGTATCGTTTCTCTGGACATTGCGGTAGATATCGAACAAGACGATTGTACACACCGGGAGTTTATGCTTTTCCCTAACCCCAGTTTTGGAACCTTTTTCGTTGGTTTGGAAGCTTGCGAAATGCCTGGTCGGATTGAAGTCTATGATGCCCTAGGAAGAAAAGTGTACGAAGAAGAAGACCCCGAGATCATCCAAAAAATTGACCTCAAAAATGCAAGTGGAGAGACTTATTTTATCAAGGTCAGCACCGGGGAAGAAAGCATCATTAAACCCCTGACGATATTGAGGGATTGATCAGTAGATGTCGCTGAGCTAAGAGCGTAGATAAGAAGCTCCGTTGAGGTCTAAAATTGCCCCGGTATTAAAGGCCGATTTTTCTGAGGCGAGAAAGAGGATGTTCCAGGCCACTTCCTCGGGGCTGGCTACCCGGCCCAGCGGACTTTGTGCTCGAATAGCATCGCCCTCCGGCCCTTGCAACACCGGCTGCGCCATCTCAGTTTCTACAAAACCCGGTGCCACCACTCCAATAAAGATATTGCTAGGCGCCAAGGCCCGCGCCAAGCTTTGGCTCATGGCATTCAGGCCAGCCTTGCTGGCGGCATAAGCCGGATGCTCTGGCTCGCCCCGAAAGGCACCTCGCGAAGAAACATTGACGATGCGCCCACCCTTATTTTTTTTCATCAACTGAGCAGCCCAGTAGGTTGTATTGGCCACCCCGGTGAGGTTTACCGCCAAGGTTTGTTGCCAAGCCGTTTGCCAACTGCTATAGTCGCTTTGCTCGATGGGGTGGGGAAGGTAGACTCCGGCATTATTGACGAGGATATCGACTTGGCCCCATTGGGTGGCTAGGCTAGCAAACATTTGTTCGATGGCCTGTGGGTCGGCCAGGTCAGTGGGGAGGAGGAGATGCCCCGTACCGGGTAAATCGGCCAGAGTTTGCTGGGCCGCTTCGTGATTGCTCCGGTAGTTGATGGCGACTTGGGCCCCTGCTTCTGCAAAGGCGATGGCGGTGGCTCGGCCAATACCTCGGGCACCTCCGGTCACTAGTACTTTTTGATCTTTGAAATTCATTGGCTAAACCATTTTTTGACCACCTTTTCAGCAGGATGGTGATAGGGAGCAAAGCCCGTTTTGTTGCGCAAACCATAGGCGAGATAACTAGGCCATTTCCACCACAAAATACCCGCACACCAATCCTGATCTTGCAAGCCTTTCATCACCGCTTCATAACAACGCCGTTGACCTTCCGCATTAAAGCTACGCCCATTTACTTCGGCATGAGGATCTTTCCACGTGCCTTCTACCGGGCGGAAACCAATTTCGGTGAAGATGATGGGCTTCTCAAATTTTTGCGAAACCTTAGCCACCATATCCCTAATTTCTACAAAGCGTTTTTCCAATTCCTGTTGACTAGGAGCATTGCTTTTGCTGAGCGGATAATAACAATTGAGGCCAATAAAATCCAATTCTTTCCAAAAACTGAGGTTTTCAAATTCCTCTCCCAATTGGCGCAATAGGTCAACTGACCGCCATAAATCCCCCGCAATTTGCGGAATATTTTCACCCATTCGGCTTCGTGGCCCAAGGTTGCCTTACCAAATTCTACCCCTACACTCAAGGCGTCGATTTCATAGATTTCGGCCAGTAAGGCATAGTGGCGCATCCAACGATAATAGTAATCAAAAAAGAGCTCCCAATCGCTGTCTTTTTTCATTTCCACAAAGCCGGACCAACTGCCATGGCCCATCCAAACCTGTGGTTTGAGCAAACTCTGCAAACCCATGGCCCGGGCGGAATGGGCAACGTGGATAACGCTTTCGTCAGTCTCGCTACCGGGGCCATCTACAAAAGGCAAAAAGGTCGGACGATTGGGGTGATCCATATAGGTATAAGGAACGATTGCTACGGCATTGCTTCCCAAGCCCTTTACTTCCTCCAAAGATTGTCGCGCCCCTTTGGACAGGTAGCCATTATAAATTTGATAGCCCTCATGAGCAAAGTTGAATCCTTTCCAATAACCCAATGCACTTCGCCGATCGGGGCGGGTATGAGGCCTTTGCTGCTGGCGATATTTCTCCCAGGCTTTGGACAGTTCTTGAATCTCCTTAGCAGGTGGCGTCCAATTGGAATAGCGTTTTAGAAATTCACTTTTTCCCCAATGGCCAACCAAAAATTCTACAAAAGCACCCGCAATACAGGTTTTAACCAGTTTGGATTCCCGCTCGTATAATTCCGCATTAAAAAACTCGGATAAGGGCATGGCATTGCCACTTTGGAAAAGCCGCTGCGCCCAATACTGATAGCCCTCTTTTTGCCAATTCCTCGCAAAGTAAACCCCCAGCCCAGTTTCCAAAAAAGGATGTGCTGCCTTGCCCAAGAGGTGGCGTAAAATGAGTTGGTTTTCCTTTTGAATAAAATTATCCTGATACTCCGCACTGATCACCGTATGCACTTCTTGATTGTCCATATCGATATGACTTTGCTCGGTATTGAAAAGCAGAAGCCCCTTCTCTTCGCTATTGGGATAAAGGTGGTAACGAATCCGGTCAAACTGTACCGGGCGACCACAAAAATCTTCGATTTCCGCTAGCCCCGTTTCGCAACGTCTCCCCATCGTCTCCACTTGATCGGCAGACAAGTTGACCTTGTGGTTGATAAACTCAAAGTGCTGCGTTCGATGTATCGTATCTCGCGTCCCTTGGAAATCCCAATGGGCCGATTGATTACCGATCTGCCAGTTGGGTTGTTGGAAAAAGCCCATCAATTGGCAAGTAGCTCCCTCAAAAACTTTGTACCCTCGCGAGGCCCATATGATACTAGACCAATCTGCGCCGTACCAGTTGCGCAGTTGTTTGATGATCAATTGATCGTCGAAGCCTGTAAAGAGGTAAAAGGGCAATGTGGGATTAAAGGGCGAAGGGTAGGACGCGAATTGGAAGAGCGTATTGGCGTCGGTAAAATCCATTTGGGCAAAACTCAGCCTTTGTTGCTCCAAGGCAAAGGGGAGGGGCTGAGCGGCTTGGTTTACCCAGGCATTAGCTTCGGGGCTGCCGATGAGGAATAAGATTTCCTCCTTGGCCCGTTGTGCGTTCATCTCTGCACTACTGCTGATACTGATCTGTAAATAATCGGTGGAATTGGCAATCTCTTCGGCCATTTGGCGATAGGCAGCCTCATTTTGCCCACCACCATAAACGAGGGTTAAGGCCCTTTTTTCGCGTAGCGATTGGCGGAGCACCTGTGGCGTTGGTAAAATGATTTCGGAGTCAGTAGGAGGCGTATTAGCGGGTTGGCCCGTACTATTGCAAGCCAGCAGCAAAAGAAATAAAAAAGAGTAGTTGATGTTCACGATATAAACCAGATTTGGTGGGGAGTTACTACAAACATAATTATTTCATTCACTCTAAATTGTGACTAACGGACAGTTTAACCAAAAATCATTAGATTTAACCTTAATGATGCTACGATTCACCCTTTTGCTATGCTGTTTTTGTTGGACTTGTTCTGCACCCGAGTCATCGGACTCACCAAGTCCTGAGCCGCTAGTGAAAACGGTGCCGAGTCGTTTGGGTTTGATCCACGAGATGCAAGGGCGCTGGAAAGATGGTCGGATAAAGGGTGGGGTAGTGTTGATTACGGGAGAGCGATTTGTCTCGATTTATCAAGGTGAGCTTATGGCCGAAGCGCGTTTGGAGGTCTTTGAAGAATGCCCGACGAGCTGTCGGGCGGCCTGGGAAGATCAGGGCCAACCGAGTGCTAAGGGCTTTTTTATTTTACACCGGGAGAGTGGGCCGGAGTGTTATTTGCTTGAAAAGTTGGAATTTGAAGAATTGCGCTATCGCCTATTGGCTTTAGCCGAGCAATAATCTTTGCCCATTATTCCACCAACAATTCCGCTAATTGCCCTTGCAGCGTATTCATTTGTTCCCCAATCTTGTGTTGTCTTTCTTTTAACTCGACAATCTGCTTTTCCTCTTGCTCGATCATCTGATCAAATTCCCCAAAATTTCCATCAATCCTTTGTTTGATATGGTGGATATAAGTGTTGAGCTTTTCGCTAACTTCATTTTCCAAACGTTGCCGCCCTTTCTCAATTTCGCCACGGTAGCTCCGGATAATTTTCCGCCGATTGATCCCAATTGATACCCCGGCAAATACCAAACCCACTGCGGTAAGTATTCCTCCCGTGACGTCTAGAACGGTAAAGTTGGTCAGAGCAGTGAGTAAGGCGCCAATTACGGCTACGCCACCACCTGCGGCTAGGTTGGGGGTAATGCTATTTTTTTGTGGAAAAAGTTCTTCGTCCGTAAAGTTTTCCGAGCGTTTGAGGAAATGGGCAAAGGCTTCTTGCAATTCGCTCAGTACATTGGCCCGGCGGTCGGCAATGTCGGAAAAAATCTCGTGGTTATTGGCGAGGATGGTATGGCTATTTTTAATCTTGAGGTCGATCATTTTGGCCATCTGCTGGATACTATCAGCAATATCGGTAACCCCTTGGTTGAGGCGATTTTGCATCTCCTGATTGAGCTCGCTTTCCAAGTTGGTTGACAAGCTATTCAACCAATCTTGTGCTGATTGCTTTTTAACAAAAATGGAAGAAAAGGAACGACGAATCAGCGAGAAAAAAGACAAGCCTTCGGTCAGCTCTCGTTCGGTTTTTAAAGTAGCTCGGTCATAACTGGCTACGAGGTTTTCGACCAATACGTTGACAAGGTTTTGGGAATTGGTTTCCTGTAGGTTAAGCGTTTGTCGAATGTCCTGACGGAAAGCCACATCGGCCTCATACTGCTGGTGCCGAACGCCTAGCCCTTGATGTATCCGTTCGCTGATATTTTGCGAGGTCGATAGGTTATTTTGCAACTTCAAAATGGGCGCCTTACCACCTGTGATATGTTGGCGGATATATTCCCGAACCCCCACAAAACCACTTTCTTCCTTTTTATGTTCTAATTCTTGCTTCGCCGATACCGCAAAAACGAGAGGGTCAACAATCCCTTGTTTGCTAGCATGATCCCTAACCCCTTGCACATTGATCGCTAGGTCCTCCTCATTCATCAAATCCTTTTGTTGGAGAATGAAAATGATCTTTTTACGCCAATCACTATGGATGTATTGGAAAAAATCCCAAGCCGATTGACGGTAGGGGTTTTTGGCTTCAAAGACAAAAACGATGAGGTCGGAAGCGGGAATAAAACTCTCCGTAATTTCCTGATGGTGATCGACAATGGTATTGGTCCCCGGAGTATCCACAATGGCAATTTCTTGAAGGATCTCAACGGGCTGAGTGATTCGTTTGAGGTAGGGATTGATTTCGATAATCGCCTCTTCTTCTCCATATACAATCTGCTGGATGGTATCCGTCATGGGCGAAGGAGCGACTTTGCAGATTTCCTTATCGGTATCCAGTAGGGCATTGATAAAACTACTTTTACCCGCTTTTACTTCTCCGACGATGACAAACATAAAAGGCTCCGTGATGCGATTGCGGAGATCACTAACGGTTTGCGACAATTCTTGGTGCTGGATGGCCAGCGTAAGGTGATGCAATTCCTTGACGATCTCATCGATCTGGCTCCGGTAATTTTGCAGTTGTTGGTTCAAAATTGGGTTCATCACTTTGCTTTTAGGTTGAAAGGGAAAAGCCTTCGTTCGTTTTGACGTAGAATTTTGAAAAAGTCATGCAGCAAGGCATTCTTCCAGATGGAAAGTAGCTTGTGGGCCCATGCAAAACAGCAAGTCCAAGATACTCAAATTGGGGAGAAATCCGCTTTTTTCTAAAAACACCTGCGGGTAGGGTAGGGCTTGAAAATGTGGATCGGCAACTTGTCGGCTGGGCCGGGCTTGAATCGTATTGCGAAGATCAACCTGATCAGGGGCTAATGTTGTTTGGTATTGGGTGGACCATTCCAGTTGTACGGAAAGCCCGAGCAGTTCGATAAAGCATTCGAGTAAGGCCCGATTCCAAGCAAAGAGCTGCTCTATCGGCTGTTGATAAAAAGGCGCTAATTCCTCTACATAATGCTCAAAAAAAGGACTTTTACCATAGGCCGATTGAATACTTCGCCAATGCTGCGCCTGCCAATCCTGCCGATAATTGATCTTAACCTCGCGAATATTTTGTCGCTCATTCTTCCCCCGATCCAGCGGAATTGATAAGGTCAAAGGCCCATTGGCCGCTGCCAGACGGCAACGATTGCGATAACTCCCTTTTTGGTAGTTCTCCTCTTGCTCAATCTCCATCTGAGGGTATTGCAACAGCTTACAAAAATATTGGATAGAGGGTAAATAGTGTAATTCAATCAGTGCTTGAGGCATAGTAACTAGTCCAGCTGTGAAAAAACACCGCAAGATAAGATATCTATGGAGGAATTGATCGGGATTGGAAAGTTATATGACTTCAAAATTCTAAATTTTTAAGCTAAAAAGATCGGTTTTTTAGAGGATTTATAATTTTTAATACTGTTTTTTGCTTAAATGACAGCTTTTAATTCTTGGGTGTTATTTGTTTTGTTACTTTTGCGTTAAGTCTTATAGGAGACAACTGATCTGAAAGGCATTTCCTCATTAATAATTTATAGCAGATCGTAGATAATCTAGGCATCAATAGTTGGTGCTACAGCTAGTGCATTATGCCTAGTACTGATTTTTCTTTTTGAGCAGTGATTAACCAAATCAATTAAACCTATATTTTATGAAACTTTTACCACTCTACCTATTTACAATGCTACTTCTTTTCCCTTTTTGGGGAGAAGCTCAACAACGCGATTGTGCGGCGATGGATAACCTGGAAATCAAAATGCAGGAAGACCCGAGCCTACAAGAGCGTATGGACGCAATTGAGCAACACACTCGTAATTTTATGAGCCAAGGGAATTACCGTGCCGGAGAGATCGTGACGATTCCCATCGTTTTTCACGTTGTTTACCGCAACTCTTCCCAAAATCTCAGCGATGCTCAGTTGCTCTCTCAACTACAAGTACTTAATGATGACTTCCGCCGCTTAAATGCCGATGCCAATAACCAATGGCCTCAAGCTGCGGATACCCAAATCGAATTCTGCTTAGCAAGTGTCGATCCCGATGGTAATGCTACCAGCGGTATCCAGCGCCGTCAGACCAATAAAAGGTCTTTTAGCTATAATAATGATGGCGTAAAGTTTAACTCCTCCGGCGGCTTAGATGCTTGGCCTGCTGGTGATTACCTCAACTTTTGGGTATGTAACCTCGGTAATGGCCTATTGGGCTACGCTCAGTTTCCCGGTGGCGATCCCGCTACTGATGGTGTCGTATGCGATTACCTCTACGTTGGAAGTGGAGGCTCCGCTCAAGCCCCCTTTGATCTAGGGCGTACCGCTACCCACGAAGTTGGACATTGGCTCAACCTTCGCCATATCTGGGGTGATGGTGGTTGTAGTGTAGATGATTTTATCTCTGATACTCCTACTTCTGATGCTCCAAATTATGGTTGTGCAAATGGTCATGTTTCCTGTGGAAGCACTGATATGGTAGAAAACTATATGGATTATTCCGATGATGCTTGTATGAACCTATTTACTTCTGGCCAAGTAGCACGTATGCAAACCTTATTTAGCGCTGGTGGGGCTCGGGCAAGTTTGGCGAACTCTAACGGTTGTGGTAATGGCACAGGTGGCCCTACTTGTAGCGATGGGGTTCAAAATGGTCAAGAAACAGGTGTTGATTGTGGAGGACCTGATTGTTCTCCTTGTTCTACCGCAGGTTGTGATACCCCCGGCGGTACAGTAGCCACGAATATTAAACCTAAACGGGCTCGACTCAATTGGGATGCAGTAAGTTCTGCTAATGATTATACGGTAGAAATAAGAGCAGTAGGTGGTACTTGGCAAAGTTCAAATACTGGCGGTACCAATACTACGGTATCTAGCTTGTCGAATGGTACTACTTATGAATGGCGGGTAGCGGCTAATTGTACTGGAACTACTAGCGACTTTTCCGCAATTTGTAGCTTTACTGCGGGTAATTCAGGTTCAGGTGCTTGTGGTAGCACACGGATTATTACTAAGGATGCTTTGCACCTTTTCCCAAATCCAGCCCAAGACCAATTGTTTGTCAATTTGGGCATCGATATAGAGGAAGAGTTTACCCTTAGTATTCACGACCTTAACGGACGTTTAATTGAGCGTCGTGTAGAAGCACCGACAAATCGTCTTGAGCTTAACCTGACGGAAGTAGCAGATGGTATGTACTTCCTCCGGATCGACCTAGCGGATGGTAGTAGCCATATCCATCGCTTTGTTGTAAATCGCTAAGCCTCAGATTACAAGATTTAATTCTTAATACCTATTTAGAGGTCATGTATCATTACATGACCTCTATTTCTTTTGTCTATTTGCCGTCTAAAAAAAACATTGCATTTCCATTTTTCCTTAAATTAAATCTTATCTTTCAAGCTTACTTGCCTGTTCGCGCACCCTAAAATACTCCGCTATGCGCTATCTATTACCTCTAGCCTTACTCTTAAGTATGGTCTACGCTTCTACCACCCAAGCCCAGAATTGCGCTGCCGGAGAAGTACTCGTCGAAGTCTCCATTCTTACCGATGATTATCCTCAGGAACTTTCCTGGACTCTGATTGACCTTAAGGGAAGAATCTGGGCCGAGGTCGACCTCGATGCCACCTACACCCACGATTCGGTTTATACCTGGGAGGTATGTATGACGAAAAATGAATGCGCCATCTTTGCCCTCTCCGATTCCTACGGCGATGGGATCAAGGCCCCTGGAAATTTTTCCCTCTCTATCGATGAGGAGATCGTCTACCAAAATTCCTTTTCAAAAGATTTTACCCAATATACACTCAATTGCCCGCCAAGCTATTCCTGTGATCACCCTCATAACGTATCTCCCGGGCAATATCTGGTTACTCACGATGATATGTGGTATAGATTTACCCCCAACGAATCTGGCCGATATCAAATTAGTACCTGTAACTTAGCCAGTTGTGATACCAAGATTTGGGTTTTCGATAATTGTCAACGCGCCCATTTCAACGAGGATAATGAGGCAACCATTGCCTATGATGATAGTTATACCGCTTGTGCTCCCCAAGCAGAATTAGAAGTAAATCTTTTGCAAGGGAAAACCTACTATCTCCGAGTGGGAGATGACCATGATGATTGTGACGGGCTAGATTGGCATTGGTCTTTAACTTTTTTAGGACAAGTGAGTGGTTGTACGGACCCTAATTCCTGTAATTTTGACCCCACAGCAACCGTAGATGATGGCTCTTGTATTCCCAATGGTGATCCCACTTGCCCGGAGGCTCCTGACTTGGTGATTCATCAGGGACTATTGGAGAGCTCCATCAAAACGGATCAGATTCAAAGTTCCAATGCCTGCTTGGTCGAGGAAGGCTGTTTGCAAGGTTATGGTTTACGCGATATTCTACGATTTTCTACCCGTATTGATAATATTGGCGATGCTGATTACTTTATCGGAGACCCCGGACCGGGTAATCCACAGTTCACCTACGATAATTGCCACGGTCATTGGCATTATGATGGCTATGCGGAATACCTGCTCTTTGATGAATACGGTCAGGAAATTCCGATCGGTTTTAAAAATGGTTTTTGTGTACTCGACTTGGCTTGCCCCCAAGGGGATTACAAATATAGCTGTTCCTATATGGGGATCTCGACGGGTTGCTATGATGAGTACTGGGCAGAGTTGGAATGTCAATGGGTTGATGTAACCGATGTGCCTGATGGTGATTATACCTTGGTCGTTCGCGTCAATTGGGATAATGCCCCGGATGCTTTGGGGCGGCGAGAGTTGGATACGCTCAATAATTGGGGACAGCTTTGTGTGGCCCTGGATCGCAGTTCGGGGAGTTTGAAGTTTCGATTAAATGATGATTGTGACCCCTATGTTGACTGTGCAGGGATTCCCTATGGCAATACTTCCATTGATTGTAATGGCGACTGTGGTGGTAGTACCAAGTTTGGAGATTTAGATAGCGATGGCCGTCAGGAAACGGAAGATGTAAGCGCTTACCTGAATCATATTGTCGAGCATTCCTTGGCCGCGAGCAGTTGTACCGACCTTTCCGATGATGACAGGATTACCGTTTACGATGCGGCGCTTTTATCTTCTTGTGCCCTTTTTGGCGAAGCCCACCCCAATGCTCAAACAGGCCCCCGCAATTATTGCCGCTTCCCTCGGGATGTACATAATATCAACCAATTTGCCAGCTTGACCATTCTCGATTACAACTTTGACCAAAAGTATTTTGAAATCGGTCTCAAAACGACGCAAAGTAACCTATTGGCTTACCAATTTTCTTTGAATGGAATAGACATCAGTACGGTTGAAAACTTGATCGATCCTAACCGTTACCCCATCCAACCCTACACCGATGGGGATAGCATAATTGTCGGCCTATCGCTACAGGACTCCACGATCCTACGTTCGGAAGAATGGCAGCCACTGGTGAGGGTTTATTATGAAGGAGAACCCGATACCGAAGTTTGTTTTGGAGAAATAACCGACCTCGTCAATGCCAATTATGAACGGATTACTGGGCATTTTGAAAATCCTTGCGTTTTGATTATACCCACTGCTTTGGAAGAACAATTACCGGAGATCGCAGTACAAGTTTATCCCAATCCTCTACACAATTGGACGGAATTGTCCTTTGCCAATCCGCAAGGCGACCACTATAGCCTTGAGATTCGCAGTACGGATGGCCGACTACTCCCCAATGCCTATCACAGCTCCGATGAATCGATCCGAATCGATGCAAGTAATTGGGCTGCTGGAATATATTGGTATCAATTGCGGAGTAAAAATGGGGTTGCTTATGGCAAATTGATCGTGCAGTAGTACGGATAATAGATCGGAAGACTTATTTTTGCGCTCATTATCCACCACTTAAAGGATTATTTTGTCGCAGTCAACCGCTATTCTTGATTCTCCACGTTTCCGCTTCTTCTTTTGGAGCTCTTTAGCCTTGCTGCTGATCAACCTACTGGTGATCAATGACTATGCTCCTTTATGGGAGCCCTGGGAAGGGCTCAATTGGTGGCAGGCCCGGGAGCATCCGAGTCAGTTTCCACACTTCTTTTATGCTTGGTGGCAGGAAATGTTGGGGGGGGAATATTTTAGCTGGCGCCTGCCCACGGTGCTATTACTACCCCTGAGCCTCGGCCTTTGGTATTTCGGCGCTCGACCCATCTTTGGCCAGCGCAGTAGCCAATATACCCTGCTCGTACTAGCCAGTTGCTGGACCCTCGTTTTTGCAGCCAAGCTCGCCGTCAATGACCTTTGGCTTTTTCTTAGCCAAATGCTTTTTGTCCTCGCCCTGCTCCGCTTTCTCAAACAAGGAACGACCCAGTGGCGAATCGCGATTTACGCTACGGCTTTATTGGCCTTAGCCATGCACAGCTGGTCGACGGTAGTGCTAATTACGGTACTAAGCCTTTATCTACAGTTTGTTCATCCTCAGGGGAAAAAGCTCGCTAAGATATTTCTTTGGTTGAGCCTTCCTTTGCTAATGCTAGCTCCGGCTAGCCCGGCTGGATACCTCCTGACTTATGGACAACTAAGCTATTGGAAATACCTGCTTTGCCTCTTCCTCGGCCTACTCCCCTGGGCTGGTTTTTTCCTCGGCTCCCTAGCAGATTTGATCTACAAATTACGTCGCCAAGAGGAAATGGCCATTATTTTAGCGGGGATCTTATTGGCTAGCTTAGCCGCTCAATCTCCCTTGGCCATCTTAGCCTTTGCTTTGTTGATCGCTCGGCAAATCTCGGCATATTTTGTCCCCAATTATCCCTACCGATCATTGGTCAAAGGCTTTGCGGTACTGCATCTGATTTTTTCCTTTTGTATCATTACTTATGCCTTACTCAGTGCCTTTGCTCAGTTAGGAGCAGTGGGCTTTCGAGGCGTCATGTCCTTGGGGGCAATTTATTGGATGTTGACCTTTATTGCGGTCATCGGCTTGTACAGCTATCGTCGGGATATGATTCTGGGGGGAATGGCCTGGGGCGCCTTACTGGCAATGTTGCTCTTTTGGTTACAACTTTTCCCCCTCTTGGAAAGTCAAAGTTGGCGGACCAGCGAATTAATGGAAAAAGTACCTAGCGATTCCGATGCGATGGAGTCGATTTTCGTTAAGGAAGAACTTCTACAAAAATACCCTAGCTGGAGAACGGAAGCCCATTTCCTAGGCAGGACCCTAGCGAGCTTTGAACCAACCACCGACCTTTCGGGATTGAACAAGAATAATACCTTGATAACGGATGAGCTAACTTCGCTTGATGCCAAGACCTTCACCGTCATAGATAGCTTACACGCTTACTCTTGGAGTCAGCGCGATAGCGTTCACTTTTACCTTTGGCAGCTAAAATGATTAAGCGGCTCGGAACCATCTTTGTCCAAACACCAATAATGCTAAGATAAAAGCGCCTCCCAGTATCCACCATTTTGAGGAGAGGAAAGCACCAAGACCAGCCTGTGCCAAGTCCAAAGCTTTTGGATCACCAATTTGAGTCAAGTGAGTCCAAGTTTTGGGGTATACATATGTTTGTGCATTAGCGTCTAAATAGGCCAGCTTTGCTTTTTGTAAGGCTACATCCTTAGGATTCCCCGCTTGTAGATTCTGATAAAACCGCAACATCAAATCCTTAGTTGAAGCATCTCCTGCCTTCCAAAGGCTGGCTACTAAACTAGGGCAACCTGCATAATTAAAGGCCCGGGCCAAGGACATTGCACCTTCCCCTTTTTGTAACTGCCCCGTGCCCGTATCACAAGCACTCAGTACTGCCAAATCAGCATTGAGTGACATCGAGTACAAATCTTTCGCAGCCAATAAGGAATCCTTTCCCTCAGCATTGGGACTAAAAATCAAAGCGGACTTGAGCGGGAATTTTTTATCCACCACACCGTGCATCGCCAAGTGCAGAATCTGATACTTAGGAGCTTGTTCGATAAAGGTAGCTCGGGTAGCTTGCGCATTGGTCCATACCTGACCATCAAGCTGATCGGCGATGCTTTCTACTTCTTTGACGGCACTTTGCAAAACACCCAAATCTCGATTGGCTAGGATAGTGGGAGGCAATTGTCGGTAGTGCTCATAGTTTAAGCCAAAGCCGGCGAAGCTATGCTCTGCCGTCGTTTTCGTAGCCTGATTTTGAGGTGCAAAAAGCAGGCGATTGGAATAAGCATAATTGATGGCGTAGCGGCGTAAAAGAAAAGGCATTTGGCTCGCCGCCCAATCGTCCTTAAGTTGCTGTTCGTTGAGGTCCTCGTAGAGTAAGGCGTCAAAAGATATATCGAGCAAAAGGTCATCAGGAATAAGAAAGAGTCTTGAAATTTCTTGTCCTGATAAATCTGCGAGTGCTTCTTGCAATAAGATTTGGTAAAGCTGTCGCGATAAAGGGATAAATTGACTGAGTGGACTTTTGTTACTAGAGGCCAGTCGGAAGTCGCTACATAATTGGTCAAAATGTTTGGGTTTTGCGCTTTGATAAGCTTGAAGTCCCCTTGCGCTGAGGCTAAAGATGTATAGACTGTCAAAGCCTACGAAGTACTCGATCATGGCCGACTGAGGAGGCAAGTTGGCTTGCAATTGTTGGATATCCAGCTTTTGATCAAGGCTATATTTGAGCGAGTGGTAGGCGGGGTAATTGGCTTCGAATTCAGCGATTAGTTTTTCCCGGGCCCTGGTCACCGCAAAACGTTCTTGCTTTACCGAGTCGATCTTTTCCTGAGGCGCTTCCCCTTCTTCTAAATCAAAGATCAGCGTCTCCAAATCGTAAAACTGTTGCTTAAGCTGTTGTTCTTCCGTCAGTAATTCGGCGGGGATACCCAAGGAAAGGGCCTTACTCCCTTGCAAGCCTTCGACCAGTACGATGGCCTTATTTTTTGAACTAAAATCTAAACCTGCCTGAAGATAAGAGGGCTCGGAGGAAAGTTCGTACAATCGCAAGGCGACCTTAGTGGCTTTTTCGTAAATGGGCAAGGTGCCCTCCACGATATCGAAACGCGAGAGGTCGGATTTAAAACCTGACCGGATCTGGATGATCAAAGAATCGATGCATTGATAGGTCTGAAAAGCTGCTTGTAGATAATTGGTTTGTTGCTTACTGTGGAAGGCTTTATTGAGGGCATCGGCTTTGAGGGCGAGTATCCGCTTAAGGCTATTTTTGTCGAGCACGATATCTTCACTGAGTTTGGGAAGGTCGAGCGGAGCCTGAGCCCGATACTTGAGGCAGAGGCTTTCGGTAGCCGTTTGGTAATGTTGCAACGCTAGGTCAAAATTGCCTTGAGCCGCGGCCACATCACCTAGGCCTTCATAGGCATGGGTACGGTTGATACTATGCGCTGATTCCTGGAGCTGGTCGGCTATCTTGAGAATCTCTTGATATGATTTTTTAGCCTGCTTATATTCTTGGAGCTTAAATTGGGCATAGGCGAGGTTGTTTAAACCTTTGGCCTTTCGATTCATCATATCTGCCTTTTCCAAATCAAACTTATTGGCATCGTAGTAAGCAATAAGTTCTTGAAGTCGATGTATGGCAATTTCATATTGGCCAAATTGGATATGGGCAGAGGCTAGGTTATTATTAACATCTGCAACCTTATTATCGTCTGCCATTTCTTGCCGAATTGCGAGTGATTTATACAAATTATCAAGCGCCTTTACCGTATCCGATTGATTCATATACAGGTTGCCCAAGCTATTGTAAATACCAGCCATGGCGGAGGATTGTGTACCATATACCTTCTCTGTCAAATCCAAGGCTGCATCATAATATTGAATTGCTTTACCAATATCCCCTAATTCTCGGGCACTAACTGCGGCATGAGAGATATACTGGGAAAACTTACGTTTTGCTATACTATCTGGATAAAGTTCGGCAATGGCAATAGCATTTTCGAAATCAGGTAATGCTTCTTCATATCTATTAATCTTGGTTGCGCCCAATCCTCGGATAAAATAGCTATTTGCTAACTGTAATCTTGGTTTGGCGTTTTGGGGAAGCTGTTGGCGGATTGCGATAGCCGTATCTAGATAAGGGAATGTGGCCTCATAAGCCTTTGCGCGATATTTGATTACGGCTAATTTGTGGTAGATTGTTCCTTTTGAGTCAGAAGTAGCTTGCGCGTAGGCCGAGTGATTCCGCAAATTCCCTAAGAGTAGAAAAGCAGCGTCATATTCTTTTACGCGCCGATTGGACAAAGAATCTGCAACCTTGATGGTTTGAATAATATGTTGGTCAATATCAAAATCTGTCAGTTTAGCTGGATGGGAGGAAGTATCCTCTTTCGCAATTTCTTGTTGAGTATGATTACCAGACTCTTGACAGGCACTCCAGTATAGGCATAAACTTAGAAGTATTATTGCAGAGGATATGATTCTTTTTTTTGAAGTGGTCCTAAGATCTTTATTCATGGTCATTGGCAATTTTCGATGTGAAGATAAAGAAATACCAACAATAGAGTTTGGCTCTACCCAATTCTCATCCGGTAGAACCAAATACTCAACATTCCGCGTTGTTTGACACTGCCGAAATATTCAGCAGTGTCAAATAAGTAAGCTTAGAATTCTGGTAGTTTAACGCATCAGCTGTAGTACTTGTCTTTGATCAGAAGTTCTCACCTCAATCAAGTAGATTCCCGGTTGCTCACCCGATGCCTGTTCCATCCAATAACTATTTTCCCCAGATGCCAAGGTCACTTTATCCAGGAAGAGTCTTTGGCCAAGAATATTGTATAGGGCAACTTCCGCAGCCTGCTCCCGAGGGCTCATTATTTTTAAACCTATTCCACTATTCGCATGGGCAGTTTGTATCTCCAACCCAAGGCTACCCGATGCCTCTCCACGCTGGCGACGGTTAGCGTCATTGCTAGGAGGATTTCCGCCACCACCGGTACCACAATTAGAATTATACATGAATTGATCGTAAGCTTTTGCTGCATCTAACATCCCTCCACTACGTACTTTACCCGTCAAACTGAGATGATCTTTGGTACCATTGAGTATGGCGCATATAATTTCGGTAAAGTCAAAGGTGGGTTGATGAGAAGCTAACATTGCAGCTACCCGGCTTACCATGGCAGTGGCTGGAGAAGTACCACTCAACTCTGCATAAGAACCAAAAGTGTAGGCACCAATAATACGTTCGCCCGGAGCTGCTAAATCAACCGAGGTCATCCCAAAATTGCTAAAAGAAGAGAGTTCTCCAGTACATCCTACAGAGGCTACCGAAATCAAATTGGGGATGGGAAATGAAGCGGGAAAAGCAACCAAACCAACACCATCATTATTGATCCCATGATTTCCTGCTGCCGCAATAAATAAGGTGCCATTGGTTTGTCGCGCCTCTTTCATCGCAATACGTAGGGGGTTAGATAAACGGAAGCGATCTTCTCCAGGAGCATAATAAGTAAAGCTACAATTGACGATCTTTACGTTTCTCAATATCGACACATCAACGCCTTCAATGATGTCAAACATCTTTCCACTACCGCCATTATCATGTGTTTTATAGATTTCGAGATTCACCGGATAGATTCCGCTATTCCCTTGGCCTGTAGCATCTTCGACAAGAATACTAGCCATATGAGTACCATGACCATGTTCGTCGACTGGAAAATTAGTGGGTACTACCAAGTTGAATCCGGGGTTATTGGCATTGAGGTGAGGACTAAAAAGAGCATTATGGGCCAGATGAAAATCTCCTGATGAAACCGTTCCCGCAATACCGGTATCAAAGACCCCCGTTTTGTAAATATTATTCCCCATCATAGGAATATCGATGGTGAAAATATTGGGAAGCTCTTGTAGTGCACAGCCATCTAGCGGAGAGAATGGGGCTGCGGTTTCGGGGATTGTACTGTCGATACTAAACGGAGGAAAAACATCATACTGTAGTCCAATACCGTCAACATCGGCCTCTAGATTTTCGATGGTTACAATCACCCCGCTTATACTATCCGGTACGTTTTGGTAGGAGCCCGGAGGCAGGGTGGGGAAATTGCCTGCTGCAATCTGGCAGAGTAGAAATTTGGTGACGGGGGTAGGGCCGCCAATAACATCGAGGTTATATTGATTGAGAATCTGCTGCTGTTGACTGAGGCTAGTGCCAGGTTCGAAGCGCAGAATTAACTCGCTGGAAGAATAGGAGCTTCCCGATTGGCCCCATAGTGGGTTGCTGCAAAATACTAGACTTAGTAATGCAAAAAATTGAATAGCTGTCCTTTTCATGGTAGAAAATGAGTTTTAGTTGTCGTTGAATGATGAAGTAAATAGCAATACCATTCTGGAATGTACTGGTCATTCCTTAATAGGTGTATCTAAATCTATAATGGAGAGAGAGAAAACAAGTGTGACTCAAAATATCATTTTTTTTCTTTTTTTTTTGCGGAGCAGATTTTCGGATAGCTCCGAATCTAACTTTTCTTCCTGAAGGTGTCACACTTCGTGATCCCCCTCCCATTATATGGGAAAGGGATATGGGGTGTTGCTTTGCGTTCACCCTAAAATAGTTTGATCCTTGGTGGACCTTGATCGGACAGCTAAAAAAATATAAATCTATGGAGTTCTTCCATTTTCATGATTCACACTTCCCACCGGATATAAAGACTATTAGTTGTCCTTTATTAGTTGCTTTTGCCTTCGGGTAGGAGCAACTTTTTTAAATAAAAAAACCTCCGATTGTCACAGTTATTCCCCCGCTTCCCATTATATAAATAAAGGCACCTCGGCTACATGGAAGCTACAATCATCTTTGCTCGGAATTCATTACTTTTACTACGGACAACTATGTTAATGCTAAACCAGCGAACCATCGATAACTTTAGACTTGAAAGTGAGGATTTGGAAAAAATCCGATCAGCCTTGGCCGATAATAACTCTGAGTGGTTTGATCGCTTGATCTACCGCCCTTGGCAAGAGGAACTCGGCCATTGGGTGAAACGGGAATTCCCCACCATCGCCCAGGAGGCACCGGATATCTGCCATGATAGCTTCGCCAGATTGCGCAAGCGCCTACTCCGGCAAGAAGACGCTGGCCTCGATATTGGTGCCCAACTCCTACATATTGCACGATTGGAATGCCAATGGACCCTGCCCACCGATGAGAATTTACGTAAAAACCTCGGCCTCAAACGCCACGAGTTTAAAAAACTCCTACGTCGCCTACAAGCGGGCGACGAACAATTGATCGAACGAGTTTACCTCAATCATTTTCAACGCTGCGTTCAGTTTTTGATCCATCGTTGTGGAAGTAACTATGATGATGCCTACAATTGTACGATGGACGCCTTGCTGGAAATTCGCAAGGATCTGATCAACGAGCGCATCTTTTACGGTAATCTGGATTATTATTTTACCAAACGGGCCAAGGGAAAACTCTACAAGCTACGCGGCCGTCAAAGCAAACAATTGCCCAAGGTAAATATTGAAGGCCTAGACTTTGAGGACGAAGAACGCATCGAAAGCGAGATGGCCGAAGCAGAATTACGCGAGACTATCGCCGAGGCCTTTAAAAAACT
>SPJL01007780.1_pt1 | contig 20763 bp, 23 predicted proteins | sample 3741751 | NCBI WGS metagenome assembly SPJL01 (sample SAMN10925998, study PRJNA522277) | cold seep metagenome | isolation source: Elba SIP-enriched marine methane seep metagenome, extraction at timepoint T3 | place: Italy: coast of Elba, Mediterranean Sea | reverse complement strand
ATAGAAATTGGTGCCAATATCGATATTGGTGAAGAACTAGATACAATCCAATTTACGTTCTCTTCCTCAGACATAATCAATGCTCGTACTAATCTTAATGGCAGCACCCAGATTACGACTAGTCAGGGTTTGTCTAATCTAAACCATGTCAAAACGATTGTTTTTGCGAATGATGAAAGTGTTGCGGTCGAAACACTGATCGAAACCCTAAACCCAAACACACCCGCCTTTCAATCTGTTTTCAACGGCAATACTATCGATGCAACAGCTGACATATATGAAGGCGAGGTTGGCTTTCTTGAATATCAATTAATCGGTGATGCACAATCTAATATTGTCACGGGTTCAAGTGCAAATGATTTTCTTAATTTACTAGGCGGTGATGATGCAGCCAACGGCGGTGCGGGTCAGGATGTCCTTGATGGTGGCACAGGTTCAAATTTTTTAACCGGTGGGGCGGATATAGATGTCTTTTTTCTCGATGGTAGAAGTGGAGAAACCACATGGTCAACAATCAGTGATTTTGATGGTGATTCTGTCAATATATGGGGCTGGGTAGAAGGTTTTAGTCAATTAGTGCTGATTGAAGCACTTGCAGGCGCAGTAGACTATCAAGGCGTAACTTATCATTATGATTTGAATAGCGATGGCGCCATTGATACATCGCTGACATTTACGGGTTTAGCGACTGAGCAAATATCAGCGCCTACTGCAAATTTTAGCGCTGATAATGAGTATTTGTTATTCGTATGATTAAGACTTGAGCTGACAAAATGCGTTTAGCTAACTATGTCATTGCAACCATAGATAACAATTTGTTGAACCTTCAGCGCATTGTTTATTGTCGTTCTACACAGCTTTTCAACCATTAATATAACGGCCCAACTTGCTCTAAATAAGTGAGATAGACACGCGTATCAAACTCTAACTGATGGTAATTAGGCTCCATGTGATTGCAGAGTTTATAAAAGGCTTTGTTATGTTCTTTTACCTTTAGGTGGGCAAGTTCGTGCACAACGATCATGCTTAAAAATTCTGGTGGGGCTTTTTTAAACACTGAGCCAATGCGCATTTCATTTTTGCTTTTTAGCTTATTGCCTTGCACCCGTGAGACATAGCTATGCAACCCCAAAGCTTGATGCAACACATCAAGCTTGTCATCGTAAACCACTTTGCTCAGCGGGCTGGATTGACGCATATACTGATTTTTTAACCCCATTGCATAGGCATACAAGGCTTTATTGGTGTTAACCGTGTGGGGATTTGGATATTTGTTTAATAAAAAACCACCTAAGGTGTTATTGGCTAAGGCAGTGTTGACTTGCGCGATAACGGAGTCAGGGTATCCAGTAAGGTACTTGAATTGAGACATTGAGTATTATGGCAAACACCATCAGGTTGGTCATTCATCAAAATGATCACCATTTATGGTGACAAACGACTACTAGACCATTGATTGGCTTCATTCCTCTTGAACAAAAAGCGATCATGTAAGCGGCTGTCTCGTGCTTGCCAAAATTCAAACGTCTCGGGGGTGACCCGATAGCCGCCCCAAAAAGGAGGCAAGGGGACTTCTTTGTTTTCAAACTTGTGTTTCATACTGTCGTAAGCTGTTTCGAGCAAAGAGCGGGAATTGATCATTTGACTTTGTTGCGATGTCCAGGCGCCGATTTGGCTGCCACGTGGCCGCGTAATGAAATAGCTTAACGATTCTGCACTGCTTATTTTTTGCGCAGTGCCTGTGACTTTGACTTGTCTGCCAAGGGCTTGCCATGGGAACAACAGGCTGACATGGGCATTTTCTGCGATGTGCTGCGCTTTGCGACTTTCATAATTGGTAAAGAACACAAAACCTTTTTCATCGAATAATTTTAGTAAGACGATCCGTTGCCAAGGCTGACCATGTTGATCAACCGTCGCCAACGACATTGCGCCCGGTTCATAAATTTCACATTCGATTGTCTGGGCATACCATTTTTCAAATTGTTTGAATGGATCCTGCACTAACTCATCGTGGGATAAGCCTTGTTCCATTAACTGCTTTCGCAGGTCATCGCTGTTCATGGGGGTATCAATCTCCTGCCTGTGATCAAAGGCAACACATTAACACCAATGGGTATCAACACCTTTGAGTAAGTAACAATACCCTATTATTCTGAGCGAACGAAGAACAGGTTGCAACCCGTTGTCTGTGTTTACATTCAACACACTTAGAGCGCAACTTAGTACCTGCCGTTAGGCCCTTCTACAATTCGCGTATAATTAAATCAAACCTTAAAGATGGCAACTATAGAGAATTTAACCCAGCGTTTACGCTATATAGTGGGTGAAAACATGTCCAAATAGCACTCCCCCGCAAACGACAGCACATACGGATTAATGGTCGGCGGATACGATCAACGACTAGCATGCAGTTAATTGATTAACTCAAGACGAAGGCGAATGATGACTTATATTCACTGGGCGATATTAGGCATGGTGGGCTATTCTACGGTGACGTTGTGCGTAAAACTTGCAACACGCAGTGGAGAATTTTCGAGCTTTTTAGTGTTATCGATTGCTTGTTTGGTGGTGTTGATGTCGACCTTAACGATCACTTGGTTACGCGGCGATTTTAGCCAGCTCAAAGCTGATGACTTTATGAGCAGTAATGCGTTTTGGAGCTACGCAACAGGCATTGCGCTAGCCGTGGCGGTCACGTCCTTATTTAAAGCATTGTCGATGGGACCAGCTAGTGTAGTGGTGCCGGTGTACGGTATGTTTGTGATTGGTGGTGCTTTGCTGGGGGTTTTGTTTTTAGTCGAGTCTATTCATTGGCAAAAGGTCGTGGGCATTATCTTTGCTGCAATCAGCATTTATCTCATCACGCGATAATAGCGATGATTGACTGTCATTAAGACTCCCCTTCGGTTATGCCAAAATCGCCTCGATTAACGCATCAGGATTATCCACACAACCAAAGTGCCCAGCATCACTAATGGTGGTAATGCTAATATTGCCTAGCGCTTTTGCCGTGCTTTCTCGCTCGGCGATGGTTGACCAGTCATGCTCACTATAAATGAGTTTAACCGGGGCTTTTACATCCGCATAAAGGCTTTTTGCCTGTCCCCATGAGGCCCAGTGCTTAAACACATTGCGCTCAACATAACGAAAGCCTTTGCGATAGCCTGCGCGGTTAATGGCGCTTAATAGTCTTTTGGGCATCCATCTTTTCTTGTGCAAGCCGCCTTTCATCACTATGCCGAGAAACAGCCAATTTTCTAATGCCGCAAATATCGCCCCATGCATTGGAATGGCGTAATTGGCCAATACAATATTGGCAAACCAATTACCCCGTCGCACACCATCCGCATAACGTTTGTCGTAATCATAGGTATTAGAGGCGATCACTTGGCTAACATGCGCTGGCAAACTGGCAGCCACCGTTAACGCCAACACCCCACCAATTGATTCACCGACTAAGATGATGTCTGTGAGTTCTAGCTGCTGAATAAATGCAAGTACCGCACTGCGCATATAGGGCTCATCATATTGATCTTCTGTGTGAATAGAAGAATGCCCATGCCCGGGTAAATCCAAGGCATAGACAGTGTGATGTTTGGCAAGCGCTGGAATCACCGCTTCGAAATAATCTAACTGCGTGCGGATTGTATGTAGCAAGATTAACGGGCTACCCGAGCCGGCTTTTAACACTCTAAGCTGACGTTTGCCATCAATATTAATCATTGATAGCGTTCCCATTTCGGCCAATGTATTCATTGAGTCTGCTCCTTATTAATCAATGGCGCCTTACCAAGGCAGCGTATCAGATTCATGAAAGAAACCTCCCGACGGGCCGTCTTCGCCGAGTGTGGCTAATCGCAATGAGGTCTTATAGCTATCGATAACATGCATTGGGGCTTGCGGCCCGCCAAGCTCGGTTTTTACCCAGCCAGGGTGAGCGGCATTTACCTTGATATTGGTGTCTTTGAGTTCGTCTGCTAAATGAATGGTGTAGGCATTTAGGGCTGTTTTAGAGGCGTTGTAGGCAAACGCTTTGGCTGGGCCAACAGGTGAATTTTCCATGCTGTGCAGTGTTAATGAAGCCAAGACGCTAGAGAGGTTAACAATTCGCCCTGCGTCTGACTTTTTAATGAGTGGCAGCAATGTTTGCGTGAGCGTGACAATGGCAAACAAATTCACTTGAAAAGTCTCTTGCAAGACATCTTGCGTTACCGTGCTGCTGGTATTGTCACCCATTAATGGTTCAGCCAACATGCCCGCATTATTCACCAAAATATCGAGATGACCATACTGCTGTTCAATCGCTTGATAAATCGCATCGGCTGATTGCGCCGCATGATTGGCATCATAGGCAATCGCTTGTGCTTGATAGCCTAGCGCCTGCAAGTCTTTGGCCGCGGCTTTGCCTTTTTCCATATCACGACAGCCAATGAGGAGGTCTATGCCTAACGCCCCTAATGCCTTGGCTGTCTCAAACCCGATGCCACGGTTTGCGCCTGTAATCAGTGCAACTTTGCTCATTTTCCACTCCATCTTTTTTTAGCAGTTTTTACTATTATGTAATCTAAATTACATTATTAGCCCTAGCGGTTTTACTTGTCAATAGCTTTATGTAATCTGTATTATGTAATCAATATCTGTTGAGTAAGTAAAGCAATGGCAGCTGCCGGTAGACCAAGAACATTTGATAAAGAAGAGGCCTTAAGCAAGGCCATGCATGTCTTTTGGGAAAAAGGCTATGAAGGTACCACCATGTCTGACCTGGTTGATGCCATTGGTATGAAGCCGCCTAGCATTTATGCCGCCTTTGGCAATAAAGATGCCTTGTTTACAGAGGTGGTTGCGCATTATTTGCCCATCATCGTCAACGGGCAGCTAGATGTGTTAACCAATACGCCCAATATCAAGACAGCCGTCACTAAAACATTGGATGCTGCTGTGCACTTATTTACCAGCGATGAGAATCCACATACCTGCTTAATCATGACGGCCGCGATTAACACTTCGCCAGAACACCTATCGCATGTCGCCGCCCTAAAGCATTTGCGATCAAACTATCGCAAAACGTGGGCAACTCGGTTTGAACAGGCTAAAGCCGATCAGCAAATCACCGAAGCGGCTGACCCTAATGCGCTCGCAAGCTATTTTGCAACGTTGGTTCAAGGCATGGCCCTAAGCGCAAAAGACGGCGCCAGCAAAAATGACTTGATGCAAACAGCAGTCATCGCACAAGGGGTATTAGCCAGTTTTTTGACTTAAAAAAACCACATCAATACGCAGTACTATTTCACCTGCAACCATGAAGGAGCATCTATGCCACTCGTAAGAATTGATTTGATTGAAGGTCGCACTGATGAAGAAATCAATGCCATTATGAATACAGTGCAAGACTGTGTTGTAGAGGCATTTCAGGTGCCTAAAACGGACCGCTACCAAATTGTCACTGAGCATAAACCTGGGCGCATGGTCTTGCTGGATACTGGCCTTGGTTTTGAGCGTAGTGAAAAAGCGATTGTGGTGCAGGTGTTCTCCAGCCCGCGCAAAACGATTCATAAAACCCGCTTTTACAAACTGCTGGCCAATGCATTAGAAGCCAATTGCGGCCTGGACCAAAAAGATTTACTGATTTCCATCACCACTAATACCGATGTGGATTGGAGCTTTGGCTATGGTGAGACGCAGTATTTAACTGGTGAGCTATAAAGCTGATTTCAATAAAAAAGCCTGACAAGAAATAAAACAGACTTGTCTATTTCTCGTCAGGCTTAGTTTAATAACCGTTAAACGCTAAACGATTAAGTTCTCCATGGATGTTTTGGCATATCGCATTCACCACAGCGCGTTGCGCCTGCGACCGCTACGGTGTGATCGTTTTCTACCGTGTCGCCACTCACGCCAACGGCACCAATTAAGTTACCGTCTTTATCAACAATCGGCACACCACCAGGAAAGCTGATTAAGCCTTCGTTTGAGTGTTCGATACCATATAAAGGTTGGCCTGGTACTGACAGCTTGCCAATCTCACCAGATGGCATGGCAAAATAACAGGCAGTTTTCGCTTTTTTAATGGCAATGTCGCTGCTGCCGACCCATGCGTCATCCATGCGAGCAAAGGCTTTGATATTGCCCCCTGAATCTAATACGGCAATACACATTTTGACGCCCATTTCGACAGATTTTTTAACTGCGCTGTCGATAATTTGTTGTGCTTCTTCAAATGAAACGTGCATAAACTCTCCTCTTTAGTTGTGGTGGTATCTCCGTTAAACAGCGGCCTTTAAGGCCCGCTTGTCTTTATTCAATATAACAGAGTTGCGCCAACCAAACTGTTAATCAATATCAAGTTCACGTAAGTCAAAGGGGGATGATCTCTATTGATTTTGAAGCCAATAGAGACGTAGATTAGCCTCTAAATCATGAAATAAAAAAGGCGGTTTAAAACCGCCTTTTTCTATACTGCCACTACGTTATTTGCGCATGGCCCTTTGGGGCCACTGCCTAGTTCATACTCAACAGCTTGTCCGTCATTAAGCGTTGCGTAGCCACTTGCACCCTGAATTTGCGAGTGGTGAACAAACAGATCTTTAGAACCATCTTCTGGCATGATAAAACCAAAGCCCTTCTCTGCGTTAAACCACTTTACAATACCTTTACTCATATTTATCTCTTTTCAATATCTATTAATTAATTTACTTCATGAGGCTCTCAATTAAAGAACCTTTTTTAATTTATTGATTTAATTGAATAAAAGAATAACAAGACTCAATGATGGAGTGCACCATGGGTCTATTATAGGCGCTTAAATATATAAGTGTTTAAATAAATAACTGGTTAATGAGCGTTACCATGCAACTCTCCAACTTCCTTAAGCCAAGTTGCATGCGAAGAGTAAGGTTTAGGCCAAACGCATTGAATTAAGGTGATAAGCAACCATCTCTTGCTTACGAGCATTCAAACGTCACTAGTGTGACCCGAAAACCTCCCCAAAAGGTGGCAGAGGTACTTCTTTGTTTTCAAATTTTCTTTTGGTAAAACAATCCGCCCCCATACACTATTGCGTACGCTGCCTTAAACCTGCTGCTATGGCTTGTGACTTATTTTGTTCTTTTTTAGTGAGCTCCAACCAAAACTCCAGTGTTTCTGCCGAGGGCAAATCTGGGTCTCTTGGCAATGATGAGAGTTTTTCAAAGCTGTCTTCATAGGGCTTGGCAATGAGCGTGTCGATTTTGCCTGCTAGTTCTTCAAAAGACTGGTCGCCTTGTTTGCTCTCGTGAATCAGCGCTAGCCAGTTGCGGTTGGTTTCTTGTGTTTGAAAAATCACATCACCGATCACATCTTGCAATAATAGCTCTTCACTCCATTTATATTTTGGTGCAGGTAAATTTTTGAGCAAGAGCATTGAGGCTATCAACACACTGGCGAATGCGCCAATTGAAATACGCATGGGCATCGTTCTAGCATTAATTGGCTTTGCAAAGACAATTCCGCCCAACAGACCTGCAACAAAACCGCCAATATGCGCGGCGTTATCGATGCCAGTAATCACAAACCCCATACTAATCGTGAGCACTGCAAATGCTACGCCACCGCCAAACAACCATTTGAATTCTCTAGGGTTAATATAATTGCGCTCTCGCCACAAAAACACGAGCAAAGCACCATATAAACCAAAGATTGCACCTGATGCGCCACCAGAGACTGCAGTATTTCCTTGCACATCTAATGACAGAATATTGCCAAATAAGCCCGCCATTAGATAAATACCAATCAGCCGCCATGGCCCATACATGCGTTCTACCAGCTGGCCGACATCCCACAAGGCAAAGCTGTTGAGACTAAGGTGAATTATGCCAAAATGAATAAACATGGCCGCAGCTAACCGCCACCATTGTCCGTCCTGTGTGGCTGGGGCAAAATTTGCCCCCCAGGCGAGTGGCACTGCATTAGAGGTGTGCAACCATCCTGCTCCTTGTGACAACATCACTAAAAACACGATAACATTGATCGCAACCAAAGCGTTGGTCACTCGCACTGCTGGTACACGTGCTTTTAACTGATCATAGATGGATTGCAAAGCTAGCTTTCATTGACTTGAAAAACCAAATTGTGATTATAACCAACACCAGAAAATAGTTCATGTAATTTAGTAGAATATGTTGATAAAGCATTAAACTTATTTATAAAAATAAACTTCAATACTCCCGTTATAAGCGCTTGAGATTTTTAGCTGCCTTTTGAAACTTTTATTCCTATGTCAGCATCCAAATAACAAATAATATCCGTGGGGAAGATAATGAAAAATATATTTATTTTATTGGCTGTGCTAGCAATGACTGGATGTGCCTCATCTACAATTTATTCGCTCAAAGCTAACCAAAACCATTGTGAAACACAGTCAGATAAATTTATTGAAATCTTTGAATGCACCAAGCAACAACTGCAAGCACAATCAGCTGACCAACAAAAAGACATATCCGAAAGCGCCAGGCTTTATTTATTAAAAGGCGAACAGCTCAGTCAAAAAGTCGCCAATAACAAAATGAGTGACTTGGACGCTAAGTTTGAATGGCAAAAACTGTATGTTGAGCTTTACAACAGAAACAGAGAAATCCGACAAGCTAACTTTAGAGGACCAGGCGCAGCGGGCTGGGGTTGTGGCGGCTATGGCTGCTGGGGTTCGAGGTTTGGTTGCTGGTAAACGGCATACTTCATTGCCTCAATTAAAAACTGCTTTTACAAATCGCTTGCACAGTAGATAGTGAGTATTTAACAGTACCCTTGCCGTTTAGCTGCTTCAAAAAAGTCTTGTAACCTCCGTCCAGATTCATCTGGGTAAGCATCTGCACTTACCTGTAAAGACTTAATACGATCAATACGAAAGTTTCTAAAATCGTTGCGTAATTCGCACCACCCGCCGCAGGTCCAAGTGGCTCCCCAATAAAATAAGCCCAGCGGCCAGATCGTTCGCTCTGAATGGGTACCGTCTATGCGTATATACGCGATATCCAGCTTTCTCTTTTCATCAGTCGCTTGGCGAATTTGTTGTAGATAGTTTGAGGTGATTGCTGCTAAGCCCGTCATCGGGGAGAAAATTGGAATCGCTGACATTGAATCTTTTAACTCTTTAGGTAAAACTGATTCAACTTTGCTTAATACCTGCTCAGCAGCTTTAGCGAGTTTTGGGTCGCCCCAGCTTTGTACAATGCGCGCGCCCAACGCAAGCGACGTGAGTTCTTCCTGATCAAACATCAGAGGTGGCAGGTCATAGCCTTTGCGCAGCGCATAGCCCACACCCGCCTCACCTTCAATTTGGACACCTGTGAGAATGAGGTCTCTCACATCACGATAAATCGTGCGCTCCGAGACCTCAAGTTGTTGTGCCAACCATTTAGCCGTGGTTAATCTACGCGAACGCAGAAACTGAATGATTTGAAAAAGTCGGTCAGCCCTTCTCATCACCCGTTAGCCAAGCAAGATTAAACGCGCATTATTCGCAGTTTTCTTCACTGTAGGTAATCAGTGAAACAGCGGCACCTTGCGGGTCTAGAATCACGCAAAAACGCCCGACTGTCGGAATATCCGTCAACGGCACAATGACTTTACCGCCCAAGGATTCTGCCTTTGCTGCACTTTCATCCACATTATCTACCGTGATATAGCCACCCCAGGCTGGCGGCATTGTTGGCCCATCAGCTGGCATTGGCATGACACCTGCGGTCATGGTCTCGCCCATACTGGCAGTATGGTATTCCATCTCAGGGTTATCCATTTTTTCAAACGTCCAGCCAACGAGCTCACCATAAAACTGCTTAGCCCCCTCCACATCGGTGGTCATCAGTTCATTCCAATTAAAAAATCCGTGCTGCGGTTTCATTTCACTCATTACCTTCTCCTTGAATCAATAATAGTAGAAACATGAATATAGCGCAGCCCTACTGACAGCATGATGTCAGTAGGGTTAAAAGATACCCAAACTCTGCAACACCACAACCACCAACAACACCGCAGTGGATATCTGCCACAATAAAGATGGGTTTTTTTCCATCAATGGCCTTTGCTCTTTCGTAAAATATTTTTTGCTGGGATGCCTTAAGTCGTAAATAAATTCTGAGACTTCGTCATAACGTTTTAAAGGATCAAGCGCAGTCGCCCGGCGAATCGCGTAATCCACCCACTCTGGCACGGTTTGCCCATGCTCTTTTAATAAAGACTGATAGCTCAAGCGACTCTGCTGTCGCTTAGTTTGTGTGCTGCCAAGTGCATCACCATAAGGTAATTTGCCAGAGAATAAGTTGTAAGCAATCGCTGCCAAAGCATAAATGTCAGAACGACGTGTGCCGAGCTCACCAATAAAGTACTCAGGTGCGGAAAAAGACAAAGTCCCGACTAAGCCTTCATTTTTTGGATGAATTTCAGAAATCCCAGCTACTTTTGTTGCACCAAAATCAATGATCTTTGCTACACCATTTTCATCGATCATCACATTTTCAGGGCGCAAGTCCTGATGCACCATGTCTTGTCGGTGAAAGGCCTGTAAACCAGTCGCAATTTGCTCAATGATATTACGCACTGTATGAAAGTCGGGATTGGGATGTTCTTTTGACCATTTTCTCAGGCTAGTGCCTTTGATGTATTCAGTCAATGTGTATAAATATTGCCGCGGGCGTGTTGGCGCTATCGCCTTGAGCACATGTTTATTGTTAATCCGCTGCGCCACCCAGTCTTCTAACAAAAAGTTTTCGATATAGTCTTCATTCTCGATCAGCTCAGGTGCTGGCAGCTTTAGTACAGCTATTTGTTGGCTATCAATGTCTTTAACCAAATAAACCTGACTGCGATGACTGCGGTAAATCATGTGTATAACCTCAAAGCCGTCAAATTCCATTCCATCAGTCAATTCAGCAGCTTTTGGCAAACTCACTGCGAGCTGGCGCAACTCATCAAAACCATGCTGTGGCAAGGCATCAATTTTAATGATTTGCAGTGTGAGATTGTCATCGCTACCCGCCGCGATCGCTTTTTCAACCAGCTTTTTAGCGACTTCGTCTAAATCATTAATACCCTGATAAATTGCGTTCACCAGTGTTGGCTTATCTAGAAATTCATACACACCATCGGTAGCCAGAATAAAAATATCGCCCTTAGTCAGGTTAAAGTTTTTGTAGTCAAACTCAATAAAATCCTGTCGTCCCATGGCTCGCGTGAGGTAGCTATACCCATCAGGCGCAATGTGCACGTGGTCTTCGGTAAGGCGCTCCAGCGACTGCCCCACCAGACGGTACACTCTTGAATCCCCTGTATGAAATAAGTGCCCAGTGTTCGACTTAAATACCATCCCACTAAAGGTACACACAAACCCTTTGTCTCGGTTGTAGTGATCAGTCACACCCTTCATCTGTGCGTATAGCCATTTATTCGCAGCTGTCAGCACCCGCGTAGCAGACTCTTTGACAGACCAAGTATCCGCAGTGCTGTAATAATCTCTTAAATAAGATAGCACCGCGACTTCACTGGCTGTTTGACTGACCTGACTGGTACTAAAGCCATCCGCAATCGCCACCGCAATGCCTTTTGTGGTTAATAACGGAGGCTCTGGAATCACGACACCGTAGAAATCCTGATTGACGGGTTTGATACCCGCACTGCTGTACTGACCAATACTAATAGCTAAGTTCTTCTTTTGACTCAAATCGATACTCCAGTGAGATTGGACGAAGGCTAGTGCTTAGTATACCTGCTAGGCTCAGCGAATCTGATCGATTCATAGACTAAAAACCGCAACAGCTGGTAAGACTAGTATAATGCACGCTAAATTTTAAACACAATCAACCTTTTAGGACATCCATATGAAAGCAATTCAAGTCACTCAGCCAAGCGAAGCTGAGTTAAAAGCAATGGGCACACAACACTGGCCAACCTGGCAAAAAGAAGTCTCAACCTTCCCTTGGGAATTTGTCACCACAGAAAATGCGTTGATTTTAGAAGGCGAATGCGAAATCACACCAGAGGACGACGGCCCATCGACAACATTTAAAGCTGGCGATCTAGTGGTGTTTCCTAATGGCTATAAAGGCACATGGGAAGTTAAGAAACCACTCAAAAAACGTTTTAAACATAGTGATGGTAATTTTACTAAATGCTTCTTCTGCAACATGAAAATTGTATCTAGTCGCATCAAGTCTATCTTTGGCTAATCGGCTACAGAATATCCAATAGAATCAATACTGTATAATGCAGCACACTTGAATACGCGAATGTAACCAACCGTATTCTCCTCCTACCAACTCAAGGAAAGAGCACACAATGACAACCGAATTAACTTCTTTAAACCAACGTCTGAGCTATATCGTTGGTGAAAACATGGCAACTCAACTTAAAAATGACGGTGTTGAATTAGACACAGACGCTTTGGTCATGGCAGTTTCTGATGTGTTGGCAGGCAATGCCTCACGTTTATCAGAGGCAGATAAACGCGCAACTATTGAAGAAATGCAAAAAATCAGCCAGGAAAAACAAGCAGAAGGCGCTGCGAAAAACAAAGCAGCAGGTGAGGCATATCTAACCGAAAACGCTAAACAAGATGGCGTGACAACAACTGAATCTGGGCTGCAATACAAAGTGCTGGTTGCTGGAGATGGTGCACAGCCAACAACAAACGACCAGGTAAAAGTACATTACCGTGGCACATTGATTGATGGCACAGTATTTGACAGCTCTTATGATCGTGGTGAACCAATTGTATTCCCTGTCACAGGTGTGATTCAAGGCTGGGTGGAAGCACTTCAGTTGATGAAAGTTGGCGATAAGTTTGAACTGGCGATTCCATCAGACTTGGCTTATGGTGCCAATGGTAGCGGCCCTGTGATTGGCCCAGATGCCACGTTAGTGTTTGAAGTAGAGCTATTAGACATTCAATAAACGCACCTTACAGACGCGTGAGCATAAATTTGCGCGTCTTTTCTATCTGACTCAACATCTCCATGTTGTACACAATCTCAAACGACACTGTCTCCGCCACAATTTCATCGCTTGGCGCTGAGCTGAAATCGCTCAAAAACATTGCCCATAATGATGAATACATCTGGCAAGGTGATACTAAGATTTGGCAAGGCAGCGCGCCAATCTTATTTCCGATCATTGGCCGCTTAAAAAATGGTCAATATCAATTTGACGGTAAGACTTATCAACTCAATAAACATGGCTTTGCACGCACGTCGGAATTCGCAGTCGAAAACCAGCAAAGTAATGCCGTCACGTTGGGGATAAAAGCGAACGACCAAACCAAGCAAAACTACCCTTTTGACTTTGTATTGTTAGTCACGTTTGCGTTATCAGCAGATGGTTTAACCGTGTCTTATCAGGTGAAAAACTCAGGCAAAGAGACGATGTATTTCACACTTGGCTCACACCCAGCCTTGCGCCTGCCCTTAGACAACAGTGCGCTATCAGATTATTTTATTTCGTTTGAGCAACCCGAAACGCTAGATTGTTATTATTTAGAAAATGACTTGCTATGTGATAACCCAATTAAAGCCTATCTGAATAACGAAAACACTCTTCCGATCACCTCAAACTTATTTGAAAATGATGCACTAATTTTTAAAGAGATTAGCTCAACTAAAGTACACCTCAACCATAAGAAGACAGGGCACCGACTGACTATGGAGACAGGTGGCGCACCACACTTTGGCTTGTGGGCCAAGCCGAATGCACCATTTATCTGCTTTGAGCCTTGGTATAGTCATGATGACCCTGCAAACACGAATGGTGAATTGATCAATAAACCAGGCATGATGAGGCTTCATTCAAATGAAACTTTTGAGACCTGCTATACACTCTCTTTAAGCCAATCAATCAACCATTCTCATACCACATAAAAAAAGCAGTTGCTCTAGGTTAATAATTAAGCAAAGTCCTCTGCAATAATACGCTCAATATTACGTTCAGCTAATGCGCTAATGGTAAGTGCTGGATTAACGGCTCCTGTTGAACCATTGACCATTGCACCATCCATAACATACAAGCCTTCATAACCTTCCAAACGACCATATGCATCTGTGGCTTTACCTAAGATAGCACCACCCAATGGGTGTGCAGTAAATTTCGCATTTACATCTGGAGAAAGTATGCTCAAGCCAGGTCTTGTACCACTTGCATCTGCAATACGGTCATTGATTTCACGCGTTGCATCTTCGACACCTTGATTACCATCTTTTGCCCAGTCAAGATTCACTGAGTCATTAGCAGCGTTATATTTAAAGCTCGCACGGTTGGTGTCATCATAAACCATGCTTAAGGATGCATTTAAGCCAATGTTACCTGGCACACTCACTGGGTACCAGTTTTCCAGAGTCACCGGCATACCGTTGCTGGCAACAGTCTCGAGCTTGCTAGCACATGGTGCAGCTTGTGTTAGACCGCGAATCGGCCCGCCTGAGCGCAATGCTGATGCATCGCCATTTGTACCCCATCCCTGACCAACATATTCGTTTAAGTTTTTAAGGTATCCTTTACCTTGCGCTTTCATCAATAGCTCTGTGGTACCAATTGAGCCAGCAGACAAAATTAACTTATCACAAGAGATAAGAAAAGTATCAAGCACTTCGCCATAAGGATCAAGGTGCTCTACTTGAACAAGGTAGCGGCCTTTGGCGCCTGTATAGCCTACATCTTTGTCATAGCCAATGTCTTTAACTTGCATGTTTGGATGCACGCTTGTCAAACCACTTTGATAGGCATACCGCAGATAGTTTTGCGTCATATCAAATTTGGCACCATTGCTGTTACCGTGGTTACTCTCACCTTTGACTGCAGACCGTCGCACTTTAAAATTAACCTCATTTTGCACCACATTCCAGTTCCAGATGCCGTCTACCTTTGATGTGGTATATCCGGCCTTACGAGCCTGATCATCCCAAATACGGCTGTGCCCAAATGGGCTGCTATTATATAAAGAGTCAGGTAGTGGTGTGAGATCCAGCATAGTACGCACACGCGGATAATATTTTTCGTGCATTTCTTTATAGCTGACAGTGTCGCCAAAGATATCTTCAAAATATTTTTGTTGTGGCTCAATCATCACGCCAGTAAAAACTTTGGAACCACCACCTACGCATGAACCACGCCAAACGCTGATATTGTCATAATCAGTGGTGTCTAACATACCGCCAAACTTATCTATACGATAAGTCAGACCATTTAAGGGTTTGGCAGTGGTACGATGCCAATAGCTGCGACCATCAGGGTCTGAGTCATGTGGATGAATCTCACGCCTGTTGTCTGTCAGCCAATGGCTACCACGCTCTAGTACAGCGCTCTTAATACCAGCCTGCGATAAACGATAGGCTGCAATTGAACCACCAAAACCACTACCAATAATCAACACTGGAGAGTAAGTTGGCGGCCTGGTTGTCATAAAAACTTCTGGGACAAGTTTTTCATAATTGGTTGGGAAAAGATTCAATGGATCTAAAAGGCCCGCAGACTTAGCAGCTGGCGAAAACGAGGCTATTGATGCGACACCACCGATACCTGCTGTCTTTAAAAAATTACGACGGTTCATGCTGATTCCTACTGATTCCTAATAGTTAAGAATTAAAGTGATTTTGCGTCTCTGTATATTTACCGTCAATGGCCCAATTGGCCCATTCCTAAAGCTCCATTAATTCTTCTGTAATCAACAATTAAGCGCATATTCATTACAATCAAGCTATTACTACGCTGTAATCGTCTATCAGTGAACAAACCCAACCTGACATTCAATACTATTTTACAAATGCAGTATTCCTATTAGCCCAAACGGGCCATTGCGAGCATTGTTAAACTAGCTATAATTTCACCATCAAATATGAACTTAATAACTGATTTGAGGAATAGGACATGAACACAACACTGAAAGCTTTAATTTCAACAGTAGGTTTATTTATTAGTGTTACAGCCAATGCTGCGGTATATGATTTAGGTACAATTACTCCGCAAACTACAGAGCCAGTCTTTGACTTTAATATCTCTGGCAGCTTTGGTGACAGCTATAACTTTACTGTAAATAGCCCTTTTGCTTTTACTAGCTCAGTGGATGGCTTTAACATGCTTGACTCTTTTAATACCTCAGTTTCTTTATCTGGTGGTGGTAGTGATTTATTCGGTCAAGATACCTTTACCCCTATTACTGGCCTTTCAAATGCTTATCGCAGCGGCATTACAGAAAAACTTTTATCCGCTGGCTCTTACTCTTTTAACATCGGCGGCACATCTGCTGGTGGCATGTACACTGGCTCATTTACAGTGGGTCGCCCTGGTTCAGTCAGCGCTGTACCAGAAGAAGATTCACTAGCGTTAATGATGGTCGGCTTTAGTATTTTTGGTTTGAGCGCGCTACGTCGCAAAAAAGCACGCGCATAAACTAAATCTAGTCTTATTTAAAAAGCCGCAATCATGCGGCTTTTTTTATGCGATTTCTTGTAATCCTAGCTTAGCCAAAGCATTAATTGACGCCCTACCCATAAGTGCCATTGGGTATACAGCGCCAGCGCAAACAAGCCATATAAAACAACAACAATACATTCCCCTACACCACCAGCCTCAATCGTCCATGGTGTGGTAAATCGATACTTAATGGGATACAACAGTGGCAAACCTGCTGGCGTAATCACATCTCCAACTAGGTGCGAAAGATAGCCAATCGCCACTATCGTAATCAGCAAGCCATATTCCTGTTGCGGGGCGATGCTGGTGAGCAAATACATCATGCCAAAAAATGCCAACAGCGAATGCGTGATTCCTCTGTGACCAAACACCATACTAATGAATTTTGAAACAGGATAAATTTTTTGGCCCAATGTCGACGTCGGATGATCAATATCTGGCAACAAAGCCGCTACGGAACAGATTGACATACAACCAACCAGCTCTATCAAGCTCGCCTCAGGCATTGTCTTTACAAAATAATGGTAGACTGCCCAGGAAGTCGCGCCGGCAATCATGTGCGCAGGTGCCATCATAAGTTATGTTTATTTCTTTTTATGGTTCAATTTTAGAATTGTAAAGCTTGCGCAGTATAGCGACTTATCTCATCATGACAAGCCATATGGTGATGAGCATAGCCCAAGTCAAACTATGCTACAGTGACACACGTAATATTCTGCTGATTATTGATCGCGACACATGCAAAGTAAAACCATCCTTATCGTAGAAGATGAAGTCGAAATTGCCGATGCGCTGGTGTATGTGTTGAAATCAGAAGGCATGAACACACTCTGGGTAAACACCGCCCAATCTGCGTTGGCGCAGTTTGAAGATAACCATATAGATTTGGCGATTCTGGATGTTGGTTTGCCAGATGCCAGCGGTTTTGACCTTTTTAAAAGCATCCGCGAAAACCACCATATTCCAATGATGTTTTTAACTGCGCGTGCAGAAGAAATTGACCGTATTGTGGGTTTAGAAATTGGCGCGGATGATTATGTCACCAAACCTTTCAGCCCTAGAGAAGTGGCGATTCGCGTTAAAAACATTATCAAACGGTCTAGTAGTAGCCATTCGAACACAGAAAAAATTAGCGCATCGGAGTCTGATGCAAAGACTGCTGACCATGGCTTTAGCATTGATACACAAAAGCATCAGATTCATTACTTGTCGATATCACTGGACTTAACAAGAAGTGAATACCTACTACTATCGACCTTTATTCATGCACCCACACAGATTTTTTCTCGCAGGCAGTTGATTGAGGCCGTCTGGTCTACGCAACACCCTTCGGATGATCGCGTCATCGATACCCATATCAAAAGCCTGCGGCATAAACTCAAGCGTATTAACCCAGAGTCCGTACTCATCACCACCCACCGTGGCTTTGGCTATTCTTTATTAAGCTAGCGTTATTGAGTCAGGTATGAAGATCAGTTTTAGCGCACGTGCATTTGTCGCCTACTTTCTTATCCTTGCGGTACTCAGTTGGTTTTTTATCGACCAAGCCACGGATAAGCTCAGAGTCGCCTTTCAGCAATCTTCTGAAACAGTCTTAGTAGATACGGCCAATTTATTGGCAACCTCCTTAGAGCAAAACTTTCATGACGGTGTGTTGGATACTGACGAAATTTCTCAGCTATTCGAGCAAAGTTATGATCGCCAAATTCATGCTCAGATTTACAGCCTGACCAAAGAGGCGATTGACCTGGAAATCTACATTACCGACAACCAAGGCACTGTTGTTTATGACTCGACCCATCAGCACACTGGGGATGACTTTTCATCATGGCTAGATGTGAAGCGCACGTTAAATCACGAATATGGTGCTAGAACCAGCACCCGCTATTCGTATAAAACAGCACCTGGTGATGAAAAAATCATGGTAGTGGCAGCACCTATTCGATCTGGGCAATCCATTGCAGGCGTGCTCAGTGTAGTCAAACCAGTTCAACCACTGGAGCAATTGCTCGCCACAGAAAGCAAACATTTGACAAGCTATTTACTGATCGCACTGGCGATCGCAATTGCAATCGCCTATTTCATCAGCCTGGGTTTTACCCAATCTATCCGCAAAATTGTGACATACGCCAATAACATGGCTGCGGGGCAACGCAGCCCACAACCTGCGTTTATGGATAAACGTTTTGATGCACTGATAGAAGCCATCACGCACCTTCGCCAGGAGCTTGATGGCAAAGAGTATGTTGAACACTATGTGCATGCCCTCACGCATGAACTTAAGACGCCGCTGACTGCTGTTGCAGCAGCATCGGAGTTACTCAATGAAGATATGCCTGCTTCAGATCAAAAACATTTTATTGGCAATATTCAATCAGCCAATCAACGCATGCAATTATTGGTCGATCGTATTCTAGAGCTCAGTAAATTGGAAAGCCTGAATGCGCTAAACAAGATCACCACGTTTGACTTAAGCGAGGCCATCCGTCAACAGCTATCGCAGAGTACAGCGCTCATTCAAAAAACTGATTGCCACATTGAATTTAAGCAACAGAATGAAATGATCATGGTGAATGGGGATCCACTGCTCATTCGCCAGTGTATTGGCAACTTGCTTGATAACGCGATTGAAAACAGCCCGAATGGCAGCAAGATCAGTATAGAATACCAACAAACGCATACCCATCATCAGTTGCAGATCACTAATCAGGGCCGCCTGGACGACTATGTCTTAGCGCGTGCATTTGAACGCTTTTTCTCTGCGCAATCAAAAAAAGGACTGCGCAAGCGTACAGGACTTGGTTTAAGCTTTTGCCGTGAAATTATGCAGTTACACCAAGGCAATATTCAGCTCTTGAATACAAATGATGGGGTATGTGCTCAAATCAAATGGCCAATGGCATTGCAAACGTAGCAGGCTTGAAAAAACACGCATTCCACACAGTCTCTCCACATAAAACACACATGGCTTTGAGAAAGTGTTTCCTACTTACCACAAGGAGGAAACACCATGCAAAAACAACTACTCAATTGTTTAATTTTTATCGCCGTCTGGCTGTTGATGTCATCGGCCCATGCGACGGTCTCCGCTGAAGAAACCGCGCCTAAGTTACTGGTTAAAACCGACAATGGCGAAATACCAGCACTATTAATGAATAGCCGCCTGTCTGGACAAGTGAATGGCTTAACTGTGTCAATGACACTGAAGCAGGAATTTAAAAATAATAGTGACGACTGGGTGAATGGTCGCTATGTCTTCCCACTACCGGAATCAGCAACCGTGGATAGCCTGACCTTAACCAATGAAGACCGCATTTTAAAAGGTCTGGTGAAAGAAAAGCAAACCGCTAAACGACAATTTGAACGAGCCAAGGCCGCAGGTAAAAAGGCTGGCCTGCTAGAACAAAACCGACCTAATGTATTTGCCATGTCGATGGCGAATATCGCGCCACAGTCTTCTGTTATCGCAGAGATCACCTGGGTACAAACAGTACATTATGAAGCTGGTGTGTTTAGCTTATCGCTGCCAACAACCCTGACGCCAAGATACATTCCTGGCAAACCTTTGCAAGTCGGCCTTGCTGAAATTGCAGAAAAGCAAGGCGACGCGCAACAGACATCAACGTTGCAAAATGGCTGGGCACTGAATACGGACCAGGTACCGGATGCCAGCGAGATCACACCTCCACAAATCTCCAATACAGAAGCCATGAATTCGCATCAAATCTCATTAGACCTGATGCTCAACGCTGGACTGCCTCTGGAGAAAGTCGCCAGCTCCAGTCATGCGATTACTGTCACACAGCATGACAAAAGCTATCATCTAGCGTTTAAAAATAAAACTGCCTTAATGGACAAAGATGTATTGCTCCAATGGCAAGCCGCGCCCAGTGCATTACCCCAAGCCGCTGTCTTTACCGAGCAAAAAGACGAAGCTTATTATCACATGGTGATGATTAACCCGCCCGTCAAAAGCATTGTTTCAACGCTACCTAAAGATGTGACCTTTATTATTGATACCTCTGGCTCGATGGCAGGCGGTTCAATGGAACAGGCCAAATCTGGTTTGTTAGCAGCCCTCGATCTGTTATCAGACAAAGATCGCTCTAATATCATTGAATTTAACACTGAAGCTGCACAGCTTTACGCTGACTCAGCACCTGTCAATGACATCTCATTAAAAGAAGCGGAACAGTTTGTTAATCAGTTAAAAGCCAACGGTGGCACTGAAATGATGAACGCTTTACAAATGGCCTTTGGTCAAGCTTCTCATGAAGAGTACCTAAGACAAATCATCTTTATCACCGATGGGGCTGTAGGCAATGAGCAGGCACT
>SPJL01023518.1_pt1 | contig 21053 bp, 16 predicted proteins | sample 3741751 | NCBI WGS metagenome assembly SPJL01 (sample SAMN10925998, study PRJNA522277) | cold seep metagenome | isolation source: Elba SIP-enriched marine methane seep metagenome, extraction at timepoint T3 | place: Italy: coast of Elba, Mediterranean Sea | reverse complement strand
CGCATCCATGCCTTGAAGTCAGCGGCATTGGCCTGCCGACCTTCCAGCCCCAGTTCAGCAGTGAAAGCGGCCTGAGCCTCTGCCACATTGGCATCGGGGATGGTGAATTCAATAACTACGTCTGGCATCTAAGCCTCCAGTGCTTTCAGCTTGTTCTCTGCGGTTTCCAATCGAGCCGTCAGTGTCTTGACCAGTGAGCCAAGCTGCCAGAGCGTGCCATTGTGCAACCTCTGGAGTTTGGTGACGTTAATTAGCCCGCCCTCTGAGCGTGGAGCACCCAGAATACCGGCGTCCACCAGTGACTGTTCATTGTACTGAACATACTGATCCCACTCGTTTTCAATGATGCTGGCCTTGTCCGCAGTTGCCCGGTCAAAGGCCCGGACAAGGTTCAGGTCATCGTAATGGTCGAATGCCGTTGCCACCACGCCGTCAAGGTGCAGGTCTCCCTCAACATCAATGATCGCAACAGTGCTTGAGTTGCCATTGCGGACACCCCAGAGGTTGGCATTGGCGGTGGCGATGCCTGCCCGTGTTGCAGCGGACTTCACATACGTGTGGACTTCGACCGTTGACCGGCCTGAGTTGGAGTGCGCAGTATCCAGTGACCCGCCACTGGTGCCGTTGATAATCATTGCAGTGACCTGCGAGTTGTCACTGATGCCCTCAATGCTCAAGCCGCCAGTGGCCCCGGCAACCTTCTTGAACGTGCCGAATGTCACCGCCTCGAAGTCGTCAGTGATTCCGTGGCCCACATCACCGGACTGAAGCGTGAGGATTTCATCGTCGTTCGTGCCCTGATGAATGTTCAGTCCTTGGGTCTGGAACGTGTTACCAGTGAAGTCGAACAGTTCCAGCCGGGTCTCCAAGAGCCTAGCCGCAGATGCCCCGCCAACCCTGAACACCATCGTGTCATTGGAGTGGGAGTAGGTAATGCCGCCGCGGTCATTGTCATCAGGGTCAGCAAAGTACAGTGCTCCAGTGGCAGTGTTCGGCGTCAGGATGGAGATGCCGCCATCGCCGCTGTTCTCTGCCACGATCTCGTCAGCACTGGTGTGCGCATCGACAAGGCCCGCACTGGCACTGAATGCGTGAACAGTACCCTCAAGGGAGGACGTGTTGTTCACCGTCAAAGTGCCGCCACGCAGATTCATGTTGCCGCTGGAGTCAATGTCCAGTGCCTGCGTTGCATTCGTCCAGAAACTCAGTGAGTTGCCACTGTGGCTGTAAGCAATCTTGCCAATATCAGCATCACCGGCATCACCGAAGTGAATGTTGCCACTGGTTGTTCCCTGAATCGAGATGCCTGCATCATCACCACTAGCGATGATGAGGTCTTGAGCAATGCTCTCTGCCGCAATCAGCAGCGTCGCTGCCGTGCCAATGAGCAGCCCGGTGCTGCGCCACTGACCGATCTCGGAACCCTCGACCCAGAAGGACATGTCTCCCAGAGAATGATCGTAAGTGACTCGGCCAGCGTCGTTGTCATTGGCATCGCCAAAGAACAGGCCGCCGCCATTGGCGTTGCCGCTGAAGATCGTGATGCCAGTGGTGCCCGAAGATTCAACAACGAGATCGTCGGCTCCGGCACCAGCAATCACTCCGCCAGCACTGGATGTCAGTACATGCAGGGTGCCATCAGGATCGGCAGTGCCGATACCCACGTTGCCAGAGATGTGAAGCTGGCCCGTAGTGACAGTGATTTCCAAGTCCGTGCCAGTGTGCTGAATCACAGCGTCATTGCTGGCACCGAGGTTGATCGGCACTGAGTCACCAAGGCTGATTGACGTTGCCACACTCAGTGTGGAGTCCAGTGTCGCTGCCCCAGTGACATCCAGCGTGCCCGGAACATCAATGTTGTCGCTCCAAGCAGGCTTGCCGCTGGCAACAACGAGCACTTGGTCAGTGCTTCCAATGGCCAGCCCGTCCAGCCCGCCAGTGGCAGCGTCGGCGTACACAAGGTCACCAACAGCCTGTGATGCCAGTTCGTGAGCGTCAGTGGCGTCGTACTCAACTTCAGTGAGCACTGACCCGACATCCTTGTGAATCAGTTTCCCGGTCATGTCGAACGCCTCACTTCATGCATGCGAATGGTGGTCGTGAAGACCTTATCAGGTGCAGCAGATTCATTGGCCCGTGACTTACGGGCAGTGTAGTCATCATCAATGTCGTCAATGCGTACCACTGGAGTGGAGCCATCAACGTCTTCGAGGTACAGGAACGGCTCAGCAGCCAGTGTCTCCAGTGTCGTGCGTTGAGTCTTGCTCAAGCCTGCCTGCCTGCGGGCCTTGAGTCCGCGACGCCTGCGCCGGGTGTCTCTTCGCACAGTCTCAATGACCCATTCATCAGACTTCTTGAAGTTCAGCACCGAGTGGATGACGTAACCGGTCACTTCAATGGGCTGTGATGAGTCGTTGGTGATTAGCCTGAGACGCACCCTGATCCGGTCAAAGGTGTACGGAGTGGTCAAAGACGCCTGAACGCTGCCTCCGTCCGCGTCAGTGATGTTTCCGAGGACTTCCCACCCGGTGTCATCCTCTGGCCCATCGTCATCTCGCTTTACGCCAACCTCAACGTACCGGTCAGCCGACAGGTTCCGTGCCTTGACAGTGATCTTGGCCAGTGCCTTCTCAACGTCAGGGTAGAAGTAGTCAATGTACTGACCACAGAAGATGGTGGTCTTGCGCACCTTGGGTGACGAAGACCTCATTGGATTCTCATTGTCCGCTGGCAGTCGCAGTCTCACCACGCGCGGCTCAGTGAATCCAGTGGTGGAGTTCACGAAGTTGCCCATGATGAACAGTGAATCGCCAAAGCGTGCCAGTTCATGAACATTGGACATGCTCACTGTGGTGACAGTGTGAGAGACAAGCTGACCGCCACGCGGGTCGTCCTTCTCGTCAGCCCTGCGCAAAATCAGCACTCGCACTGAAGAGTTGATCCCACCAGTGCCGCCACCAAAGGTGATCGGGAATGTGTACGGGAAACCACGCTCCACTGAGTCAGCCAGTGCAATCCACATGCTGGTCAGGTCATCGGCAATGGCCTGCACTTCACCGGAGAAGCCCTCATAGACATGTGACTTAACGAGATGAGAAAGCTCAGTCCAGCCAGTGGCCCTGCTGTCGCCATTGTCCTGCATTGCCCACAGTGACTGGCCACCCAGTGCCGTGTAAATCTGGGAGCCACGGGATACTGCTGCCTTGAAGTTGGTAGCTGCCGTGAAACGCACTGCCTCTGGCGCAAGGTTCCTGAACCTCTGCTGGCTGCGCTCGTAGGCCATCAGCCCTTCGGTCTTGCCGACGTAAGCAGTGTCGTTGCCCTCAAGAACATTGTTCACTGCCTTGTCTGAAGAGCCAACCTCAATGTCGGCACCCCAGTTATTGCAGTCAGTGGGATCAGTGGAATTCAGTGCGACCTGATTGGAGGCAACCTTCATCAGTGCCAGATCACCATTGGCATTGCGAACCACTGCAAAGAAGTCAGCGTCTCCGAGCGTGCCCGCTGCATTGGATGCCGCTGTCCATGTACTGCCGTCACTGCTGTGCTTGTACGTCTGATTGGAGCCGAAGCCAATGTAGAGCTTGCCGTTCAGTTCCCGAATGCACTGGACGCTGTATGCAGCATCAACATAGACCGGGTAGAAAGCGTCATTGGTTTCATTCCACTTCAGCACTGCACGACCATAGGTCACGTACAGTTCTCCGCCCAGTTCCGCTGCCGAGTCATTGAACTCTGCGTCACCGGTAAGGGATACCGCCGCGTCGTCCACACGCCAGACATCGCTTGTCACTGACCCCACCAGCCGGAAGGACACAGTGGCGTCCGAGCCGCCAATGGTCTTGGTCACTGTAATGGGCGTCCAGTCAGTCTCTGACGTGGCACTCCCGTCAGTGTCGCCTGACACATCACCATTGATTCTTGGTGTTAGCGTGCCTGACCCTGACACTCTCTTCACATATGCAGAGAACGTGATCTCCCGGCTCTGGAGCGCAGCTACCGTACCGCCGTAATCCTGAGCGGCGTAGCCGGGGCCAGTAGTGATGGTGACTGTGATTGCACCCTCGCCAGTGCGAGCATCAGTGCTTGCTGCAACAGTGGCATTGGAGCCATCGCCCCACCCGGTGGCTGCACCGTCGTCAGATTCGAAGCGAGGGTTCTGAAGAATCAGGTCAACCTCATCTTCCAAGTAGCCACTGACAATGGAGCCATTGAAGTGCATCAGTGTGCCGTCACCACAGGCGTACCTGAAGTCATCGTCTCCGCGTCGGACTACCGTTGACTGGCCAAGCCCACGGTGGAAGCTGGTCTGCTCATATACAAGGTCGTTCTCTGGGTCAAAGGCGTCATAGCTGGCCTGCTCATTCGACTGCCGCTGTTGCAGTTTCACGTCAGCGCGGGAGTAGCCACCCGGCACAGCAGTAGAGCCGCGGTGCAGCGCAATGCCAACCTTGGTGGCACCGTCAATGGTCTTGAGCACTACGTCATGCGTGACGCCAGCAGCAGGCATTAGTGATTGGCCCTCAGTAGAGACGGCAGTGCCATCTCATTAGCATTGACCTTGTTCCGCCAGTGAGTCTGAGCACGCTGGTTCTCATTGAGTTCATCGCCCTCAACCCCGTCCATCTCGCCTTCCAGCAGGAGTTCGTGAGCCGCAGCAAAGAGCAGTGTGAACCGGTCTTCATCCAGTTCCATCGTGTCAGTGCCAGCACTCACTGCTGACAATGGCCCAGTGCCAATGAGAATCACTGTGGTGTTGGGCTGCACACTGCCGGAAATATGAATCTGATCCTCGTACTGCCGCCAGTCCGTGAGCCACACTGGATTCAGTCTCGGCTCAGCCTGCGGGCCAGCAACGGTTATCAGTTCGTCCCAGTAAACAGCGGTAGTGCTTGTTGGTGACGCCACCTGAAACCCGACTTCGATGCTGGTCGTAATTACATGGTCAGCCGGAAGCTCGACAATCAGCCTCTCCCACCCTGTGCCACCGTGAGCAGTGCCTACAGTGTAAGAGCCGCCGTCTGTGCGCACTGCGGCCTTCACAGAGCCATCAGAAGGGATGTTGTCGGCATAGGCCCACACCGTCACGGTGATGCGCTCTCCGACATAGTTGGTCGGGTTCGGCACAGACAGCGTTACCTGCTCAGTGGCAGACGCCACGACAAACTTGCCTGACTGTTCACCCTCAAAGACAACGTAGTTGTCAGGGCTGGACACTTCGTCTTCGTAAGAGATCGTGCCACCACTGGCAGTCCAGTCATCAGTGATGGTCGTGCCTTCGAGGTCACAGTCCAGTGTGTTAACGATGTTGTCCGCAAAGGACTGGGCGTGCAGCTTCGGCTCAATACCAACCCGTGTGACATTGCGTAGCCGTGACGGCAGGTCGAACCACGACTGGTTGAACCCGCCCACCAGTGACCGCTCAACGATCCTGCGGTGCAGTGACGGGTATGCCTGATAGCGAGCACCGTTCAGTGCGTCGATCAGTGCTTGCGGGTCACGGTCGTAGAGTTCGAAGGTGACGTTACCGGACTCTGCCGCAAGAGTTCCAGCAATCGCTGCCACTGATGTTGACGCCGTAAAGCCCGTAATGCGCCGTATCTCGTCAAGGTTGTTTCCACTGGTGAACCTGACGTAGAAATCTTCAATGGCATCGTCTTCATCGTAGCCCCTGTCATTGATTCCAGTGGCAGTGAACGACTCAGCAGCGGCACCAATGGTGGCGGTCGTGGAGAACGTGCCAATGAGCGTGCCCTTGGTCTTACCGTATGCCGGAAGCAGTGTGTCGAGAGTTGACGTTCCCATTAAGCCCTCACTGCGAAGATATTCGCTTTCAGTCCATTGGCACTGGCGTTCAGCCACCACAGTGGCAGGTCAGAGTTCTTGGGCAGTGACTCTTGCGTGAAGTCTATGGCGACTTTCTCGCCCGGTGCAAGCTCGTACCCCGGCTCACTGAGCACGTCACTGCCACCGACATAGATCACTTCACTGACAGTGTTATCCGGGTCTGCCTGAATATACAGCTTCCTCATTGGCACTGGCGACGTGTTGCATTGTACCGGTGTACCGGCAGTGCTCACCGTCACTGTCTTTGAGAAGCTAACCGCCAACAGGCACCGCCAAGAACTGAAGCGTGTCACCGCCACTGGCAGCATCAGCATAGAACTCTCTGAGGTTGCCCCACCGGCCAGTCGATGCGGTCTCGTCAGTGAAGTTCATCTCGAACGTGTCACCCGGCTCAAGCAGGCGGCCCATCACAGTGCTTGAGACATCACTGCCACCAAGGTAGATGTCGCCACTGTTCCCACTGGGAGCCTTGAAGTAGATGCGCTTCACTGGCACGTCGGCACTGGTGAACTGAACACCAACCCCGGCAGTGGCTACCGTTATGGTGCCATACCAGTCAGTGGAGTTGTTGACCTCTTCTTCCGCTCCGCCAATGGCGAGGTTCTGGAGCCAGCCAAGCGCGGCCATTACTGGTATCCGATGTTGACGATTACTTCGTTTGCGGCAGGCCCAGTGGTGTCGCTGTCAGCCACGCCAGTGGTCACCGCCACTGTGATTGCGGTGCCGAACTCCAGTCCCTGCGGAATGCTGACTGTGAAGCCCGCACCGTTGGCATCACCCTGCGTCGGTACTGGCAGTGTCAGCACTGGAGTCGTGGTGCCCACTGTCACTGACGCAGCAGTGGCGTTGTAGAACTTGAGGTAAACGACAGTGGCATCAAGGTTAATGGCGTGAATCCAGTAGACCTGACCGGCCGAAGCCTTGACCTCTTCCTCGCTCTCATCAAGGTCAAGCGAGCGGAAGATGGAAAGTCCACCTGACGTACCACCGTCACTGATCTTGTCCAGTGCAGCGTTGTCAGTAGCTGACAGCACCACGTTGGGCATGGAGTCCACTTCAACGAAGAGGGCACCCGTGGCGTTCACCTGAAGCGGTGCGTAGTCGCCGTCAGTGCCAGCCAGAGCCGCTAGAGTGTCGTTCCTGACCGCTAGGGCCATGATGCCTGCGTCGCCGCTGCCGTGGACGGCATCCTCTAGCTTGACGATGCTGGAGTTGTCGATGGTGACATCGTTGTTAGCACCAAGGTCAACAGTGATGGCCGCAGAGGACACGATGTCCACTTGCATCTCACTGCCAGCGATGGCGTTGTCAATCGTCTCTACTGCCGCCTGAATGGCATCCAGTACCGCATTGTCAGTGGCCCCAAGGTTCGCAGTGACAGTGCCTGCAACAGTGACAGTGCCGCCAACACTGAGAACGTCAACGTCACCAATGTCAGTGCCGGTAACCAGCTTGGCATTGATGGCATCCACTGCGGTCTGGATGTTGTCAAGAACGGCGTTGTCAGTGGCACCGAGGTTTACGTCGCCAATGACGGTTCCTGTTACGAGTTTCGCATTGATGGTGTCGAGCACTGCATCAATGGTGTCCAGCACTCCATTGTCAGTGTCGCTCAGCGCAACAGGCAATGGGTTCGAGGACGTGCTCCCAACAATGTTCTGGGTGTTGTCAGGGCCAAAGGCCAGCTTCACATACTGCCAGTGGGCCGTGCCGTCGTCATCGGTGCGGAGCGTCGCACCAGTGCCGATATTCGTACTGAGCGTAATATTGTCGGCCATGTCTAGCCTCTGGGCATAGCTGCCTTAGCCGCTTCGAGGTCTTCCATTGAGATGAAGCGGTCGGTGTACGTTTCGTGTTGGGTCTCTGGGTCAATGTGGCGCAGTAGCACCTTAACCCCAGTGATCTTGCCAGTGTTGTCCGTGATCGCGAGCACTCCCATTGATGCGTACTGAGAGTAATACTGCTGTGCCTTAATGGCCATCAGCCTCGCTTCGGTGTCCATGTTGAACTGATCCCGAGCGGATTCACCGGCTGCCGTAGCAGCTTCATTGTCGCCAGTCTTGGCTCCCACATAGTCTTCTGACATGCGGGCTGCGCTAACTTCATCCCCGTAGGCGTTAGCAGTGTCGGGCACGATCAGCGTGCGTCCATTCACTTCATGCTCGGCCCACGTGAAAGCCTGCTTGTCAGTGAAATGGTTCTTGGCAGATGTCTTGCTGTGCTTGCCCATTGAGTCCTCAGTGGGGCCAGTGACCGAAGCCACTGACCCCAATGAATTAGCCGTGCGTCTCGATACCGGCCTGAATGTCTGCGCCGATGATCCACGCAGAACCAGTGGAGACGAACTCTTTCGATTCGTTCTGGGCCACTGTTCCTACTGCATCGGCACCATCATCATTGACGGTGATCGTCTCGGCAGCGTCAGCGAGGTTGTGAACCTCGACTCGACTGCCTGCCGGGGCTGCTGGCAGCACGATGGTGCGTGCTGAGCCGCCGGGGTCGAGGAACTGCTTGTCAGCGTCAGCCACTGTCCAAGTTTCCCCTCCTGACAGAGTTGCATTGCGAACCGAAGGGATCGCAGGTGCTCCAATGCTCATTTGGTCACTTCCTTTGAAGCATGCTTTTCGCGGATGTGCCTGCGAAGTCTCCCTGCTGAAGCAAAGCCTCGACCACAGGTCTTCCCATTGCTCCACTTCTGATCGCAGTGAATCTTCTTCGCGGGCTGAGATGTTTCTTCTGTACCCGACTGCGCCTGTCCTGATTCCGGGGCCGCTCCGACCTCAACCACGTCTCCGCTCGCATCAATGTACGAGAACCCCTTGGCGGGGGGAGTCAGCAGGAAGTCCTTCTCTAAGAGCGAAATCAGTGAATCCGGCAAGCCTCTGGAGACGATGCGCCTGTACCCGGTGACATTGCCATCGTCACGTTCGGGCCTGTAGACGTAGCACGTATCCGCCGAAACGTATTCGGGCGTAGGCAATGCACCAAGTTCGTGCCGTTCGAGGTACGCAGCAACGATCCCTCTGCCCTGATCGGCGGCCATGATGCCGGATTGCATCCACATCCTGACTACCTCATCGGGCGGAAGGTGCCGCAAGCGTTCTCTATCGCGAGCACTGACCTGACTCTCACCGAACGTACTAACCACGCTTCCGTCTCCTTCGTCTTTTTCGCCGTCTTCCTTTGGTGCCACTGTGGTCAGCTACTACCGTAGCGTCACCGACAGGAGCAATCGGGCCATTGTCTTCTTCTGGCCAAGGCTCCCGGCTAAACACCGGCTTGCCCTCGTCATCAGAACTTACTAACTGCCGCCATGCGTACAGAGATCGGACTTTCACCTTCTCATTACGCTTGACGATGCGGCCGTTTTCCAGCCTCGGGGTTAAACGGTAGAGGTAAGTCCACGCGTCCGGCTCATCGAAGCTCCGAGTGGCGACCACACTGCCCTGACTAGCAGCACCGTGACCAAGGCCACCATGCTTCTGTACGAACGCTGTGATCGCCGCCTCTTCACTCATTACCATCGGCGTGAACTACCTCAATTACCGCTTACGAGTGTGCTGTTCCAGCACCAATGACACGCACTGCCCACGGGTCTACGTTCAGGTACTCACCCCATTCAGCGACAGAGACGATTTCAGTACCACGCATGGTGATGTCTTCGTCGTCCTTGGCTGTGATCTCAAGGGCCACAGCCATCGCGATTGCAAGTGGCTCGAACGCAATACCGGTGGTCTCAGCGGCATTGGTGATGTTGCCGTCTTGGTAGATCGGCATTCCGAAGAGAGGGTCGTTCCCTCTCCAGTACCTCTTAAGGATGTCCTCAGAGATACCTGCCGGAACAGTGGACGCTGGCAGACCACTGGAGAGCGGCACTGCCGCCTCAATGATCCTGCGAAGCTGTTCCGGGTGGACAACAAGACTGACCTGCCCGGACTGGCCGGGGCCATAGGCAGAGTTGTTGTCCGTGCCGATGTAGGAAATCGCACCAGTGAGGTCACTGAGGTCATTGTCTACACCGGACGTACCAATCGTCTTGGTCACTGAGCCAAACAGCCCAATGATGTCGGAGTCCATGAGGCGACCCATAGCGTTGCCCTGCATGACTCCAACTGCGGCCAGAACATTTTCGTTGTTCTGCCGCTTCAGCCTGTCAGACACGAACGTGAACACACCGTGCTCCGTCGCAGTCATAGTCGCCACAGTGGACGACATCTGCTCAGGAGACATCATGTCCACACCCTCTGTCAGTGCGGAACCGGACACCCTGCCCCAGAAGGGAAGGTTGACCTGTTTCTCACCCTGACCAATCGGATACCGACTGGCCAGTGAAGGGAGTGGGCCTGCTGGTTCAGTGTTGGCAATTGCCGACTGAACCACGACATTGCTCATGTCTTCGAGGCTGGAACTATCAGATAGCGTGAAACCAATGGTCATGACTACCTAAACCAGCCTTTCTCTACGCCGAGTGCACGGAACTCAGTGGCTGTCAGTCCACCCTGCCTTACGGCGGCGGCGGCTTCACCCAGTGACATTACACCGGGATCACTGACCACTGGGGCTTCCGTGATTGATGGAGGCACTGCGTCCTGTGCTCTAGCTGGCGGGTCGGCGGGAGGTGTTGCCGGATTCGCTGGCGGAGCAGCAGTCTTCAGTGCCCGTGCATTTCGTTTCATCAAGGCCAGTGACTGAGCAAAGGTCATTGACTGCTGCCAGCCCTTCCAGAGTTCAGGACTCTGATGGGTGACACCTTCCAACCCTCTGACTTCAATGACGTCATTGGCCTCTTCATTGAGCAGTTCAATCTCGTCGGTGGTCATTGCCACTTGCTGCTGTGCCGGTTGCTGACTCTGCTGCTGCTCAACGTAGCTCAGTGCCTGATCCACCCGTGCCTGTTGAACCTGCGCTGCGCGCTGTTCCCTTAGCTGAGTGAATGCATGCCTCTGATCTTCGTCAAGAACCTGCGAGAAGTCATCAATGACACTGGCTAGCTCTGACTCTGACTGTGACCGTAGTGCTTCGGTCTCTTCTTTCAGCTTCGTTCCGTAGAACTGCTGCGCTCTGCCCTGCACCCTGTCCAGTGTTGGTTTCAGCTTCTCATCGAGAATGCCGTCCAGTTGGGCAGCGGTCAGTGGAGCGTCCTGAGAATCCTCAGTTTCCTGAACTGCCTGCTCGATGGATTTACGCAGCCCATCGTCCTGCTCAGCCGTAGCTGCTGGTTTATTGTCAGTCGTCATGTCCGTAGACACCCTTTCACTGGCAGTAGCTTACTGGACACTGGAGTGCACTGGCAATGGAAAGGCCATTGCCGGGGCGTACCGCCAGTGTGTTTCAGCATCAACGAAATCATTGTCCCTGTGAGCCAGCGTGTTCGTGAATCCCCACCGGTACAGGAATGCGTCAAGCTCAGCATTGTCCTCTCGCAGCCTTCTGCGGACACGCTCAACCTGACTCAGAAAGCGATCCAGTGCCCTGTTGTTCTCACGCATCAATGTGCGAGCAGTGGGCGTGGACTCTTTCCAGTCGCCATAGAGAGCGCGTAGTGACTCTGGATCACGCTGTTGCGCAATCACTGCATCATCTACGTCCCTCCAGTAAGCCTGAAATCTCAGCCGTCCGTCATACAGTTCCTCGATCAGTGATGGGAACTGGAAGTCCTGACTGCTGCGGTTCGCATTGAACCTCTCTCGAATGAAGGTCAGCATCTCATCACCCCACTTGTCGCGGTATCTGAGTTCTGCTGCCTCTTGGGCGTCAAAGTCGAATGTCCCGATCTCCCTGCGGAAGTCAGGAACAATGACCTCTTCAATGTATTCAACGTAGGCAAGGTCTTCAGGCGGGATAGGAGCACCCCGTTCCTGCTGCTTGCGGAAGAACTCAAGCACGTCCTCGAACTCTTCAGATTCATTGAGGTCTTCAATGAGAATCTGTCGCTCACGGTTCGCTGGCTCAAGCCAGACTTCTTTGAATGTCACTGTGTCGATCTGGCCATTCTCAAACAGTGCCAGTGCGTCAGTGACCTGCTCACGCCAAGACTCTTCAGCCTCTTCGCGGCGGCCAAAGAACTGCTGCATCTTGAAGTCCAGTGAGTCGGGGTCAGTGGGGTTGAACCGGGTCTGCTGCTCCCTGACTTCCTGAGTCAGTGAACCCAATGACCTCAGTGGGTCATTCTCCAGTGTTCGCTTCTGAAGTCCGTTCAACTCTTCCCAAGGCTTGCCGAAGCGTTCCTGCGCTGAGACCTCACGCTCACTGTTCCGCTGCTCCAGCTTCGAGATCGGGAACGTGCGAGTGCCGCCCATTTCAACAAAAGCACCGGCAAAGCGGGAACCCAGTGGCCCCTCTTCGAAGATGGCATTCTCCACTGCGAACGGCAGTGTCTGCCTGCCGAGATGGAGAGTCCAGTCCACTGCGCCGTCCTGTGAAAACGGGGTGTCCAGTGGTTCACCAAGAAAGTTCGCCCCATTGGCAAAGTCCACGGCAAGACCAGTGGCTGGAGCACTACGACTCCGTACCCATCGGACAATGGGATTGTCACGCACTGAAGGGCGGAACAGTGTTTCTGGGTCGTCAGCCGCTGCGCCAACGGTATTGCCAATGAGACGAACAAAAGATGTCCAGAACGAACCTATGCCTACGTTCTGGCCCGCTGCATCAATGGTCATGAACTCAGCACCGTCACCGCCCATTGACTTGGGCCGAGGGTCGAGCTTCGGCTCCTGACCCAGTGCGGTGGCTATGCCGTAGTACATAGCTGCGCCAGCAGAAACCATGTTCACCATAGTCTGCCGTGCCTGCTGACCCCTGAAGCCGCCTTGGAATGAGTTAGCTACCAGTGCCAGTGATGCCCTTGTGTACCGGGGAGAGAAGAACAGCCAGCCACGCTCGAATGCCTGCTGGCTTGGAGAGATGCCAATGCGGCCTGCGTCCAGTGCGCCAGTCATGTTCCGAACAGTGGATGCCAGTTCACTGAGTCCTTCAGGGCCACTGCGCTGAGCCTGCTCCCTCAGTGCTGACCACAGTTCAATGCGAGCGTAGTCACCGAACGCCTCGAATGAGTGTTCAAACTTCAGCGCAGCCTTCAAGCCAACCCGGCCAGTGGCACGCAGCCCCTGCACCGCAGTGTTCTCAGGACTGATGCCGCGATCAATGATTGCATTGTCAATGCGCTCACCAATGTTCCTCAGTGATCCACCACTCTGGATGGCAAGGAAGTAGTCAGTGGCTGCGCCAGACAGTGGCACACCGTGGTCGGTCATCTCACGAACCACGTCCATCTTCGTGTTCAGATACGCAGCATGGCCTTCCGGGCTACCGAATGCCTTGAAGTGCCTGACTGTGGCCTTACGCCAGATGTCGGGCCGCCTTGCCAGAACAGGAATTCCCTGCAAGAACGGAGCACCGAAGTCGAAACCGGCCTTCAATACCCTCAGTGTGTCTGCGAATCCCGGCACTGTCTGGAGAAAGAATGAATCAAGGCGGTCTTTCAGTGCGCCCTGACCGCGGCGAGCACCCGGAGGCAGAACGCGTTCAATGTGCTTAACCTCTGCCTCAGTGAAGTACAGACCTTTCAGTGACGGGATTTCACTGGACTCTCTGAGAATCAGTGAAGTCTGGCCTTCCGGCGTGAACTCATTGACTGGCGGCCCTTCGCCCTTGAAAAGCAGTTTCAGTTCATCCGCGTCACGTTCGAAGATGCGACGCCCGGTCACGGGGTCAACACCCTTGCCTCTCACTGAGACACGCATGTTCTCAAGCTGCCTGCGCCTGCCGGTGAGTACACCCTGAGCGACTTCAGCAAATTCACGCTTGATGCCCAGTATCTCTTCGACCTCTTTGGTGAGGTCTTTCAGTGCCAGTGACTTGCCCTTTACATCATCCAGTGCCGATGCCGCGTCCACCCGCTCAAGCAGTTCTGGCGAATACTTGGCAAGGAACCTGCGCTCGCCACCAATGAGGTTGCCAGCAGTCCTGTTCCCGACCTTGGTGATCGTGTCAACGCGGTTGGCAACGTCCACGATGGCGTCGATGTCCCTGTTAATAGACTTCACAAGGGCACGCTTTGCCGCCTGAGCCACGCTGAGAGCGTCAGCAGACGCTCCGGTGCTAGTCTGGCGCACCTGTCGTGCCCGACCGGGCGTTCCGGGCGTCACCGGGCTGGCCTGAGCACCACTGCGACCAGTAGGCCGAGACGGCAACCCTTCGCTTACCTGACCGCGGCGAGGCTGCTGAACGGCTGCTGCCCGCCACAGGCGACGCAGATTGTCGGCGGTTTCCGGGTAACGCTCAGCGAACTCACGTGTAATAACACCCGGCTGAAGGCCAAGGTTCTGGAACACTTCATTGAGCTTGGTCGGCCTGCCCTCTGCCTTACGGCCAGCATCAGTGACAACGGACTTAATCATCCGTGACACTTCACGGGCCTGATCCAGTTCAGTCTTTGCCAGTGTGCGCACTTCTTTCAGTGCAGCCCTCTGACGCTGGCCCTTCAGTGCCATTGCAGAATTGAACTTTGTCTCGACATTCTCACCCAGTGCCCTGATGGATCGCGTCTGTGCTCCAGTCAGTGACGCACCGCGTGCAGCGAACTTCAGTCGGGTCAGTGCGCCTTCAGCACGCTTGACCTCTCTCTGAGTGTGCTTGGCAATGCGCTCAGCCTGACTCAAGAACTCCTTGCGACGAACCAATGCGTGAGCACCAAGCTCCTTTTCGAGCAGGGTATCTCTGACAACGTGATATGCAGATTCCAGTGCTTCACTGATGGCTGCCTCTGGGTTGGGCTGATACCGAACACCGTTCTTCATGCCCTCAAGCAACCGGTCTTCCAGCAGGATGCGGCCCTTCTCCAGCGACTGAGTAGCACCGACGCGGCGGGACGGGCCTCGCTGGTCAACGAGGTTAATGGACTCAACGATGCGAGAGATGTAGGACTCGCCCTCTGCCAGCTTCACCCGACTGAACTCGACCCCACTCTCAACGAACATGGAGTCGATCTCTTTGAAAAAGTCCTGAACCTGCTTCACATAGAACGCCTGCTCAGCGAAGTCCGGTGCAATGAGACCGTCATTGATGGCTCGCACCAACTCGTCATCAGTCATCTCAAGCACTGTCTTTTCAGTGGCCTTGGCAGTGACTCCAATGACATTGCCAGTGTCGTCCAGTTGGGGCGTGGTTACCTGCCCGACCCTGAACTTCTCACTGAATGCGCCATCACTGCCGAAGCCTTTCTCCAGCACTGTCAGGTAGTGAGTCGTATTGATGTCGTCAGTAGACCGGCCAGCAAGGTTCGTGATGAAGCCGTTGTCATCAATGTTGAAGATCGCACTGGCGTCGTCACCGCCAATGTTGAAGCCTCGCTTGGTGTTACCAAGCAATGTCTTCGTAGTGAACAGCCTCGCAGTGGAGTCAGCCACCTGAGTCGGCGCAGCAGCCTGCCGCCTGAAGTGGAACAGCATGGCCTTCGTGATCTTGTCACCCGGCTTTGAGAACGCCATCGGGTGAATCTTGTCACCGGCCCACCTCAGTGGCCCCAGTGCGAAGTTCGTACTCTCACGGAGTTTCTTTACGATTTCCGGCACTGACTCTTGGAATGCATTGAATGAGTCGTTCAGTGCTGCCGTCTGCTCAACACGGGCAATCTGCTCAGGAGCCTGCTTCACACCGCGTTCAGCAAGTTCAATGGTTTCACTGCCACGGATAAGAACACCCTGCGGCGCGGCAGTGGGAGCAATGTCACCGCCACGGAGGAATTGCCGCAGGGTGCCGGGAGCCTCAGAGGCAGACCTTACCCCTGCTTGGAATGTCTCACTGGGCACCGCCAGTGCTGCACGCTTGGTGCCAGCAGTGACAGCCTTCACTGGTGCAAGGCCAGCGGAGGCAATGACCTTACCGGGGATCAGGTTGGTTGGGTCAGCCACCAGTTCAATGGCACCCTTTACACCCACATCAATGTCTTGCAGTGACTTGTTATTGGGCAGGCCGATCTCGAACGGCAGGGAGACGGTTCCAGATGGCAAGTCCTGCCTACGGAACGCTTCGGCCAAGTCCTGCGCCTGTCCGGCGATGTCAAATGGGTTACGAGCGAAGCCTACGCCACGCTCATCAAGCACTTCACCGAACGTCCGCTCAATGGCCTGCTTGCCGGGGAGCACCCGTGAGGCTCCCAGTGTCAGTGCGCCACCAGTGGCTTCAGTGAGCTTCTGAATATTGCCCAGTGAGGACTGAACACCCTTGGTGCTAAGAACATTCTCAATGATGCCACTGCCGGGGAAGCCGCCGATTTCAACGCGGTTGCTTTCCTGAGCCTGTGCCGGAGTAGCCGGTGCCAGATCGCCACTGAGTGGAGTGGGCGGGCTGCTTGGCGTGACGCCGCGCGCAGCCCTACGTGCTCGAAGTTCATCAAGCCGAGAGAAGAACGCATTCAGTCTTTGGTCAAGTCGCTCAGAAACCACTTACGTTCGCTCCAGTGGGCTGACGTGTACCCGGCGTGAATGATCGCCTGCGCCTGTCAGCGGCACTTGGAGTGATGCCCTGTGATGCAAGCTGACCCTCAGTGAATGAGATTTCTTCGTCACTGAAGTCCCTCACTGAAGCCTCAGTGGCATTGGCAGGTGTGCTACGGAAAGAGCCAAGACCCTGCGTGCCCGGAGTGTTCTGTGAGCGCAGGAAGTCCAATGGCACTTGGCCCTCTGGAGATGCACCCACTGCTTCGGTCAGTGCATCCAGTGGGATTTGCTGCTGACCACCGCTACCGCCCTGCTGGCCGAACGGGTTGAATGACTGAGGGTCGAAGCCGAAGCCGACAGCAGAGCCCACTCCACTGGCATTGCCAATGAAGTCTAGGAACTGGCCCTCTCGCTGCGCCTGTACGCCCTGTAACTGCGCATTGACCGCAGCATTCGCGGCTGACTGCTGTGCATTAACAAGGCGTTCCGCATCGTTGATGTCGAAGCCAGCACTGACAAAGGCGAAGGGGTTGTCGATCTCACCCCTCGCAAGCTGTCTTTGAATATCTGCAATGGTGCTTTCATCACTGAGTCCTCCGCTGGCAGCAATGCGCTCCAGCTTCTGGATGTCTTCAATGGTGATCTGATCCGTCGCGAGCAATGCAAATGGCGACGTAATGCCAGCCCTCGCAGCAATCTCTGCAATGCGAACGGCATCCTCTTCACTGATGCCGCCTCTGGCGATCAGTGCCTGAAGTGCGGCATCCTCTTCAGCAGAGCGGCCAAACGGGTTGGACTCAATGCCTGCGACTTCGACCTGACCCGCAGCAGAGATTGCCTGCTGTGTGATTAAGCCAAGTTGCTGAAGGGCCGTGTCACCAAGCAGGGCCGCAATTTCAGGATCACTAAGTATCGACTGGAACTCAGGGCTGTTCAGAATCTCCAGCAACTCATCCGGGGTGAACGCACCGGCCAGTGCCTGCTGAATGAACTGATTCACTCTTGCAACACCAGCCGTAGCCCCTCCACCGCCACCAGTGCCAACCGCCGTTGCAGGGTCGGCGTCATTCAATGTTTCACTAACAGGGTCTGGCGTTGCGGCCTGCCCCGGTGTATTAGGCGGCGTCGCAGTGCCCGTAGGGGCTGTCGTGCTGAACCCCTCACCCTCACCACCAATGGCGATGCCCTGATCGGTCTGTGCGGCATTGTTCTGCTGATCGCCAAATGGCGTCCCGGCAGGGGCGGGCTGGTCAAAAGCCTCAGTGCCAGTGGAGAAGTCGCCGGGAACACGGTCATTGCCAGTGGCAGCGTCCTCAAGGCTTGGGAAGCCCCTAGACGTAGCGGCATTGGTTTCAGTGATCGCGTTGTTGGACTTCAGGACAATGAATGGCACTTGTAGCCGCTGTGCTACGAGGCGCAGTGCGTCATCAAGGGAGTCTGCCTCTACCTTGAATTCTCCAGCCAGTGCCCGAGGGGCTACTGAGCGATGGATTCCAGCCTTATCGAGATCAACGTGAAACAGTGCCATCGAATGGAGTCCTCAATAGTGGCGGCAATGCCGTCTGCTTTTTCTGCTTCGGCTGCGGTGGCTCAGGAATCTCAGCGTCCCTCAATGAATCACTGACTGCTTTCAGTGCATTGTTGGCCATTGCAAAGAACTGGCTGAATGCCCTGTCTACCTGAGTTTCCTTGGTCATCGCGTCAGACCTCCGCCCGGTGCAAGGTTAGCACCCGGTACTCTGACATTCCCTGAACGCGGCCCTGCAAGCTGTCTGCCCACAAGGTTCTGCTCAGCAGTGGAACCCGGCAACACTGGCTGGACAGTGGTTGGGACACCGGTGCCCGGATTCTGTGGCCTGATTCCAGCCTGATTACCCTGTGAGAAGTTGCCTGCATTCGGCAACTGACCAGCACCCTGAGTGTTGATGGCATTGCTGATCTGGCCAGCAATCTGCCCATCAGGGTCTTCACTGTTAGTCACTGCGTTCAGTGCCTCTTGCAGCAATGGAATGCTGGAGGCTGCGATCTGTGCGAACGCCTGCTGAACCAGTTCATTGTTAAAGAACGACTCAGCCTGAATGCGTGCCATGACCTCAAGCGGGTTGGCCACCTTGGCGTTTCTCAGCGCGGTCAGGTGGTCTACGAACCCTTCACGGTGCTTGTTAGACCACAGGTTCACCAACCGGTCACTCTCTTCAGGTGACACGGTACTGAGACTTACGATTGAAATGTAGTGACCACGAATATCACGTGGTCGTATCGTCGCGTCCAGTGAGCCGGATTCAGTCTTGCCCCAGACCGTCACTGGATCACGGATGACATTCTCGACAATGCGCAGGATGATTTCGTTCTGCTTCTGCATGCCGCGTTCAGTGGCTTCTTTCACTGATGTGAAGTTCAGGCTGGCAATGCCCGCCAGACTCGCCACCATAAAACCGCTAGCAGCCCCAGTGGGCCGCTGACCGCGAGCAACCTTCGAGACGGTCGCCTCTTCGATAGCATCGTCAAGCATTTCCTTACCGGCGAGGATTGAGTTGGGTGCCTCGGCAATCTCGCCACGCTTGATCTCGACACCGTTCGGGACATGGTTCTTGGAACCCGGAGCGTCATCGTAGTTCTCACGGGTTGACTGAACCAGTGTTGCAGGGCCGTGGAAGTCCTTGGTAGGCCATGCGCTCTTGCGAGTGATGTCAATGTGCTGAGACACAAGCTGAGACTGTGCAAGCAGCATTGACCAGTTGGCATGGCCGACGCCCTGATACAGATGGTCTGGCTTCATTGACGTGGTGCTGATACCAGTCTGCGGCCAGTATTGAGTGAATGGAACCACCCCGTAGCCATGAGCACGGGGCTGCATGGCCCACTTCATGTCAGCTACATAGGCGACCCACTTCTTTGTCCAGACTTCGAACAGTGGAATCAGCCCGGAGTTAACAGTGCCGTTCCATGCAGGGAAGTGAGCCTTAACCCACCGGGCGTCAATGCGGACGCCTCTGATGAACCACTGAGGGTCGTGAGGGTCATTGGTGTCCCACAGTGCGTCCTGCGGGTTAACCACTGCCGCCTTGATCGGGAAGTTCAGTTCACGGGCACTGATGAGTTCATCCAGTGCTTCCCTGTAATCACTGTCGTCTTCGCCCTCTGCGGGCGGTTCAGGAATATCAGCCCACCGGGAGCCTTCGAACTCAGTCTTCTGCCACGCCACGCCGTACAGGAACTGGTGCTTAACAACCTCACGCCGGGTCGGGGTGTTCTGCTCCAGCATGTGGTGAGAGCCAGTGAGGAACTTTTCAGTGAGTTCGGCTGCTGCCAGTGCGCGCGGTGAACGCGGCGGAACAGTGATGTCAGGAAAACCGGGAGCCACGTGGTCTACTCCGGTCTTGACCACTGACCTGAACGTACCAAGCTTCACCATTGTTCCGCCACTGGGCACGTCGAAACTGAACTCACCGTTGTAGAACGTATCTGCCTGCTGCCACTGCTTGTAAGCCTTCTGGAAGTTGACCCGTGCGGTCTTCACTGTGTCAGTGATCCACTGGAGTGAAGGCTGTGGCTGAGCACCCGGCATTGACCGGATGAGCTTGACCATCTCTTCGTCGGTCTTAGACGGATGAGTGAGGCCACTCTGGAAGTTGCCGTTGATGACGGATGGCAGATTAGCGGTGACCATCTAGGAAGACCTCTTCGCCGTTTTGAATGTAGTCCGGCACTTCTTCCATTGAGAAGCCGCCGACCGCTTTGCGCTTAGCCTGCTGCCTCTTGACCCAGAAGGGGTCTTTGCTCTTCTTGCTTTGGTCACCAACGATGGGAGCGGGGCCGGGAAGCCTGCCCAATACCAGTGCGTTGGCAGTCATTGCAGGGTCACAGCCCTTCAGTGACAGAGCCTCTGCGTCAACCCAGTCGTCGTGCCCGCCGTCAATCTGCCGGAAGATGTACCCCATGCCAGATTGCTGCGCAGTCATAGCGTCTAGCTGAGACGCCAGTGTATTCCATTCAGTGGGGAACGTCACTGTTTCCTGTTCCAGAGCCAGTGCGTAGTTCAAGAAAAGCTGGTACTTCTCAGTGGTGGTGAACTTCACTGGCATCACTGGCAAACCCTGCACTGTCAGTTCCTCGAACAGCACGTCACCACCCATGCCAGTGGAGTCCATCCAGACCTGTTCAACATTCCACTTCTGACATTCAGCGATGATGCGGGGAATCTGAATCTTCCAGTCAACCCTGAGCATTTCAATGGCGGCCACTGAAGCGCGAGTCTGCTTGTCCTTGATGACAAGAACAGTGGGGTCGATCTGCTTACCAAGGTCAAGGCCAGCGACGTAGGTTCTGCCGGGTTCAGGACTGGCCAGTTCACTGCCGATCTGGGCCTTGTTGATCTTATGAAAGAAGCCGCCGCCGCCCTCGGGCTGCTCGGCAAGGTACATCCGTTTCCAGATTACCTCTGGCGTGTTCTCTCTTTCTGACTCCACGTCAGCAAGTTGCTCGTCAGTGAGAAGAGTGTTGTCATAGGTAGTCGCCTTGAAAGCAACTGCCAACTCCGATGGCTTGCGGTGCGCAGACCACCAGCGACGAGAGAACCAGTGAGCCTTAGAGAGAGGCGGAATGCCTTCCACAATGGTGCGACCAAGACGGCCCGGAGAGTTGACCGTAGGCCGAACTTTATTCCACGCCGCTTCTTTGATGTCCTGAGCCTCTGTGATGTGAAGAACATCCAGCCCAGTTGTCTGAAGGGCGTCTGGATTGTCTGCTGTTTTGAGTTCCCAT
>SPJL01023994.1_pt1 | contig 21091 bp, 13 predicted proteins | sample 3741751 | NCBI WGS metagenome assembly SPJL01 (sample SAMN10925998, study PRJNA522277) | cold seep metagenome | isolation source: Elba SIP-enriched marine methane seep metagenome, extraction at timepoint T3 | place: Italy: coast of Elba, Mediterranean Sea | reverse complement strand
GTGCTCGATGGCTGCATAGCCCATGCCCACGCTGCCGCCAACGGTTGGCGCGACGCCTCCGCTGGTGACCCTTCCGATTTCTTGGCCGTCGGGGGTCTCCAACGTCGCGCCCGGCCTGACGATCCCGCGACCCGAGACCTTGAAGCCAATCAGCTTGCGCGTCAGCCCCGCTTGCTTTTGCGCGACCAGGGCGTCGCGGCCAATGAAGTCGCCCGCGTCCGGCTTGACGGTCCAACCGAGCGTGGCCTCGTAGGGGGTGGTCGTTTCGTCGATATCGTTGCCATACAAACAATAGCCCATTTCCAAACGCAAGGTATCACGAGCGCCTAAACCAATTGGCTTAATGCCTTCTGACGCTCCCGCCGCAAGTACAGCATTCCATAAGGTATCCAAATTGGCAGCATCAACATATAATTCAAAACCGCCAGAGCCGGTATATCCCGTTGCGGAAATCAATACATTATCAACCCCGGCAAAGGTGCCTTTGGTAAAGGTATAGTATTTCATTCCCCCCAAATCTACTCCGGTCAAGGTCTGTAAAATCGCAACTGCTTTTGGCCCTTGTACCGCCAACAAACCCGTTTGGTCAGAAATATTAATCATTTCCACACCTTCGTCATTATGCGAAGCAATCCAATCCCAGTCTTTTTGGATATTCGAGGCATTAACCACTAACATATAAGCCCGCTCTCCTTCCGAACACATCTCTTCTGATAGTCGATAGACCAATAAATCATCTACAACCCCACCTTCTTTATTAGGCAAACAAGAGTATTGAGCATCACCAATTTCAAGCTTAGCGGCATTGTTGGAAGTTACGCGTTGGATCAAATCGAGAGCCTTAGCTCCCCGAATAATAAATTCCCCCATGTGGGAAACGTCAAAAACGCCGACTCCTTCGCGGACGATCGCATGTTCTTCACTAATATTGGTATAAGAAATGGGCATATTATAACCCGCAAATGGTGCCATTTTAGCTCCTAGGGCAATGTGGCGCTCGGTCAGCGCGGTGGTCTTAATCGAGTCCGTCGAATTCATATTTCCTTTTTTTGGTCAATTTGGTCAAATCTTACTGGATAGTGATGCGGTTGATTACGTCGCCAACCTGTAGTTTGTGTACAACTTCCATCCCCTCTTCTACGGCTGCGAAGATAGTGTAATTCCCATCCAAATGAGGCGTTGGAGAATGGGTTATGAAAAATTGGGTACACTCGGTATGATTCCCTGCTGAAGCCATTCCCACTAAACCTTCTTCCTTATAATAAATCGGTGGCAGCTCGGAACGGATCGAGTAATTGAGACTACCATAGCCATCGCCACGGGGACAACCACCTTGGGCGACAAAATTAGACACCACTCGGTGAAAGTTTTTACCATCGTAAAAACCACTCTTAGCCAGTTGGACAAAGTTAGCGACCGTGGCAGGTGCAGCATCTGGGAAAAAGCGCAAGCTAAATTCGCCTTTATCGGTTTGGATGGTGGCCCGAGTTTTATTGTCTACTTCCGTCACCAATTGCCAGTCGATAGGGTGATTATAATCCGGGGGGAGGTTTACTGTTTTGGCACTATTATTAAAATAGTCGATGGCTTTTTGTAGTGCGTAATAGGTTTCGGTATCCTTGGGCAATTTAAGTCCCAATTGGGCGCGAACCAGATAGGAAGGGTCGGTGACGACTTCCTTAAAGTTTATTGCCTCGTCGCTCAAAATATTTGCCGCTTCGGCCATCATTCCCACATCTCCCATTTCGATTGCCTCCTGGAAAAAGGTCGACAAGTCCGTTTTAACTCTGCGTGTTCCCAATCCAAAAAAGCTTCTAAAGCTAGGATGACGGGCAATTTTACCCAAAGCCTCTACTGCTCCGGTGCGGACTACTGGAGTGGTAACGGAAAACCCTTGCTCGCGAATAAAACGATAGTTCCAACCAAATTCTGCTAGCGCCATCAAGGCACCGCGTTTTTGATAGGGGTTCTGCGTTTGTACAAAATAGTTTTTCAATTCTTGATTGATGCGCCCTTTAGTAACTTCCATATATACCGGCAGTAATTTATTGGCTGCGGTATAGAGTTTTAGACGCGTATTCCAGTAAAGGGTCGTATCATCCTTAGCCTTACGCCAATATTTAGGAGCATCCCGCGATTCGCCGGAGAAGATAAAAAAGTCAGCGGCGGCTCCTGACACATTGGAATTGGGATCATCCAAGGCAGCGGTTACGGCTGGGGCAACTTGGAGGTAATCAAAGTTGCGCAATGCTCGTAGGATATTGCACTTGACCCGATAATCCGATTCGGTATTCAGTTGCCGGAGCAGGGTTTGCAATACTTCTGGTTGAGTAGTTTTTCCTAGTCCTAGGGCCAGTGCCATCCGGATATTGGGGTCCGTTTCTAAGGGCAGGGCTTTGGCCAGATCGAGGGCAAAGGTATCGATTTGAATATTTTGGGCGCGTTGGAGATAGTGAGCTGCAATAAGTCGAACGCTGGGAGGGTAATTGTTTTTCGTTAAAAATTCTACCATCCGGGCCGTTCCCTCTGGGCTCACCATTTTGCGAAGCGCATAACGATAGATTCCCAATGCTTGTCCTTCGAGGAGGAGGGTATCGCTTCGCAAATAGGTAGTGGTGGTACTGATGGCGGGTAAAAAAGAGGCCGAGGCCGATTTACCCACCGCTTCCAAAATCGTCTTTCGGAGGTAATCCGAATTTGCCGTAGTATCCTGGAAAGCGGCGATCAGTGGGCCTTCCGACCGGGGATCGCCTAGTTGCCCCAAGGCATAGGCCGCTCCTAATCGAACGCCTGTGACCTCGTCATGTAGCATTTGGATCAAGCTATCTTCGACGGCGGGCTTAGAGATTTTTTTGATGGACCCAAAAGCGAGTGCCGCAGCATAGCGGTAGCTGGGGTCGCGATGGCGCATAAAGGCGAGGAGACTATCCGTTTCCTGGCGATCTTGAGCATTATAAAGTCGTTGAAGCACTGGGTCCTGCAGATCCCAGTTGATTTCGGTTAACTTTTCTTCTTCATAAGGCACACACTGCGTAAAAAATAAAGAGCAGAGCAAGGCCAGTAGGGGTAAACTACGATTCATCGGTATGTTTATAGTCTGTCTGTTTTTCGTTCTTATACTATTCGCTGTCACTTGAGGGAGGGTTAAAACTCCTCGTTTTCAAGGGCCGTCGAATCCTGAGGGATTTCTTCATCGCCAAAAAAGTCGTCGCCAAAGCTTTCGTTTTCTTCTTCGTTAAAGAATTCATCCCCATTACTAATTATTCCACCGTCACGATTATATACTTCGCAATCCAATTCAATTCCAATATCCCCGGAAGGAGTGGTAAAACGTGCCTCCGTATTATAATCTGCCTCGGGGTCATTCTCGATCCGTTTAAGGAAATGAGCATAAAACGGACGGGCCATCTTGGCTCCAATACCTTCCGACAAGGAACGGAAGCGAATCCAATTTTGATCTCCTCCTACCCAGGTACCTACCACTAGGTCCGGGGTTACTCCCATAAACCAACCATCCACATAGTTATTCGTCGTTCCAGTTTTACCTCCCATTTCACTCTTGATCCCTCCAAAATGTGGTAGCCCCTGCCCCATTACTCTCTTCAACATCTGAACCATCACAAAATTAGGGTTGGGGTGTAAGGCGCGACGTTCTTCGGGCACGCCTTGATAAATAACTCGGCCATTCTTATCCTCGATACGGAGGACGAAGATGGGTTTATTATAAGTTCCGTTATTGGCAAAAGTGGTATAGGCTCCCGTCAGTTGTTGAACAGTGAGGTCACTGGCCCCTAGGCAAATCGAAGGCTGAGGGGGAATCAGGTTCTTATCGAGTCCCATATTATTAACCATGGAGCGGACCGGCTCCACATCGCCCAATTGCTTCATCAAAAACACCGAAACAGTATTCTTAGACGTCATCAAACCTCGGAAAAGGCTATAGGGTTCGCCAGAGTATTTTCCATTAGCATTATTGGGTGTCCAGTCTTCGAGGAGGTTAAAATTACCTTCATCAACGTGAATGGTATAGGGCAAGTCATAGACCGTAAAACAGGGCGACATTCCCTGTTGGGCAATGGCTGTGGCGTAGATAAAGGGTTTAAAAGTAGAACCCACTTGTCGTAGTGAGGTCACGTGGTCGTATTGGAAATAACGGTGATTGATTCCACCTACCCAAGTTTTAACGTGCCCGGTGATGGGGTCTACGGCGATGGACCCTAGTTGTAGAAACATCCGATGATACCGGATCGAATCGTAGGGAGACATGATGGTGTCCTTTTCCATTTGCTTGTTGTAAGCAAAGACTCGCATTGGCACGGCTTCGTGGAAGACACGATCTACCTCTTTCTGAAAAGCCTTATAGCTCATCTTTAGCGGGTGCCAATCGGGACTATCCATTACCTTACGGTACTTCACGGCCAATTTACTCCCCACCATCTTGCGCGATACCAAACGCGCCAAGGAACCCTTTTCGTCCTCCTCTTCCAACATCCGTTCGATATCTACCACGCGAAGCTTGAAACCATCGATCTGCTTGCTGATTTCGGTGATTTTCTCATCGAGCATCCGCGCCTTGATTCGTTCAAAACGATCCGTTTCCTGAATATCTTTACGTAAGGCCCTTTGAGCGGCTTTGATTACCTGTTTGTTCTCGTCCTTCTCGCGGTAGGGGTCGTTATAATTCCAGGGATCTTTATTTTTCCAGGTCTTCCAAAATTTCTTTTGCAGTTCTGCCATATGTTCCACCATGGCCTCTTCTGCATGCTTTTGCATCACCGGGTCAATGGTGGTATACACCCTGATCCCATCGCTAAAAATATTGTACTTAGAGCCATCCGTCTTACGACATTCTTCTCGGTCGAGAATCCGAGCCAATTCTTTCCGCAATTCCATCCGAAAATAAGGAGCCAGACCATCTGCATGCGTTTTACGGCTAAAACGGCCCATATCTAGGGGCAATATCCGTAGAGAGTCGTATTCGACTTGGCTGATGATCTTATTTTTTTGCATCTGCTTGAGTACCACCATTCGGCGATGGCGGGTAGTATCGGGGCGGCGAATCGGGTTAAAAAGGGCGGGGTTTTTCAACATCCCGACTAAGGTAGCCGCTTGTTCGACTCGTAGCGAATCCTGGCCTTGACCGAAATAGATTTCGGCAGCGGCTTTGATTCCGTAGGCGCCATTGATAAAGTTAAACTTGTTGAGGTACATGGCCATGATCTCATCCTTGGTATAACTTCTTTCCAATTTGACGGCGATAATCCACTCTTTAAACTTTTGGATCACCCGCTCGAAACCAGAGGCCGGGCGGTCGGTAAACAACATTTTGGCCAACTGCTGGGTAATCGTACTCGCTCCCCCAGCACTACTTTGCCCCAAAAAGACTCCTTTCCCAATCGCCCGAGCCAGTCCCATTCCATCGATACCACTATGGCGATAGTAGCGTTCATCTTCCGTAGCGACTAGCGCTTGTACTAAGTTTGGGGAAAGGTCTTCAAAGGAAACGGGAATTCGGTTTTCGACGTAATAACGGCCCAGGACTTCTCCATTAGCGGCATAAACCTCTGAGGCTTGATTGGATTTAGGATTTTCCAATTCTTCGAAGGTGGGCAAGTTTTGGAAAGAGAGCACCACAAATAGAAGTGCTATCCCCAGTATTCCGGCGAAAGTAAGGCCCCATAACCACCGTACCAGTTTGCGGTAGGTCGGTTGGCGGGCGGCGCGATCAAATCCCTTTTGTTCCTGATTGGTGGCTTCGTTCATAAACCGTGATCGTTTGTGTTGGGTACCGAAAAAAGGCTTCAAGAGCACTAAACGCTTTCCTTTAGCGACTTATTTCTTCGGTCGAGAATCATAGTATGTTGACTTGGCCAACAAAGATACTAAGAACCTCTTTAATTACCTATTACCCCTGCTAAGCAGCTATTAGGTAGAATTGCCGAAAGAAAAAGCCCTGATATACTACGACGAGTACATCAGGGCTAGGGTTGCACAAAGTTGCTCCTTTATTCTTCGATAATCATCATTCCCCTTAACCAAGCGGCGACCCAAATAGTCACCAAAAAGGCGGCAGGAGCTGTAAAATCAGATAAAGCAGGGTCGGGATGTGCCATATGGAACATGATCGCTCCACCAAAATAGGCGCTCAAAAGCAAGGCCCCCAAACGCATCGTTTTAGGAACCAAGAAGAGGATTAGCGATAACAATTCCCCAATTCCAATGATAAGGGTCCAATCGCCAATATTATGCGTCGCCATTTGTTCCGTTGCTCCTCCCGTAAATTTGCCTGCTGCACTAGCAATTAGCGCCAAACCTAATAAAGCTGAAATTGCCCAACCAATATTCTTTTTGGTAAGATACTCTTGCATAGTCAAGTGTTTTTGTACTGAATCAATAGGTTAACTCCCTAATGTAAGCTTATTTTAGCACTATACATTATAATAATTTAAGCTTTCAACAATTAAATCCTCCGCTGCAATCTGATTAGTCAGGGCTGTTCCGGGGGCACTAAGTAGGGTAAAGTTAATCCCATCGCCTTCGTTTTTCTTATCGTTTCGCATCAAACGGATCAAATGCTCAAAACGCTCAGGACGCTGAGGTTCATGACCATACCAACGTAAAATGGCGGTCTTGATTTGTTCTAAATCATTTGCCTTCAAACCCGTCAAACGATGCGATAAAAAGGCTTCGCATACCATGCCAATGGCGATGGCTTCACCGTGCAATAAAGGAGATTCGCCCTGTAAAGCTTCGCTTTCCACTGCATGTCCGATAGTATGACCAAAGTTAAGCGCCTTGCGCAGACCACGCTCAAAAGGATCTTCCGCTACGATGCGTTGTTTGATGCGCAAGGAGTCGGGAATAACGGTCAACCAATCGAGACCGGAGAGATTATCGTAGCTCAGTTGTCGTTGCCATTGTTCCACATCGGCGATCAGGCTGTGTTTGATGATTTCGGCAAAACCGCTTCGCAATTCCCGGGCAGTCAGACTATTCAAAAAAGCTGGCTCGATCAATACCGCTTGGGGGTTACAAAAGAGACCAACGCTATTTTTGATCTCCGCAAAATCAATCCCTAGTTTCCCGCCAATGGAGGCATCGACTTGGGAGAGCAAGGTCGTCGGGATTTGGATAAAATCGATTCCGCGTTTAAAGGTACTGGCACAAAAACCGCCCATATCGCCAATCACGCCGCCGCCTAAATTGAGTACTAAGGCCCGGCGATCAAAATCGGCCTCCATCAAGGCCGACCAAATCTGGCTACAGGTTTCAATATTTTTATTTTTCTCTCCCGCTTTAATCTCCAGAACAAGTGGATTGTCCAAGGCCAATGCCGATTGCAGTACTGGCAAGCAATGCTTCCGTGTATTTTCATCGACAATGATGGCGATGCGTGAATATTGTTTTGTGGCGAGAATTTCTTGAAGTACGGGCCAGACGCTTCCGATTTGGATATTATAGTCGGCCAGGGCGATGCTTGTCATAGTGGGAATTTATTGGACGGTGACGCTCCATGCTTCGGGTTTGGCGTCAAAAAGGATCTTGGTTAGGGCCCAGGTATCTCGAAATAGTTCGGAGTGGCGATAGTTTTCGAGATCGGCCGGGGCATTCCAAAAACTATAGGTAAAAAAAATGCGGGGATCGTCTTGATCGCGCCAAAGTTCGAGGTGTTCACAGCCTTTGGAGGCACGAATAGCGGTTTTACGCTCGTTAAAAACCTGAAGGAAGGTATCGACCTGCTCCGGTTTAAAAGTCATTTTTACGATTCGTTTTATCATCAGGGGCCTAAGGTAGTTTTAATTGCTTTGAAAGTCAATTTGAATGCCGTCGTTTACTTTTAAGCCCAGCAGGGTGGCGGCGGTGCCCATATGGACTGCGATTTCGAGATAGCCCGCGTTGTTGAATAGGCAGAGTGTTTCGCCTACTGGAACATCGGAATAATGTTGGCTTAAGCGGGTAATGGGATGATTGCGTTTAAAAAAGAGGGCAAATTCCCTATTTTGACCTACTCGTTCAAACAGTTCGCGATTAATATTTAAAATGGCATTTTCGTAGTTGTCGATATGAATGATAGAACCGCGGATTTGAGTGGGATTAATGACGGGTTGTAGGCTGATACGTTCTTCGATGCGCTCCACGGGAATACCGATTTCGTTGAAGGGTTTTTCGGCGGCAAAATGGCGAATAACCTGCGTAAAGACTTCGCTATCGGGAAACGCGGCACTGCGATCGTATTCAATTTCGTAGATGTCTTCGCTAATTTCACCAAACATCAGGGCAAATAAGCCATTATCCGGTCCGACAAAATAGTGTTCCTCGTAGCGAAAGGCCAAAAAAGTTTTACCTGCTTCGGGAGCATTATTAATACTCACTAAATGGATGGTTCCCGAGGGGAAATGGGAGTAGGCATTTTTCAACATAAACGCCCCTTGAACTATGTCAAATGTTTTGATGTTATGGCTGATATCTACGATCGACAGATCCTGAACCTGGCACAGCAGCGCGCCTTTCATCGCCGCCACGTAGTAGTCGCGAAGACCAAAATCAGTGGTAAGCGTTACGATTGACATGGTGTTTGGCAATTTTGGTTCAACAATTTAATCTTTTGCCCAAATGTGGTGAGGGAAAAAGACGAAAAGCTTAAATTTACTGCAAAATAAGAACATGTTTAAATTTTAGGCCTGTTCTACCAGATTCTACCGATACGACTTTTTAGTCCATCAATTTTTTTACTTCTAAAAAGATCCTAGCTATTGACTGAGATTATCCTTACCATCGAAGGCATCGACCCCGTAGAATTATACGGCGAGAAGAATGTAAAACTCAACCTGCTCCGCAAAGCTTTTCCTGAGGTTACGATTACCTCCCGTGGCAATAATATGAAGTTGGCGGGTAATAAAGCGGATGCCAATGCAGCTCGAAATAAAGTAGAAATGATGGTCAACATGCTCCGAGAACACAAGGAGCTAACCATCCAGAATATTGAAGACATGCTCAATGGCCATAACCCCTTGGAGCATCGCCTGAGCAATGGAGCGAGTAATACTACCCTACTCCACGGCCGCAACGGCAAGCCCATCAAGGCCAAAACGCGCAACCAGAAGAAATTGATCGAAATTTCGGAGGTCAATGATATTGTCTTCGCCCTCGGCCCTGCCGGTACCGGAAAAACGTATACCGCTGTAGCCTTAGCCGTTAGAGCGCTAAAAAACCGCTTGGTCAAGAAAATCATTCTTACCCGACCAGCCGTTGAAGCCGGAGAAAGCCTGGGATTCCTCCCCGGCGACCTCAAAGATAAGGTCGACCCCTATTTGCGTCCCCTTTACGACGCCCTCGACGATATGCTTCCCGTGGAGAAGCTCAACTATTTTATGAACAACCGTACTATCGAGGTGGCCCCCCTAGCTTTTATGCGGGGACGGACGCTGGATAATGCTTTCATCATCCTCGATGAGGCACAGAATGCCACGACTCTTCAGCTCAAGATGTTTCTCACTCGTTTGGGACCATCGGCTAAAGCCATTATCACGGGGGATTTATCCCAAGTGGATTTACCCCGCAACCAAAAATCAGGACTGCGGCGTTCGCTAGATATCCTCCGCAATGTCGATGGTATTGGGATCATTAACCTAACTGCTGACGATGTCGTTCGGCACCGACTCGTTAAAGAGATCATCCTGGCCTATAATCGCGATGATGAAGAATGGGAGCAGCAACGTGAAGCAGAACGTCGTGCTCGCAACGACCGTCGTAGAAATCAACCGCCTAAGCAAGAAGAAGAATAGCCCCATTTATGACTTACACCATCACCAAAGCCGATCGGCGAATCGTAGGACGAATCGCACTCGACGGCTCCAAGAGTATCAGTAATCGTGCGCTGATCATCCGTGCCCTATCTGGGCAAGATTTCCCTATCGATCACCTTTCTACCTCGAAGGACACGACCACCATGCTGGCCTTGCTCGCACAAGAAGCGGGAACCTACGATACCGGAGCTGCGGGAACCACCTTTCGTTTTCTCACCGCCTACCTGGCCCTACAAGAAGGCAGTCAAATCCTAACGGGATCGGAGCGGATGAAGCAACGCCCAATCGGGGTATTGGTAGATGCTCTTCGCCAACTGGGGGCTAAGATTGAATACCTCGAAAAGGAGGGCTACCCTCCGCTACAAATCGATGCCCCGCAGATTGGCTCCAACCGACACCTAAAAATATCGGCGGGAACCAGTAGCCAATTTATTTCGGCGCTTTTACTCATCGCCCCTTCTCTTCCCAATGGTTTGGAATTAGAACTGGAAGGAACCATCGTATCTCGCCCCTATATCGAGATGACTTTGGCTTTGATGGGACACTTTGGAGTTAGTCATGAATGGAATGATGCCATCATTCGTATTGCCCCACAAACTTATCAAGCCAATTCTTTTCGGGTCGAAGCCGATTGGTCGGCAGCCTCCTACTATTATGCCATTGCGGCTTTTGCGGAGGAATTGGATTTACAGCTCGATGGCTTAGACGCTCAAAGTCTTCAAGGAGACTCGGTGCTGGTGCAAATGATGGAAAGTTTTGGGATAAAAAGCACCTTTAATGAAACTGGTGTTCACCTCAGTCGAGAAGGGCAGCCCAAGCCCATGTTCGAGTGGGACTTTATCCGTTGCCCCGACATTGCCCAGACTTTGGCCGTGATTTGTGGAGGCTTGGGAATATCTGGCCTTTTCAGTGGCTTAGAAACCCTCAGCATTAAGGAGACCGATCGCATTGCGGCACTCAAGCAGGAGTTGGCCAAGGTCCAAGTTTCTTTTGCGCGCTTGCCCGATCGCTTTGCTCAAAGATCGGACAAGACCTATTATATGGTAGAAGGAAAGGCCCAGGTGGCAGATCCCACTTTTGCCACTTACGAAGACCACCGAATGGCAATGGCTTTTGGGCCTTTAGCAATGTTCGGACCGATCAAGGTGGAAGAACCGGGAGTAGTGGTGAAGTCTTATCCAGAATACTGGGAGGATTTAGCCAAACTTGGCTTTAAGGTTAAATAGTAGAGGAAAGGAAAAAATTGCCTATTTTCAGGTCAATAACCAGAGATACCTGATACATGGCCAGTTCTACCTCCCGTAAACTCAAGATTCCTCACGTCTTTGCCCTTTTGATGGGCGTTATCTTTTTCTGTAGTGTCTTAACCTACCTTATTCCCTCTGGCGAATACCAGCGACAGGAGCGAACGATTGGAGAGTTAACGCGTACGGTCGTCTTACCTAATACATTTAAAGAACTCCCTAAAAACTTTTCCCTATCCGGTATCCTTTGGGGGGAAGATGTAGAAGGGAGCGCTACGCCGGTAGGTATCCTCGAATTTTTGTCTGCGATCCCTAGAGGAATGGAACAATCGGCAGATATCATCTTTTTTATCTTCGTAATCGGTGGCGTCTTTGGAGTATTGCAAAAAACAGGAGCCATTACCGCGGCTATCAATAGCCTGGTCAAACGCTTTTCCAACTCCGGCCCGGCGCTCACAATCATACTCGTCCTCGCCATTTCGATCAGTGGCTCAACACTCGGGATGGGAGAAGAATTTATTCCGCTCGTACCCATTTTCTTATACGTTTCTAAAGAACTCGGCTATGACCGTATCTATGGCTTGGCTTTGGTTATGCTATCTGCTGATATTGGCTTTGCGGCCGCCACAACCAATCCTTTTACGGTACAGATTGCCCAAGGAATCGCCGAGGTGCCTCTGGGCAGTGATGTCCTTTTCCGTTTGGCTTTCTATGCGGTTTGTCTGATTATCACCTTGATTTACTTATTGCGTTATGGTGCAAAAATTAAGGCTGATCCTTCTCAGTCCATTATGGCTGGTGATGATTTTTCTTTGGCCGAATTTGAGATGACGGAACAAAAGTTACGTCCGGCACATTTGTGGATTTTATTTTCCAGCGCCCTTGTTTTTACTTTTATCATTTATGCCGTACAAAACATGGGTTGGTGGCTCAATGAAATGGCGGGCGGCTTCATCCTCATTGGTATTTTGGCTGCAATGATTGGCCGATTATCGGTAGAAGAAACGGCTAAGGCTTTTACGCATGGCATGACGGAGATGGTGGTAGCGGCCTTGGTGGTGGGCTTTGCCCGAGGAATCCAAGTCGTATTGATGGATGGAAAAATCATGGACTCCCTTATCTTTTATGCCGCTAGCGTTTTGCAATCTTTTCCCAAGGTAGTAGCAGCAGAGGGGATGTTAGTTTTCCAATCTATGCTCAATTTTATTATCCCTTCAGGTTCTGGTCAGGCTGCCACGACTATGCCTTTGATGGCTCCGCTATCGGATGTACTGGGCCTTGATCGTCAAACGGCGGTTTTTGCCTTTACCTGTGGTGATGGTTTTTCCAATACCGTTATTCCCACCTCCGGGGTTTTGATGGCAATGTTGGCTCTGGCTAAAATCCCTTATGATAAATGGCTGCGTTTTATGCTGCCATTATTTCTCCAGCTCATTATAGCCTCCGCTATTTTTCTGGCGATCACTGTTTACTGGTATCAATAGTTTTTTTAGGCCGATAGCATTTTTTTTGAAAAAACTTTCCCTATACTTTTCAAGGCTTTCAGCCTACACAATTAAATTTCACTAAATTAATTTTATGGAATTTTCACCTCCGGAGCGTCTATGTAGAGATTTATTTTCGGTAGGGACCCCAATAAAATATTTCCCGAAAGTAAATTTTAGCTACTCTTGCGGCCGAGTGTCCGATCAAAGAGCTGGCGGAGCCTTGCCTCTAAACAGCTTGAATGGGCAAGGGCTGGCGGCGGAGGCCTGGGTGGGCTATCCCACCCTTTGCACAAACTTTGTCAACTTGTCAAATCTACCTAAAGTTTGTTTGAAAATATTTTTGTTCCCAATGCGGAGTTTTTAACGGTAAGTGATTTTTAATCCTCGGTAGGTTTTGCCTCTACCGTTTTTATAATACCATTTTAGTTGCGATCTAATGTAATTCCAAAAAATGAAAAACCAATTCCTAATACTGCTCACTAGCATGATGTTTCTTCACTGCAGCACCCCTCCACCTCAAGCTCAAACGTCGCCAGCCAAAGTCGATAGTGGGAGTCTCGAACGCATTAGTGATTTTCCTTCGAAGCATATTGAGCCGCGTCATGTCGAAATTTGGCTACCGGAGGGATATACTGCTGATAAAAAATACCCCGTCCTTTATATGCACGATGGGCAGATGCTTTTTGATGCCAGTATCGGTTGGAATGGGCAAGAGTGGGGAGTGGACGAAGTGATGGGGCAGTTGTTGCGCAGTGAAAAAGTTCGACCAGCCATTATGGTGGGAATTTGGAATTCCGGGGCCATGCGACACTCAGATTATTTTCCCCAAAAACCTTTTGAAAGCCTCCGACGTACTTATCGCGATTCGCTCATGACAGATGCCAAACGCGATTCCAATACCCCTTTGTTTGCGGGAGCGGTTCAATCAGACAATTACCTCAAATTTATCGTTGAAGAACTCAAACCTCATATCGATCAAACTTACTCCACTTTAGCAGATCGAGAAAATACTTTTATTGCCGGGTCGAGTATGGGAGGCCTCATTTCGATGTATGCACTTTGCGAATACCCTCAAGTCTTTGGTCAGGCAGCTTGTCTTTCGACCCATTGGGTAGGAATTTTTGAAACAGAGGGTAATCCCATTCCACAGGCCTTTATGGATTACCTAAATCAACATTTACCACCCTCTGGCACCCATCGTTGGTATTTTGACTATGGCACGGCTACCCTTGATGCACTTTACGAACCTTATCAATTACAGGCCAATCAAATTTTTGAGCAAAAGGGTTATGGGGAAAAGGACTGGTTGGCCCTAAAGTTTGCGGGAGCCAATCATTCGGAAAATGCTTGGCGAAAAAGACTGCACATTCCACTCGATTTTTTGTTGGGTAAAAAATAAAAACCCTCCTCCCGAGGGAAGAGGGTCATTCCAAGAACTGGTTTCAAATAGTTCCAGAACAGCATCTTGATGCTATCGTAGCAATATCATTTTTTGCGTCGCAATATTTTGCGGAGTTTCCAGTCGAACGATGAATAGGCCCTCATTTTCTAAGTCTTCTCGGTATATCGGGCGCTCGTGATAGCCAGCAGCATATTCGCCGCTGAATTGCTGGATCAAGCGTCCGGTAGGATCGTAGATACTCAGCACGAGGTTACTGGCCTTGGGCAGGTAAAAAGAAACCAAGGTTTCATCGCGGAAAGGGTTAGGGCGGTTGGGGAATAAGGTAAATGGGCGATCGGCGATCGAAATAATTTCACCAAATTCTAGACGAGGTTGAAGTACCTGAATCGCTCCATTTGCACTAGTGGTTTGATAGGCTTCGGCCCGCATTCCTTCTTCTGATAACCACAAGGCCTCTCGCCAAGTGCTATTGGCCTGGGCCGTAAACCGCAAGCGGAAAATCGGCTGATCCGCTTCCCAATCTCGGGCCTCCATTCCAGCCCAACTCACCAACCAACGACCAGAAGCGGTCTGCGATTCATTGACCAAAACTTCAGCAGCATTTAAACCTCCCAATACCTCGTAGCCCAAATATTCTACCTGAGCAGGATCAAAGGCTAATTCCCATTGGAAGCCCTGAATCTTTTCCCAATCATCACTGGTAATTTCAAATTCATATTCCTCGCCAGCCACCAAACTTTGATCTTCTACCAATAAGGACAATGGCTCCAAACGATCATTGGCCAATTGACTAGCATTGGTGTTGACTGTCTCGTTGACATCTCCCACCTTTAAGGCAATAAAATTGATATTGGCCATGTCTTGTTCTAAGCTAGGGATATTGTAAATCTCCGGGAAGGGAGAGCTAAATGGATCGCTTGGATCGGCAAAGGTGTAGGCGGCATCGACAAATCGCCAAGAGGTGTTATTAGGAAATTCATCTTGTAAATAAATCACCAATTTCTGGATTTCGACGATGTCAAAGGTGTTGAGTCGCTGATCATTATTTACATCAGCAGCAATTAATTTATAGGGAGAATCAATCGTTTCGAGTCCTAGGATATGACGGTTAATCACCAAGAGGTCAAGTGTGCTCACTCCATTGCGGAAGTTATTATTCAACCTTGGCGTGACCTGGTAATCCTCGTGCATTTCTAAATCATCAAGTAAGTACGCCCCGTCGTTTCCAGTAAAGGCAAATAAGGCATCTCCTACTGCTACTTTTACATCGCTTACGCTGGCGCCATTTTCAATTTCAACCAAACCAGAAACGATCGGATTAGGATTAGGTCCACAGGCGAAGTTATTGTCTTGCACAACAATAATCGTCGTAACGTAATCCCAATTGCCCCCTTGATCTTGTACCCAATAATCCACTTGAACAGTATCTGGATAAGGGGCAGCAGTATTATTACAATCAAAAGTAATGGTACCCGCACTGCTAATTGGAGGCGTCGATTGTCCCATACCGAGGGAGGGGTAATTGAGTAATTGTTGAACAATGCTTCCACAGGAATCCGTAGAGCCGCCATCGACCATCATGGCCATTAAATCGACACTATTCGTAGCAGGGTTGATATCTAAGGCCAAGCCATCAATGGCTTTGACTACTGGTGGCAAAGAATCTACAACGGTGACTACTTGGACGCATTGGCCAATATTTCCACAACGATCTTCTGCTTTCCAAACTACCAAGTGGCTACCTAAGGGTAGGTTTTCAGTAAACATGGAATCGCTACCCGTAATTTCGAAAATATTACCAGAGCTAGAAGTATTGTTCAAGTCAATCGCATAAGTGTAGACCAAGTCCGCGGAGTTGACACAATTATCCGTTACGGTTTGTTGGAGACTGATGGAAGCTTCACAACTGCTATTGTATTCAAAAGCACCAACGGTAATATCAGCACAAGCTGCAAAAACCGGAAGTTCATTATCAGCAATGGTAATGATTTGATCATAACGCCACTGTCCGGGATTTCCACTTGGATTAGGACTTGGTGGGGGGTAATTGCACAAATCGGTGATGACCCAAGTCCGGCGGATTTTCAGGCAAGAATTAGGGTCAGGGCTAAGTTCGGTATCGCTAGAGGCGACGCTTACTAAGGCACAGGCATCGTTGTTTAAAATAGTCGGACTTCCTGTTACTGCGGGATCTGTATCGGAAGCACAGCCGCCGCTGATTGAGGAGTTGAAATGAGCGGGCCAGATGACACCATCATTGGTATCGGTATTGCTCGCATCGGTATCGTTGATAAAATAGGGATCAAAATCGCTGATGGTAATTCGCTGGACACAGTTGGCGGTACGGCCACTAACATCGGTAGCCGTAAAAGTACGGACGATGGTTCCGGTTCCACAAGTGAGGTTAAAGGTAGAATCGCGGCTGATGGTAAGGCCCGAGCAGTTGTCAAAGGCCAGGCCATCCCGGCCCCAGGTAAAGGGCTGTGTCATGCCCGTATTCCCCGGATCATTGATCACGATATTTTCTCTTAAAGATTCATCGTCAACAACATCTCCAAAGACTGCGGATAAATTGGCGGGATCAAACCAGAACTCACAACTCACCGTAATGTCCGGCGGACAAGTAAGCAGGGGTGCTAGGTTTTCCATTACATTCACACTCACGGTACATTCATTGAAGCGACCAAAAAGGTCGCCGCCAGCTTCCATTCGATTGGGGTTAATGGGCCCCGTTCCCGGATCGACGTCAAAAACGCGGAGGTCTACCATCACAGGGGTTCCAACATCTGCACAGCAAAAGAATACATCATCATCAAACCAGATGTTATTATTTCCTCCCGGATTATCATCACCATTAAGATCGGCGCAATTGGTATTATCTGTACGTTTGGTTTTAAACCAAACCATTGGGCTACAAGCATCATTACTTCCATCATCAAAGGCGGGAGCAAAAATGCGACTTGTACCATCAATCGTCAAGGTAGTATTTCGGAAAACTTCACAAACTACATTCGGTGGGACTTGATCTTCGACCCTTACATTGACTATCGAATCCGTGGTATTTCCACAGCAATCTTCAGCGCGATAAGTAATCATAAAATCGCCAAGCGGTAGGTCGGAAATTACATATTGTTGCATAGCAGGCACAAAGCTCACGGTACCAGCGGTTGACTGAACGGTATAACCATCCAGGTCAGAACAATTATCCGTCAGGGTTGGAACGGGAACTTGATAAAGGGCTACGCAATCATTGGAAGGAGTACTGATGGTAACATCTCCTATGCCATTGATCGTCGGGCCAATTTCATCAACAATTTGAATCTGCTGAGTATCCAGAATTTTATTAAAAGTACAATCTTCCACTATCGTCCAACGACGCAAAATTTGATAGCAGCCAATATTGGTTGCTCCTTGGCAACCTAAGCTATTCACCACCAAGTCGTCGTAGGTAAAAGAAATATTACAACCCGTAGGTTCTCCCGTTACCGAAGGATCGGGGTTACCATTGATGTCTACGTCAAAATTACTCGCACAATCCAATCCGTTTACCCCAATAAAATCTGCAGGGCCGGTAGTTGCCAGATCATTAAACACCACTGCTTGAATACAGGAGTTCGATGCTCCATTACAATCGGTAGCTACCCAACGTCGAAGTAGGTAATTCTCACCACAGGTAGTAGCAGCAACGGGTTGGAAACTAAAGTTATCAATTACTGCTTCCGAAAAGGAATTAAAGCCATTGGAGCCGATGATCAAACAAAATTGCTCTCCCGCATTTAAGGCCAGATTGTTGACCGTTCCTGAGGTCGTGGTATTGGAGGATAAAACGGTATAAGCGGCAGTTCCACCCGCAGGTTGAATACTGTAAGCCGTAGGATCAAAATCGGGAGCATGGCCCGGAGACCCCGTAGCGGGATCATTGGTCCAATCAAAACTGATGCTACCACTAATGGCTACGTCAATACAGGCCGTGGCCGTATAGCAAAGTGGGTTTCCTGGGTTGGGATTATTACAGGGATCGCCAAAGTTAGCGGGACCAAAAGAATCACCCAATAGGGTCAGTTCGGTGCCGGGAAAATTAAAACTTACGTCTTCCATGGCTTGCGCTGCATCAAAAGTTAAGGTCCAATTGGACGGAGCAAAGGGGCCATCGAAGTCGTCTATTTGGGTAACATTATTAAGTTCAAAAGGAGGGGCAAAATTGACCATGGAACCACAACAGCCATCGGTAGCGGGCGGGGTGGTCAGTGGTACCGTTGCACCGCAATCCAGTTGTAAGGTGGTACAGGTCAGTGTAGGGCCGAGCTCATCTGTAACGATGAGGGTGTGTGGGCCACAGGAATTATTGGTGGCCAATTCGATGACCGAGACGTTGTAGGTTCCGATGGCAGTCAGGGTTAAAGTAGGCCCGGTGCCAATTCCATCGATGGAGACTACGTAGGGAGATTCATCGAGGACATCGCTGGCCAAAAAGGTGTTGGGGCTTACGATGCCTTCGCAGTTGGGATCGAGCGATAATCCAATATTGGTATCGCAAGTAACTTGAGCCGAAAGCGAATATTGCATTAGCATTAGGAGGCCTAATAGGTAATGATATCGCCGGAGGCGAAATAAGAAGGTAGGAGGCTTTTTAGTCATTTTTTTTATCGGTTTTGGAATACAAGGAGAATCAAAATCGGCTCTTCTCCCAACACTTTTGCTGGAAGAAAATACAATCATCGCTGCCCGCAATCGCAGCAGCAAACGAACTCTTCGCCTTTTTCCCGCGCCTGGAAAAAGCTTAAAGAGATAATCAAATTTCGGTTTTGAGATGACCCTACTATCCATTCGTCGATCAATTCACCAAGGCACAAATGCCTCAGTCAATACCTTCGACGTAAGGGTGGTAAATTAAGAGAAGTAATCACTGCCGTGGCAACTAGTACCAGCTAGCAGTTGGATAGTAATCGGAATTTGGGATGGTAAAACGGTTTTGAGATTACTTCCTCTTTGAAAACACGAACTAAAATCATTAGCTTGTGCTTTCATATTTATTTTTTATTAATTTATCAAAACGCGTGCCGACTTTTCTTCCATTCTCCTTCAGACCTCATCAGACTTCCAAATTTGGAGAATCGTAAGGCAAAACCTATTTTTGACTTCCACAATCCCCAATAAAATGTTCCACAGATATTCCAGCCTTTTTATTCTAGTTGTCCTCTTCACTTTCGCGAATAGCCCAAATACCCAGGCCCAGATCACCGCGAATATTGATTTGCCTTCTCTAGATAGCCCCTACTCTACCATCTATACTCACCTGTATTTTTTACAGCCTACCAGTTATCAACCATCAACTGCGGCACAAAGCCTTTACGGCATTTCCGATAATGTCCAAGCCCAAAATACGGCCATCAAGCTCAAGCAAATTTTTGATGGGCAAGGGCTTTTTGTGGTTTTAGAATCTTTACCCAAGGATAATAACTTCCGAGATAGTACGACCCAGAAAGCTTTCTTTACACCTTTTCCTAAAGCCCTTCCCGAAGTTTATCTGGAAAAGATCGATAGCAATTGGTACTACTCCCGAGAGACGGTGGCCTTGGTAGATCAATTGCATAAAAAAGTGTATCCGCTAGGATCTGATATTTTGGTCAACCTCTTTCCCCATATTGGGCAGAGTCGTTTCCTGGGTCTAGCACTGTGGCAATATTTTGGAATTTTACTACTGCTGGTTTTTACCTATTTCGTCAATGCCCTCTTAAGCCGTCTGATAAACCCGGTGATTGGTTATATCACTCGGCGGTATATGGGAGAAGAAGGAGTCAAAAGTGGTTTGGTGTGGAAATCCGCTCGCTACCTAAGTATGTTGATTATCCTGGCCATGTTGCGAACGCTAGTGCCAGCCCTCCTCCTGCCCATTCGCATAGCCGAAATGACCCACAAAGGCCTCCTCATTGCCTCCACCATTATTCTCGTCCTATTTTTATTCCGCATCATCGACCTGGCCATGATCTATTTTAGAGGCTGGGCCACGAGTACGGATCATAAATATGATGAACAATTGCTACCGATTGTCCGCACTACCCTGATCATTTTAGTAGTGCTCGGTGGAATTTTTCAAATTCTACAACTGCTCAATGTCAATGTAACGGCATTGATCGCGGGGGTTTCCATCGGTGGTTTGGCACTGGCTTTGGCGGCTCAGGATACGGTTAAGAATTTGATCGGCTCGGCTATTGTATTTACGGATCGTCCTTTCCAAATCGGAGACTATATCGAATGGGGAGGACAAGCCGGGACGGTAGAGCAGGTAGGTTTTCGGACCACGCGGATTCGAACGGGGGATACTTCCTTGATTTCGGTGCCCAATGGTACTATTGCCAATGTGGCGGTGACGAATAAGGGCTTGCGTACTTATCGATTGTTTAATCCCAGCCTTGGGCTTACCTATGATACTCCTCCGGCTTTGCTGCAGCACTTTATCGTCGGTTTAAAAGGCTTAGCGGCCGCCCACCCTCTGGTAAATGAAGAAGTCAGCTATATCTACCTCAATAATATGTCTGCTTCCTCGATCGACGTGATGTTTCGGGTTTACCTAGATGTGCCTACCTGGGCCGCCGAATTGAAAACCAAGGAAGATTTATTGCTAGGTATTTTAGAACTTGCCGAGTTGCAGGGCGTACGTTTTGCCTTTCCTTCCAGTTCGGTTTATGTGGAACAGTTTCCTGAAAAAAACAGCCCCAACCCTCCTTTTCCTTCACCCGATCAAACGCGTTTAACCACTTTCCTAAAAGCATTTCAACAGGGGCATCAGCAGCCCCCTCAAGTCTAGTCGCTGTCCAAACTTTATCTAAAATGTTGATGGAATGCCTATTTTTAAAACAAAAAGTTTATAAAACTTTGCTTTAAAGAAACATTTTGTTTTAATTTGTAGCGTAATCATTCATCATACTTCCCAAAATCAACATTACTATGAGCACTACATGGATTCGTCGGATAAAAAAATATACTTCCAATCTTCTTCAAAAAGGGCAAATGATTCAGACTTACTTTTTACAATATTGGTTTCGGGGGCTAGTGATAGCCTCACTGGTGCTCCTCTTTTGGCATAAGGACCTTCATCTTCAGGTTGATCTGAGCGCTGCTCCACAGACGGTTATCGCAAGTAGTCCGACC